>Ga0163144_10010026_pt1 | contig 20250 bp, 16 predicted proteins | sample OliLak19BULKMAT1_FD_123175 | JGI IMG/M metagenome (GOLD analysis project Ga0163144, IMG submission 123175) | Freshwater microbial mat bacterial communities from Lake Vanda, McMurdo Dry Valleys, Antarctica - Oligotrophic Lake LV.19.BULKMAT1 | ecosystem: Environmental > Aquatic > Freshwater >... | reverse complement strand
GTCGCAATCGAGGACCTGACCATGCACCCGGAGAACGCGAATAATGGCGACGTCGAGGCGATCAGCGAGTCGATCGAGGTCAACGGCTTCTTCGCGCCGCTCTTGGTTCAGCGCTCAAGTGGCTTCATCCTGGTCGGCAACCATCGCTTCGTCGCCGCCCTCACACTCGGGACCACCTCGATGCCCGTGATCTACCTTGACGTCGACGACAGCCACGCCAAGCGGATCATGCTGGCCGACAACCGCACCGCGCGCCTCGGCATGGACGATGAGGCGCAGCTTGTTGAGCTGCTCGACGAGCTCTATGCCACCGACATTGGGCTCGGCGGTACGGGGTATGACTACAGGGACCTCGAGCGCCTGCACGCAGTGGTCGATGAGCCGCTGGTATTCGAGCACGACGACTCCCTCGGACTGCCCGGCCTGCCGGCAGTTCAAGAGCGCGACACGCCGCGCCTGTATTTCTCGGTTCTCCCGCAGAAGGATGCGGACGGTACAGTGCACGAGCTGATCGTTTCGCGCCCCGACTTCAAGCACATCTCGCTCCGAGAGATGCACGCCATTCGCAAGGCGCTGGGGCTGGATCGGATGTCACAGGAAGAGATCGACGTGTATGAGGTCGACGACTGGAAGGCGGGGGGCTAGCTGTGGATAACCCGCCGGACGCAGACTACGAGCCAGCCACGCTTGCAGAGATCAAAGAGGGCTCTGAGACCAACCACACGACCATGAGGGCAGCAGTTTCCTGGCATTTGAGCGGTGCAGACTGGGCAACGATCGCCGCGCGGTTCGGTTTCGGTTCTCCACAGGCGGCGCGAATGTCTGTGGAGAAGTTCGAGGGCGACATGGTCGACTCGACCGACGTCGAGGCCGCTCGCAACAAGGCGCTGAGCCGCTACGAGAGGCTACTTCATTCGGTGTGGGTCGACGCGATCACCCCCTACAAGCTCAGCTCGACGGGCAAGCGCCTCGATGAGCGCAACGACGCCCACACGTCAGCGCTCGATCGCGCTCGCGGCCTCGTCGGAGACATTGTCCGGCTCAAGGGCCTCGCAGCGCCGGCTCAACTTGCCCTCTATATGCCCGGGCAGGAAGAGCTGATGGGTGTCGTCAGCGAGATTCGGGCAGCGCAGCAGATCGGTGCCGCGCAGGAGGCTGACATCTGGGACGTTGAGTTCACGGAGGACGAGTCGGATGACGAAATCTCTTGAATCGTGGCCGCAGGACTCGTGGCAAGCGCTGTTCATGGGCCAAGTCGACGCGAAACTGAGCAAGCGCGCCGCGTCCAAGCGGCCGTACCGGGACTTCAAGGCGCGGATCCCGCTCAACGCCGCGCCTGCGCTGCATGAAGCCGCTCGCGCGCGCGGCATGAGCGTTGGCGCCTTCGTTCGGCGCTCTGCACTCGCGTTCGTGGCGCATGACTTGGGGATTGAGCTCTCTGAGCTGCTCGAGCATGAGCCCGTCACTCGCGTTTGGCTTGAAGCGGTCGCCGTTACGCACGACATGGCCGGGCAAGGGCACGGCCAGTGGGTTATCAAGGAGCTTGCATGATTACCCTCGAAGATATGGACGACGACGAGGCCGCACGTCGCGCTGCAGCCGCGCAACGGATGGCTGAGCTTCAGGAGGAGCTCGGAAAGTGGGACCCCCGTGCGCAAGTCGAGGCGTTGCGGCACCTCTCGGCCGTCGATGACTCGCTGATCCAGGTCTGGTACTGCACTCGAGGCCGAAAATGTGATGGCGAGCCGCACGGGAAGTACCACTACCGTCATGCGCGCGGATCGCAGTGGCCCCCCGAGGGTGAGGACTGGTTCGTCTGGGCCTTGCTGGCCGGAAGAGGGTTTGGCAAGACCCGAAGCGGCGCGGAGTATGTTCGCAAGATGAGTGAGCGGGTCGGACGTATCGCGCTGATCGCTCCGACCGCACAGGATGCGCGCGACACGATGATTGAGGGCGAATCCGGGCTCGTCGCGGTCTGCGAGAAAGCCGGAATGAAGATCCTGTACGAGCCAGCGAAGAAGCGCGTGACATTTCCGTCCGGTGCCCGCGCAACGCTGTTCTCCGGCGAGGAACCCAACAGGTTGAGGGGTCCTCAGCACGGTCTGTGCTGGCTCGACGAGCCCGCCCACATGCCACTCATCGAAGACGTCTGGAATAACCTGCTGTTCGGCCTCCGCCTGCCTCCGAGGCCGCATGTTGTCATCACCACGACGCCGACCCCGAAAAAGTGGGTCCGCGCCCTCGTTGCCGAGCCGCGCACGCGCGTGGTGCGCGGTGCGACGCACGAAAACCTCGTCAACCTTGCCGACGAGTACCGCGCCGTCATCGCCGGCTACGAGGGGACGCGTCTTGGGCGCCAAGAGCTGTATGGAGAGATTCTCGAGGACGTCGAGGGCGCGCTGTGGCTGGCAACCATGCTGAACTACGCGAGTTGGGGCCCCGAGGAGATGGATCGCGTCGTTGTGGCGATAGACCCCGCCGGTACGGCAAACCGGCGCTCCGACCTGACCGGGATTGTTACGGTGGGCATGCAGCGCGAGGTCAGGAACCAGCACAACGAGCGGGCGTTCGTCATCGCGGACAGTTCCGGCACGATGTCGCCGCAAGAGTGGGCCAAGCAAGCAATGCGAGACTACGACCGGTTCGGAGCCGACGCGATCGTAGTCGAGGTGAACTTCGGGGCCGACATGGTCAAGGAAAACTTGCGGCACAACGGCTTTGACGGTCGGGTGATCGAGGCTCGGGCGATGCGGGGCAAGGCACTCCGCGCCGAGCCGGTGGTCGCGCTCTACGAGCAGGGCCGGGTATTCCACAAGGGCGAGAAGGGCATGACCAACCTTGAGGCGCTCGAGGAAGAGATGCTGACATGGGTTCCCGGAGAGGGTGCCTCGCCCAACCGCGTCGATTCGCTGGTCTGGGCGATCACCGAGCTACTCAAGCCCGGTGGACAGTCTGGCTACATGAGCCCTCGGCTGCTCGACAGCGGCGGCAACGACCCGTTCCTCCCCAAGCACAGCGGACCAGCTCGGTTCCCGCGTGAATACTACGAAAGGCAACGAGGCGTACGCAGATGATTCTTCCTCTCCCCGAATGGGCGACCTACATTGTGGCCGTGCTGGTCATCATCCTTGGCGTTGGCCGCTTGGCTCGCGTCCTCACTTACGACAGCTTCCCGCCGGCCGCAGCAGCGCGCGCGCTGTGGGACAAGCTCACGAGTGACGCCGACGGGACCGACGGGCCGTGGTCGATCCTTGCTCACTGCTTCTGGTGCCTGACGCCGTGGATTATGCTCGCCGCAATGGGGTGGTTTGCACTCGGGCTTGCCGTTGTCTGGATCGCGTGGGCATGGTGGATTTTCTGGGGCTGGCTGGCGTTGAGCTACGTCTCGAGCATGGTGATCGCGCGTGACGAGCCGGCCGGCGAAGACGCCCCGTGATCGTCACTGTTGACGGCGTGGAGTTTGTCCCTGCCGGAGAATCTCTAGGTCCTAGAGGCCCCAGGATCGGCATTGGGATCACCACGCGCAATCGCGCCGACGTGTTCCCCAAGACCTATGGCGAGATCGTGCGGCTATCGCCGGGCATCCCCATTGTCGTCGTCGACGACGCAAGCGACATCCCGGTGGGCGGGGTGAACGACGTCACCCGATTCGAGGAGAACGTCGGGATCGCGCGCGCAAAGAACGCGTGCCTCGAGGCGCTGTACGCCAAGGGCGTCGAACACTTCTTCCTGTTCGACGACGATGCGTACCCGCTGGTGGAGGACTGGTGGCTCCCGTACGTCGAAAGCCCAGAGCCACACCTCATGCGCATCTTCGAGGACCTCGCCGGCACCCAGAAGCTGAACGACATACGCAAGATCTACGAGGGTGACGGGCACGTCGCCTACACCGGCCCGCGCGGGATGATGCTCTACGCCCACCGATCGGTGCTCGATCGCGTCGGCGGGATGGACGTGGCCTACGGCAAGTGGGGGTACGAGCACGGCGACTGGTCGAATCGAATCCACAACGCGGGGCTGACGACGTGGCGCTTTGCCGACGTGATCGGCGGCGAGGAGCTGATCTTCTCTCTCGACGAACACAGTGCCGTCAACCGGCTGACCCTGCCGGCAGAGCGTCAAGAGCTCGTGCGGCAAAACGTCCAGCGGTACAAGGCCGAGTGGAATAGCTCGGAATTCAAGGCGTTCATGCCCCCGCACGACGTCATGCTCACGTCATGGTTTACCGGCAAGCCGGACCCTCAGCGCGGGCAGACCGAAATCAAGGGGACTGAGGTTGCGCTCGCCACGCTGCTCAAGACGCTGCAGAAGCGCGAGGTGCACATCTTCACCGACACTCCGACTCGCGACGAGGACCTCGGGGATGGCCACCATGCTCACCTCGTGAGCCTCGGGGCTGACAACGTGTACTTCCAGCGCTGGATCTCGTACTGGCGCTGGCTACGAGATCACCCGGAAGTCCGCTTCGTCTGGTGTGTCGACGGGACGGACGTCACGCTGTTGGGGGATCCGTTCGCGCTTCGTCCTGTAACCCTGTATGTGGGTAGCGAGCCAGCCTCAATCTCTAAGCCGTGGCTCCGTCAGCATCATCCGTCCAAGTGGGTCACCAAGCTGATCGAACAGCACTCGGACGGCGTGCTCTATAACGCGGGGCTCGTCGGCGGTGACCGGGAGACGGTCATGGAGTTCCTGCACGAGATGATCGAGCTGTGGGGGACGAATCAGATCGACCAGTTCCACAAGAAGGATGAGTCCCTCGGCATTGGAGACATGGGCGCGTTCAACGCGATCCTCTATCGGCCAGAGTGGCGCAATCGAGTCGTCACCGGGCCGGCCGTGCACACGGTCTTCAAGGCGTACGAGCAGACCCACGAGACGGCCATCTGGGCGCACAAGTGATCATCTCGATCGGCGTCATGGCGCACATCAAGAGGATGGACTTGGCCCTCGACGTGTTCTCCAGCGTGAGCGCCGACGTGATGAACGTCGATCGCGGTCACCTCGGGGAGAACCAGAACGGCGACCAATGCTGGGAGACCCTGAGCCGGCTGGACTCGGACTGGTCGGTTGTGCTGCAGGACGACGCCGTCCCGGTCCCTGACTTCCGTGCAGCTCTTGCGCGAGCGTTGCTCTATGCGCCACAGACAGCGGTCGGCCTCTACGTTGGCACCGGCCGGCCGTTTGCGGGGATCGTGCGATATGCCGCCGAGCGGGCCGATGAATTGGATGCGAGCTGGCTTGAGGACCGCGCGCTGCTGTGGGGGGTTGGCGTTGCCATGCCGACGGCCAAGATCCAGCAGTTTCTTCGCTGGGCCGTTGGCTCGGAGCTGCCATACGACCAGCGGATCGGACACTTCTGGCGGGCAAGTCGGGTCCCTGTGCGGTACGTCTGGCCGAGTCTTGTCGATCACCTCGACGGGGAAACCATCGTCCACCTGAGCAAGCCGACGATGAAACGGGTCGCACATCGGGTCGGCGCGCGCGAGTTGTACGACGGACCAGTTGTGGAAATCGGAGCGTCTGCTCTCTAGGTCCTAGAGAATCTCTGTCAGAATGATGCCGTCACATACCAGGGGAGAACACTATGCCGCGTAGCCGCACTGTACGCGGAAAGCTGGCCGCAGAGACTTTCGCCAATGGCCTGATCGCGTCGGCACGCAACCTCGGTCGAAACCCGGTGGCCGCGACTCCGTCTCGCAAGGTGGAAAAGCAGGACTGGCAGGAAGAGGCGTGGTTCTGGTACGACACCATCGAGGTTTTCCACTACGGGGTCCAGTGGGTAGGAAACAACCTCTCCCGGGCCAAGCTAATCGTGAAGTACAAGGGTGAGATGCAGACCACGGGGGATGCGGTCGAGGTCCTCAACAAGTTCTACGGTGGGCCCGATCAGCACGGCGAGTTCCTTCGCCAAGGTGGCATCCACATGACGGTGGCCGGGGAGGGCTATATCTTCGCTCAAGGCGAAGAGGAGGACAGGGAGTGGTCGACTCTTGCGGCGACCGAGGTGAAGTGGGAAGACGACGAAACCTACAGCATCAGCAAAGAGAAGATCTCGATCGACGACATGCTTCTCATTCGCTTCTGGCGCCCGCACCCCCGCAAGCGCTGGCTCTCGGACTGCCCGACGCGCCCGCTGCTGCCGATCCTGAGCCAGATCCAAGAGCTGACCCAGTACGTCAGTGCTCAGCTCGATTCTCGGCTCAGCGGTGCCGGCTTCCTTAAGATCCCGACCGAGGTCGTGTTCCCGACCCAGACAACGAATGTGGACGGCACCACCGTCGCTCAGCAAGGGGTCAACGGTTTCATCGCCGAGCTCGCGGCAACCATGGCGGCGGCAAAGCAAGATCGGACCTCTGCCTCCTCGCGAGTTCCCACGATCCTCCAGGCGCCGGGAGAGTTCCTTGATAAGATCGACCACCTGACACTGTGGAGCGAGCTCGACGAAAACGCCGCCAAGCTGCGCGACGAGGCAATCCGTCGCCTTGCCCTTGGCATGGACATGCCGCCCGAGGCGCTACTCGGGACCGCCGACGTCAATCACTGGGGCGCATGGCAGATCGAGGACTCACTGATCAAGTCGTTCTCCGAGCCGCTGTTGGCGCTGCTGACACAGGCCCTGACCACTGATTACCTCCGCGTCGTTCTGGAGGATGAATACGGGATGGACCCGGAAGAGTCCAAGCTGTATGAAATTGAGGCCGACTCGACGGAAATGCGTCTGCGCCCGAACCGCTCGAAAGAGGCGATGGAGCTCCACGAGCGCGGGGAGATCAGCGGGGCAACGCTTCGTCGCGAGAACGGGTTCGAGGAGACCGACGTCATGGACGAGGACGAGCGCAAGACTTGGCTCCTCATGAAGCTTGCGCAAGGTTCTCCCTCCCCCGAGTTGGTGGCCGAGGCTGCTCGACAGCTTGGCGTCGACATCACGATTCCCACCGGCCCCGACGCCGACAAGGAAAGGGGCTTGCGGCCACTGCCGCGCTCTCTTGAGGAGCACCCAACGCAGGACATCCCGGATACCCAAGAGGATGCGGACAGCGCCTCGCTCTTGGCCAGCGGGGAGGCGGCGCTCTTCCACGCGCTGACTCGTGCCGGCAACCGACTCAAGTCGACGTCTTCGGCGATTCAGGGGATCCCTCCCGGGGTCCCGGCCATGGATCGCTACCAGTACGTGACACTCTCGAAAAGCCAGCTTGACCACGTCCTTGCCGACGCCTGGCCGAATCTCGACCGACTCACGCTGCCGACCAGTGTGAATGTGGTGGAGCTCGAGGCTGCTCTCGACAGCTACGCGCGCCTACTCATCTCGAACCAGCAGCCCTACGACCGCAAGACCCTCGCGAAGTATCTTGGGCGCCGGTGGCGGTCGTGAGGCTCGTCCAGTTCGCCGCCGAACGCAGCGCGCGGCTCAACAATTTCGACGACGAGATCCGTCCAATCGTCGAGGATGCGCTTGCCCAGCACAGCGGGGGCTCGTGGTATTCCCCGATCGTCGACGGCGCTGGCGTGCTGTGGAGCGAGATATTTGAGAGCGAGTCGCCCACCGGTGACGCTGACGGCCAAGCGCTGCAGCGCTTCCTTGTCAAGCTTGGCGAGAGCCTTGCGAAGACCGCCCAGCCCAGCGACCCCCCGACGCGGGGCGAGGTTGATCGCGTCTCACGATGGGTCGGCACGTACACCGTGAACTCGGCAACCCTCGCTGCGGGCCGGGACGGCGACCGCGAGACCAAGACATGGATCGCCATGGACGACGATGCCACGCGCAGCACGCACCGCGCGGTCGATGGACAGACCGTGCCGATCGTGGGAACCTTTGCAGTGGGTGGTTTCCAGCTCCAGTTTCCCGGAGAGCCGGTCGGCCCCCCGGAGATCTGGATCAACTGCCGCTGTTTGCTTGCAACCACAGGAGGACCACAAATGGGAACGAGAGCTACGAGCTTCGCGGCAGACGCCGAGGAGGAGCGTCCCGCTGAGGGAGACCTCATGGACGAGGATGTCTCCGAGGATGAGTTCGTCGACTCAGGCAACGAGGTGCCGTGGCATGGCGTTCTGGTTGTTGAGGGCGTCGCCACCGGTGACAAGCGCCAGTTCGACGTCGGCGCGCTGACGTACGACGCCTTCCCGCTGCCCCTGACGTATCAGCGGCTCAGCGACGAGGGCCACAAGGGCTCGGTTACCATCGGCCGGATCGACGAGATGTGGCTTGACGGCAATCAGCATCGCGCGCGCGGAATGTTCAACACGAACATCCCCGAGGCCAACGAGGTCATCGACGGCCTTGTGTTTGGGATGCTCGGCGGAGTTTCGGTCGACGTCGATTCGCCGGAAGTCGAGGTCGAGTACGAGGAGAGCGAAGACTCCGACGAAGAGGACATGCTCGCAATGCTGTTTGGCGGCGAGGTCAAGCTCACACACTTCACGGCAGGCCGAATCCGGTCTGCATCCATGGTCCAGATTCCGGCGTTTGCCGAGGCGTATATCGCCTTGGGCCCGGACTTCGAGGAGCCCATGCGTGATCCATCTGCTGTCGGCGAGCCGGACATGGAAGAGGACGTCGCCGACAGCGAAGACGTCAAGGCATCGGCGGAGTTCGACACGCTCGACGAGATGATCGAGTGGCTGGAGTCTGACGACAGCGACGCGTTCTTTGCCACCTACGAGAAGCACGACGCCTTGGTCGCGAGCGCATTTGCTCCCGGCACCAAGGATGGGCCGGGCTGGATCACCAACCCGCGAGCAACGCAGCGACTGCGCTCCTACTGGGTGCGCGGCGAGGGAGCGGCCAAGATTCGCTGGGGCGTTTCTGGCGACTTCAATCGTTGCCGCCTGCAGCTCGCAAAGTACGTCAACCCCCGGTTCCTCGCGGGGACGTGCGCGAATCTCCACAAGGAAGCAGTCGGGATGTGGCCGGGTCGCAAGCGCGGTGACCTCAAGCGGGGCGCTGCGGCGGCCTCCGAGGGCTTTGCCCTTGTTGCCTCTGCCGCCTCAGCGGTCAAGGAAAGGGCTCGGTTCTTCGAGAACCCGAACTTCACCAAGATCACGCCGATCACCGTCGATGAGGAGGGCCGCATCTTCGGGCACCTCGCGCTCTGGGGGACGTGCCACCTTGGCATCGGCGAGAAGTGCGTCATGCCTCCGACCTCGGCGAGCGGCTACGCCTACTACGCCACTGGCCAGGTGCTCACCGAGGCCGGCTTCAAGAACACCGGCCGCATCGTCATGTGGACTGGGCACGCTGGCTTGAGGACCACCATGCAGAAGGCGGCGGCGCACTACGACGACACCGGCCACTCGATCGCAGACGCAGCGATCGGCGAGGACAGCATCGGGATCTGGTTCTCCGGCAAGGTGCGAGACAACGCAACCCCCGAGGACATCAAGGTGCTTCGCGCCTCCGCCCTCTCGGGTGACTGGCGACGCGGCATGACCGGGAGCCTTGAGCTGATCGCAATCCTTGCCGTCAACACGCCGGGGTATGCAGCTCCTCGCTACCCCGCCTTTGCGATGGACGGCGGACAGCAGCTCTCCCTGCTGTCGAGCGCGGGGATGCTGGCGCCACACAAGGTGGGTCGTCAGCGCACCGCAATCACCGCCTCTCTTGGCGTCGACGACGGCGACACGCTCCTCGCGATTGGGCGGGTTGTCGCTGACGAGCTCGAGTACCGCGCCGATCGCAAAGAGCGCCTCAGTTTGGTGCGTGACCCCGAGCTGATCGCCGAGGGCCAGGGTCGGCGAGCCGCACGACTGGCGCAGGCGAGGGATCTAGGGGACTGACGTGGCATGCAACTGCGCAGCTAAAACCGGAAAGTTTGTCGTCTACAAGAACGGCAGCAAGATCAACACCTACTCGACCAAGATGGAGGCCGATGCCGCCGCAAAGCGCATCGGCGGGATCGTCAGGACGGGATAGTCTTACACCGAGGGGCCCAGGGAGTGCATCCTCTGGGCCCCTCGGTGGTTCTCTAGGACCTAGAGAACGTCGGCGTGTCGTCGAGCACGAGGTTGTTCCCGAGCAAAAACTGTGGCAACCTACTCTCAGTAGAACCACCGGCACTTCTGTCGTAGAACAGCAAGGCGCACCTCTTCCGAAATACAGGTTTTCGCCCACAGCTAGTTCCGACGCAAGGAGTATCGAAATGTCCCCAAAGTTCGCAAAGCCAGAAGGTGGCTGGGCGGGTGTCGCTGACGACGAGCTCGAAGTTCAGAAGAACTACGCGCTCGACGAGTACAGCGAGCTTGTGAAGATCGAAAACGACGAGATCACCGACGACCAGCTTGAGCGTCTCGAAGAGCTCAAGGGTGGCGTCACCGAGATCAAGGGCGAGCAGAAAGCTCGCGACGAAGCCGCTGAAGAGCGCAACGCTCGTCTCGACGCCGCAAAGGCCGGGATCGACGAGGACGAGGACGAGGCAGACCCGGCGGCTGACCCCGCCGAGGAGGATGCCAAAGACCCCGAGGCAGAGGAAGAGCCGGCCGAAGAGAAGGAAGACGCACTCGTTGCTTCTGCCGCTCGTCGCCAGAGCGTCTCCGCTCGCGCCGCCGTGAAGCGCCGCGCCGCGCAGGCCGCAGCAGCTCTCGAAACACCAGAGCCCGCAGCGGCCAAGGCGATCATCACCGTCGCACCGGACGTCAAGGGCTTTGCCGGCGGCTCCGAGCTTGACGGCATCCGTGGTCTTGCCGAGGCATTCAAGGCTCGCACCTCAATGATTCGCTCGGTCGGCCGTGGCGCCAAGAACGTCGAGAGCTCCCCGAGCGCATTCGGGGTTGCGACGATCAAGCGCCCGCTGAACGACGCCAGTCGCGCAGCGATCACCGAGACCGACACGCCAGAATCCACGTTCGAGAAGATCATGAACATCGCGCGGGAAGCTCGTTCCTTCCGGGGCGAGGACGGCGTCGACGCACTGACGGCGGCAGCGTACAACGGCTGGGTCACCCCGTCGGAGAACCTGTACGAGCTGTGCCAGTGGGCAACGTTCAGCGGTGGGCTCACGCTCCCGTCGATCACCGTCCGCCGTGGTGGCATCAACTTCACCAAGGGCATCGACTTCTCTGCCATCTTCAACGATGCAGACGGAAGCTTCATCTACACCGAGGCTCAGATGATCGCCCGGCCGACCAAGCCGATGCGCATGATCCAGGTCCCGACGTGGCAGGACATTCGTCTGGACTCGATCGGCATGGGCGCCAAGGCTCCGATCCCGCTGCGCAACTCGTTCCCCGAGCTGCTCGACGACTACATGGAAAAGTCGCTTGTCGCCTACCAGAAGTACGTCAACCGCAGCGTGATCAACCGCGTGCTCGCCAGCCTTGGCTCAGTGATCAATGCTCCCGAGTACGGTGGCTCGACCGCTGACCTTCTGCAGACGATCGAAATGATCCGGCTCCAGTTCATCCAGAAGTACAGCTTGGCCGACAACCAGGTTCTGGAGTTCATGTTCCCGAGCTGGATCAAGTCGCACATCCGTGCAGAGCTGTCGCGCCGGTCCTACCTCGGTATCGACCCGTTCAACATCTCGGACGCCCAGATCGAGAGCTGGTTCCGCACGCGCGGTATCCGCACTCAGTACGTCAAGGACTGGGAGGGACAGGACCTCAACGGTGTTGTCAGCAACCTGCTCCTGCGCGCCAACGCCCGCTTCGGCGTCTGGGTTCCCGGAACGTTCGTTCGCGGTGGAGACGAGATCATCCGTCTCGACGCGATCTACGACCAGGCCAACCTCGAGAAGAACGAGTACATCGCGGCGTTCTTCGAGGAGAGCCTGCTTGTTGCCAACACCTGCGGCGAGGGCGCGCTCTACGAGCTCCACCTCAACCCGTACGGCCTCACTGGCGCCAACGTACTTGGCGCTGGCGTTTCCTAAGCTCTGACCGGGGGCGGCTAAGCCCAGTCGCCCCCGGTCCAACTTCCGACAGGAGGTAGGGCGCATGGTAGGTCGTATTCCAGGCAGCGGAGCGGCTGTTGAAGCTCCGCCGCTGAACCCGTATCCGTCATCGCTACTCACGGTGCTGAGCGCCGAGGGGTTGCTCACCGAGGCATCCAACAGCTCACACCTGACCAACGGCGTGTTCTGGGAGTCAGAGGCGGTCATCGGCGACAACGCTCCCGTCGTGTTTGTCGACGGCGCGTTCACCTCGTCAACCAAGGTTCGGCAGAATCAGCTCGCATTCACCACGGGGTTCCGCATTGAGCTTGCTCGATTCGTTACCCTCGGCGCTCACTCGGGCGGCACGGTCGAGGAGCAGCAAGCGCGCGCGATCGAGCGCTACGAGGCGTGGGAGTCGTTCGACCTTGAGCTCGCCCTCCGCGCCTACTTCGAGGCCAACGACACGGTCGTGACGCTGGTCGGCGCGGACCCAGAACTTGCGGTTGCCAAGCTCCTCGAAGAGATCTCGAAGACGTACCCGTACGCCCCCATGATCCTCTCTGGGCGGGGGACCGGGGTTCAGCTCCAGCAGCGCGACACTGTCGCCCGGACCGGAGCAACGCTGGTTGTCGGATCAGGCTTCGGTGGTGAGGTCACTGGCGGCAAGCTCTACGCCACCGGTGTCGTTGCTGTCTGGCGAGGGCCGGCAGAAGTCAACAACGCTCTCAACCCGGCAGTCAATGAGGTTGACGTGCTTGTCGAACGTGCATACTACGTCGCGCTCGATGGGCCAATCCTCTCGATCGCCTCGAGCTTCGGTGGCGCATCGTGATCGGGGTAGGCGTTGAGAGGGTCGCACTCGGTCGCGTGAGCGGTGGTTCGGCGAGGGGCCGGGCCACCGCGCCTCCGCGCGGCAATCTCTTCAATCTGAGCAACACGGCTACGGTGTTCAGTAGCAGCACGATCACACACTTGAACTAGGAGGATAACCATGCCAAGGGTGACCAAGACACTGACGCCAGTCCGTGGTCGTCGCTATCGCGTGACGCGGGAGGACTCCTGCGGGAACCCGGTATACGGTGACAACGGGCAGGTGGTGACCAAGGGCGTCGTCACTGCCACATTCACTTCTGTCACGACCGCAACCAACGAGATCCGAGTGACCAATTCGGGCGGCGAGAGCTGCCTCTACGAGCCAAGCATCGTGTCGCTGGAGGGCTTCACCGCAGAGATTGTCTTCTGTGGGATGGACCCCGATATGTTCGAGATGCTCACGGGCATGCCGGTGATCTATGACATCGCGGGCATCGCGGTCGGCATCGCGGTCGACGTCGGAGTGTCGCTCGAGAACTTCGCCTTTGGCCTTGAGGTCTGGACTGGCCTTGCCAGCGACGACGCTTGTGGCGAGGTCGGCGGTATCGAGTACGGCTACATCGTGCTCTCCTTTATGAAGGGCGGTCGTCTCGCCGACTTCAGTGTCGCCAACGGAGAGATCAACTTCACCGTCGCCGACGCCAGCGCACGCAGGGGCGGGTCGTGGGGCAAGGGCCCGTACAACGTCGTGGTCAACACGGGCGACGTGGCCGGGCCGCTCCTGAACGCGATTGCGTCGACGCAGATCATGATTGTCATGCGCACCAAGGTCGCGCCCCCGGCGGCATACGTGGGCGGGCGACCGCTTCTCAGCCGCTCGTGGGTCACTCTCGCCACGCTCAACGCCGTCGTCACCGGATTCAACGTTGCGTTCGATGTCTCCCCATCCATCTTGGCGGGCCAAGGCGTCTACTACGACTTCGGCGACGACACCTGGGACTATGTCACGACCGGCGGCGGTGACACCACGCATGGCTACGCTGCGCCCGGGACGTATATCGTCACGGCGACCAGCGGCGGCGGAGTGGTTCGCACGACCACGGTCATCATCCTTCCGGGCTCCTAATCTGGCGGTGGCGCCTCTAGGTCCTAGAGACGCCACCATCATTGGCCTTCGAGGGGAGATACTGGGACCATGACAATCTGCCACCCAGACACTGCCATTTGGCCGGACGCCTCCGTGACTCTTCCGAGCACCGGGGCGACGCCCGGGGAAGTTGCTCTGCACAGGGTTCAGGTCGACCTCGCGCTGGGGTACGGGTGGTCAACGCTGCAGGTGCTGACCGCGTACCAGATCTCCATCTGCCCTATCACGGTCAGGCCCTGTGGCTCAGGCGGCGGCGCGCGCGGCTCTTACTACATCGCTCCAATCGACGGGCCCAACGGCGGCAGTCCGTGGTGGCCGTCGCTGGTCGATGGAATGATGATCAATGTGATGCTCCGCGACGGCTCATCGCAAGAGTGGGTCGATGAAATCGTCTTGCCCGGCCCGGTCGGAAAGGTCCAGTCGGTAATAATCGACGGCGTCGTGCTCGACCCAGAGATGTACCGGGTGGACAACGGCAACCGTCTGGTGCGTGAGGATGGCCAGGGCTGGCCCAGTCACCAGGACTTCAATCTTCCCGCTGGCTCGGTCGGCACCTTTACCGTGACGTACTACCACGGCGCGACGGCAGACACGCTGGTTCGCTACGCAGCGGGGACGCTTGCGGCTGAGTACCTCAAGGCGATCAAGGGAGACGACGATTGTGCGCTTCCGGCCGGAACGACTCAGGTCGTTCGGCAGGGGATCACGATCGAGCTCGATAGGGATATGTTCGAGAACGGCATGACCGGCATCCGGCTCGTCGACGACGTCACCGCAAGGTTCAACCCGTTTCGGCAGAAGCTGCCGGCACAGGTATTTTCTCTGGACCGCCAGCCGGCTAGGCAGACCACAATTCCGCCCTACCGCATAAGTTGATCATCGTGAGCGATGAGATCCTTCCAGTCCTACAGGAACTAGCGCAGTGCGTCGTCGACGAGCTTGACGAGCGCGGCCTGCCGGGTGTTGACGTCACGACGATTCAGCCCGGCGCCCAGCCCGTCAACGACTACGCCGGAAACGGCAAGAATTGCGCTGAGCTGATCCTCAACGTGACGCAGGTCTATCCCAGCGGCGCGGGGTTCCCAGCGCCCGCCGAGGCTGCTACCTGCGCGGTTGAGCTGGCCTATGAGATCGCCGTCGGCATTCTCCGGTGCGCACCAGCAATGACCGGCGGGAGCACCAAGCCCAAGCCGCCCACCCCGGCCGCAACGCTCGAGTCCACGGCGCTTCACATCGCGGACATGAGGGCGATGCACACTGCGATCCGGTGCTGCTTGGGTGGCAAGCGAGAGTACGTCGTGCGCGGCTGGCAACCCTACGGGCCCAACGGGGGAGTTGTCGGCGGGACGTGGGTCGTCGTCGTCGGGGGCGAGGCGTAGTGGCCTCTCGCTACACGAGCCGGGTTCAGGTCTACGGTCCCGAGATCGCCAAAGAGTTCAGTAGCGTTGGAGACGTCTACGCGGAGGCCCGGAAGATCGCTCGGGCGGTCGAGGCGCTGGCCATCCTCACCGCTCCTGTCGGACCCGCAAGAATTGACGGGCAGCAGGACAAGATCAAGCTCTCGCACAGCATCAACCTCGTACGCTCGGGGATCTATGGCACGCGGGCCTTCGTGGTCAACTCTGCCCGGCACGCCGAGTGGGTGCATGAGGGCACCGCCAACAAGGGGACCGGATTCATCTACCCCACACGCAACGAGATGCTCGGCCCCCTGCCTTTTCTCGGGTTCGGGCCGTACAACAACGGCCGGCGAGGGGGCAAGCCGCGCCCCAAGTACGTTCCAAGGGTTCGCGGACAAGCTGGCCAACCTTGGCTACTAAACGCTGCCGAGGTTGTACTCTTGCCGTACGGCGTGGTTGGAATCTACAAGCCGCGCGTTCGATGATAGGAACCCCTCATGAAAGAAATCCGCTTTGAGTCGAATCGGCCGATAGGCCCTGACGGCAGGGATACGGTGGAGCTGCCGATCAACGGTGACATCTACTTCGCCTACCGCCCTAGCACCAACTCCATCGCTCTTTTCTATGCCGCCCAGGGCAAGAAAAACATCGCGTCTGCGCTCTCGGGGGTTCTTGAGTTCCTCGAGAAAAACCTTGAGCCCGAAGCGTACGCCCTGATCTTCAAGGCGGTGAGGGACGACATGCTGGACTTTGCTGAGCTTCTGCAGCTTTCAACTGAGATCATCGTGGAGTTTGCAGAAAACCCTCCCACGTCGTCCGCCGGCTCTTCCAGCTCGCGGGCGAACACTGGATCGCGATCGACGGGGAACTCGCAGCGTCCGGCGTCGAGGCGCGTGAGCTCTCCCTCCCGCGCTTCCTCAACCTCATCTACTGGTTCTTCACGCGGAACCTAAGCCGAGAGCAGCTCTTGCAGTTCCGGACAGAGCTCATCACCCCAGATGACGGCGCAGAAATATCGCCCGAATTGGCGGAGGAACTCCGTGAGACCGAGATGGCAGCGTTTGACGCCCTTGAGCGTGGTCGCGGTCTCTAGGTCCTAGAGAACGGTATTCTCGAAAGCGGCACAGAACACCGGAGGGGGTGAGGATCACGACTACCATCGGCAGGGTCGATTTTCTCGTCGACTTCGACGGAAGAAAGCTCCCCGCACGCGCGCGGCAGATCGGTGAGGGCGCAGGAGACGCGGCCGGGACTGCGGCGACAAAGCGCTTCGCGGAGAAGTTCACCCCGTTCGGTCGTGGTGTACTCGCGCGCATGTCGGCCGACGGCAAGCTCGCTGGTTTCAGGATCTCCGATGCGATGGAAGTGGCGATTGAGTCTCGGCTCAGTGGTCTTGCCGCCAAGGTTGCTGACGCGTTTCTCACGCCGGAAGGGCTTGATAACTTCTCCAGGAACTTTGATCGCGTCGATGACGCCGCGAAGGACTTGCGACTGAGTCTGCAGGAGCTCTCGGACAGTGGAAACCTCAACAACGAGACCTGGGGGCGGTTTGGGGGCACACTGAATCAGTGGCTCGGCAAGGCGCGCGAGGCCGAGAGCCAGCTAGACGAGCTGACAGCGGCAAGCGAGACCAACCGGAGAGAAATAGAGCGAGGCACCAAGTCCAATGACGGCTACGGCAGTGCGTGGAAGCGGCTTTCCTTCAACGTCCGCCAAGCGCTCATCATCACAGCAGCCATCGCCGCCGGTGGAGAGCAGATTGCGGTCCTCGGGTCCGCGCTTGGGGCGGGCCTGACGACCTTGGCGCTCTCCCTCGCGCCGGCGGTCACGGGGCTCGGGTTCGTTGCCGCCGCGATTGCGAGCGTGAGCGAAAAGACCGGGAACCTCAAGGATCAAAACGAGCTGCTGGCAAAGTCCCTAACCGAAACGCTCTCGGAGGCCGAGCAGAAGCAGCTCGCCAACCTACAGGCACTCACTGCCGCGTACCCCAACTACGTCAGGGCGATCTCGGGTCTTCCGGCCGCATTCTCCAAGGCAAGCGAGGGGATCGAGCGCGGGTTCTTCACCCCGCTCACCGTCGGCCTCGAGTCTATTCCGGCCGCGCTTGAGGCACTCGCTCCGCAGTTCGACAGCTTCTCGGCGGCGCTAGGAAACGCATTCGCGGGCCTGCTCACCGACCTGACTGGACCCGAGGGGATCGCGAAGATCAGCGAGCTCTTTGACGGCTTCAAGGACCAGATCGGACCCATCGTTCAGACGATCGGCAACATCGGTGCAGCCGTCGCCAATATCCTGATCATCGCGCAGCCCTTTGTCCAGAACTTCGTGGAATACATCGACGAGGTAACCTCTGACTTCAAGGACTTCACGGAATCGGTCGGGGGGCAGAACGCTATTGCCGAGTGGTTCAGCAATGGCGAGCGCGTGCTGCGAAAGTTTGGGGATCTCGTCGGGGACATCGGCAAGGGGCTCGCTGGCCTCGTCGACGAGGACTCGGTCAAGCGCACGGAGGACTTCCTTGAGAACCTCTCGGGGGCGACCCCCTTTCTCTTCAAGATCCTTGACGTCCTCGGCGAGCTTGACGCCTTTGGTCTGATCGCCCAGGTCCTCAACGACCTCGGCAACGCTATCGTCCCAATCCTTGACCTGCTCGACCCGCTGTTCTCGATACTCAACACGCTCTCTACGGCTGGGCTCAAGCCGCTGACGGCTGAGCTGGAGCTCATCGGCATCCTACTCACCCCATTCAAGTTTCTGCTCGAGCTTGTGTCGATCGCCGTCGAGAGGGCAACCGAGTATTTCGCTCCCTTTGCCGAGAGCATGGAAAAGATCTTCGTGCTCGTGCAGGAGGCGCTCGACGGCGCGTTTGCAGCCCTTGCCCCAGCGATCGAGGACCTCGCGGACACGATCCTTGACCTGCTTCCCAGCCCGCAGGAGCTTGCTCGAATCATTGAGCAGGAAGTCATCCCCGCGATCGACCAGTTCGCCAGGTGGCTTATTGAGGTCGCCGTCCCAGCCACCGAGGCGATGATCAAGAAGCTTGCGGAGTTCATCGAGGACTTTGACTTTGCTAAGGCGATGAAGGATTTCGACACCTTTGTCACTCTCGTTCAGTTCACAGCAGGCGTCTTCGTCAGCGCGTTTTCGGGCCCCATTGGAGCGGTTCAGCGCCTCATCGACCTGATCAATCTCCTCAACGGAACGAACGTGAGGGTCCCGAGCGGCTTGGGCGGTGGCGGCGGTGGCGGCACTCGCACTCAGTTCAACGCAGCGGGAACCATCGCAACGCGTGCCACGTACGGGGTCTACGGCGAAGCCGGGCCAGAGGCCATCGTTCCGCTGGACCGACCCCTTGACCGAGTAGACCCACGGGTTCGTGCGCTCTCCGCCATCGCACAGGGCAAGCAGCCGCCACCCACTAACGGCGGCGATGGCCGTGGCCTCCTTGTCGAGAGTGGCGCCATCCAGATCAACGGAGTGTCTGACGGTCGAATGGCGGCAAGCGCGGCGCTCGACCGACTTGTCACAATGACGGGAGGCTGACACTGTGTTCAACGGGTTTCTAATGTTTGGCGGGACCGAGATAATCAACGCCGCTCGGACGCGCGCCTACGTCGAGAATCTCCTGCCCTCGTTCCCGCTTGCCCATCGAACCGCCGAGTATGACACGCTGCGCTTTGCGCTGGAGGAGGCGGAATACCGCACTCCGCTTCTCGACAGGGCCGACTGGGTGGAAACGGACACAGCGAACACCGACGAAAGCGGGGGGCGCGGATCAGTCGCCCAGAACTCCTCGCACGACTTCTACGGCCTGTACCCGCTGGCCATCGAGGGGATTGACGACTCGACCATGGGGTCTCCCGTTGTCGAGTCGATCCTTGACGGTGGGGTACTCGGGGCCGAGCGGGATGCCAGCCGACCGATCAGAGTCCGAGGGCTCTTGGTCGGAGCGACGGATCTTGCCGTGCAGACCGGCATGGCGTGGCTGCGCAATGCGCTCCGAGCGAACGCCTGCGCGATGCACGGCGATATGTGTGGCTACTCCGACCTGCGCTACTTCCTCGCCAAGCCTGAGGTGTGCGAGTTCCTCTACGCCAGCACCAACTTGAGCGCCGTCGTCCTAGACCTGGGCCCACTTGACGCAGAAACCTCCCCCCTCATCGCCGGCTACGAGCCCGGGGAGGGTGCTCGGCCGAAGACGTCGTGGTGGATCAGCCCCAACGCCGTGACCCCGCCACTGGTGGGCGGGCTAGAGGGCGTCGTTGTCCGGTGGGGAGCGCTCGGGTATTCCGACCCCGAGGTGCTCGAGGAGCGCGGCCCGATCGTCCTGCGGCGAGCAAACCACGTTCCGAACCCCCGGTTCCTGACCGACGCGAACCTCTGGTCGGCCACGAGCGGAACGATCGTTCGTCGCAGTGTCGGCGGCAACACGTACGGCCGAGCCGATCAGGCGTCTCCCGTCGTCTACGCTGAAAACTGGTTGCCGGATCCAAGCTTTGAGAATGGAGACGCGGAACTCCAGGGCTGGCGGGCAAGCGCCCCCATCGCCGAGGCAACGGGGGACAGTCCTCCACAGGGGGTCAGCTACGCCTCGGTTGCAACGACCGTCGCCGAGCCCAAGGCGTGGATCGAGGCGACCATGCTGGGGCCCTTTGACGACGGGGTCTTCGGTACTCTGTCGTTCTATAAGCGCTTCGTCGGAGACGCTCTCGTGACCGTGAAGGACGAGGCAGGGTCGCAGGTCTTCTCTGCAACCCTGCCCCAAGCTGCCGCTGGCTGGACACGGCTATCGGCGCTCGCCACGGTTCCCGTCCGAAGGGACTATGTCGTGCGCATCGAGGCGCAAACCGGTGAGCTTCGCGTCGACGGCTTCATGCTCGAAGAGAGCGCGACGATGAACGCCTACTTTGACGGAGACACCGCCGACAACCCCGGAGCAAACACGTTCTTCGACTTTGTCGGCGGATTCTCCGGGCCATCGCGTCGTCGCGTTGGAGTGCTCGGCGCAATATCGGTGCGTACC
>Ga0163144_10010021_pt1 | contig 20258 bp, 18 predicted proteins | sample OliLak19BULKMAT1_FD_123175 | JGI IMG/M metagenome (GOLD analysis project Ga0163144, IMG submission 123175) | Freshwater microbial mat bacterial communities from Lake Vanda, McMurdo Dry Valleys, Antarctica - Oligotrophic Lake LV.19.BULKMAT1 | ecosystem: Environmental > Aquatic > Freshwater >... | reverse complement strand
TGGATCGCGTGCGCGATCGCTTCCGCTTCATCACGGTCATCGGCCGACTCAAGGACGACCACCTTCTCGCCGCCGGGGCGCGTCGCGCGCAGCGTCTTGCCGCGGCGGGCGGTGTTCTCCTGAATCACCGCATTCGCCAGACTGAGAATGGCGGCGGTGGAGCGATAGTTCTCCTCGAGGCGAACGACCTGTGCTGAGGGAAAATCGCGCTCGAAGTCGAGAATGTTGCGAATGTCCGCGCCGCGCCAGCCGTAGATCGCCTGATCGTCATCGCCCACCACGCAGACGTTCCCGTGCCCGCCGCCAATGAGTCGTATGAACTCGTACTGCGCGCGGTTCGTGTCCTGATACTCATCGACGAGAACGTGCTGAAAGCGACGCGCGAGCTTCTCCCGCAGCGCCTCATTGGCGCGCAGCATCTTCACCGGCAACACGAGCAGGTCGTCGAAGCTCACCGCGTTCGCGGCGCGCAGGGTGTCCTCGAGATCGCGATAGACCGTGGCCGCCGCCTTGGCGAGCGGCGTGCGCGCGAGCGTCTCGTACTCGGCGACCTCGACGAGCGCGTTCTTCGCCGAACCGATCTCTGCGGAGATGGCTTTGGGGGCGAACTCCTTGTTGGAGATGTGATGCCGCTCCATCAGCCGCTTGATCACGCTGAGGGAATCATCCTCGTCGTAGATCGTGTATTCGGAGGTGCGCCCGACGAGCGTCGCGTTCGCACGGAGCACCCGCGCGCCGATGCCGTGAAAGGTCCCGATCCACATCCCGCTCGGCTCCTCGCCCAAGGCCCGCGCCACACGCTCGCGCATCTCGCCGGCGGCCTTGTTCGTGAAGGTCACCGCGAGTATCTCATGCGGCGCGACCCCGCGCTCGGCGACCAGGCGGGCAATGCGCGAAGTGAGGACGCGCGTCTTGCCGGAGCCGGCGCCGGCGATGACGAGCAACGGCCCGTCACCGTGTTCGACAGCGGCGCGCTGGGCCGGATTGAGACCGGGGAACGGCGAGGCGCCGTTCACCCGAGGCGGTCCACGCCGAGCCAGCGACGCAACGGCGGCGGGATATCCACCCCGCCGTCGGCGGTCTGGTAGTGCTCAAGGATGGCCGCGAAGACGCGCGGGAAGGCCAGGCCTGAGCCGTTGAGCGTGTAGATGAAGCGCGGCTTCTCGCCGACGGCGGGACGGAAGCGAATGTTCGCGCGCCGCGCTTGGAAGTCCGTGAAGAGCGAGCAGCTCGAGACCTCCAGCCACTTGTCGACGCCCGGCGCGAAGACCTCAAGATCGTAGGTCTTTGCGCTCCCGAAGCCAGTGTCGCCGGCCGCAAGGAGCACCACGCGGTACGGGAGCCCGAGCAGTCGCAGCACTGCTTCGGCGTGCGAGAGCAATAGAAGCAACTGCGCCTCGCCGTCTTCCGGCGCGCAGTAGCGTACCAGCTCGACTTTATCGAACTCGTGCACGCGCAGCAGTCCGCGTGTGTCCTTTCCGGCAGACCCCGCCTCGCGACGGAAGCAGGGGCTGTACGCGCACATCGCCTTCGGGAGTTCCTCGGCACTGAGGATCTCGTCGCGATAGAGATTCGTCACCGGCACTTCTGCCGTCGGGATGAGGAACATGTCCTCGTCTTTCAACGCGTACATGTCGTCCTCGAACTTCGGCAGCTGCGTGGTGCCGATCATCGAGGCCCGATTGACGACGACCGGGACCCACGTCTCCTCGTAGTCGAAGGTGCCGGTGTGCAGATCAAGCATCATGTTCATCAGGGAGCGCACCATGCGCGCGCCGAGTCCGCGATACACGATGAACCCCGAGCCCGCGATTTTGGCGCCGCGCGGGAGATCGAACAGCCCGAGTTGTTCGCCGATCTCCCAGTGCGGGATGACGCCGCTCGTGGCGCGCGGCTCACCCCAGGTGCGCACGACCACATTGTTGGTCTCGTCACCCGCGGGGACATCTGGGAGGGTGACGTTCGGAATCAGGAGCAGGATCTCATCGAGGCGCGCCTGCGTCACGGCGAGGTCGGCCTCGAGGGCGGCGATTTCTTCCCCGAGGGCGCGCGCACTCGCCTGAAGATCAGCGGCATCCTCTCCCGCTTTCTTCCGCTTGCCGACGTCCTGCGAGAGGCGATTGCGCTCCGCCTTCTTCTCCTCGACCTGCTGAATGGCCTGACGGCGCGCCCGATCGAGCGCCTCTCCCTCGTCGATCAGGGGCGCATACAGCTCCCGCTTGTCACGGCGCGCCATCGCGTCGCGCAATTGCGCGACGTCGTCCCGGATCATTCTGGGATCGAGCATGGCTCAGAACCCAGGGATGCCCGAGAGGAACGACCGGAATCCGCAGTTGGGGTTCACGCGGCCGCTGAGGCGGATGCGGCGCTCGGCCGGAATAACGGAATCGACCAGGTACTTCGCGTAGACCTCGTTGCTCTCCGAGATGGAACAGAACTGGGTCTGCACGCGCACGATGAACGTCTGCCCGACATTCACCGCGAGGATCGAGTCGTAGACCCACCCGGTCAGGGGTGCCTCGATGATGGTGTTATAGATCTCGCTGGTGCGCACGATGCCGATCCGCCGGTTCCCAGAGAGCGGCGTCACGACTTTGTTGACCGGCAGCACCAGCAGGCGTCCGTCGGGGTCGATGTCGAAGGCGAGATCGAACGAGGCCGCCGCATCGGCGCGGGCGGTGATGCGCTGCGCGACGAGGTGGACCGTTGGGAAGCTGGTGGGCGCCCCGGTGAGGGCCCAGATCTCAATGCTGACATCGGCGTTGGAGTCCTGCGCCACAACGGCGAAGGGGTCGGGTCCGCACCCGATAGCGCTCGCGGCCCCAACAAGGGCGAGGAGCAGTCCGACACGGCGCGCCCGAGGCGCGAAGGACGAGGGAATCTTCACTTGGGGAAGCTAACGGAAGCGTGCGGGGTGCAACAAGCGGAGTCGACACCAAGTCCGCTTGACTTGAGTCCCCCCGGACGTATGCTTCGCCTACCCCTTTCCGGAGATACGGTGCCGACCATTCGCGACCTCGTTGCGACCCTTCGCCGCTTCGATGGCGTCCAGGCCGTGGCCGTGCTCGGTCGCGATGGCCTCTTGATCGACAATGAGGCCGATGCCGGGCTGGATGGCGAGACGATCGCTGCCCACGTGCCCGGCATCCTCCAGTCGTGCGACGAACTCGGACATGCCGCCGCCATTGGTGGCCTGCAGACCGCGGTCCTCGAGCACCACGAGTCCACGGTCGTCCTCGCGGCGATGTCCTCGGACGTCGTGCTCTTGGTGATGGTCCGGCCGGACGCGAACCTCGGGGCGCTGCTGTTCGACATCCGCCGCCACCGCGCGGGCCTCGCCTCGCTGGTTTGAGCGCGCACCAGATGTCCGATGCCGCGCCCCTGCCCGTGCCCCTGCTCGTGCCCCTGCTCGCGCCGCGTACGCGCATCCTCGTCGCCGACGACGAACCGCACATCGGTCGCATTATCAAGACCAAGCTCGAACAGGGCCCCTTTGTCGTCGACCTCGTCTACGACGGGCAGGAAGCGCTTGAGGCATTGGAGCACCCTCCGGCCGTGGGCCTGTTGGTCCTCGACCTGATGATGCCGCGCGTGAGCGGCCTCGAGGTCCTCGACCGCGTGCGCGGGGATGCGCGCTGGCGCCACCTCCCCTGCCTCATCCTGACCGCCGCCGGTCAGGATCACCAAGAACAGGACGCGCGCCGTCGAGGCGCCGATGAGTTCATGACCAAGCCCTTCAGCCCGAAGCGCCTGTTGGCGCGCGTGACCGAACTCGTCGAGGGAGCGACCGCGCGATGACCGCTCCGCTCTACGCCGTGGTCCTCGCCGGCGGGATCGGGTCGCGCTTCTGGCCGCTCTCGACCCCCGCTCGGCCCAAGCAGCTGCTCCCGCTCGTCAGCGCCCAGTCGATGCTTGAGGACACCATTGGTCGCCTCGATCCGCTGGTCCCGCGCTCGCAGATTCTTGTGCTGACCAGCGCCCAGTTGGCGCCAGCGATCCGGGCGACGATCCCCTGGCTCGCCGCCGATCAGGTGCTCGAGGAGCCTCGCCCCGCCGGCACGGCCGCGGCGCTCGCCTGGGCCGCACTCGAGGTGCGTCGACGCGGCGGACCCGACGCCGCGATGCTCTCGGTACACGCGGATGCCGCGATCGGCGACGACGCGCGATTCCGCGAGATTCTGTCGGCCGCCGTGACCGCTGCGCAAACGCACGGCACGTTGACAACGGTGGGCATCATCCCGGTCGATGCGAATCCCGGCCTTGGCTATATCGAGCCTGGGGAAGCGCTCGACGCCTCCTGCCGACGCGTGGCACGATTCCTCGAGAAGCCGAGTCGGGCCCGGGCCGAGGAGCTCGTCGCCGCGGGCTGTCTCTGGAACTCGGGAATTTTTGCGTGGAAGGCGGCCGACTATCTCGACGAAGTGGCCGCGCTGACGCCGGAGTTGAGCGCGGCGCTCGCCGCCGCTTCGCACGGTATCACCGCCTTCTTCGCCGCCGTCACGAGCGCCGTCAGCGTGGATGTCGGCGTGCTGGAGCGGAGCACCAAGGTGGCAGTTGTCGCTGGCGATTTCGGATGGGATGACGTGGGGACGTGGGCCGCGTTGCGGCGAGTCCGTCCCCGCGATGCGACGGGGAACACGGTGCATGGCGAGGCGCACTTTGTCGACGCAAGCGGCAACGTGGTCCATGCCGAGCATGGGCGCGTGGTGCTGTACGGCGTGCAGGACCTCGTGGTCGTCACCCGCGACGGACTCACCCTCGTGACGACCGTCGAAAAATCGGATGCCCTGAAGACGATGCTCGACGCGCTTCCCAAGCATGTGCTGGACGGGTCATGAGCGGGTTCGTCCTCTACGACGATCGCGCCGCTCGGGAGTTCGCCCCCTTCGCGCTCACGCGTCCCATTGGGGAACTGCGCGCCGGCGCCGAGCTGATCCGCGAACGGTGGGTGCGCGTACTCGGCGAGTCCGCCGGGGGCTTTCTCAGCGCGCCCCATCTGCGCGACTTCGTGGAGCTCGATGCGCCACGCGCCATCACCGGCAGTATTCCCGCCGAGACGTGGGTGGTGAACGCGCGGTGCGCGCCGGCACTCACGCTGCTCGCGCCGGCGCTCCTGCCGCTCGCGCCCGAGGTGCGCACGATTCTCTGCGACGGCGTGGTCGCGGCCGTGAAGCTTGCGCGCATGGTGGATGTCGCGCGCCTCGCCGATGGGTCGCTGGCGCTCGACTCGCTCGGACTCGGCGAGGGAGGCAACGAGCGGGTCAGCGTGCAGGGCTGGTGGCTCGGCGCCGCGTGGGACCTCGTGGGCCATCTCCCAGCGATGTTGCTCTCGGATACGCAAGCCCTGCTCCCCGCGTCGCCGGACGCGCGCGGGATGACCGTCCTCGGCGGCTACGCGGCGCACGCCGAGCCCGGGGCGAAGATCGAACCGATGGTGATTGCCGACACGACCGCCGGGCCGGTGCTCGTGCGCAGGGGCGCGCACATCCAGGCCTTCACGCGACTCGTCGGGCCCTGCGTGATCGGGGAAGAGAGCACGGTGATGGGCGGACGGATTGCCTCGTGCAGCATCGGACCGAAGGTGAAGGTCTGCGGCGAGATGAGCGTGACGATCATGATCGGGCACGCGAACAAGGGACACGACGGGTTCGTCGGTCACAGCGTGATCGGGCGTTGGGCGAACTTCGGAGCCGGCACCATCACGAGCAATCTGAAGAACTCGTACGGCGAGGTCACGATGTGGGCCGCCGGGGAACAGCGCCGCACCGGCCTGCAGTTCCTCGGCGCGCTGGTGGGCGATCACGCTAAGACGGGGATTGGGACAAGACTCCCGACGGGGAGCGTGCTCGGTGCGGGGGCGAATGTGTTCGGCACGCGGATGCCGCCGAAGGTGGTGCCGCCCTTCGCGTGGGGAGACGGCGAGCCGTGGGAGACGTTCGACCTCGCGCGATTCCTCACGGTGGCGGCGCGCGTGATGGGACGGCGCGGCGTGGTACTCGGCCCCGAGGCGGCGGCCTACTGGGCCGCGGTGTTCGCGCGGCGCGAGCAGCCCTGACGCCGCCGTCATCTTTTCATGAAGATCTGGTCACTCGGCAGCGGGAGCCGCGGGAACGGGCTCGTCCTGCTGTCGGGGGAGCGAGCCCTGCTGGTGGATTGCGGCTTCGGTCCGCGTGCGCTCGTCACGCGTCTCAAGGCGATCGGGGTCACGCCGGAGCAGATCGAGGGGCTCGTCCTCACGCATGAGCACCAGGACCACGCGAAGGGTGCGGAGCGGGCGCAGCACAAGTTCCGCTGGCCCGTCTACGCGAGCGCGGGGACCCTGGCGCAGCTGCCGGCGGTCGCGGCGCGGTGGCGGCAGCCCGTGACCCCTGGGAAAACGATCACCGCGGGCGACTTTCAGTTGGAGAGCGTGGCGATTCCTCACGATGCCGCGTCGCCGTTGGCGTTTGCCGTGACGGCCACCGCGACCGGCGCGCGGGTGGGGATCGCTCACGATCTCGGCGCGGTCCCGGCAACGCTGCCACCATTATTCGCGCGCTGCGACGCCCTGCTGATCGAAGCGAATCATGATGCTGAACTGCTCCGGACCGGGCCGTACGTGCCGTCGTTGAAGGCACGCATTCGTGGTGGGCGCGGCCACATCGACAACGCGCAGGCGGGGGCGCTGATTGCCTCGCTCGTGCATCCCGGGTTGCGCATGGTCGCGTTGCTGCATCTGAGCGAGACGAACAACACGCCGGCGATGGCGGCGGAGGCGGTGACGGCACTCGTGCGTCGCGCCGGATCGCGGGTGCCGATCCGCGCGGCGGCGGGGCGAACCCCGGACGCGCTCGCGATCCTTGGACGCGCTGCCGGTCCGGCGCAATTCGCCTTTGCCCTCTGAGGGGCGCCCGCGTGGGTCGGATTCGCGCCGTCACTCGGCCGCATTGACGCCGGCCCGCGTTTCCATCTCCTCGTACGCGAGGCGAACTTAAGCCCCATGTACCAGTCTCCCTCGTGGCGTCATGACGCTCCCGCGTCGCTCGTCGTGTTCCTCGTCGCCGTTCCGTTGTGCCTCGGCATCGCGCTGGCCTCCGGAGCGCCCCTCTTCTCCGGCATCATTTCAGGAATCGTAGGCGGAATCGTCGTCGGCGCGCTCTCGGATTCCGAACTGTTGGTGAGCGGCCCGGCCGCGGGCCTGACGGTCATCGTCTTCAGCGCGATCACGCAGCTCGGCAGCTTTGAAGTCTTCTTGGCTGCGGTCGTGCTGGCGGGCGTGCTCCAGGTGGTACTCGGGCTGCTCCGCGCCGGCGTCATCGGCTACTACTTCCCGACGGCGGTGATCAAGGGCATGCTCGCGGCGATCGGCCTGCTGCTGATCCTCAAGCAGATTCCGCACGCGCTTGGCTACGACGTGGAGGCGATGGGCGACGATGCCTTCATGCAGTCGACCGGCGAGACGTCCGTTTCGGCCATCGGCAGTGCGATCGAACAGGTGCAGTGGGGCGCCGTGATTGTGGCGGCCATCACGCTGCCATTGCTTTTTCTCTGGGGCAAGGGCCCACTGAAGAAGGTACAGAACGTCCCTGCTCCGCTGGCCGTGGTGGCGATCGGGATCGCGATGAACGCGTTGTTCGCCGCGTTCGTACCGGCGTTGACGATCGCGGACTCGCACTTGGTGAATCTGCCGGTACCGAATGGGTTGGGAGACTTTTTGTCCGGCTTCACGTTGCCGGAGTTCTCCGCGATGCTTCGGCCGTCGGTGTGGCAGGTCGCGGTGATCCTCGCGGTCGTCGCCTCGCTGGAGAGTCTGTTGTCCCTGCAGGCCACGGATGAAATGGATCCGCTTCGTCGCGAGGCGTCGACGGATCGTGAACTGCTCGCGCAAGGCGCGGGCAATATCGTCTCGGGGCTGATCGGCGGGCTTCCGGTCACGGGTGTGATCGTGCGTTCGGCGACGAACATCTCCGCCGGGGCGCGCACGCGGGCCTCGGCGATACTCCACGGCGTGATGTTGCTGGTGGCCGCGTTCGCCTTCACGCGCGTTCTCAACACCATTCCGCTGGCCGCCCTTGCGGCGGTCCTGATCCACGTTGGGTACAAGCTGGCCACGCCGAGCCTGTTCCGAGCGGTCGCGAAGAAGGGGAAGCTCTATGCGATTCCGTTCTTCGTGACGGTCGCGGCGATTCTCCTGACCGACCTGCTGCGCGGTATCATGATCGGACTCGCCGTGGGCCTGACGGTGATTCTGCGCGACCAGCTCGGGAGTCCGCCGTTCACCGAAGTGAGCCCGCCGGGCGCGGTGCTCAAGCGCCTGCAGCTGCACGACAACGTGAACTTCCTGCACAAGTCGGCGCTGAACCAGGTGTTGGAGAAAATGCCGCCGGGGAGCCGCATTGAGCTGGACGCACGGCACTCGCGCCGCATCGATCCCGATGTGCTCGACGTGATTCATCGCTTCCGCGAGACGGCGCGGGAGCGGAATATCGATTATCGACTCGTGGGGGTCCCGGAGATCGGGTCCCCTCCAACGCGCTGAGCCAGAGGAGAAGCGATGGATACGTACAAGGTGTTGATGGCGAACAACCGCGCTTGGGCCGAGGAGATGCGCGCGGCGGATCCGGATTTCTTCTTACGCACGGAAGGCGGCCAAGAGCCGCACTTCCTGATGATCGGGTGCTCGGACAGTCGCGTGCCGCTTGAACGGATGACGGGGGCGCTGCCGGGCGAGATGTTCGTGCACCGGAATATCGGGAATCAGGTCTGGAGCACGGATTTGAACATGCTCTCGGTGCTGGCCTACGCGGTGAACGTGCTGGACGTCCCGCACGTGATCGTCTGCGGCCACTCCAACTGCGGCGCCCTGAAGGCGTCGATGGGTCCGGAGACGAATGGCGTGGTGGATCACTGGCTGAGCGATATACGAAGCACGATCCGCTGGCACAAGGACGAACTCGACGCGATCACCGACCCGAAGGCGCGCCTAGCGCGGCTGTCGGACCTGAATGTGTTGCAGCAGGTGGGGATTCTGTCACGCACGCCGTTGATTCGCGACGCGTGGGCGCGCGGCAAGCGGCCGATGCTGCACGGGTGGGTCTACGACATCTCGAATGGATTCATTCATGCGGTGGTGGAGTCGGTGGATTCTGAGGCGAAGGCGGAGGAGTTGCTGCCGCACAACTAGGATGAAGGCGTGAGAAGCGCGGATGCAAGAAAGAGCCCCGGGCGCGAGAATCGCGCCCGGGGCTCTTTCAACTTTCATCCTACATCCTGCATCCGAGCTTAGTACATCCCACCCATGCCGCCGCCCTGTCCGGCCGGGGCACCAGACTCCTTCTCCTTCTTCTCGACGATGAGGCACTCGGTCGTGAGGAGGAGCGAGGCGATCGACGCGGCGTTCTGCAGAGCCGTGCGGGTCACCTTGGTCGGGTCGATGACGCCGGCGAGGACGAGGTCCTCGTAGGTGTCAGAGTACGCGTTGTAGCCGAAGTTCTTGTCCTTCGACGCGCGCACCTTCTCGACGACGATCGAGCCTTCACCACCGGCGTTCTGGACGATCATACGGATCGGCTCCTCGATGGCCTTACGGATGATGTCGACGCCGATCTGCTCGTCGGCATCGAGCTTGAGGTTCTTGAGCGCACCCTGCGCGCGGATCAGCGCCACACCGCCGCCTGGGACGATGCCCTCTTCGACCGCCGCGCGGGTCGCGTGAAGCGCGTCCTCGACACGGGCCTTCTTCTCCTTCATCTCGCTCTCGGTGGCGGCACCGACGTTGATCACGGCCACACCGCCCGCGAGCTTCGCCTTCCGCTCCTGAAGCTTCTCCTTGTCGTAATCGGAGGTCGACTTGTCGATCGCGACTTCGATCTCCTTGATGCGACCCTTGATCTTGTCCTCGTCGCCGAAGCCGTCGATGATCGTCGTGTTGTCCTTGTCGATCACGATGCGCTTCGCGCGGCCGAGATCCGTGAGGACGGTGTTCTCGAGCTTGAGGCCCATCTCCTCGGAGATCGCGACACCCTTCGTGAGAGCCGCGATGTCCTCGAGCATCGCCTTGCGGCGATCGCCGAAGCCCGGCGCCTTGACGGCGCAGACGCGGAGCGTGCCACGGAGCTTGTTCACGACGAGCGTGGCGAGCGCCTCACCCTCGATGTCCTCGGCGATGATGAGCAGCGGCTTGCCGGTCTGCGCGACCTTCTCGAGGACCGGGAGCAGGTCCTTCATGGAGGAGATCTTCTTGTCGTGGATCAGGATGTGCGCGTCCTCGAGGACCGCTTCCATCTTGTCCGGATCGGTGATGAAGTACGGCGAGAGGTAGCCGCGGTCGAACTGCATGCCGTCGACCGTCTCGAGGGTCGTCTCAAGGCCCTTCGCCTCTTCGACGGTGATGACGCCGTCCTTGCCGACCTTCTCCATCGCTTCTGCGATGAGGTTGCCGATCTCGGGATCGTTGTTGGCCGAGATGGCGCCGACCTGCGCGATCTCCTTCTTGCCGCTGGTCGGGACGGAGAGCTTCTTGAGCTCTTCGACGACGGCCGTCACGGCCTTGTCGATGCCGCGCTTGATCGCCATCGGGTTCGCGCCGGCCGTCACGTTCTTGAGGCCTTCGCGGAAGATCGCCTGGGCGAGCACCGTTGCCGTGGTCGTGCCGTCGCCGGCGAGATCGGAGGTCTTGGTCGCGACTTCCTTCACCATCTGCGCGCCCATGTTCTCGATCGGATCCGAAAGCTCGACTTCCTTCGCGACCGTCACGCCGTCCTTGGTGACCGTCGGAGCGCCGAACTTCTTGTCGATGACGACATTACGGCCCTTGGGGCCGAGGGTGACCTTCACCGCCTCGGCGAGCTGATCGACGCCGCGCTTGAGAGCTGCGCGTGCCTCGACGTTGAAATGCAGTTCCTTGGAAGCCATGTCTAAATACCGATGAATGATGGAAGTGGAATGCTGAAAGAGACGGCGTCTGGAGTGCGCGGCGGTCGCGTCCTCCCGCCTTCATCCTTCGTCGTTCGGCTTAGTGGACGATCGCGAGGATGTCGCTCTCGCGGAGGATCAAGAGCTGCTCGCCTTCGATGGTGACTTCGGTGCCGCTGTACTTGCCGTAGAGCACCTTGTCGCCGGCCTTCACTTCCATCGCGACGCGCTTGCCGTCCTCGGTGCGACCCGGGCCGACCGCGATCACTTCACCCTGCTGCGGCTTTTCCTTCGCCGTGTCGGGGATGTAAAGCCCGCCGCGCATCGTCTCGGTCTCTTCGGTCGCCTTGATGACGACGCGATCGGCGAGGGGCGCGACCTTCTGGGCGGCTGCAGTCTTTGCTGCCATAAGTATCCGTCCTCCTGCTACTGGTGATGTGGTGATGGGGCCTGAGTACTCTGGCACTCGTTTGGCCAGAGTGCTAACAACACCGAAGAATAGGTGCAAACACAGTGCCAGTCAACTCAGACCATAATTCCGCCCAATTGACCTAAAACTAAACATTTCAACGGGTTACAAGCCTGCCACTTTGTCAAAATGGCAACGGTCCCGAGCCATTCCTGCACCCGGGACCGCCACTCTGACAACCTTCCTATCTTGCCTACCTTGCGCAAGGCCAACGCGTTCTACCGCGTGGAGAGCATCTCGTGGGCCATCCGCAGCCCTTGCAGGGTCAGGTCCGGCTCCACCAATTCGATCACCGGACAGTGCGCCTGAATCACCGCCGCCAGCCCCCCAGTGGCGATCACCTTGGGCTTCCCGCCCCCGGGCCAGGCCGCGGTGATGCGCCCGACAATCCCCGTCACCGAGTCTGCCGCCCCGAAGACCACTCCGGCACGGATGCACTCCTCGGTGCGCGTGCCGATCACCTTCTGCGGCGCCTCAAGCTCGGTCGCCGTCAACTTTGCCGTCCGGCGGAACAACGTCTCCGCCGAGGAACGCACCCCGGGCTGAATGACTCCGCCGAGGAACACCCCGTCCTTGGTGATGCAGTCGTAGGTCGTCGCGGTGCCGAGGTCGACCACAATACAGTCGCTGCGGTACATCCGGCTCGCGGCCAACGTATTGATGATGCGGTCCGCGCCCACCGTCATCGGTTCGTCCACCGCGAGGGTGATGCCCAAGGGCGAGCGCGCGTCCACGATGATGGCGGTGACCCCACTGAGTCGCGCGGCGGCCTCCGCCAGGGCCGTGGTCACCCCCGGCACCACCGAGCCGATGGCCGCGCCCGTGAGCTTCACGCCGCTGCGCCCAGCGGCCGCGAGCAAGTTGTGCAGCAACAGATGCATTTCGTCCGGCGTGCGCGACGCCTCGGTCGTGACGCGCCAGTGCTCCACAATCCGATCGCCATCCGCGAGGCCCAGCGTGGTCTCGGTATTCCCGACGTCAGCAACGAGCAGCATACGAAGCCCTCATGAAAGAACGAGCGATCCGGCGCGATACGACGTGAGTCCCTGCGAGGATTCTATCAGGAGCGCGCCATCGGGCGTGATGCCGCGGGCGGTCCCCACACTCGGCGACGACAATTGGCGGCCAACGGTCAGGTCGCGCGCCGCGAAATCGGCGAGTTCCTGCGTGCTCAGCGCACCCCGGGCGAAGGCGGCCGCCCGGAGCGCGGGAACGAGCTCCGCGACCACGGTCACGGCATCGGCGTCCTGCAACGCCGCCGTACGCAACGCAGCAGCGACGTCGCGCGCAGGATGCCCCAGATTCACCCCCACGCCGATCGCGACCCAGTCAGGACGCTGATCACGCCAGCGCGCCTCGATCAGCACGCCGGCCAGCTTGTCGTCGCCCACGAAGAGATCATTCGGCCATTTGAGACGGACCGCACTGCTGGTCCAGCGTTCCAGCACTGGGGCAAGCCGCAACCCAACGCGGAGGGACAGCACCTCGAGTGCCGCGGCATCGCTTGGTCGCTCGATCAACGTCATCCAGATGCCCCCACGGGGCGCCGAGCGCCAGCGATTCCCACCCCGCCCGCGGCCGGCGCGTTGCTCCTCGGCAAGCACGAGCGTGCCAGCGGGTGCACCGGCCGCCGCCTCGGCATGCGCCGCATCCATGGTAGAACTCAGCGTTTCGGCGGCCAGCACGCGCGGCAACGCGAGCATCTGCTCGAGCGCCGCGGCGTCTTGACCGTACCAGCTCACCATCCGCCTCGAGTGGCGATCAACCCGATGATGACGGCGCCGAGAACAAAGCGATACACCGCGAACACCGCGTAGCTCTGCGTGCGAACGAATCGCAGCAGGACGGCGATCGCGAGCCAACTGCTCACGGCCGCCGCCCCGATCCCCGCGACCAGTGGGAGCGTCACGCCCGCACGGACGGCATCCGGTACTTTGAAGACGATCGCCGCCGAGATGATCGGCATCGACATCAGGAACGAAAAGACGGCGGCATCGCTCCGACCGAAGCCGAGCGCACGTCCCGCGGTCATCGTACTCCCCGAACGCGACACGCCCGGCACCAGCGCGAGGCACTGCGCGAGCCCCACGAGGAGCGCATCACGCCAGGTCATGACTTCGCGTGTGCGATCGGTGCGCGACCTGGCATCGACGATCCAGAGGACGGCGCCCATCACGATCAGCATGATGGCGGTGATGATCGGCGCCCGGAAGACCGTCTCGGCGAGCTCCTCGAGCAGAAGTCCCGCGATGCCGGCGGGAATGGTCGCGATGATGATGAAGAGTGCCTGACGCGACCCGTCATCGACCGGGCGGCGATTCACCAAGAGCGTGATGCCCCCCCGGATGAGTCGCGCCCACTCCGTGCGGAAATACCAGAGGAGCGCGATCAGCGTCCCGATGTGCAACGAGACATCGAAGCCGAGCCCGGCCGGCGTCCACCCGAGGACCCAAGGGGTCAGCGAGAGGTGCGCGGAGCTTGAGACGGGGAGAAACTCGGTCAACCCTTGAATGGTGCCGAGGACGATTGCTTGCCAGAGAGTGGGTTCCTGCATGCCGTGTAAAGTATCCCGCGCACGTCCTCAACGGACGGCGGCGAGGGCCTCTTCGTAGAGTCTTTCGTAGCGCGCGACGACATCGGCGGTGGAGAAGCGCGTGCGGGCATCCGCGGCCGCGGCCGTCGAGGCGGCGGCCCATTTCGCGGGCTCAAGATACGCCAGTGCGGCGGCGGCCATGCCCTGCACATCCCCGAGCGGAAGCATCTCGCCGTTGATCCCCGGCTTCACGATATCGGAGATACCGCCGACCCTGGACGCGATCACCGGGACCCCGCTCGCGAGCGCCTCAAGGGCGCTGAGTCCGAAGCTCTCCGTCTCGGACGGGAAGAGATAGATGTCCGCGGCGGCGAGCAGGGGCGCGACGGCGTCGATGCGCCCGAGAAAGCGCACGTCGTTGGCCACCCCGAGCGTGCGCGCCTCGTCCTCTGCGGCACCACGATCGGGTCCATCACCGACCATCACCAGCGTGCAGGGGCGCTGCGCACGCACCAGCGCAAAGGTGCGCACCACGTCGCGCACGCGCTTCACGGGACGGAAGTTCGAGATGTGCATCAGCACGGGCTGCCCATGTCCGAGTTCCTCCCGCAGCTTGTCGCCATGGCGCGCCCGGTCGAAGGCCACAGGGTCCACGAAGTTGGGAATCACCTCGATGCGGGAGTTCTCGCAACCGAAGGCCTTGATGGTCTCGCCCTTCAGCCACTCCGAGACGCTGGTCACTCGGTCCGATCGCTCGATACTGAACCGGGTGATGGCCTGGTACGAATGATCCTGCCCGACGATCGTGATATCGGTGCCGTGCAACGTTGTCACCACCGGAAGCTTACGCCCCTGTGTGGCGAGCATCTCCTTGGCGATCCACGCGCTCGTGGCGTGGGGGATCGCGTAATGCACATGCAGGAGGTCGAGCCCCTGCGAGAGTACGACGTCGTGCATGCGGACCGCGAGCGCGAGGTCGTACGGCGGGTATTCGAACAGCGGATAGTTCCCGATGTTGACTTCGTGGAACGTCACGCGCGGCAGGAAGTGCGGGAGCCGGAACGGATGCTCGTACGTGATGAAATGCACGTCGTGGCCGCGCGCCGCGAGCGCGATACCCAGCTCGGTCGCGACGGCACCCGAGCCGCCGTAGGTGGGATAGCAGGTGATACCGACCTTCACGAAGCCTCCTCGCAGAACCAACGTTCGACCACGACCGCCGCCTCGGCCGCGGTGGGATCGAGCCGAGTGACCGGCCCGACCTCCTCCAACTGATTACGGAACCACGTCCGCTGGCGTTTAGCGTATTGCCGCGTGGAGATCCGCACTCGCTCCAAGGCCTCCTCGAGCGGACGTGTCCCCTGCACCACACCACGAATCTCGCGGTAGCCGCAAGCGTTCCACGCCGGCGCCTCGTCGGGGACGGCGGCGGCGAGGGCGCGCACTTCGCCAAGCCATCCCGCTTCGAGCATGGTGGCGCGGCGGCGGTCGAGCCGGTGCTCAAGCGCCGCCCCCGGATCGACGATCAGCCAGCGGGCAGTGAGCGGGGCCGTCGAGGGGCCCTGCGCGTGCCAATCGCTCAGCCGCGTTCCGCTGAGCAAGGTGACCTCCGCCGCACGCGTGAGTTGTGCACGCCCGAGGTGCGCGCGCGCCGGGTCGAGGCGCTCGACCCAGCGGCGGAGCGCATCGGTCGAGAGGGCGGCGAGCTCGGACTGGAGCGCCGTGCGTTGCGCCGCATCCATCGGCGGCTCTTCCGCCAGTGGGCGCACGAGCGCTTGCAGCCAGAGGCCCGTGCCGCCGACCACGAGTGTCGGGCGCCCAGCAGCCGCGTCCTCAGCGAGCCAGCCGCGCGCCGCGTCCGCCCACCGCGCGGCGTTCCACCGTTCGGTGGGCGCCGCGACATCGAGTCCCGCGTGCGGCACCCGCTGTTGATCCTCGCGGGAGGGCTTCGCCGTGCCGATATCGAAGCCCTTGTAGATCTGCCGTGAATCGGCCGAGATGATGCGCGCCCCGTGGGCCTCTGCGAGGGCCATCGCGAGCGCGGATTTACCCGCCCCCGTGGGTCCGGCAATGATGCGCACACCGGAGGCCGACGTCACGACGCGCTCAGCGCCGACCGAAGCGTCGGTCGAGCTCATCCCAGCCGAGCTGCAGGATCGTCGCGCGGCCGTGCACGTCGTGCGCCGGAAGCGTCGTGCGCGCCAGGGCCACGTAGAGTGCACGCATCTCCTCGCCCGAGAGGATATCCCCCGACTTCACGGCCGCTTTGCACGCGACGGTCGCGATCAATCGCGTGTGTCGCGCATGCGCGCTCGGCGCGCGATCGCCGGTCAGTGCGGCGAGCGTCTCGCGGAGGCAGCGTTCCGCGTCAAAGCGCGGATGGGGCGCCGGCACGGACTGCACGGAAATCGAATGCCCGCCAAAGGCCTCTCCTTCGAAACCGAGTTTCGTGAGCGCCTCCTGCTCCGACTCGAACACCTCCGCCTCCGCGGGCGAGAGATGCAACGTGAGCGGAAAGAGCAATCGCTGCGACGGCAGGGCGCCGCCCTCGAAGGCGTGCAGAAAACGCTCGTAGAGCACGCGCTCATGCGCCGAATGCTGATCGATCAGCACGAGCGCATCGGGGCGCTCGAACGCGATGTAGGTGCGGCGGAACTGAAAGAGCGGCGGCACGACAATGGCCGCGTCGACGTCACCCGCGAGCTCGACGTCGTGTGCAGGACCAGCTGGTTCATCGTGATCGAACAGCGGTGCGGGCGCGGCTGGCATCGGCTGACGCAGCATCTCGATTCCCACCGGCTGCCCCAGCGGTGGCAGCGCGGCCGGAACGTGCCGGACCATTCCCACCACGGCGGCCGACTCCTCGGTGCCGAGCGCACGACGTACGGCGCGCTCCACGGCGCGCTCAAGTGTCCAGCGGTCGCGGAAGCGCACCTCGGCCTTGGCCGGATGGACATTGACGTCCACTTCGGTGCCCGGAATCTCGAGCTGCAGAAGGACGGCGGGGCGCACGCCGGACGGAATCGTGGAGTGATACGCCGCTTCGGCGGCGCGCACGATCCCGATATCGCGCACGGCACGTCCGTTCACCGTGACCAACACGCGCCGCGTTCCGGTGCCCACATCGGTGGGTCGCTCCACGAGTCCGGCGACGCGAACGATGCCCTGCACGTCGTTCACCGGTACGAAGCGGTCGGCCGCATCGGCACCCCAGAGCGCGGCGACCCGCGAGACCAGATCAGGCGCAGGCGGCAAGGCGAGCTGCTCCTTGCCGTCGTGCGTGACCGTGAAGCGGACGTCGCGACGCACGAGCGCGATGGTGTGCAGCAGCTCGGCGATGGCACGCCATTCGGAGCGCGCGCCGCGCAAGAACTTCTGACGGGCCGGCGTGTTGTGAAACAGCGACTCGACGGTCACCGTCGTTCCGCGTCGACGTGCGGCGGCGTGCACGCCACGCAGCGTGCCGCCGGAGACTTCGACGCGCACCCCCGCCCCGTCCTCCATGGCCGACTCGATCGTGAGGTGCGAGACCGAGCCGATCGCGGGGAGGGCCTCGCCGCGGAACCCGAAGCTTTTGACGCCCACCAAGTCCTCGGCATCGCGGATCTTGCTCGTCGCATGCCGCGCGATGGCGAGCGTGGCGTCGTCGCGCGACATCCCGCTGCCGTCATCGCTGATGCGGATCCATTGACGCCCGCCCTCGCGCACTTCGATGTCGATGGCCGTGGCTCCGGCATCGAGCGCGTTCTCGACGAGTTCCTTCACCACCGAGGCAGGACGCTCGACGACCTCACCGGCCGCGATGCGGTCGGCGACGTCCGAGGGGAGGATAGCAATCCGAGAGACGCTCATCCCCGCAATCTCCCGAAGTGGTCGGCGGGAATCAATCGCGTGCCAATGCGCGGGTACGCTCAGCGGGGATCCAGCCTTCACGCCCGCCATCGAGCGACACGCGAAGCCAGACCCCACGACGCTCGACAATCTTGGCGACCTCCCCCGCGAGGGGGACGGCGCCGGGGTCGGCGCCGAGTGCGGGGAGTGCGCGCAATGGGGTCGGCTGCATCACCACCGTGAGGTCCCGCGCGGCGGCCGTGAGGTCGAGGAACACCGCGAGCGACGCGAGCACCAAGGCCGGCACGAGAAGCACGGAGGCGAAGCTCGCCCGCGCGCCGCGGCGCGTGCTCAGGAATGCCCAGCCCCATCCGAACAGCCAAAGGGTGAGCGCCAGGGCAGCGACCACGACCGGTTCGACTGGCCAGACGCGCGCCGCGCCACGGTGTTGCGGCGCGCGCACACGAGCAAGCAACTGACGCGTGGCGTCGTCGCGCGGCGCAAGTCGCAACGCCTTCTGCCATCCGACGACGGCCATGGCCGTATCGCCCGCGGCCCACGATGCCGTACCCAGATTGGCCCAGACGGCGGCATCGCGAGGGGCGACGCGCACGGCACGCGCGAACGCATTGCGTGCCACGGTGTAATCGCGCCCGACATAGGCCGTGTGTCCTTGGCTGAACGCGAGCAGGGTCTCCGTGTCGTCGCGACTCGTCGGCGCGCAGGCGGTGCCGAGCACGAGCGCCACGAGGAGCAACGGCAGCGTGCGGCGGCGTGCTTCTCTTTCGATCAGCGCAAGGACCGACTCCGCGCGCTCGCGGGCGGCCTGCGAGGTATCGCGACGATCCCCCTTGGCGAATGCCTGCGCATCGCAGGCATCGCGCAGTTGCTCGGCCGCGTGCGCCGTCTCGGTCGTCACGCCCTCGATGCGGAGGGCGGCGGCCAACGTGCCGGGCGTGGTGTGGTCGGCGACTTCGACCCCAGTACGTGCACGCAGTCCGCGCTCAAGGAGGGCACGCGCGCTGCGCGGACCTTGAATGACCTCGCCCGGCGTGCGCCGCGCGAGCATGCGCGGCATCAGTCGCTGGAGCACCCACGGCACGGGGGCGAGCAGTGCGATCCACATCCACCACAGGGCGGCGGGAATCTGCGAGCGCGCGGGGCCGGCGAGCTCCGGCCGCAGCGGAATCACCGCCGCATCGCGGAGCGCCGCGGCGCGCGGAGGGACGGCGACCAGCGTGCCGGGGCGCACGCGCAGCGGCACGGGGTCGGTGCGCGCGAGTGCGTACGCGCGCCCATCGGGATCGAAAAAGCTGTAGCCGATCGACGCGATGCTTTGCGCGCCCTGTTCGCGCGGCGTGATCAACCAGGAGAATTCCTTCGCCCCCCCCAGCATGAGCGGCGCTGCCTCCAGCACCACCGACTCTCCCTGCGGGACGACGTCGGCCCAAGGGATGGTGACGACGGGGCGCGGCAGGAGCGTGGGATTCCCCTCGCCCGCTAAGCGCAGCGTCAGCACAATGGGATCGCCTACCCGCGGATCGGCGCGATCGACGCGCGCCGACGCACGCCAGACGCCGACGGCGCCGAGCCAGTCGGCGGGACGGCCCCGTGTGGGGGGGTCAATGGCCACAAATGACGTGGCGGCCGACCGCAGCACGCGCTCGTCTTCGCGACTGAAAAAGCTCGCGCTCTGCGGCAGCGCGTAGCTGAGCCGAGCCGCGGGAATCGGATAGCGTCCCGGCGTGAGCACGAAGAGCGCCCGTCGGAAGGTGTGGATCTCGGTCGCATCGGCGGCGTTGGTCGAACGCGAGAGCGGGAGTTCGTAGGCGAGCATCGCGCGCGGCTCGGGAGGAACGAACTCCGGATTACGCCGCAGGCGCTGTCGGATGTCGACGGGGATGCGCACCGTGAGCGCATACGTGGCTTGTTGTCCGACGTAGATCGTGTCGGGCGCCACGCTCGCACTGAATCCAACGCGCTCGGTCGCCTGCGCGTGCACGCCCGCTGGGACCAGCGCGAGCAAGGCCGCGGGGATCACGGCTCGCACCACGCGTCGCATCACCAATCGCATCGCTCCTCGGCTCGCGAATCGCATCACCAGTCCCGCACGCCCGTGGCGCGTCCCTGCGCGTCCCCGCGGCGGCGGCGCGCTTGCACCTCACGCTCGTCGCGCGCGGCGGCATCCAGCAGCGCTTCGGCCTGCTGTCGCGACATCTGTCCCCGCGGCGAAGGCTCCGGAGGGGGCGGGCCCTGCGGCGGATCATTACGACCGCCGCCGCCGCCGCCCTGAGGTGCACGCATCGCCAACTCGTAATTCCACTGTGCGTTCCGATTGCCCGGCGTCTCCAGCAACACGGTGCGGAAGGCGCGCTGCGCGGCCTTGAGCGCGGTGGAGGCACCTTCTCCCTCCGCGCGCAAGCCGCGACGCAGGAACGCCACACCAAGGTTGTAGCGCGCCGTGCGGCGCAGCGCGGCATCGCCAATGAACGTGACGCGCTCCAGCGTCTCGATGGCCGCATCAAGCGAGTC
>Ga0163144_10010020_pt1 | contig 20259 bp, 13 predicted proteins | sample OliLak19BULKMAT1_FD_123175 | JGI IMG/M metagenome (GOLD analysis project Ga0163144, IMG submission 123175) | Freshwater microbial mat bacterial communities from Lake Vanda, McMurdo Dry Valleys, Antarctica - Oligotrophic Lake LV.19.BULKMAT1 | ecosystem: Environmental > Aquatic > Freshwater >... | reverse complement strand
GTACACAAACGAGTTTCGTGAGCAGGCCGTCCGACTGGTGACGGTTGAGAAGATGGCCCCGGCCAAGGTCGCGGCGGACCTGGGCATGTCGCAGAACACCCTGGTCTCGTGGCTGCATCAGGCCCGCGTCCAGAAGGGCGCCTTTACCCCGAAGGAAGGGCGCGAGGCACACGTGGCCGATCAAAGGCTCCATGTGCTCCGCACTGAGCATCGCGAGTGATGGCCGCGATCCATAAGAAAAACGGCGGCGCACTGTTGTGCGCCGCCGATGAAACTCCTTATCCTGATGGCCGGGCCGCGGAGAGCAAGGTTCTTCCGCCGCGATGAGCCTCACAGTGCTCGGGCCGTTTTAGCCGCCGCCGCCTCCCCCGCCACCACCACCCGGCCGCCCGCCCATGCCGCGGCCGCCGCGACCCATGAGTTCCTCGAACTTGGTCAACTGCTCTTCGCTCAGAACCTTCTTGATCGCTTCGGTGAGTTTCGCGCGGGCGCCTTCCATGGCGGTGCGCATGGCTTCACGGTCGCCGTCGGCGCCGGCGCTTCGAACCTTTTCCTGCGAGCCGACGAAGTCTTCGATGGCTTCCAAAGCGCTCTGCTGCTTTGCGGCCTCGAGATTGAACCCCGCGACCGCATCGACCATCATGTCCCACTGGCGGTTAAACGTGCCCAGGGACTTCATGGCCTTGGTCGTCTGCTCAGGGGTCAGGGCCGCGCCGAGCGCCTTCTGAAGTTTTTCACGCTCGGCCTTATTGGTCTCTTCCATGGCCTGCATGGCTTCGGGTCCGCCGCGGGGACGGGGGGCATCGCCCTCTTTGTCGTCGTCCTTGTCGGCGGGCTTTTTCATCAGGTCTTCGCGCATCTTGGTCAACGCGGCGACCTGGCTGGCGCGGGCTTCGGCATAGGCCGTCGCCACGCCTTTGATCTTGTCATCCGCGACGCCCAGACGCTTGGCGACGCCGGTGGCTTCGAGTTCCCACGCGGCCTTCTGCTTTTCCGCGGAGAGCGCTGCGCCGGGGCCGCCCTGCCTGGGCCGACCGCCACCCGCGCCGCCCGGTTGCCCCCCACCTCCACCACCGCCCGCACCCCCGCCGCCCCTGGGAAGGTCTGTCTTGGGCTTCTCATCCTGCTTGGGCTTGCCATCCTGCGCCGTCGCCAATGAACCGGCGACCGCGACAACCCCGACCGCCACGCAACACACCAACGCTTTCAATGTTCGCATCTGCAAACTCCATGTTTATGACCGCCAGCGGGCACCCGAGCCCGCAATGCCACCAAACCGCCCACGCTACATTCGTTCAGACGGCTTGCCGCCGCGAAAGTTCCGAACGCTTGTTCCAACGAGAACGCACGAGCCGCGTCTTTATTCGCGCTTGAACTGCATTTGTTACACAAGTTGCACCGGGCTTCCGCCCCCCGGTGTCTTGGTCCGGCTGCCTTCTACTGCCTCGCAGAACGGCTTCATGCCAGGGCCATGCGAACTCGTTGCAAAATCTTCTCCTCGATTAGCCTCCATGCCACATTTCTCCGCATCTGTCAATGAACGGGCAAGCAACTTTCTGATTCACACGGCTTGCCGGTCCTCTTAGCTTCACCGTTTGTTCGTTCGACGACAAATCCGCGCAGCGTTACGGAGTTGTCACCCGGCATTCACGTTTGGTACACACCACTGTTTCCCCTCTCCCCTCCCCATTCCCATAAGGAAGTCAGTCATGAACACTCGCACCACCGCACACAACAGCGTTCTCGTCCCCGCCCTTCTCGCGCTTCTCGCCGGCTCCGCGCTGGCCCAGAACACCGACCGCGTATCGGTGAAGAGCGGCCTTGCCAACGTGCAGGGCAACGGGAACTGCGGAAAGGCCTTTCCATCGGCCAACGGCGATGAGGTCGCCTTTACAAGCTCTTCGAGCGACCTGGTCTCCGGCGACACAAACAGCAGGTACGATGTCTTCGTTCGCAGCCGCAAGACCAACACAACCGTGCGGATCAGCGTTCCTGACCCCAGCATGAATCAGGCCCAGTCCAACGGTTATTCCGCCCTGACCAGCGTCGTGGGCGCGCACGTGATGAGCGATAACGGCCGCTACGTGGTCTTCGCCAGCGACGCCGACAACCTTGTGCCCAACGACACCAACGGCGTCTCGGACATCTTCGTGCGGGATCGCGACCGCGATGGCAACGGTACCTTCGATGAGCCGGGCGTCGGCTTCACGAAGACCACCCGTGTGAACCTCTCCAGCGGCGAGGGCCAGGCGTTCGGCCCGTGCCAGGACGGGATCTGCCCCTTTGCCAGCTGGGATGCGTGCATCTCGGGCGATGGTCGCTTCGTGGCCTTCGTCAGCGAGGCCGACCTCGCCGCTGAGAGCGCTTCCTACACCAATGTCTACGTCCGTGACCGCGATTCCGACAACGACGGCATTTTCGATGAATCGGGCGGCTCGCCCGATGCGGCGAAAACCATGCTGGTCAGCAAGCGGATCGGCAGCCAGTACAACGGCCAGCAGTTTGACGGATACTCGGATTCGCCGTGCATCTCGGACAACGGCCGCTACGTCGCGTTTGTCAGCCTCAGCAAGTTCATGATCTTCAGCGATTCGACCGACACCGACCGCGATGTCTACGTCCGCGACATCGTGAGCAACACCACCACGAAGATGAGCATCGCGACCGACGGCTCCCACGGCGCGGTGGGCGATTCCTCCAGCCCCGCGATCTCGGGCAACGGGCGGTTCGTGGCCTTCCAGAGCATCGCGCATGGACTTGTCAGCGGCGACACCCAATGGACCGACATCTTCCTGCGCGACCGCGATACCGACGCCGACGGTGTGCTCGATGAGGCGGGCCAGGTCTCGACCACCAAGGTGAGCATGGGCCGTAGCGCCTCCCCGTTCCCCCAAGGCTCGGTTGTTCCCCTCGGCGGGCACAGCACCGCCCCTAGCATTTCACTCGATGGCAACCTGATCGCGTTCCAGTCGGACGCGACCAACGCCCAGGCGTCCCTCGTCGGCTACGACTTCAACAACGAGTCCGACATTCTCCTTCGCGACCGTGCCGCAGCCACGACGCGGCGGATCAGCGTGACGAAGCTCAACACGGAATCCACGGGCAAGTCCAACGCCGCGGCGATCAGCGCCGATGGCCGCTGCGTGAGTTTCATCAACAACGCTGGCGACATGGACGGCGGCGACAACAACACCGCCGCCAACACCGATGCGTATGTCCGCACCCTGACCCCCAACCCGCTGAACAACGTGTGCGCAACGGCCTGGACGATCCCGCCGGTCAACTCAACCGTGACCGACAGCACGATGGGCAACGACCTCGCCGACGCGTTCTACTGCACGAATACTGCTTGGGACAGCCCTCAAGGCTGGTACAAGTATGTCGCGCCCTGCGATGGCACCGTCGCGTTGGAGATTTCCTGGGCGACCTTCGATCCCATGCTCGCCGTCTCGACGGGCTGCCCCGGCGGCGGCAGCGTGATCGTGTGCAACGATGACACCAACGGCCTGCTCCCGGCGTTGACGCTGCCCACCACTGCGGGAACGACCTACTTCATTCACGTCACCGGCTACTACTTCGATTCGGGCTGGTTCAGGCTCGATGTCCACGGCTGCGAGGCCAACCCATGCCCCGCCGATTTCAATCAGGATGGCGGCATCGATGGCGGCGACATTCAGGCTTTCTTCGCCGCATGGGAAGCCGGCGACGCGGCGGGCGACGTGAACTTCGATGGCGGCGTCGATGGTTCCGATGTCGATGTCTTCTTCGCGGCCTGGGAGAACGGCGGCTGCTGATGTGATGAACGGATGACGCTCCCTTGTGCAACGCCCCGGCTGTGATGGCCGGGGCGTTGTGTTTTGGTGCTCAGTGGTTCGCAGGCTGATATCCGCCGCGGGTGCAGTCGGCGAAGTATCCGTCAACGCCCGATATGGCCCTCATAGGAATAGGGCCGGCTGTGACTTCGTTGAGACTCTGTTCCACCAACACGTCTGCTTCTCAGGCGTCGGTTGGCATGAACATTTTCTCCAGCGGCGTGACGCCCGGCTCCACGGTCCACTGGACGCCGACGGCCTCTTTGCCCACCATCGACGCATCGACAGTCGTTCGCAGAACCGGATTGGGGTATTGGTTCGCCATTTTGCGTGCCGAGGCGTTGGGCATTCGGATGGAGACGGCGAAACGGTCGCGGAGCATCCCGCCGCGGTCAATGGGGATGATCTGCATGCCCACCTCGTCCCTTCTGCCACCAACCCCGCCGCCCCCGCCCTTGCCGCTATCAATGACGCCCGGCGCCGCCTTGACGTGCGGGCCTTGCCAGAGTCCGCCGCCGGTTGGATTGGGATGGAAAGTGACATAGGAAGTGAGGAATGGCCCGCGAACGGGGTCCTTTTCCGTAGTGATGTCGTTGCCGGCCCCTTCGCCATCGAGGTTAAAGTCGGCGTTGGGGACGTGGATTTTCAGAACGTAACTCTGGCTGGGCTGACCGAGTTTCTTCAAACTGTCGAGGTAGCCCCTGGCGACCTTCGCCAGCGCGCCGAGCGCCAGGCCGCTGATCCCCCACCCCAGGTTGAGCAGGTGCGACTGCTCGATTATTTCCCCGACACGCGCGGCGAGACCATCGACGCCCTCATCCAGTTCATCGATCAACGGCCGCCGCGCCCAATCGAGCGGCGCAAGTTCGATCGGCGGCTTGAAGGGCTTGGCGAGCAGTCCGCACGCGCCGAGAAACTCCGCAGCGCAAAGAATCCCCGCGTCGAAATCATGCTGGCGGACGGTCTCGGACATGAATCCGGCGAAACCGAAAATCGGGCCGCCGACAAGGTCAACGGGCGCGGGTCCCTCGGGTCGCTCGGGCGGCTCGGAAGGCTGATTCGCAGCGCGGGCCGCGACGTGCTGGGCCAGTTGGGCCTCGTACGCCTCGGCGCGTTCGCGGTACTTGTCCATCTGCGAAAAGGGAGCGATCGAAACCAGCATGGACTCATTGCTCTTGCCTTCAAGGTCCATCGCGAGATCGACGGCGGTCCAGGTCAGGGCGCGCAGCCAACCGCCCTTGGGGGCTTTTCCATCCGCCGCCGGAAGGTCGGGGCTGTTGAGGAACTTGGCGGCGCCGCCCGTCAACGCCTTGATCGGATCGTCGGCCGGAGCCTCGCGGATGACGCGCTCAAGTTCGCCCTCGAGCGTGAGCGCGCCGGGGGGGATCATGGCCTCGGTGCGGTTGGTCGCCAGCAGCCGACCACAGAAGTCTCGCAATCCGTCGTAGGTTTCCTTGTCCACGCCCTCAAGCGCCAGCGCTCGGCCCACGAAGCCGCGGATCGAGTCTCGCATCAGGAACCTGTCTCGGGTCTGGAAAATCTTGTCGGCCTCGATCACGCGGGATTCATCGCTGAGCGCCCCGACGATCGCGCCGATATGCGGCAAGAGGCGGTCGAGCGAGGTCAGTTTGATCGGGTCAAAGCCGTCGAAGGGCTGAAGGTTTGCAGGCTCCTGAAGGCCGTTGGCCGCGTGAATCGGCACGCGCAGCGAAAGTTGCTCATCGCTGACGAACGGGTCGACGAAGAGAATGCGCCGCTCGAACTCCCGCTTGGTCGGCTGAGCGTCGATGTACGAAGCCAGCCGGAAGGCCTCCCGGATCGGCTCGTTGTTGAACGTGCCGCCATCGATGTATGAAAAGGGGTATTCATCGGTGATTCCCACCTCGTCCAGTTGCTTGGGCCACAGCCTCTCGCCGAACTCGTAACGCTTGCGCGTCAGCACCACCGGCGCGAACGCGAATGGAAAAGCCCCAGAGGCCACTGCTGTGGCTGTGATCCGCGCCCAGGTTTTCGGGAGTGTCAGGTCCCCCACTTTGCCTTCGACCTCGCCGCCCTCCTCCTGAAAGCGGCACCAGCGCTCGGGATAGCCATTGTCGGCGTCGAGGGGCACGCCAAGTGCTTCCATCTCGGCGGGCGAGGGAGTCTCCGCCGAGGCAGCGCCGCCGTCGGCCTCCACCAGTTCGAAATCGAGGTCAAAGACCCGCAACTCGCGCCGCACGCTCGAGCGCATTCCATCGGTCAGGCCGATGTAGCCCACCTGCGGGCCGGGAATCTCCCGGCGTGCATCCGCGACGATGGGTGAAAGGTTGCCCAATGTGCAACAGAAGAGCGCACGATCAGCCAGCACGCGCCGACCGGGGAAGCTCGTTGGCCGCTCCAGGCACATCACCGACTTGGCGATGTCGTACACCGCGCCGCTGTCGAGCAGGCAGGGATCGCAGGAGATGTCCCGCTTGCCCTTGGGAGTCCGCCCAAGCAATGCACGAATGTTGATGCTCTTGACCCAGACCTCCCGCTGAACATCCTGCGCGATCTGCGCGGCGATAAGGTCCTTGCGTTTGGGGTCATCTTTCGCAAGCGAGGTGTACTCGGGAACGTTGCCATAGAGCCTGTCAAGGTTGTCAATGGCGCGTGCCTCGTGGTCGGGCGGCGGATCGGCGAGCGTCTTGAGCATCATCCCCAGGGACATCGCGCCGGCGCTGGCGCCGCTGAAGACATCGACCTTGACGCTGTCATACGGGTTGCCATCCGCATCCTTGCCGAAGAGAATCAGAAGTTTGATCGCCTCCGTAAGGCCGGCCCCGCAGAACGTCCCCAGCGAAACGCCCCCACCCATCGCAAAGCCCAGCCGGAGTACCTTTCCCATCTGCTCTCCCTCGCGCTCGTTCGCGCATGTGGTTTGCTCGCCGCCCGACAATCGTATCGGGTGCGTCGATTCGTATCATATTATCGCCCCCTGGGCATAGGCGAGCGGCTGGGAAAGAAAGGCCGCGGCCCACACGAGCGGCGCGCGCCGTACTCCACGTTTTGTCGGGATTCCCTTCTCCGCGCCTTGGGATGCATCCGCGGAATCCCAAACTTCGGTAGATTCGGGCACACGGGTTCCACAACGCCGGGTCCGACCCTCACTCTTGCAACGACCGGATTTTCCCTTTGAATCCCACTGCCCGCAGCGCCTGACCGCACTCGGGGCACACATCCACCGTCAGTCCCTGCCGGTCATAGTTGCACTTCGGGCACCGATTGAGGTCAAGCCGCGCGAGCCGCTGGCCGACCGCCACAGCCCCCAAACCCAGCATCAGCGGGATCCACAAAGGCAGTTCGGCAATATACACGTTCAAAGTTGCGCCCTTCACCGCGTACATGGTGAAAAACGCCGGCAAAGGGTCCGTTTCCCATCCATAAAACCCGATCAGTTGCGCCTCCCGCGGCGAGTTTCCGTCATACACCACCGCCCGCACCTTTCCTTGGAGCAGGTCAATCCGAATCGCTTGCCACGAGTGCCAGCGCGCCCCGATCCGCCAATACCCCGCAAGCCACCCCGCCGCGGCGAGCGTCGCGAGCAGCACGCCGCACAAGAAAATCGCCCGGCCAAGTCGCCTCATAGCGTGACAAGGCTAGCAGCCCAATGCGGCATGTGAAAGCACGATTCAGTCGGGGGTTTACACCCATACGAAAAATGAGCCGCCCGCGTACTCAACCCGTCCGCTTGATGATGACCACTGTCAAGTCATCCTGCTGGGGTTCCCCCGCCGCGAACGCCGTTACTTCTGCCTCAAGGGCCTCGACCATCGTCGCGGCGGAAAGGTCCATTTCGAGATGCCGCGGTTGGAGCGCAGCGCCCAGCGGGCGAAGAGAAGCGTGGCGAGTTGCAGCGTGAAAAGCACCCCGCCGCCGATGAACCCCCCCGCGGGAGGCGGTCGTCGGGATCGCCGGCAATCTCCCTGGACACAATCAGAATCGCAACCATGAACAGCACGGCCATCACGGCGTACGTCCCGGTGATCTCGCTGCGAACCAGTGCTTCACGCAAGGCGGGCGATTGGGCGAACATCGCGGGACGAGGCATATCTTGCTTGGGCTCGCTCATCACGCGAGTGCATGGAGAGAGACTTTTGAAACGTACCCGAGGCAACGATTGACGCAAGCCGCGCGCGCGCTTCCCACCGACCCGACAAACCGCCAATAGCACGCGCCCGTCTTTGAAGCAGATACCCCCAGCCTAGAATCCCGCTTTGGGTCCGCTAGACTAATGCACGCATGAACAAGAACTCCGCTTCACCGTTGGGTCCGGCTTCACTTCCGGCTCGCGCCCTGCTCCGCGGCGTGCGAATCGCGGGGAGCGGTTCGGCCCTCCCGGTTGGCCGGTTGACCAACGCCGACCTTGAAAAAGTGATGGACACCAACGACGAGTGGATTATCCAGCGGACGGGCGTGCGCGAGCGTCGGCGCATCAAGCCCGACGGAAGCGAAAGCACACTGACCCTGAGCACCGCCGCGTTGTCCGAAGCGCTGCAAGTCGCGGGCCTCGCGCCGACCGACCTGGACATGATCATCGTCGCGACCATGACGCCGCAGATGGCCTGCCCCCCCACCGCGTGCCAGGTTTCCAACTGCCTCAGGGCGACGGGCGCCGGGGCCTTTGACCTCAACGGCGCGTGCAGCGGATTTGTCTTCGCGCTGAACGTCGCGCACGATTTGATCAAGGGCGGTGCGTATCGCAACGTGGGTGTCGTCGGCGCCGACACCGTCACGGTTCACATGGAATACAGCACCGCCGGCCGCGGCACCTCCATTATCTTCGGCGATGGCGCGGGCGCGGTGGTCGTTCGCGCCTGCGATGACGCATCGAAAGGCATTCTCGCCCAGTCGATGCACGCCGAGGGAGCGGGGTGGAAGGAAATTTACGTGCCGGAGCTGCCGCGGGATTTTCCCCCCGGCACCCCGTGCGATCCGGACAAGTACGGCAAGGTCCAGATGAACGGGGCCGCGGTTTTCAAGTTCGCCGTCGGTACGTTCTCGGATCTGATCCAGGAAACCCTCGACAAAGCCAATGTAAAGGCCGACGAGGTTGACATGTTCATCTGCCACCAATCCAACTCGCGCATTCTCTCTTCCGCCCGCGAGCGCTTCGGAATCCCCGAGGACAAACTGTACGTGAACATCGACCGCGTGGGCAACACAGTCGCGGCGTCCGTTCCCTTGTGCCTCGATGAGTTGATGAAGGCCGGTCGCGTCCGCGAGGGCCACAAGGTGATGTTCGTCGCCTTCGGCGGCGGGCTGACGTGGGCGAGCAGCCTGTGGCAGTTGTGATCGCGCGTGCGGGGGATTTGTCCACATAGTTGCAGCGGCAACGTTCCACGTTGGGTTTGGGCCAGCACTGGGTATGAGGCGAGCACGCCGGCAGCGCGAATGCCGCGATAGTAGAGAGAGCAAGAGGAGAATGTTGATGCCGCGAGTTTGGACTATACCCCTCCCCCATGCAGGCCATCGAACGCTTCTACCTTTGCCAAACCAAGTGAACCGGAGAATGAGCGGATGGGTCAGAGTGAGCGGATCAGGTCAGGATGCTCCCGGCCAAAGCATTGATGATGTCGAAGGAAGCGAGGCCCGCGTTTCTTGAAGAGCCGTGCGAGCGGTTGGGCGTGCGCCGCGCCGATGTGCAGGGCATGATCGACCAGGCCGAGCGGGCCACCGTTCTTTGGTCAGCCTCGACCGCCGACGTGAACGCCGGAGAACTTTCTAGCGCTGAAGAGGTAATCGGCTCGCGCATCGGGCCGTACCGGCCTTTGCAACTCATCGGCGAAGGCGGCTTCGGCTCGGTCTACGTCGTGGAGCAGGAAGCACCTGTTCAACGCAAAGTCGCCCTCAAAATCATCAAACTGGGGATGGACACGCGGCAGGTGGTCGCGCGTTTCGAGCAGGAGCGCCAAGCCCCGGCGATGATGGACCACCCGGGCATCGCCAAGGTCTTTGATGGCGGCCCGACGCGCAGCGGCCGCCCGTACTTCGTGATGGAGCTGGTCCACGGCGAGCCAGTTACCGCCTATCGCGACAAGAACAACTTCACAATGCGCGACCGGCTTGAACTCTTCCGTCGCGTCTGCCAGGCTGTGCGGCACGCGCACAGCAAAGGTGTGATCCACCGCCACATCAAGCCCAGCAACGTGCTGGTCGCGATGACCGATGGAAAACCCGTGCGCAAGGTGATCGACTTTGGTGTGGCAAAGGCCACCGGCAGCAAAGAACGGCCCCGGGTAACGGCGCAACGGCTTTGTTCGGATGGGTTGCGCTGATTGCCGCACGGCGCAGGCGGCCAGCCCGCGGCATCCCGCGCCGCGTCTATCAACCCGGCTACCCTGTCCTCGATGCACGGAGACGATCATGTCGGTTTGGGCGCACGGCTCCACGGCCCGTGGATATGGCTGGTTAGCGCTGCCGTCGGCACCGGACTGGGCGCACTGTTGGCCAAGTTGGTGCCCGGCGCTGTCAACACGAGCGGCGCCGCCCACATGCCCTTATGGCTGGTCGCCCCCTTCGCCCTTCTGCTCGCATCGATCGCCCTCATGCCCTTCGTGAGCGAGCGCATCTGGCACCGCCACTTCCCTGATTTTTCCCTGGGACTGGGCGGATTTGTCCTTGGGTACTGCCTCGTTGGTTTCCCCCAGCCCGATCCCAGCGGCCACGGCACCATCGGCAGTCACGCCGTGAAGCACGCGTTCCTCGAGTACTACTCGTTCATCGCCCTCGTCTGCGGCGTATTCGTCGTTTCCGGCGGTGTGCTCATCCGCCTCAAGGGCAAAGCCACGCCACTTCTCAATGTCGGCCTGATGGCATTCGGCGCTGTTTTCGCCAACTTCGTGGGCACGACCGGGGCATCCATGCTCCTCCTCCGACCATTCATGCGCGTGAACAAGGGCAGGCTGCGGCCCATCCACATCGTGATGTTCATCATGATCGTCAGCAACTGCGGCGGCTGCCTCACCCCTATCGGCGATCCGCCGCTGTACTTGGGATTTATCAAGGGCGTGCCGTTTTTCTGGACGCTGACACACCTCTGGAAGGAGTGGCTGCTGGTTGTTGGATTGCTGCTGGCGATCCTGTTCGCGATTGATACTTCCTTCACCCGCAAGGAGCGCCCGGGCGTGGCGGGGAACGGCGCCAATCCCAAAGCGAGTCGATTCGGTTTTTCTATCTTCGGCTACCCCGGTCTGGTCTTTCTCGCCCTCATGATTCTGGGCGTCTTCATCGATCCCTTTCTGAACGCCCAGTTCGGGCTTGAAGGGTTCCCCTACGGCGCGACATTCCAACTGCTCGTGGCCGCCGCGGCGTATTTCACCGCGGACCCACGGCTCCACCACTGCAACAGGTTTTCGTTCTTTCCCGCGAAAGAAGTTGGCCTGCTGTTTCTTGGCATTTTCCTTACCATGATCCCCGCGCTCGGATACCTCTCGCAAAACGGGACCAGCCTGGGGGTCGATTCCCCCACGGCGTTCTACTTCCTCACCGGAGCCTTGAGCGCCGTTCTCGACAACGCTCCCACCTACGTCAACTTCCTGCAGATCGCCGTTGGTCCGGTCGATATTTCCGCCGCGACGATCCGCGAATTAGTGAGCGCGGAAGAAGGAAAACTCACACTTGCGGCGATCTCGACCGGCAGCGTCTTCTTCGGTGCCATGAGCTACATCGGTAACGGACCCAACTTCATGGTGCGGGCCATCGCGAGCCGCGCCGGCGTGAGAATGCCCAGCTTTTTTGGATACATCTGGCTTGCGATTTTGATTCTCCTGCCTGTCCTCGCCTTAAACTGGCTTCTTCTGATCCGATGACCCTTTGACTTGATGGCCGCCTCAATACTAACTCACACCAAACAAATACGAACCGAAGCGAGAATCCGATCAACCTGCCGGGCAAGCATGAGTTGCCAAACCCAGTTATCCCCAATTGCGGTGTTTGGAAGCGCGGTTTATCGGAAATAGGCTTGTGGATTCCCGCAAATTCCGTTATGCTGGTATTCAACGCTTTCGACGGTCAAATGCTGATACCGTCGATATGATGCGTTGGAGCCGCGCGGCACACAGGTCGCGGCTCGGTTTGTCGCTGATTCTTCCATCAATGCACCCCAGCCCCAACCTCCCAACCTCCCTCCCACCTACCGCACCCACCGCACCCACCGCACCCACCACCTCCCCGGACCTGACGGATGAAGGGATTCACGCTCGATGAGTCAGTCACCCATGCCGATGGAAACGATCCGAGGGTTCTCGCCCCCAAGCGTCACACAGTTCAGTGTTTTCCTGACGAACAAGGTCGGCAAACTCTTCGACCTCGTTGAGGCCTTTGACGGGTCGATGTGCCAGATCTGCGCACTTTCCGTTCACGAGGCCAGCGACCACGCGGTGGTGAGGCTTGTGACAAACAATGCCAGGGCATCGGCGGAACTGCTCAAGCGAGAGAGCCTTCCCTACAGCGAACGGGATGTTCTGGTGGTCGAGATCAGTCCGCAAAAGTCACTGTCGAGCATGTGCCTTTGCCTGTTGTCGGCTGAACTATCCATCCATTTCGCCTACCCCCTCATGCTGCGTTCCTGCGGCACCCCCACCATCGCGCTGGCCGTCGATGACCTCACCTTGGCCGGCCAGATTCTCCGTCGCAAGGAGTTCCGCCTGCTTGGTGAGGCCGATTTGCCCGGCAAGGACTAACGTACTTCCTCTCACACGACGTAGCATGCTTTGAGCCTCGGCGAAGCATCTGCTGGTGCGCATGAAAAACCCGCGTCATCGAATGACGCGGGCTTTGAGATGACTCGCAATTTCCCCACCGATCAGCGGCAGGAAGTAGCGCTGCAAACCGTGTTGGGGCTGAACGTGCCATTGCGCTCGCGGCACCCGGCTTCGGTCAGCATGATGCAGACCCGATTTCCGGTGTTGCCCGCGACGCAGCACGCGCCCTGGGGCGCGGGCGACGGGCAAGTGAGTGCGCCGCACTCGGTGCCGTTGCCGCGATAGGTGCCGTGACGCTCAGCGCACTGGGCCGAGGTAAGGATCGAGCAAGTGGCGGTGCCGGTCGGGTTGGGAACGCAGCACGCGCCCGTCGGCCGCGGGGCGCAAATGTCGTTGGTGCAGGACGTGCCGTTGCCACGATACGTGCCGTGACGCTCAGCGCACTGCGCCGCCGTCAGAACCACGCACGTCGTAGTGCCCGTGGCATTGGGAACGCAGCACGCCCCGGTCGCCGGCGGCGGAACGCAGATGCCATCGGTGCAGGTGGTGCCGTTGCCGCGGAAGTGGCCGTGGCGCTCCTCGCAAGCTCGGGCCGAAAGCACCGTGCAGGTGGTTGCGCCGTTGGCGGTGATGCAGCACGCACCCGTGGGAACATTGACCGGGCAGGTCGTATCCCCGCACACGCTGTCGTTGCCGCGATAAAGCCCGTTACGCTCGCGGCAGGCCGCTTGCGTCAGGATCACGCACTCAACGCCGCCAGTGGCGGTGCGGACGCAGCACGCCCCGGTCGCAGGGGGCGGCGGGGGCGGGCAGCTCGTCGCCGTGCAGGCCGTGCCGTCGCCGCGATAGGTGCCACGACGCTCAGCGCAACCGCGAGCGCTCGTCACCACGCAGCTGGTTGTCCCCGCAGAGTTGCGGACGCAGCACGCCCCGGTGGCCGGAGGAGGACGGCACGTGCCATCGCGGCACGCACTGCCATTGCCGCGGTACACGCCGCTGCGCTCGCGGCACGCCGCTTCGGTCACAACGACGCAGGTCGTCGCGCCATTCGCCGTGACGCAGCACGCGCCGGTGCGCGCCGGACGCGGGCACGCTTCGTTCGTGCATCGCGTGCCCGTGCCGCGGTATACGCCTTGACGCGCGACGCAATCCCGCTCGGTCGTGATCGCGCAGATGACCCCTGTGGGGTTCGTGGAAGATCGAAGGCAGCACGCCCCGACATCCGGCGGACGGGGGCAGGTGCCATCCTCGCACGGGCTTCCGACGCCGCGGAACAGGCCGTGCCGCTCCCGGCATTGTGCTTCCGTCACTTGAACGCACTGCACCCCGCTGGATGAGCCGATGCAGCACGCACCAGTAGTTTGGGCCACCGCTTGCGATGGTGTCAACATTGACACAAGCACCGCGGCGGCGGTTGTACAAAACGCCTTAACGAACGAGAGTCGAGTCATGCGATTCTCCTAAAGCCCTCACGACGGACTTCACTTGCCCTGAACTGTTTGAAACGCTCTCCCGGCGAATGCCGGGGCATCATTATTATGCACAAGTTGAACGGACATCGCAACCCATTATTGCGGATATTCAAAAAAATCCTCATTAACACCAAAATTGTCCCAGACGGCATCAGCCAACCCAATCAAAATACAAACATCGTACAAACCTTGGCCCTTCACCCCACTTCCACGCTTGCGTTTGCATGGAACAACCCACATCCAGGCGGTGCGTGCTCGCCCATCCCACCGCTACTCTGTTCGCATGGGCACAAGCCGCCCCTCTGCACCCATGAACGACCGATAGACAACCGCCCAACCCTCCTCCACTTCCCATCTTCACACGCACCCGCCTCTGACCGGAGACTCCACATGCAAATCTACGTCGACACCGCGAACATCGATGAAATCAAGCAGGCCAACGACCTGGGCATCCTCGATGGCGTAACGACCAACCCCACGCTGATCGCCAAGGAGGGCGTGAACTACGCCACCCGCCTCGCCGAAATCTGCAAAGTGGTCTCGGGGCCAGTCTCGGCCGAAGTGATCGCGCTGGACTTTGCCGGCATGATGCGCGAGGGCACCGACCACTCAAAGATCGCGCCCCAGATCGTCGTGAAACTTCCATGCACGCTCGATGGCCTCAAGGCGTGCAAGGCCTTCACCGAGAAAGGGATCAACACGAACCTCACCCTCTGCTTCCAGACCTTGCAGGCCCTGATGGTCGCCAAAGCCGGAGCGTTCCTCGTCAGCCCCTTCATCGGCCGCCTCGATGATGTCGGCGAAGACGGCATGAACCTCATCCGCGACATCCGCACCGTCTACGACAACTACGGGATGAAGACCAAGATTCTCGCCGCTTCGGTGAGGCACTCAAACCACCTTCTCCAGTGCGCGCTCGCGGGCGCCGATGTCGCCACGTGTCCCTTCTCCGTGATCAAGGGAAGCATGTCGCACCCGCTGACGGACATCGGGCTGCAGAAGTTCGTGGCGGATTACAAGAAGGCGTTTCCGGGGTGAGAAGAACGAGCTCAACGCTTCTCCGCGCGGGATTGCAGGTAAAGGGGCCGCTGCGTTGTCCGATCCGGTGCATCGTGAGCCGCGAGCCGGAGAATACGATACGATGTTTCGAAGCCCCGAACGTGATCGCGGGAGAGGACCTGAGCGTCAAGGGCTGCCGATAAGAGAGCGAAATGCTGGACTTCATCGAAATCAAGAACTTCCGGTCATGCGAGGATGTCCGGCTACGGCTGGGCGAACCCGTGGTGGCTTTGCTGGGAAAGAACGGCGCCGGGAAGACGAACGTCCTCCACGCGGTTCAGCTGGCAACGGACCTCTGTGTTGGTGAGTCTGATTCAATCTTTAGCCTGCATCCACAGGACGCGTGAAAGCCCACCGGCTTTGTGCTCCAGTTCACGATCGGGGTGTCCCGGTTCGTGTACCGGACAAGCCGTTCACGCGTTCCCGCAAAATCGGAGTTCTTCGAAGAGTCGCTTGAGAAGGACGGCACCGCACTGTTTCGAAGGAATGGCGAAGAGGCTGAGGCCCCTAACGCTGGATTGCCGAATGTCGTTCGGTTCGGAACGCGCGCGGCAACGCTTCCTACGCTGCTCCAAATCTTGCCGCGCGATCATGCGGCCGCCGTCGAGTTGCGCCCCGTCGCTGAGTATTTGCGATCCGTGCGTTACTATCCGCTCCTCCAAGGTTTTCAGGAGCACCTCACCGGGCTGCAACAGCGTGCATTTCTCGGTGATTCCGGCATGAACTCCTCGCCGATCATCGAAGTCGCCAAATACGAAGCGTGGAAGGCAGAACTTGAACTGGGACGTGCGAGCAGGTCGGTGCCGTTGCGACTCCTCCACCTTGCGATTACGGACAAGCCGAGGTTTGAGGAGTTGAAGACGCTGGTAGGCGAGCACGGACTTGGTTTGCTCTCGGAGATTCGGCTTGACGAGGTCCGACTTCGAACCGGACTTCCGCGCGACAAGGCGAATGACGCCATTGAACCAGCATACGCCCTGTCGTTCATGCCCGGCCCCGGCCTCGCGGGCGCCGGTCGGTGGTTCCGGTTCAGCGGGCTTTCCGCAGGCACCTGGCGCATTCTTCAACTGCTGACTTACCTTGTCTTTGACGCGAACTCCTGCATGTTGCTCGAGCAGCCCGAGGATTCGATTCACCCGGGCCTTCTTGCCAAAGTGATCGATATCTTGCGCACTTATTCCGGCCGGACTCAACGTATCTGCACGACGCACTCCCCCCGCGTGATGAATCTCGTAGGTCCGACGGGGATCAGGTTCGTGACGGCATCCGACGGATGCACTTCGGTGTCCGAAATGTCCGACATGAACCTCAGCGCGGCGAAAGCATATCTCGAAGACGAAGGCACGCTCTCGGAGTTTCTCGAAACGCTATGAGCCTCCCAACATTTGCCATCCTCGCCGAAGATGATTCCGATGCAGAGGCGCTCGCGCACCTTGTCAGGCGACACTTCAACAATGAGAAACTCTCCGTCAAGAAAAAGGGGTACGACGGATGTGGCGGGCTTTGCGCCAAGGGCGCCCGCGACATCAGAACTTGGCTTACCCAGGGAACTGCCTCTTTATTCTCCAACAACTTTCAACGCCGCGGTTGCCAGGCACCTTCGCTTCGAGGTGGTTGCAAAGAAATGTCCTTCCTTCAGCGCTTTTATTGATTGCCCGGTGGCCCATACCCCGGCATAGAGGCCGCTGCGATTACACAAACCACAACGCCCGGCGCTTTCGCGCCGGGCGTTGAATATAAACTCAGTGTGTGTGTGTGTAAGGAACTCAAGAATCCCGCTCAGCAGCCGCCCGCCTCCCACAACCCGAAGAACGCGCCCACATCCGCCCCATCAATGCCCCCATCCTCATTGACATCCGCGCAGGGCCGGCCATTCTCCCATGCCTCGAAGAACGCACCGACATCCGCCCCGTCGATGCCGCCGTCCTCGTTGAAGTCCGCAGGGCAGCGCGGGCAGGGGCTGCACAGCCGCTTATCCAGCAGCGTCCAGCGCAGGAACTGACCCTGCCAGATCGTGCCCGCCTGCTGCTGCAGGATCATCGACCACGGGATCGGCTCGCACGCGGGCGTCACAAACACCGGATCAAGCGGACGATCAAGGCACCCCACGCGCCCATCGTCGTTCGTATGGATCAGTTCGATGTCAAGCCCGCCGAAACTCCCCGCCGCGGCCGTCAGCGACACAGTCCCGCACAACGCATACCCATCCGAGAGCGGCGTCGGCACCATGCCATTGGCCTTCGAGAGATAGTCATACTCCATCTCCCAGAGCGGAACGCCCGTCAGCGGATTGAGCACCACCAGCAGTCCGTTGCCCGACAAGCCGCCCGCCGTCCCCACCTTCCACCCCGCCAGCGCGATCTCGCCGCGGCGGTCCTGATGGATCGAGCGATACGCCGACCCGTCCCGCGGCAGCACTTTCACCCACCGAATCGCCCCGGCGGGGTCGGTGCGGAACGCCTGGATGTTGGTTGAACCGGCGCCGAAAATATCGGTGCGGCCATCGAACACGATGTCGCCGTTCTCGCAGATGTCAAGCCCATCGCCGACCCCCTTTTCAACGCCCGTGGAAGCCGCGAGCGTGTAGTTGCGGGCGAAGATCGGCGCGCCCGCGGGTGTAAGGCGGAGAAGGATGGGATCGACGCCGACGACCCCGGTGACGTTGTTCATAATCTCCGCGCCCACCACATACAGCGTGCCGTCGCGTGCAACCCGGATATCCGTGAAGCCCAACTGGGTGAGTTCATTAAACCGGCTATCCCCGTAGCGGAAGTTGAACATCGGCGCGCCCGCAGCGCTGGTCCCGATCACCACGCCCATCTGATTCGTCGCCGAAACCCGCTTGCGCCCGGTCATCACGAACCCCAGCTCGGTTTCACGCACGCTCACGCCCGCCCCCTCGCCGTAAATCATGTCCTCGGCAGAAGTGTCGCCCTCATGCACCCGCGACCACATGTAGTTGCCGATCGGATCAAGCCGCAGCATCGCGAGGTTCAACTGCGCACCGACGCTCTCGGTCTCCGCCCCGATCACATACCCCCCATCACGCGTCTGCTGCACGCTGTACCCGATGTCCTGTCCCGGCCCGCCGAACCGGCTGGCCCACTCGAAACTCCCATCCGCGCGGTACTTCACCACAAGGATGTCCCGGTTCACCGCCGTCTGTTCCACGATCGCCCCGACCGTCACATACCCGCCATCGCGCGTCGCCGCGACGCCATTCGCGGATTCATTCGCCCCCGCCCCGATCAGCCGATTAAACGGCTGAGCCACCGCCGGTGCGCAGAGTGCAAGTCCCATCGCCAAACCAACGGACGTAGTGATAGCATGAACCAACTTCATCTTCGATCTCCTTGTGTGTGTGAACCGTGTGTCCGAGTGTGTGTTTCTCAACCACTTGTGTGCCAGCGTTTGTTGCCGACAATGAGTAAGCGATTCACGCGGCACGATCTTGCAGCATTCCCCCACAAACCCAACTCGAACTCCATTGCCACGTATGATCCACGGCCTTGCGGGGTTCATGCCTGCGCTCTCCCAGCCAACCGGAACCGAATTTGCAACCCGCTGTTTGCCCCTGGCCATTTGCCACTTGCTATCTCCCATTTTCCGTTTCACCACCCTCGCCCGACAACTCCTCATCATGCGCCTTGCACGATTCCAGAATCCCCACCAGTTGCAGATCCGGCACAAGGTGCTCTACCAGTTCATCCCCCTCAAACAGCGCCGCGGCGTCCCCCCCCGTCGCGATCACCTGCGGATACGCCTCGTAATGCTCCGCATAGACATCGATCATGTAATGCACCAGCCCCACCGCCGCACCCCGTACACCAAGCATCATCGCGTGCGCTGTATCTTTCCCGAACGGCCCACGCGAAGGGTCCGGCGCGTGATATTCCAGTTTCGGAAGCGCCGCGGTATGCTCATGCATCGCGGCGAGCATCACGTGCAGCCCCGGCGCGATCACCCCGCCATGAAACGCACCCTCCCCATCCACAAAATCCACCGTAATCGCCGTCCCCGCGTCAATGACGATGCACGCCTGCCTGGCCCGCCGATACGCCGCGAACGCGCACAGCAACCGATCCTCACCCACCGTCTCCGCTTCATCCAAAGTGTGCTTCATCGGAATGATGATGTCTTCGTTGATCCGCAGCACCGAATCATGCCCCGTCCCCGATAACGCCTTCGCAAGCGCCGTTGAAGCGGGCTTGTTCACCGTCGCCATCACCATCGGCACACCTTGCAGATCGCTCGCAAGCGCAAGAATCGCATCCCGAAGCCCCAACGCATCGCCGCTCGGAAGCGAAGAGACCGTGGAAAGATCCCCCTCCTCGAACAGCCCGAACCGAGTGCGCGTGTTCCCGACGGCGATGGCGACAATGCGTGTAGACATTGAGGGAGGATAGGCTCTTCGCGCGAAACGGCTGCCCGTGACACTTCGGATGGTGTGACCGGATTCCTTGGCAACTCACGCCGCCATGCAAACGCTCCGGGTCTTCACCGCGACGCGGTGAGAATGAGTAGCCGGGGGTGAAGGTCGCCTTTGCGAGTTGCCACCCCCGGAACGTAGCTTGGGACGGACCGGCCCGACTCCGATTGCTATTTGCGAGTTACGCCCCCATCCCCATCGCATCCCAACTCCTTTTCCGTCTTCCCGCACCACTCCAGCAACTCCAAAACCGCCGGCAACTCCCCCGCCATCCCCCTCACCCGCATCGCGGCGTCCTTGCACCCCCGCACATGCTCGCTCGCCAACGCCGCCCCTTCGACAAGCCCGGCAAGCATGGCCCGCGTCTCCGCCACATCCATCCACGCCTCGGGCGTATTGAGTTCCGCGGCAAGTGCCCGGCTCTTTTCCAAAACGCCCGTAAACCCCGCCAACGCCCCCGCCCGATTGCCCAACCCCGCCTGAAAACTCGCGATATTCCACTCTGACACATACACATCGCGTCGTGCTTCCGGGGTGTTGAGTTCCTTGGCGAGGGCGATGAAGATGTCGAGACACTGTTGGAAGCGTTTGAGGGCATCATCGTTACGGCCCAGTGCGCGTTCGACGTTGGCGACATTGTCAAGGGAGATGGAAACATCGCGTCGTGCTTCCGGGGTGTTGAGTTCCTTGGCGAGGGCGATGCGAAGGTCAAGGGACTGTTGGAAGCGTTTGAGGGCATCATCGTTACGGCCCAGCGCGCGTTC
>Ga0163144_10010019_pt1 | contig 20259 bp, 19 predicted proteins | sample OliLak19BULKMAT1_FD_123175 | JGI IMG/M metagenome (GOLD analysis project Ga0163144, IMG submission 123175) | Freshwater microbial mat bacterial communities from Lake Vanda, McMurdo Dry Valleys, Antarctica - Oligotrophic Lake LV.19.BULKMAT1 | ecosystem: Environmental > Aquatic > Freshwater >... | reverse complement strand
GTCGTCATCGCGAAACAGGTAGATCGAACAGACATGGGTGCCCATGGAAGCGGAAATCAGCCGGGTGATGCGGTCAAGCCGCTCTTGCCCCGCGCCCTTTTCGGCCAGCGAGTCCCGAAGCCGCTTCAGCAGTTTGCGGCTGTTGCTTTCGATCCTGTCGGGCATAGGTCTCCGGTTCAGGCGGCTTTATCCGACCCGAACGTATCATGAAGGGCTTGCACCGCCAGTTCCAGATATTTTCGATCAATCAGCACCGATATTTTGATCTCGGAGGTTGTAATGACCCTGATGTTGATGCCTTCGGCGGCAAGTGCCTTGAACTTGGTCGCTGCCACAGCCGCGTGGCTGCGCGGGCCAAAGGAGCGGAACGTCCGAACAGCGGAGTTCAGGTTGACGGGTATTTCGTCCCGTCGCAATTCTGCAAGTGGAACTTGCAGGGGCGGGCATCGACGCATCCGGGGCGACAGGGTAGTTTCAATTCATCGCGGCGGTGCGAAACAGATCAAGGTGCCACAGCGAAACAGCGGCCAGGACGAAGCCGGCAAGGGGTTGAAAGGAAACATCCTTTCAGCCGCCGGGAAAGGCTTGACCACAAAGAGACAACGCAACCCAAACCAGGAGGCCATCATGGCATACGGCATTTCACATTTCATCCCCGACGGCACCAAATCCCAATACGAGGCGGTCATGGTCGCGATGAACGGCAAGCTGGGGGTGATCCCGAAGGGTCAGATTTTCCACGCAGCGGGGCCGACCGCTGGCGGCTGGCAGATCGTGGCTGTTCAGGACTCCAAGGAAAGCTGGGACAACTTCGTGAAGGCGGTGTTTGTGCCGCTGATGACCAAGGGCATTCCGGGTGGCTTCACGTCGCCGCCGACCGAAACCACTTGGGATGCGACGCATTTCTACAAGTGAGGCGAAGGGCGCTGGTGCGCAAGCGGCTTGAGCCTTTGCCTCTGCCAGCGTAACGCATTCTGGACGCGCGTTTCAGACAGGCCCACACCAGACGGAGTGGGCCTGTCAGGCTTTGCCCTGCAATGTGGCGCGGTTTTTGATCAAATGGGCGGTCAACATATCGACCACGGCCTTGAGCCTGGCCGAGCCGCGCAGGGATGCGTGCCAGATCGTGTAGACGGACGTTGTATGAATTGGGTCTGGCAAGACACGCTCCATATCGGAAAAGGCGTCGGCGTGGCAGCACCACAGAACGCCAATGCCATGACCCGCCGCAATCATGGTGTGGGCCGTATCGACGCTGTCGACGCTCATATAGGGTTTGGCGGGATCAGCGAACCGATTGAGCCATGCGGTGTACGGCTGGGCAGAGAACTTGGTCGAGTAGAGGACCAGTTTGTGCCGGTGCAGGTCTTCGGCGCTGGTCGGTCGGCCGTGGCTGTCGAGGTAACCTTTGGCGGCGTAGAGCGCCATGCCCATCCCGAAGGTGTAGCCGACGATCAGGTCAAGGTCGGTCGGCCGGTTGACCCGCAATGCGATATCTGCGTCGCCCTTGGCCAGATCGACCACCGCGCGTGTGGAATTGATTTCGACCAGCAGGCCGGGGTGCTTGTCGGCAACCAGGGTCGGAAACGGCGCCAGGAAGTGGAACAGCGAGGGCGTCATGGTGATATGCACCATGCCCGTCAGATCCGCACGCGTGGCGCGGACGGAGGCGGAGGCGGCGGTCACAGCGGCATCCATCGCCTCGCCGGCGGCAAGTGCGGTGCGGCCTGCGGTGGTAAAGGCAAACTCGCGTCCTCCGCGCACGATCAGCACGGCCCCCATCGCGGCCTCGGCGGCGGCAAGGCGGCGCGAGATGGTGGAACCGTCAACCCCCAGAATGCGCGCGGCGGCGGCAACCGACCCACCCCGGCCCAAGGCGAGGATGACCTTGAAATCGCTCCATTCGGGCTCGGACATTGGCCTTCCCGCCTGTCAACTTGCCAGTATGGCACCGGACCGGTGCCCAACACATATCTGATCAGTTTGCCTTATCAAGTTCAAACGCGTCGTGCAGGGCCTGCACGGCGAGTTCCAGGTACTTGCGGTCGATCAGCACCGAGATCTTGATTTCCGATGTGGTGATGACCTTGATATTGATGCCTTCCGCCGCCAGCGACTTGAACATTTGTGCGGCAACACCGGCATGTGAACGCATTCCGATGCCCACTACTGACACTTTTGCAACATCTGTGTCGGCGACCAGACCGTCAAACGCGATGTCACCGCGTTCTCTTGCCTCGGTCATCGCCCGTCCAGCGCGCGCCACCTGATCGGTGGGACAGGAGAAGGTCATGTCGGTGTGGCCCTGTTCCGAGATGTTCTGCACGATCATGTCGACATTCACCCCAGCCTCGGCCAAGGGGCCAAAGATCGCGGCGGCGATGCCGGGCTTGTCGGCCACGGCCTGCAGCGTCATCTTGGCCTCGTCGCGGCTGTAGGCCACGCCGGAAACCACCCGTGATTCCATGATATCCTCCTCATCGCAGACCAGCGTTCCGGAATGTTCGTCGGTGTCGTCAAAGCTGGACAGGACCCGCAGTTTCACCTTGTAGCGCATCGCCAGTTCGACCGAGCGGGTCTGCAGCACCTTGGCCCCCAGCGAGGCCAGTTCCAGCATTTCCTCAAAGGCGATGCGGTCGAGCTTGCGGGCCTTTTTCTCGATGTGCGGGTCGGTGGTATAGATGCCGTCGACATCGGTATAGATGTCGCACCGTTCGGCGTTGAAGGCGGCGGCAAAGGCGACGGCGGTGGTGTCCGACCCGCCACGCCCAAGGGTGGTGATGCGGCCTTCGGGCGACAGGCCCTGAAAGCCCGCAACCACCGCAACTTTGAAGCCTTCCCTGAACTTCGCATCCAGATGGTCGCGAGGAATGCTGCTGAAGCGGGCGGCAGAATGGGCCGAGGTGGTATTGATCGGCACCTGCCAGCCTTGCCACGACCGCGCGGGCACATCCATTTCCTGCAGGGTCAGCGCCATCAGCCCGGCGGTGACATTCTCGCCTGACGACACCACGGCATCATATTCGCGGGCATCATAGAAGGGTGCGGTTTCATTGACCCAGCCGACCAGTTCATTGGTCTTGCCCGACATCGCCGAGACGATGACGATCACGTCATACCCGCGTTCGACCTCGTGCCTGACCTTGCCCGCCGCGTTCTTGATCCGCGCGAGGTCAGCCACCGAGGTGCCGCCGAATTTCATCACCAGCACAGGCATGATTGGCCCCGGATGCCCCCAATTCCGCCGCTTCATAAGGGGATGCGGCGGCAGGGGCAAGGGCAGCAGTCAGAAGATCAGGTCGCCCGCGACCAGCGACGGGTTGCCGATCAGTTGCACCGTCCAGTCGGCACCGCCGCCATCGACATCGCCTGACGGCAGGCCGGTTGCCGCAACATAGCGCACCTCGCCCGCCGTGCCAGAAAAGGCGGTGCCGCCGATGAAGCTGCCCCCGGCCATGAAGGCGCCGAGGTGATCTTGTCGGCCCCGCTGGTGAAATCGGTGATCCGGTCGCGGGTCGCACCATTGCCCACCTCGGCTGCGGTGGCGCAGATGACCCGGTCAGGGCCGCCACCGCCTGTCAGCACGTCCTTGCCGCTGCTGCCGCGCAAATCGTCGGCGCCGCCGCCACCGATGAAGGTGTCGGCCCCGACGCCGCCCAGAATCGTGTCATTGCCGCCCGCCCCCGAAAGCAGGTCATTGCTCATGCCGCCCTTGAGGCTGTCAGCGAATTTGGTGCCAAGGTAGTCATCGGCGGTCGCCGTTCCGTTCAGCGAAATCGCGTCGGTGCGGGCATCGAAAATCTGGCCACGCACGGCACAGCCGGACACGTCGGGGGCGGTCAGGCTGAAATCGGTCCAGGTGACGACAAAGCGGCCATCTGCCATCGCCGCCACGCAAGGCTCGATCTGAAAGCCGATCACGGTCGTCGGCACCACGATCTCGGCCCCGGTGGCGGTGCCATTGGCATTGAACAGTTGTGCGACGATCGCGGCCCCCGATGTATCGGCGCCGGTTTGGCTGTCATCGCGCCACGCCACGACAAAACGGCCATCGGACAGGCCGGTGACGGTCGAGGCGGTCTGGTCGAGAGCGGTGGTGGTGTTGACCAGAAACTCGGCCCCATGTTTGGCACCGTTGGCGTCAAACACCTGACCAAATATCGCCGGGCCGGCAGTGTCGGCGCTGGATTGGCTGCCATCGGTCCAGGTTACGACAAAGCGGCCGTTTTCCAGCGCGGTGATGTCGGGCCGCTGCTGGACACCAAAGGTGGTGGTGTTGACCAGAAACTCGCCCCCCGCTGTGCTGCCATCGGCATTGAAGCGCTGGCCGCGCACTGACAGTTCCGAGATATCGCCGCCACCCAGGTTATAATCGGTCCAGACCACGACAAAGCCGCCATCGGCAAGCGCGGTGATGTCGGGGTCAAGCTGGAAGGTGTTGGTGGTGGTGTTGACGACAAACTAGCCGCCGGACTTGCTGCCATCGGTGTTGAAGATCTGGGCGCGGGTGGCATAGCCCGAAATGTCGGGGGCGGTCTGGCTCAGGTCTTGCCAGGTCACCACGAAGCGGCCATTGGCCAGGCCCGCGACCACGGAAAATCCTTGTTCGTTGAGAACAGCGGTGTTGACCAGAAATTCGCTGCCAGAAAAAGCGGGGGTTGGCATCAGGGTGCCTCCGTCAAGATCAGGTTTGAAAAACGATTTGGCGCAAGTCTAGTGCAATTTGCCTGAAAAGTCATCCCCGATCATGCCGGGGGAACCGAAACCTGGCGAATTCAGTTCGCCTTGCGGCTTGGCATGAAGGGCAGGGGAGCGACCGGGATGCCGTCTTCCATCAGCGCCCGCGCCTCCTCCGGCCGGGCTTCGCCCCAGATCGAGCGTTCGGGGGCATCGCCATCATGGATCGCGCGGGCGGCAGAGGCGAAATCTGCACCGACATAGTCGGAATTCTCCTCGACCTTGCGACGCAGTTCGGCGATCTGCTTTTCAAGTTTGGTGGTGGGCATTGCCAGCGCAACCGGTTTTGGGGCCGCGCCATCAGTCCGCACGGCGGGGGCCATCAGGGTCTTTTCCACCCCGGCACTGCCACAAACGGAACAGGCCAGCATCCCCGCCGCTTCCAGCCTGTCAAACGCGGCGGCAGACTGGAACCAGCTGTCGAAACCATGGCCGCTCCGGCATTTCAAGGTGTAGTGGATCATTGCACCATCCAGTTCAGACCTGCAGCAGATAACGCAGAATCCTTACCAATCAAGCCTTGATCCCGCCAGACCCTGCCTGCAACAGTGGATTGTCGGCAAAAGCGGCAATCAGCAACTGGGCACCCGGCTCCTGAACCAGCGTTGCCGCCTTGACCAGCGCAAACCACTTGCGCTGCCGCTGCCGCCGTTCACGGAACCGGTCTTTGATCGTTTCGACCCGTAGCGGATAGACCGCGACCCGGCAGGGCAGGCCTGCGGTTCCTGGCATGGTTTTCAGATAGGCATAGTGGCCAAGGCAGATCTCATGGGTTTCGCCTTTGACCCCCGCCTCCTCCCAGGCTTCGCGCGCGGCCGATTCTGGTGCATCCAGCCCGTCAACTGGCCAGCCCTTGGGCAACAGCCATCGCCCGGTATCCCGGCTGGTAATCAGCAAAATCTCTGCCTTGCCGCGATTGACCCGGAAACACAAAGCCGCAACTTGCAGCCGGATTTCGGGCTGCCCGGTTTCAGTTGCGCCATCCGATGCCCCGGAAAAATCGGAGCGATTCCCAAAAACAGTCATTTTACCGCCTCAAATGAAGCGCCGCTTGGTGCGGCTTGTTCTGTGTGAGAAATCTACCACAAACAGATCCTCATCCCTACTGAATTTTGCACGGCAATAGAAAAGGTTGCGCTACGAAATCGCCATCCACTGCCCGGCCCGGGCGGAGCGCTGGATGGTTTCAACCAGCGCCTGTATCCGCTGGCCTTTGCGGAAATTGAACGGCTCCGGCATCTTCCCTGCGATGGCGTTGACATAGCCCGCCACCTCGATCGCTTTCAGATCGTTGAAACCAAGCTGATGCCCGGCGGCGACGCAGAACAGGCCATAGGGTGCATGGTCCGGCCCGGCCTCGATCCGCCTGAAGCCCTGACGGCCCTTTGGGTCGGCGGTGTTGAAGAAATGCAGCTCGTTGAAATGTTCCTGGCTGAAAGCCAGCGCGCCCTTGGTGCCGTAGACCTCGAAATCATGCTGCATCTTGCGGCCGGTGGCGATCCAGGTTCCCTCCACCGAGCCGCTTGCACCATTGGCAAAGCGCAGAAAGGCGCGGCCGACATCATCCACCGTCACGGCGCGGGAGCCGCCTTTGCCATCGGGGCGCTGGTGGATCACGGTGACAAGGTCACCCATCACGCGGGTGATCGGGCCGCAGAGGAATTCGGCGCTCGCCAGCGCGTGGCTGCCGATATCGGCCAGCGCGCCACCCCCCGCCGGGTCATGGCGGAAGGTGAAGGGGCCAGAGGCATCGGCCATGTAATCTTCGGCATGCAGCCCGCGATAGCCGCGAATTTCCCCCAGTTCCCCGCCAGCGATCATGGTTTTCGCCAGCGCAAGCATCGGGTTGCACAGGTAGTTGAAACCGACCTGGGTCTTGATCCCCGCTTTTTCGGCGGCATCGGCCATTTCACCGGCATCCACAGCCAAGGGGGCCAGCGGCTTTTCGCAATAGACATGCTTGCCCGCCGCAATCGCCGCCAGCGCCATTTCCTTGTGCAGCGCATTGGGGGCGGTGATATCCATCACATCAATCGCCGGGTCGGCAATGATGCTGCGCCAATCGGCGGTGGAGCGGGCAAAACCAAGGCTCGCCGCTGCCCGCGCCGCCGCTTCGGGGGTGATGTCGGCCACCGTTTGCAGGTGCAGATCATAGGGCAGATCGAACACCCGGGGGGCAGTGGCAAAGCCGCACACATGGGCCTTGCCCATGAAGCCGGTGCCGATCAGGCCGATGGACAGGCGGGGTTTGGGCATTTCAGAGTCCTTGGTTGAAAATCTGGCCTTGGTTGAAAATCTGGCCTTGTTTGAAAATCCGGCCCTGGTTGACGACCAGTGCCGGGTCGAGCCGCCCGGCAAAGAAATCCAGCACATTCTGCACCGAGGCCACAGCCATGCGTTCGGCGCTTTCTGCCGTAACACCGGCGATATGGGGGGTAAAGATCACCTGATCCAGCGCCAGCAGCGGATGGTCGGGGCGGGGCGGTTCCTCTGCCAGCACATCCAGCCCTGCTGCACCGATCTGGCCGGAGCGCAGGGCGGCGGCCAACGCCGCCTCATCCACCACACCGCCGCGCGCGGTGTTGATGAGGATCGCCCCCGGCTTCATTGCGGCCAGTTCGGCGGCACCGAACAGCGGCTTGCCGGCCAGCGGCACATGCAGTGAGACGACATCGGCCTGCGCCAGCGCTTGCATCAGGTTTTCGGCGCGGATGGCACCCGGGGGCCAGTTCAGCGGCGGCAGGTGCGGATCATGAGCGGCAATCTGCATCCCGAACCCTGCCGCCATCCGCGCCAGCAACTGGCCGGTACGGCCATAGCCGACGATCAGCAGGCTCTTTCCCGCCAGTTCGCCAGACTCCATCCGGTTGCGCCATAGCCAGTGTGCCGGGTTGCGCACCGCATCATCGGCGCGGATCAGCCGTTTGATCGCAGCAAGGATCAGCATCATCGCATGTTCGGCCACCGAAACCGCGTTGACTGCGCCGACAATGCACAGCGGTATCTGCCGCGCGTTCAGCGCCGCCAGATCGACCGCATCATATCCCACGCCATGGCGCGACACGATGCGCAGGCGAAGGGCAGCGGCGATGGTTGCCGCAGTCAGCGGCTGGGTGCGGATCACAAGGGCGTCGGCTTTGGCCACCAGCGGGGTGTAGGAGGCTTCGTCAACTGCTTCGACATGCTGGAATGTGATGCCTTGCGCTGCGCCCAGCAACGCCAGCCCGGATGGATGGATTTTGCCTGCCACCAGAATATGCGGCATGGTGTTCCTTTCCTGCCCGACTACCTGTCCTTAACCCCTAATGCCGCCGTGGCAAAGCCGGTCCGGTGCAGGGCGGGCCGCCGAAATCGCACGGAACCGGAACCGGGCCGAAAAACCGGCTTGAACCGGCGGCGGGGCGGGGGGTATGGCTGGCGGCAAATCTTGCTGCAACGGGCCGTTTGGCCCCCCGATACGGAGCCACCGATGAAAGCCAAACTTGGAATTGCGCCGATTGCCTGGTGGAATGACGATCTGGCGGAACTGAGCGACGATGTGAGCCTGGAGGAATGCCTGCGGCAGGCCTCGGTTGCGGGCTTTACCGGGATGGAAACCGGGCGGCGGTTTCCGATGGATGTGGCGGTGCTGTCGCCGATTTTGGCGCGCTATGGCATTTCGGTCTGTGGCGGCTGGTTTTCCGGCCTGCTGCTCGATGGTGATATCGAGGCCGAGAAAGACCGGATCCGGGCCCAGATGGATTTCTTTATCGCCGCCAAGGCACCTTGCATCGTCTACGGCGAAACCGCGCGGACGGTGCAGGGCGACCGCACCAAGCCGCTGGCCAGCAAGCCGAAACTGGATGAGGCGCAGATCAGGGACTATGCCCGCAAGATGACGGTATTTGGCGAATGGTGCGCGGGGCAGGGGATGCCGCTTTCCTATCACCATCATATGGCGGCGGTGATTGAAACCGAGGCCGAGCTTGATCTGTTCATGAAGCATTCCGGCGCAGGCATTCCACTGCTCTATGACGCCGGGCACATGGCCTTTGCCGGTGGCGACGTGATCCGGGTGATCGACACTCATCATGCCCGCATCAGCCATGTTCACACCAAGGATGTGCGCATGGCGGTGATCGACGGGCTGGACCGGTCGCGCGACAGCTTTCTGGATGCGGTGGTCAAGGGGGCGTTTACCGTGCCGGGCGACGGCTCGCTGAACTTTGAGGCGATTGTGAAGCGGCTGGCGCATCACGGCTATGAAGGCTGGTTCGTGGTGGAGGCGGAACAGGACCCCAAGGTCAGCCCGCCGCTGGAAATGGCCCGGATCGGCCACCGCGAACTGCTTCGGGTGATGGCGGCGGCGGGATATGAGGTTGTCGCCTGAGGCGGGTGGTGCGCCTGTCAGACCCCGGTGGCTGGTGGCGCAATCGACAGCGATTTCATGATGACGTGGCAGGCGGTGCCCGGGGCCAGCGACAAGGCCCCGGCGGAACGTGAGGTGACCGAGGCCAGTATGCGGTCGGTGCCGGTGGCAAGCTGCACCGTCACCCGCGCCCCGTCGTGGCGCAGGCCGGTCACGGTGGCAGGCAGGATATTCAGCGCCGACAGGCCCTGCGGTGCCGCGCGCGACAGGATCACATCCTGCGCCATGACCAGCACACGAATGGCGGTGCCGGGCGGGGTTGACGCCAGCCCCGGCAGCCAGAGGTTGCCTGCCGAAGTGGCAAGGCGGGTCAAGCCGTCGGGTTCCTGCGCCTCGACAACGGCGGCAAGATACGACAGCGTCGGCTGCCCTGCAGTTGGCGGCGACAGGCTGGACAGCATCTGAGCCGCTGGCCCGGCCCCGGTGACCTTGCCATGGTCGATCCGCACGATGGTGGTGGCCAGTCGCGCCAACTCTGCCAGCGCATGGCTGACATAGAGGATCGGCAGCCCGGCTTCATCGCGCAATTGTTCAAGAAACGGCAGGATCTCTGCCTTGCGCGCCGCGTCAAGCGAGGCAAGCGGCTCGTCCATCAAGAGCAATTGGGGGTGACTGAGCAGCGCGCGGCCAAGGGCGACACGCTGTTTCTCGCCACCAGACAAGGCTTGCGGGCGGCGCTCAAGCAAGGGGGCAAGGCCAAGCAGCACGATCACCCGGTCAAACTCCGCCACGGCATCGGCGCGGCGCGGTGCGAACCAGCGGCCATAATCCAGATTTTGCCGGACCGTCAGATGCGGGAACAGCCGTGCTTCCTGAAACACATAACCGATCTGGCGGCGGTGCGGTGGCAAAGCCACGCGCTGCGCGGTATCGAGCAGCACCTGCCCCTGCAACACCACGCGCCCGGTTTCGGGCCGCAGCAGACCGGCAATGGCATTGACGATGCTGGTCTTGCCCGACCCGGACGGGCCGAACAGTGCGGTCAATCCCGGCGCTGCGGTGAATTCCGCATCTAGCGTAAAGGCCCCCATCCTGTGGTGCAGGGCAACCACAAGGCTCATACCCCCGCGATCCTTCGCGCCAGCGCCCTGCCGACCCATTCTGCCAGCACCAGCGCCAGCGCGGCCAGGGCTATGGATACCACAACCAGCGCCAGCACCTGCGGCTCCCCTCCCGGCACCTGCAGCACACTGTAGATCGCGGTCGGCAAGGTCTGGGTCTGCCCCGGGATGTTCGACACAAAGGTGATGGTGGCGCCAAACTCTCCCAATGCCTTGGCAAAGCCGATGATCGCTCCGGCGAGGATGCCGGGCAGGATCAGCGGCAGGGTCACGGTGGCAAAAATCCACGGCGGCGAGGCACCGAGCGTTTGCGCCGCCTGTTCCAGCCTTGGGTCCACCGCCTCGACCGACAGGCGGATCGTCCGCACCACCAGTGGAAAGGCCATGACGGCGGCCGCAAGGGCTGCCCCGGTCCAGCGAAAGGCAAACACGATGCCGAATTGTTCCAGAAACGCCCCGGCAATACCCCGATGGCCAAAAAGCCGGAGCAACAGATAGCCGGTCACCACCGGCGGCAGCACCAGTGGCAGATGCACCAGCAGGTTCAGTGCCTGCCGCCCCCAGAAATGGCCGCGCGCCAGGGCAAAGGCAACGACGACGCCAAATGGCAGGCTGCAGAGCGTGGCCACCAGCGACACTTTCAGTGACAGCGCCACCGCCAGCCATTGGTCCGGCGTCAGGGTCATTGCGCCACTGCCAGCGGGGTGAAGCCTGCGGCCACCAGCCGGGCCTGTGCTGCCGGAGTTGTCAGATAGGCCAGCAGGGCCGCGGCTTGTGGGGCTGTGCTGGCTGCCACCAGTGCTGCCGGATAGCGGATCGGCGGGTGGCTGGAGCCGGGGAATTCGGCAACCACGCCGACGCCGGGTTCCGCCGCCGCATCAGAGCGATAAACCACCCCCAGCGGCGCTTCGCCAAGGGAAACCAGCGCCAGCGCGACGCGGACGTTCTCCGCCTCGGCCACCTGCGGCTGGACGGTGTCCCAAAGGCCAAGGCTGGTCAGGGCCGCTTTGCCATATTGCCCCGCTGGCACCGATGCGGTCAGCGCCATTGCCAGTTTGCCGGTGCCCAGCCGTTTCGCGATGGCCCCCGCTGTCAGCGGCAGCGGGGTTGCATCGGCAACCGGTGCCACCAGCACCAGCCGGTTCCCGATCAGGTCGATGCGGCTGGCGGGGGTGATCAGGGCCTTGCCTTCAAGGTCATCCATCCAGGCTTCGGATGCCGATATGAACAGGTCCGCCGGGGCGCCTTGCGCGATCTGCTGCGCCAGTTGCGGGGTTCCGGCATAGGATATCGTGGCGCTTTTACCGGTTTCCGTCTGCCAGTCGGTGACGATCTGATCGAGCGCCGTCTTGAGACTGGAGGCGGCAAAAACCGTGACATCGGCGGCCGAAGCCGCCATCGGTGCCAACAGCCAGGCGGTCAGAGCCAGGGTTGCAAGGTGCCTTGGTTCCATGGTGGGCTCCTTTCGATATGTTCGTACAAACATATCGGGCAATCCTTGCTGCGCAAGCAAGGGCTATTCGCCATCAGATTGCGCCAAAGCGGCTTCAATGGCATCAAGGTGGGCCTTGCCAGCAAAAGCCGCCGCTGCGACGACGGCGCGGTAATGCGCCAGAATTGCAGTGCCGGCCAGGGTCAGTTCTGCCCCGCCGCCCTTTGCGCCCCCCCGCACCGACAAGACCAAAGGCTCGGCAAACGCTGCGTTCATGTCCTCGACCAGGGTCCAGGCGCGCTTGTAGCTCATCGCCATCCGGCGCCCGGCCCGGGCGATTGACCCGGTATCGCGGATCGCTTCCAGCAGGGTCGCCTTGCCCGGGCCAAACACCGCTTTTCCGGAAACAAGAACCCGCAGTTGCAACTCTGCCCCGAGCAACTGGGCACCGATTGTGGCTGCAGGCCGGGTTGTTGCGGGACCAGACAGGGGTGCCGAGGTGTCCGGTGCCGTTGCGTTCGGTGCAGTTGCGTCCGGTGCCGAGGCGTCCGGTGCCGTTGCGTCCGGTGCCGTTGCGTCCGGTGCCGTTGCGTCCGGCACCAATGCGTCTGGTGCTGATGTGTCTGGTGCTGATGTGTCAGGTTTGTGAAGGGTTTGCTTCGTCGGTCCGGTGCTGGATGGCTGTGCTGTTACGTGTGACTTTGGTGGCAATTTCATTGCCGCAGGATTGATTGCCGGGCTGGTTTTGGCAAGGGCATTGCGCTGCTTGCGAACGCGGCGTCGCACGCGGTTCCCGGCGGCCCTTCGCCGGGTGCTCAGATCCCGGAAACCCCATCCTGACCGCCCGCCGGGATAGGGCGAATGTGATGGAGATCGAAGGCCAGAGCGTGATGGGGCAAAGCGGCAACCATGTTCCCCCGTTACGCGCTAAGCGGCTGATGACCTCATCCCCCAGGCGGCCTGACCCGCATGTTCAGGCAATGCCCTGGCGTCGCCCGAGGCGATCGAGAAATGGGCTACCGTGCGCGACAACAGCGTCGCTTCTTCGACAAGCGTCAGGCTGGCGGCAGTGGTTTCTTCAACCATCGCAGCATTTTGCTGGGTAGACTGGTCCAACTGACCTATGGCGGCATTGATTTCGGAAATGCCGGTCGATTGTTCGCGCGCCGATGCGGCAATGGTCGAGACATGGCCGGAGATTTCGACGACCGACAGGACAATGGCGCGCAGCGCCGCGCCAGCCTGATCGACCAGCCCGACACCACGGGAGACCTGACGGCCGCTTTCCGATATCAGGTCGGCGATTTCACGGGCTGCATCCGACGAGCGCTGTGACAAGGCGCGCACTTCCGATGCGACAACGGCAAAACCGCGACCGGCCTCGCCGGCGCGCGCGGCTTCGACCCCGGCGTTGAGCGCCAGCAGGTTGGTCTGAAAGGCGATATCGTCGATCACATTCACAATGGTAGAGATCTTGCGCGATGATTGCTCGATGGCGCCCATGGTCTGCACCGCCTCGCGTACCACGGCGTCGCTGGCTTCCGCCGAGGCACGGGCAGAGTCGACGATCCGGGAAGCCTCGCCGGCACCATCTGCCGCCGATTCCACCGATGCCGTCAACTCGGTCAGTGCGGCTGCCGATTGCTCCAGCATTGCGGCTGTCTGCTCGGTGCGGCGCGACAGATCTTCGGCGGCACGGGATATTTCGTCAGAGCCGCCATGGATCGTATCAACCGAGGTGCGGATCGAGCCGATCACCCCTTCCAGCGTTTCAACGGCGGCGTTGAAATCAGAGCGGAGCTGGTCGTAGCCTTCGCCAAACATCTGTTCGATCCTGGCGCGCAGATCGCCCTGGGCGAGGCGGCGCAGGCCGTTGGCCAGCTCTGTCACAACCGCAGATTGCACGGCATCCCGCGCCTCTCGTTCGGCTTCGGCGGTCTGGCGCATTGCGTCGAGTTTGGCGGCTTCGGCGGCTTCCATGTCGCGCTGATGCTGCACCTGATCGGCCTTCATCGCCGCATCGCGCGCCGTTTGTGCTGCAAGGTCGCGCAGTTGGGCCCGTTCAGCCTCGGCCCGCGCGGCCTGGTTGGCGTGCTCTTCCGCCTCCAGCCGGGATTTCTCGATCAGCCCGTCACGGAAGATACCGAGGGCTGCGGTCATTTCCCCCAATTCACCGCCGGTTCGTCTGAGCCCCTTTACGGCGGCAAGATCGCCCTGTGACAGGCGCGTGGTCGCCCGCGCCAGCGCCCGCAGGGGGCGAACGACCATTGCATATGCCACGGCAGGTGCAGTCAGCAGGATCACCAGCCCGACCGCCCCAACCAGCAGCATCAGCGATTGGGTCTGCTGTATCACCGCTTGGATATCGACGCTTTCCTGCTCGATCAGGCCAAGCTCGGTCTGGGCAACACCAACGGCGCTTGCCACGCTGGCGGTCACGAATTCCTCGGTTCGCCAGGAGACGTCGGCGGCGTTTGCGCGAGCGGCTACAAATGACCGCTGCCGGGCGACGATGCCGGTGTCAGGCGAGGCCAGGGCCATCATCGCCTTGATCTGGCGAATGGTCTGCGGGTCCTGGCCCGCAAGCAGCGGCGCAATGACGGCCAGTTGGTCGGTCAATCTTTTCTGAACAGCGTCCAGTTCGGATGTGGTGTCCGCCAATGCCCCTTGAAACGCGGTTCCCACCGTGAGTTTGATGGCAGTATCCAGACCGATCATCTTGCGCCTGATTGACGCCTGCGATGTGATCAATGCAGCTACGGCATTCTGGTTCTTTTCGGAAGCGTTGGCCGCCAGTGTACTCATCTTGGTCAACAGCGTTGTCTGCGCCAGGATCAAAGCTGCGTCGGCCGCATCAACCCAGCCAAGAAATTCCGTGGTGGTGGCCGAAGCTGCCGGCGTTTGCGCTGCCCTGGCAGTGGCCGCGCGATCTGCCGGACCGGCCGCGCCGGTTGCAGGCACCGGTTGCGGCGTTTGCACTTGTGGTGCTGCGGTCTCTGCGGCGCTGAGTATGGCCTTGCCCTGCTTCAGCAGGGTTGCTGCGGCAGCGGCGGTTTCCGCCAGTTCGGTGACAGACTTCATCTGGTCGATCAGCTTTTCAAGCCGGGCCGCAGCCACATTCCCCCTGGCCCGCATCCGCGACGCTTCGGATTTTCCCGGACTGGATATCAGGCCGATGACCGCGTTTGACAGCGATGCCAGATCCGCCTTTGCCTGCATGGCCATCTGCACCGAACCGAATTCCACATCTACCAGTTGCGTGAGGCCGCGCGATACCGACGTGGTGGAGCGATCACCCAACACCTGCATCGCCATTTGCGCCACTTCCTGCTTGCGCAACAGGTTGTCGCTGATCTGCGTGCTAATCACATAAAGCGATTCCACCGTTTCCCTGACCTCAACCTGACGCTGAAAGGCGGCAAGCCGAGCGTCAACCGGTGCCCGCATCTGTGCGCCCATCTGATCCAGCAGGGGCTTCAGTGCATCTGAAACAAGGGGTGGCATGGTGGCTATTTCGGCCTGTGCCTCCGCCAGAAACCCGGCAAAATGGCCGTGATGCTGCTCCAGCTCCTCCGGGGAAGCCGCAAGAGTATAGTCGGTCAGCTCGGCACGGATATCGCTGAATACCACCATCATGGTTACGCTGTTACTGGCGGCCGGCAAATCCTGATCGACCAGCCGGGCCAGATTGGCCGATATTCTGCTGGTCATGATAAAGCCGGTGAGGAGAGCACCGGCGGCTATTGCAGCCATCGCCAGCAGGATCACGAAAATCCTGGTGCCGACGCTTTGCAGCATTCTGGAAAAATGGTTTTTCACAAGTCGCACTCCGTCCGTCCGACAGACATTCTGAAAGGACCGGGTGGACGGGCGGAACCAGTTGCCGCCCATCTTCCCCGGTCGTCCGGCAGCATTGCCGACAGAGTTTAACAACCGCTGTCTTTTGCCGGTCAGTCGGGCAATAAAACGTGGGGTGAAGCGCACAGGCTGGGAATTGAGGCGGCAAGCCCGGCCATGCGGTGTTCTGGCAGCGCATTTGCCCTGCGGCAGCCCGCGTCTGACGGCGCGCGAAAACCGTCAGTGCCGGGCCGTCGCGGCATGCCAAAGCCGGACCAGCGCACCCGCGATTTTCGCCAGTGGCAATTCCTGTTCCACCGCGCCGGCCTTCATCGCCTCGCCGGGCATGCCATAGACAATACAGCTTGCTTCGTCCTGGCCGATGGTTCTGGCCCCGGCATCGCGCATTTCACGCAAACCCTTGGCGCCATCGTCACCCATCCCGGTCATGATGACGCCAATTGCCGCGGACCCCGCCACCTGTGCCGCCGACCGGAACAGAACATCAACCGATGGACGGTGCCGCGAGACCAGTGGCCCTTCCCGGATATCGACGGCATAGCCCGCGCCGGCGCGGCGCAAAAGCATGTGGTGATCACCAGGTGCGATCAGAACCGTTCCGGTCGCCACCCTGTCGCCCTGCCGCGCTTCACGCACCGTCATCGGGCAGGTATCATTCAGGCGGCGGGAAAACGGGCCGGTAAATGCCTCTGGCATGTGCTGCACAATGACGATCGGCGGGCAGGCAGCAGGCATGCCCTGCAGCAGAATGCGCAGCGCATCGGTGCCGCCAGTCGATGCGCCGATTGCCACCATTGCCCCGCCGCCCGGCGAGGCACCACGCGCCGGGCGCGCCGCCAGAACGACGTCAGCAGACTGTTTGGCCTCCACTTCAAGATGCCCATGAGCAGCGAGCCGCGCCCCGGCAGCGGCCCGCACTGCATCGCACAGTTGGGTGCGGCTTTGCTCGAGAAAGGATTTCACACCGACAATCGGCTTGCAGATCACATCTACCGCGCCGGCCGCCAGCGCTTCGTGTACAAGGTCCGGATTATCAGATGCGCGGGACGAGCACACCAGGACCGGAATCGGATGTTGCGCCATCAGGCGGCGCAGAAAGGTCAGCCCGTCCATTCGCGGCATTTCGACATCAAGCAGGATCACATCCGGCTTTTCTTCGCGCATGATCTGGGCTGCAGCGAACGGATCCGCCGCTTTGCCCATGACCTGCAACCCCGGATCGGCACTGATCATTTCCGCCATGGTTTCCCGCACAACCGCGCTGTCATCGACGATCAGCACCCGGATGGCTCCGGTCCTTCTGGCGTTGATGGAGTGCGGCATTGCTAGGCTTTCCGGTAGATCGAGGTGGCTATGCGGACCAGCCCCGACGCGCCCTGTGCGGCATTCTCAGAATGGCCGGTCAGAACGTATCCACCGGGGTGGACGCGGGAGGCCACAGCCTGAACCACCTTGGCCTGATCCTCCGGCGTGAAATAGATAAGGACATTGCGCAGGAAAACGATGTCGGCCTCGATTCTCGGCCCGGTTCTCGGGTCAAGCAGATTGCTGACGTTAAATCGCGCGCGGTTGCGCAGCGTCGGCTCGATGCGGAACAGCGGCCATGCCTTTGCGCCCTTTGGTTTCAGCCGCGCCCGAAGCAGGTAGAGCCGGCGCAATGTCTCTGGCAAACCCGAGATTTCATCTTCGGTAAATACGGCAGTTTGGGCGCGCCGCAGGATCGGGCGGGAAATATCGGTGCCAATCAGTTCGAATTGCAAGGCAGTGCCGGTTTCAAGGTTGAACTGGCTGGCCACCATTCCCGCCGACCAAAGCTCGGCCCCGATCGAGCATGCCGCGCTCCAGATCACCAGCGGGCGGGTTTTACCCACGCCACCCTCAGCCAATAGTGGCAAAGCGCTTTGGCGCATCCAGTCGAAATGGCCGGTTTCCCGAAAGAAGCCGGTGGTGTGGGTTGTGATAGCCTCGATCAGATGCAAGCGCTCCTGCTGGCCGTCCGCACTGTCGATAAAGCGGATGTAGCTGCCAAAGTTGCGGTGACCAAGTCTGCGCAAGTGTTTGCCAAGCCTGCCGCGCAGAAAATCGACCCTTTCCGGTGAAAGGAAGATGCCCGAATGGCGGCGCACCAGTTCCGCCAACGCGCGGGCCTCATTGGGGTCGATCGCCGGCACCGGTTCGGGACGCAGGTCGGCAGGCTTTGGGGGCGCATGAAAACTCATGGAAAATCAAAGGGTCCGGGGGTTTCAGCGTCGAAAAGCGCTGAAAGCTGCAACAGCATCGCCAGTTGACCTGACAGGCGCACAATCCCGCGCACCGCGTCGCCTTCCCATCGCACCAGTGTCATCGGTGGCGGCTCGATGTCGGCTTCCGTCAGTTCTACAACGCTGCGAACCCGGTCGGCAATCACCCCGACCGGAACCTGAGTTCCGCCGGTCCGGCCGATTTCAAACACGATGATGCGGCTGTGTTCGGCCGAAGTTGACCGCATGGTTCCCAGCCGCGATGCCAGGTCGATCAGGGCAATCCCCTCACCGCGCACGTCGATCATCCCCAACAGGTCGGCGCCGGCGTTGGGCAGCGCCGAAACGGGCTGCATATCCAGAATCTCGCGCACATGGGTGACATCAACCGCGAAGATCTGACCGGAGAGATCAAAGGTCAGGCAGGTCATCGGTTCGGCAGCCGGATGATGTTCGGTTTCGGCATCCCAGCTGTCAAAGGATACAAGTGGCAGCGGGTCTGGTGCGGGTGCGGTGGCAAGCAGGTCAGACATGTGCAATTTTCCATATTCCCGGATTTGCGACAGGGCGGTTTGCCGGGCAGGGCCTGCCCGGCAAACTGTCCGTTCGGTCAGTAGCGCCCGAAATCGGCATCCGAGGCCTCGTCAAGCCCCAGATCAAGCACAACGCCGTTCGATGCCCCGTTGCCATGCTTGGCGCGCATGGCGCCGGCGGCCAGCTTGGCGGCACCGTGTTTTGCCTCAACCACGCCACGCGGCCCGCCTGCAGCATGCGTCGCACGAGCCGGCGCAATGGTCCGGGGGCCGACGTCCGGGTTTTGACTGGCCACCATCCGGCCGGCTTCTGCGGCATCGGTGCGGAAAAAGCTGATCACGCCGCGCAGTTGTTCGGATTGCGACGACAGTTCTTCGGATACCGAGGCAGCTTCGGTCGAGGCGCTGGCATTTTGCTGGATCACCGAGTCGAGTTGGCGGATCGCATCGTTGATCTGCTCGGCGCCGGTGTTCTGTTCGCGCATCGCGGCTGAAATCTCCTGCACCAGATCAGAAGTGCGGCGGATGGCGGGAACCAGCGACCCCAGCATTTCTCCGGCTTTCTGGCTGACCTCCACCGTCTTGCCGGAAAGCTCGCCGATCTCTGCCGCTGCCTGCTGGCTGCGTTCGGCCAGTTTGCGCACTTCGGAGGCCACCACGGCAAAGCCCTTGCCATGCTGCCCCGCCCTTGCCGCTTCCACCGCCGCGTTCAGCGCCAGAAGGTCGGTTTGCCGGGCAATCTCCTGGATGATGTTGATCTTGGCGGCGATGGTTTTCATCGCCCCCACCGCTTCATCCACTGCCTTGCCTGAGTCTGCGGCTTCGGTCGCCGCCTGCAGGGCGATCCGCTCGGTTTGCGCGGCATTTTCGGCGCTTTGCTTGATATTGGCCGTCATCTCTTCCATTGCGGTCGATGCCATTTCGGCCGCAGCGGCCTGTTCGGTGGCCCCATGGCTCAACTGTTCCGCCGTCACGCTCATCGCCCGTGCGCCCGTGGCCACGCCGCTGGAACTGATCGAGGCGTTGGACATCACCTCGCTCAGCTTCACCACCATGGATTGCAGGGCGATACCAAGCCTATCGGCAGAAGACCGGGGCCGGACAGCAACCGTCAGGTCGCCTTTGGCGATATTGTCGGCAACCGTGGACATGGCATCAAGATTATGGATCATGTCGGCCATGGCGCGCAGCAGATCGCCGATCTCGTCACGCCCATTGGTGACGACATCCATCTTCAGATCCCCTTCGGCCACTTTTCGGGCCACGAAGACTGCCCGACCCAGACCACGGCTGATCGACACCGACAGCCAGGCCGCAGCGCCAAGGCACAACAAGATGGTGGCGAGCGATATCCCGTAAGTCAGCCGTTGGCTTTGATTGAAGGCGATCGCACCAAACGCCTGATTTTCAGCCAGTTTTTTGGCAGCACTATCGGAGATACTGGACAAGACGGCCGTCGCTTCGGCGAGCGCCGGGTAAACTTCGCCCGCAATGAGTGCCTGGGCCTGGCCATCCGTGTCAGTCACCGACAGGTCAACCGTTTCCTTTGAATAGGCCATCCAGTCGTCGATCAGTTTCTGCAGGGCGGCATTCTCTGCCGCCGCCGAACCCCCGAGGGACCGCGAGAATTCATCGCGTGCAGTGGCGACTTCCGCAAAAAAATCGAGATAACGCTGATGAACTTCCTCCTTGAGGGTAGAATCGATTTCCAGAACCACGCCTCTTTCAACGCGCTGGGCTTTGGTCAGGATCAATTCCAGTTGCGAAGCCTGCAGCAACAGTCGAGACTGGTCGATCGACGGGACGTTGGAGGCTGCCTTGACCACCGCCGGAATCGCGGCACTGATTTCCAGCGCAAGCAAGGTCCCATCATCCACAACCCGGCGTACGATGATTACTGCGGAATTTTCCAGGGCAAGGTCCATCGCACGGGTTTTGCTGTCCCCGAATTTGTCCAGCGCGACCTGAAGTTCGTCGAGCGCCTTCAGGT
>Ga0163144_10010017_pt1 | contig 20261 bp, 16 predicted proteins | sample OliLak19BULKMAT1_FD_123175 | JGI IMG/M metagenome (GOLD analysis project Ga0163144, IMG submission 123175) | Freshwater microbial mat bacterial communities from Lake Vanda, McMurdo Dry Valleys, Antarctica - Oligotrophic Lake LV.19.BULKMAT1 | ecosystem: Environmental > Aquatic > Freshwater >... | reverse complement strand
GATCCAGCGCCGCGCCTACGGGCTACGCGACGAAGAGTATCTCCGGCTAAAGATCCTCACGTGCATGCTGCCGGAGCTCTGAAATCATCCAAAAGTACCCACTCCAAAACCCGATGAGCCATTTTTTTTAGCCGACGCTACCCTTCAGAAGAACTTCCATCGAAGAAACTCGGAATCCTCGCTTGAGTCTGGGCGTGATCTCGATCGCGCTCGCGGGCAGGTCATGCAGTTCGCCGGTTTTCTCGTCCAGAAAATGAAAATGCTGCGAAACGTTGTCATCATAAATGACGCTCCCGGAGTGGGGGAGTTTCAATTCCTTGAGTAGTCGCGCTCCGACGAGAACGCCCAGTGTGTTATAAACCGTGGCCAGGCTCATCTTCGGAAAATTTTGGTCTGCCCAAGTCTTCACGTCATCCGCGGTCGGGTGATCGGCTTCGCACAACACGTATCGACAAATCGCGATCCGCTGCGCTGTCGGCTGAATCCCCGCGATCACGAGCCGCGACTCGATCTCAGAGAGGCTCAGGCATGTCTTCTTCTTCTTGGAATCGGCCTTCGTCATTTCCTATTTAGAATAGTTCTAAACAGGACCGCTGTCAAACTTGTTTAAGTTTTCGACAGTGTCGAAGGCTTGGACAGTTTCGGGAGAAAGAATTTCCAATCATTTCAGTTAACCTTCCCACTGGTCCGCAAGTTGCTCAATTAAGCCTTGGGGATTTCTGTGTCTTGGCTTTCGGGACGCGGCTTAAAGTTCTTGTTTAACTAGTTTAGGGGGATCCATGGGTGATTTTTTATCGTTTGTAACGAACCATTTCTGGCACGCGGCGCCGATCATCGCGGTTGGCGTGTTCGGGTTGGCCATCATTCTTGAACGGACGCGGGCTTTGCACTGGGTTTATCCGCTCGCCAATGAGGACAAGTTCTTCGAGAGCATTCAGGAATCGGTCATGAAGGGCAAAGTTTCGGAGGCGGTTTCGATCTGCGATCGATACCCCGGCAAGCCCACGGCGCGTGTCGTGAAGACGGCGCTCCTGCGCTCCCATCAACCGAAGGAACTCATTGAGGATGGGTTGGCACTCGTGGTCGAGGACGCCACCCAGAAGATTCAAAAGCGCACGCATTTCCTGGCGATGATCGCCAACGTGGCGACGTTGCTCGGGCTGCTCGGTACAATCGCGGGACTCGTCGACTCCTTCAAGTCGATGGGCGGCGAAAATGCCGGCGAAAAAACCGTCATGCTCGCGCAGGGTATTTCGACGGCGATGAGCGCCACGATGCTGGGACTCAGTGTCGCGGTTCCGGCGATGGTGGCCTTCAGTTTTCTGATCAATAAGACGAACCGCCTCACCTCGAGCGTGGAAACGGGCGCGATCAGAATCATGGACATCTTGAAGCAACGTTACTTCGAGTCCGAAGCCAAGGTGGTCACCTCCAAATACGGCACGGACGGACGGGTAGCCTGAAATGATCCCAATTTCGTCCCATAAGAAGTCGCTCGAGTTCGAGATCAATATCATCCCGATTATCGATGCTCTGACCATTCTCGTAACGTTCATGCTCGCGGCCGGGGTCTACTACTCAATCGCGATGCTGGACGTGAAGGTATCGGGCGGGGCTTCGGATACGGTTCCGGTTCAGAAGGCGGCGATCACGATCACGGTCGATGTGGATGAAACTCTGGCGGTGGATGTGAAGGTCACCGGACAGGAAACGCGCGAAGTTCGACTGGAGGCGGTCAATGCCAAAGTCGACAGCGTGCGAATCAATCAGGAACTTGACCGTCTCAAGGTCCGTTTTCCTCAGATCGTGACGACTACGCTCATTGCAAAAAAAGAAGTTCATTATCAGCATGTCGTCAACGCGATGGAAGCCATCCGTAAGACTCATCCGGACGTTCTACTGGGAGGATTCTAATATGAACCTTCGCCAACGTTTCGCCAAAAAGAAGCGCAAGCGGATGCCCGCAGACCTGAATCTCCAGATCACGTCGCTCGCCGACGTCCTCATGATCGTACTCATCTTTCTGTTGAAAAGCATTTCGGCCGGCCTCACGGACTCGCAAAGCATCAACGTCACCAAGGGGATCCGGCTGCCCGGCGTTCTCTCCGGCGGTGCCGGCAAGGAAGGCATCAAAGTCGAAGTTTCCGAAGACCGCGTGGAGCTCGCCGGTCAGCGTGCGGCGACGCTTTATTCGTTTCGGTTCGGCACCGGCGACTTGAACGGCGATCTCGCCGCGAGCAGCACGGCCAAATCTTTGAACTCGGCCTTCGGCGCGTATCGCAAGATGACGCCGCCGGACAGTCCAGGCGCCTCGACGATCTGGATCGTCGCAGATCGTCGTGCACCTTACGCGACCATTCAAACGGTCGTCGCCTCGGCGGCAATGCAGGGGTACCAGGACTTCAAACTGGCGGTTGTTCAAGGGGAGTAAGCCCGTTCGTTGAGGGGGAATTGAGAACGTGATCAGGGGGAGCAAATTTCGAAATATGGCCACCGCTTTGAGCGGCACGGCGTTCGTGTTCCTGCTTTTCACGGTGAACCCGGTATCCGCCGCGCCCCCGACCGGCGCCTGGCTTCGTTCAAAGATCAAGCTCGATAAGGAAGGGGTGCCCCTGGCTGCTCCCGAGGAAGCCGTCGATCGCGTTGCCTTTTCATACGAAACGGAAGCGATCAAAAAACTTCAGTCCTTGCTCATTAAGCCAAAGAGTTTGGAACAGCAGGCGCAGCTGCTCGATCGCATGGCGCATCTCCAGCAGCAGCGAGCGGACATCGTCTTCCGCATCGCGCACACCGCCGCTTACGAAGCCCGAAAGCCCATCGATCTCGGGCAGTATCGTCTGGCGCTTCGGGAGTCGGTTGAGACGCTGAACAAGCTGATCGACACCCATACGAATTATCGTGACCTTCCTGGCGCCTACCTCATGCGCGCCCGCGCGCTGCGGGAACTCGACGATCGTCCCGCCGCGATCCGCGACTTCCTGGTTATCGAGTCAAGATTTCCGAACCGACCGGAGATTCGAGCCGCTTGCCTGGAGCTCGCGGAACTCGCGGAGGAGTCCGGCGACTTCCGAACCGCCGTGAAATATCTTCTCCTCGTTCTCAAGAGTAAAGAAGACAAGGAACATTACGCTCATGCCCTCTATCGCCTGGCTTGGGCCCATTATCAGCTTGGCAGCATCGACAAGTCGATGGCCTACGTCCGCGTGCATTCCAACTACCAGACCGTTTTGATGAAGCGCGCGGTGCTGCGCTCTGAGCCCTACAGCATGAACCTCGGGATGCGAGAGGACCTCCTGACCGACTCCGCGCTCTTTTATCTCAAGGGCTTCCAGATGAAGCTCCCGGAATACACGACTGCGAACGCCCTTCCGTTTTTCCGTAAACTCGTGCTCGGAAAAGAAAGCGATCCCTCCTTCAAGGCGATGGTTGTTCGATACACCTCGCTGTTGCGGGCCGAAGGCTTCAGTGAAGACCTCGTCGGCTGGAAGAACGAAGTCATCCGCTCGCTCGGGCGCCGCGAGGAAAGTCTCAAGGTCGTGACGCTCGTGATGGAAGATCAGCTGAATAAATACCGGTTCGCCGCCCTGATGGAGACCGTGAAGGACATCACGGAGCTTTTCGGCCGCAGCGGCCGGGCATATTCGTTTCGGCCAGCCGAGAAGATGCTGCTCGAAGCCGCAACCAAGCTCCAAGACATCATCTCCAAAGATAAGGACGCGAGCTCAGCCAAAGATCCGACGCTCGCTCTGGAAGGCATCTACAAAACCTATCTCTCGATCGCGCAGGCGGACGACCCGGGCCTGATCCGCGTGCATTTCAACCTCGGGGAAGCCCTGTCGAGCATCGAGCGCTTCGACGAAGCGGCCATTCATTATCAATGGATCTTTGATAACGCCTTGCAGGCGGAGACGAAGCGGCTCGCCGGGGTGAATCCGATCGATTCGGCCTTGAAGGCGCTTGCGATCAAGTATGACTCTCTAAAAAAACGCCACGTCATTCCCGCCGATCTGCAGCCGAAGGCATTGGGCGATCTTCCTCCGGCGGAGATGGACAAAGGTTTCGTGGACTGGCTCGGCCTTCTCGACAACGTCGACCGCGCCACGCGCGGTAAGATCCGCAACGACAAACTCGAGTACTTCCGGCTGGAATCCAATCGGACGATCTACGCCGTTGGTAGAATCGAAGACGCCCTGAAGCGACTCGATTCGTTCGTGAAGACGTTTCCGGACAGTCACGCGTCCGTACCATCGGCCAAACTCGTCATCGATACCTGGATCGCGAGTAAAAAGTGGCGCGAAGCCGAAGGTAGCGCGCGAACCTACTCGCTCCTGACGGGATGGAAGGACGACAAGTTCGGAAAAGATCTGCCAACGATGGCCGCTGATTTCGCCTACAAGGCCGCGGAAGCGGACTTCAACGAGAACAAGCACGATGACGTGATCGCTCAGTCCCAGGATTTTCTCTCGAAGTATCCCAAGAGCCAACGTCGGGAAGACGTGCTCAGCCTGTCCAGCCGATCCGCCTTGGCACTGGGTAAGGATCAAGCGGCCGCGGGCTATCTTTCGGCGATCATTGAGACGATGCCGTCTTCCAAGTATTTCGACAAAGCGCTTTTAACGAGAGGCGGAATGGCGGAAAAGCGGTACGATGTGCCGGCCGCCCTCGCGGACTATCGTCGTTTCCTGGATATTCCGGAGGGACGGCGCGAACTGACCGCGTCGCAGCTCCTGGATCTCCGAAAAAAAATTCTGCTGCTTTCCTGGGTTTCGGGTTCCACCGAGGCGTTGCACCGGGCGATCCGCGATCCGGCGACCTGTGATCCCGAGAAGTCCGGCATGGTCGAGCTCTGTGATCGTTACTCGATTTTGTCGGCCCTGACGTTCGGCGGCGATCCGATCAAGGTTCCCGCGGTCAAAAAATTTCTTTCGGAACGGCGAGGGAAACGCAAAGGCCGTAGCGCCGCCGCCATCGATTTGCGTGCGGGCCTGCCCATCGAAAACCAGGTGCTTTGGGCGATTCATGATCTCGCGCACGACAAGATTCGGGGCTTGGACGAAAAACTCCGGGTGGCGCGGTTTATCGCGGCCGGTTGGGGCAGGGTGGATTCACTCGCGAAATTCACGGTGATCAGTCCGCTCACCGAGTCGATGGCGATCACCTTCCGCTCGTTGCGCTCGGAGATCCGAGACAGCAGCAAAATCAAGATGGATCCCAAGTCAATCGGCCGCCGGGTTGAGAAGATTAAAAAGGTCGAGGCCGCCGTCGGCGACATCATCGCGATTCCGTTCGCGAAGATTCAAGCCGCGCTTCTCAACGAGACCGCATCCCTTTACATGGATCTCGCCGCTGAAATCGGGGCCCTGCCGCAACCGGCCGGCATCAACACGGACGAAGAAGTTCAAAGTTTCCGATCCACGCTCAACAAGGTCTCCGCCCCGTTTGAAGCCACCGGAGCCTCGCTCCGAGGCAAGGCCTATGAGACCGTCTCCGAGGGTGGAGTCGAAGGCGAAATCTTCGGCACGCTCGCTCGGCAATATTTCGCCGAGCGTCCGGATCTCGCAAAACACTTTCTGCCAACCGAAATTCTCCTCGCAGACTCGTCGATCGGTCCCAAGGCGTTCCTGGACGTCGATGATGATTCACTTTGGGAAGGCACGAAGAACGAAAATCTGCGGTCCGAGTGGCTAACCGCGGTCTCGGAAAAGAAATGGGCGAGAGTCAGCTATTTGCTGGCGGTGGCCAAGGAGAAAGCCCTCGTTCCGCCGATGGCGCTTAGCTTCATGATGGCCATGTCACTCACCTCCATCGGCTCGCGCGCGGAAGGTCTAATCGTACTTGAAGACGTCAAAACTGATCGTGCGATGGGCACGCTCGTCCGCGTTTACACGTCGACACTCGGCAAAGACAAAGTATTGCAATTGGCCAAAAAATTTGAAGACGGCATAATTCCTGGGTCGCTGCTGGACGCCCGCGAAAAGTCCATAGTCGCTTATTGGAGTGAGCACCCATGAGAATTACAAAAATCTCCGCCTGCATTTTGTTCGTGATCCTGGTCGCGCTGCCCATCGTGCAAGTCCGTGCCGAAGGTGCACCGCCGTCGCAAGGCGACGCCGCTCCCGGCGGCAAACCCGGCAAGCGGCAGAAGACTTTGGAATTCGATGAGGGCCTGGTCGAAGGCGTCAACAAGCGACCCCTCGACTTCTCAAGCAAGGCGACGGGCTTCCGGAATAAACGTAAGCAGCACCTTTACCGCAAGGAAATCTCGTTTGAGAAGGATCTCGACGAGACGGTACGGGAGATGAGGTACGCGCAATGAGGGCCGCACCCAAGTTCAATCTTTCCGTCCAAGTTGGCGACGTCGCGGACACCCACCTCTGGGATTCACAAAAACCGCTGCCGCTTGGACATTTTTTGCCCTGGAGCATCGAACGGCCTTCGGGCGAAGTTCGGCTGATCCATAAATCGGGGAGCATTTTTCCACTGGCGCCGGAAATCCTGAAAGACGGCACCGAGATCGAGCTGCGCGAGCCAGACAACACTTCCGGGCTGTCGGTTTCGCTGAAAATTCGCGAGCTGACGGCCCTGGAGCCCGTGTTCGCGGACCCGGGCGGCGACACCGCTCCGTTTGAGTGGATCGTTTTCGCCATGTCCGGTGAGTGGGTTCTGGACGAAGATCCGGTCGGAACGCGCTATCGCGGTCGTCGCGACACGAAAACCGCGTTCGTCATTCAAAAAGCGGGCAACGGCTTCCGCATCAAGATCAAAGACAAGGCGATCAAACTGGATTCGCTCGAAACCATTTTTGTCCCACGCGTGGATGAGCGCGGAATTTACGACATCGGCGAAAACGACCTCGGAAAGGTCGAACTTGGATCGGAAACCATTCGCTGGCGCTTCAAGCGAATCTCGACGGGCAAGGCCCGATCCCTCACGCTGCTGCCGCCGCCGCTCGATGAAGAAACGATTTGGTTCCGCCGGGGCTTGGGCATGCTTACCGCCGCGGTCTTTTTACTTCTTTTGATCAGCGTCTTCATCATCGCGCCAAAGGAAGAGGAAAAAGTCGAGGAGCTCCAGTTCGCGCGAATCGTGCTTCCGAAGCGCACCAAAACGGCCGCGCTCGAAGCGCAGGATGCCGGCGGTGCCGCCGCGATTCAGCCGGCGCAACAGGCGGAACAGCAGGCTCCGGCTGAATCCGAGCAGAAGCAGCAGGCGAAGGCCGAGCCTGCACCGAAATCCGCGCCGGCCAAGGCGCCGACCCAAAGGACCGACAACGGAAAAGTGGCCGAAGCGCCCGCGGCGCCGGTGAGGCCCGTCGCGCCCGTCAAACCCGTGGTCTCCAAAGCGGTACTCCAGGCGCGGGCCTTCGAGTCGTCCATGCAGAAAATGCTGGGCGCTGTGCCGACCGAACTATTACGAAAAGCCGATAGCGCGTCACGCTCCAAAAGCGGGACCAAGGGCGGTGCGGTGTTCCAAGGCTCTTCTGCCGCTTCCCAGTCGGGTAGTTTGTCGACCGCGGGAATCGGCTCGATGGGCAGTCAGAACGTCAAGGTCGCTTACGTCGGCCAAGGTGGAAGTCCGAATGCCAAGGGCGGTGCCGTGGGCTACGGCTCGGGCGTGCCTTCTGGCGTCGGTGTTAAAGGTGGCAAGGGTAATTTCATATCGGTCGCCGCGACCGAGAGCGATGTCAGAATTGGCTCCGAAGAGGGTCTGACGCGCAAGGAAGTGTGGGAAGTCATCAATCGGCACATGAGCGAGGTCCGCTACTGCTATGAGCGCGCGGGGATTCGCCGGCCGGATATCGAAGGCAAGCTTCAGGTTCAGTTCCTGATCGGCGGACAGGGGATCGTGAAATCCAGCGCCGTCAAAGCTTCGACGGTCAGTGACTCCGGACTGGATAACTGTGTGGTTGAACGACTCGCGAGCTGGAAGTTTCCGAAACCCCGAGGCAATATTGATGTAAACGTGCTTTATCCGTTTACGTTCAAACGTCTTTGACGCGTAACGATAGTCGCACGGTTCGGTTCGACAACTTGTGCAAACGGCATAGGATGGTGCCGCTCTTATGGCAGGGAATGCGACACGTATTTTCGTCACCATTTGTTTCGTGCTTTTCTCCTGGGCCCCTCCGCTTCGCGCCGAGGGTCCCCCCCAGTCGGCGGGTGAGCCCGAGAAAAAAGTCAACATTGAGCACCTCAAGAAGCAGTATTGGAATCAGGGCGGCGATCTCGAAGTCGTTCAGAACCGCGCCTACACCAAAGCCAAGCGCGTGGAACTGGGGATCTCGGGAGGCTTCGTCAACTCCGATCCCTTCCTCTCGGTCAACGCGCTCGGTGGATCCATCGGTTACTACTTCTCCGAAGTTTTCGGTATGCGGCTGGTCTACCTGAAAGACTTCGCCCGCGCGTCGAGCGCGCTCAAAACCCTGGAAGCGACGCCGCCCGGAAATTTAACGGCCAATACCAATAATCCGAAATCGTTCGTCGGCGGTGAGTTCGGCGTCAGCGCAATTTACGGAAAGCTCTCGCTCTTTGGTAAGGCAATTCTCTATTATGACCTTCATCTGGTCGCGGGCGTGGGTAAGACCGGCACCGAGTCGGGCAGCTACTTCACCCAGTTTCTAGGCTTGTCGCAGCAGGTTTTTCTGAGCCAGGCGGTGAGCGTGCGGATGGATTACAAGTTGATGCGATACAATGAGCAGATTCTGAATAAAAATTCGAGCAGCGGACCCGTCGGTGCCTTGATCGCTCAACGGGACAACTGGTCCAATGCGATTCTTCTGGGGTTCAACTTCTTCTTATTCTGATGATGATTCATTACCTCATGCTCACGTCACTGATCGCCGGAGCCGCACTACCGGCCCGCGCCGAAAACGCCGCGCCGTCCTCAAGTTCCGATTCGGGGTCCGGCGGTGCCCTGGAGGCGCGCGACTTCACTTACGCAGTCGATGCTTGCGGTGAGAAGGAACGGTGGAGTTTGACTTCGGTGGTGTCCGAAGACCACGCGGCCCGGATCCGTTCTTTTTTCGACGGCAAGACAACCGCGATTTACGCCTACGGCGACGGCGCGTTCATCGAAAAAACCGGTCTAAACGCGGAGGGGAAAGTGCTCGGGCAGTATCTCAACGCTCGCGGGCTCTACACGGCGACGCTCTACCATCCCGCCCGCGAGGGGTTCGATTTCATCGCCTCGCAGCCTCCGACCAAGGCCTCGCTCGGTATTCAGCTCGCGGCGCTGGCCTGTCTCAACAAGATTTCCGAAAAATTCCCGAGTATACCGGTGAGCCCCGGGGTGGTCGCGAATCTCGCGCCGCTTCAGCAACTCGCGAAATCCGTGCTTTGGGAGGGCGAGAGTCAGGCCCTCGTTTGGAACGCGGCGCAGTTCGTGGTGCGCGGATTGATTGGCGACGAGAAACCCCAGGTCGAGATCGACAAGCTCTTTTCGATCCTTGAAGGCTCGGGGCCTTACCTCTCGTTTCCCCGAGGTCTCCTGCGCGCGCAGAAGCGCGAATTCGCCTCCGCCATCACGGATCTGGAGAGCCTCGTGGCGATTGGCGAAAAGAAACTGCCGCCTTCGATCGCGGCCCACATGGACGAGATCTATCTCACCCTGGGACGCGCGACCGAACTCTCGGGTGATCACGAGAAGGGCATTCAATACCTTCGCAAGGTCGACAAGGATTCCAACTACACGGTTCGCGCGCTGACCGAACTCGCCTGGAATTATCTCATGCGCGACGATTATCCGAACGCCATCGGCGTCGCGGTCAATCTTCAAAAGGCCGGTTTCAGTCGCACGTTTTCGCCCGAAAGCCTGATCATCATGGCGATGACGTTTAACGAAATCTGCCAGTATCCGTCTTCCTTCCGATCGATCCGCTTTTTTTACCGCAACTACCGCGACAGCCATCAGTGGCTGACGGATTGGTACGCGCGTCGGATCAAGAAAGAAGCGGATAATCCGGAGCTCTATGTGCTCCTGACTCAATACGCGAAACGCGGAAAGTCCTCCGTCCCCTCGCAAGTGGTCAGCGAGTGGGCGCGTTCGACGGTTTTCGTCAGTCATCAGGACGAGATGAATCTTTTGGTCGACGAAAAGGCGGCGTTCGCCAAGTTCAAGAAGCGCCAGTACGACGAGGCCAAGGACATCTGGAAAAAAGCCAATGACATTTCCAAGGAGCTTCGCGAGCGAATCGCCAAGGCGAAGGGCCACAAGCTGGAAGAGAAGGAAAAGTTGCAGATCCGCGCGCAGCTTGCCGAAGCGAAGCGGCTCCGCGAATATTATCAGATCTTTTCGCGCGCAGTGCTTCGCATTCGAGAGCAGGAAAAGCGTCTGGCCGAACTCGCGCCCGCCCGAGTCCGTTATCTGGTCGAAGGCATCAATCGCGACTTGGCTTCGCGCAACGTCCGCATGCTCGGCCGGATTCGCGAGCTGATCGAAAACGCGTACCTCGTCCAGGTCGAAATTTACAACGGCGCGAGCGAGGACATCGTCTGGCGCAATGCTCATCCGGATTACAAAGACTTTCTCGGCAAGCTGAAAGGCGAATCCCAGGCGGCATCGCAGGAAACCTCCTGGAACTGGGGTCCGGTCAAGGAAGTCTCCGATGGCACGGGCGAGGTCTGGGAAGACGAACTCGATACGCTGCGGGCGACGCTTCAGGACAATTGCTCCAACCGCGACAAGTACGTGGCGTTGACGCTTCGGGAAGCGCAGCGTAAACAGGCGGAAGAGGAAAAGGTCCGTCGCAAGGCGGCCGAACAAAAAGCCATCGACGATGCCAAAAACCCCGGACTTCCGCCGCCGCCCGCTCAGGAAATCCGCTAAGCCGGATGCCCCGGATCTTCGTCCGACCGAAGAACGCCTGAAGGAAGCGCGAAACCTCGCGCATGGCCGAATCTCGCGGCGCGAGACGAGCGCTCGGGAGCTCGAGCGCTGGCTCAACGGGCGCGGCGTCGCCGTTTTGGACGCGCAGGAAATCATCGCGCACCTCATCGAGCAGGGGTATGTCGACGATCGTCGATTTGCCGGCATTCTGGTCCGCGAGCTGATTCGCCAGGGCAAAGGCCCGCGCGTGATCCAGCAGAAGCTTTTGCTCAAGGGCATTCGTCTCGCCGAAGACGATTTGAAGTCGATGATGTCGACTGATCGCGACGGCGGCCCCGCCGCAACGGATATCGAGCGCGCGAAGGGAATCATCGAGCGACGTTATCCTGAATACAAAACGGATCGGGCAGAAGCCCAGCGCGCGTACCAAGCGCTTATCCGGCGCGGTTTTTCTTTTGATGTCGCCCGGCGCGCGCTGGAGCGCTGATCACTTCGGGTCAAGAATCGGGCAGTCTTTGTTTTTGAAATCAGCTTTGCAGCCAAGTAAATCTCGGACGGGCTTCTGCAAAAGCGCTTCCATGCGTGCGACGCCCAAGGTGTGGGAGTCATCGAAGTTGAAAGCGTCAACCGACCTCGTAACTTCATCGTTGACGGTTCGAGGTCCGGGAGTTTCGCAAAAGCTCGCCATATTTGACATGAAACTGTTCCAGCGTCCTTCCGGATTCTCGATACGACGCAGGCGACTTGCCATGACTTCGGTGGCAATCGCGTCCGCCTGCTGTTCATCGAGATCCTCTGCCCAGTCACGCCGGACGAGACTGTCGGAAGTACCGTACTTTCCCTCGACCAACCAGCGATAGGTCAAAAACGTCTTCGTGAGCTGGGTCGTGGTTTCGAGCGCATTCTTGATTCCTGCCGGCGTCGCGCGGTCGTCCCGGCAGGCAAGTTCGGTACTGAGGAGGAGTGCCGCCGTGTAATCTCCATAATCGGGATTGGGAAGCAGATCGTGAAAGTACCTTCCCTTGACCAGACAGACGTTCAGATAGGCCGGGTTCGCCCGTTTGACCCCGGCCATGTCGGGAATTTCCTGGAATACAAGAGATTGAGGAACGCTCCCGCTGAGGCCGCTCACGATGCCTTCGGCCATTGAGCCGGCGACGGATTCAATTTCGGTGAGTCGCGGGAAATTGGCATCCCGCCGACTCAGGCACCTGAAAACTTCCGGGCTCCAAGGCGTCATGGCCGGCATGTCACCCAGGCGGTCGTCGAAATTCTTTTTGAATTCTTTCCAAGGTCCGCATTCAACCGGCTTTCCGAGGCACTGGGCCTCGCCCCAGGCCGCCAGCTGCCGGATCGCGGGATTCATCCGTACGATTGCGGAGGTCAACGCGGCCGGGCCGATCGCGTGAGCCAGCTCGTGCGCGAGCGTGGCCTCCGCTTCCTGTCCCAGAATGATCTGCGGGCAAACCACGATGGAGCGGGTGCTAGAGTTGTAATGCGCGTTTCCAATGGCGCCACATTTCATCGAAATTTCACGGGGGGCGCTCCACGCGGGTAGCAGTTTGGTTTCCTGTACGATCTGAACGAGGGAGTCCCGCATTTTTGGCGAGACTCGAGGGCTGTGTTTCAAAATGTCGATCATGGCGGAACGAACCGATTCAAAAGTCGCCACGAAACGTTTCCATTCCGGGGTGCCGTTCCAGACGGCATGGAAGAAGGCCGCTTTAGTGACGGCATACTCCGCGTCGAAGTGAAACATTTCTGGGTCCGACCACTGCGTGAGCGGCACGTGGGTGAGGCCAGAGATCGACTGAATCACCTCTTCACGGGCGAGCAGATTGAAGGCGAGATCCAGCAGAGTGTCTTCGATCGAGAGATTTCGTGAAAATTCGAGGTACTCGTCGGGTGTCAACTTCTCGAACGCATTTCCGTGAAGCACTTTTCGCAGCACCGGTTCATAACCAAGCTGCGCCAGAATCTTTCGAAGTCTGACTCTCTGGCGAGGCAAGGACTCCAGCTTGAGGCGATACAGCTGCGCCCGAAAACTCGGGTGACCGGTTTTCTCCCAACCTAGTTGGATCCCTGACGATGTTTTGCCCGTTTTGAGGACAACATTGCCGGAGTTCGGGGGCGAAAAAATACGCTGACAATACTCTCGCACTTTTTTCATGCATCCGGGTTGATCCGCATAGACGGGTGCAGTCATGAGGCCAAGGAGCGCGGCCGCGAAGGCCAGAAATGATTGAACGCTCATAGACTGTAGCTCAGCCCGATCGTCACGGCCGGCTTCGTATATACATAAGTCGTAATATTGGACGAGTTCTTCGTATAGCTCACGTCGCTGATCAGTGACCACCGAGGGCCGAGCGTGCGGAGCCACGCGACGCGCGCAGACAGCGTCGTGTCGGAGCGGACGGGAATCGTCAGCGCGTAGCTTGCGATCGTGTAGTCGATCGAGGCGGTGAACAGGTCTTTGCCCGTCACCCGAAATTGATTCGCGACGCCGAACGCGAGCGACGTGTTTTTCATATTGGATCCGCGCGCGTAGTTCAGTTCGTAAAAAATGTCCGCGTCGGGGTTGAGATACTTACTGCTAAAATCACGCTTGGCTGCGAGGCGGGCGGCGACCACGTTACCGCTTCGGACGTCCGGTCCGCCCGAGGAGTCTTGCGGGAACTTCTGGGCTCGGAACGTGGTTTCGAAGCTCAGGACGGTCCGTTGTAAAATTGAAGTGCGGGCGTAGGGGCCCATTTCCAGAGATTGCGTGTAGGGTCGAAACGTCGCGCTCGTGCCGGTCACGGTATTTTTGAACGAATAGTTGCCTTCGAACTTCCAGCCGTAATTGGTTTTGGCGAGCGGGTTCACGGTGAGGTAAAGCGATGGCACGTTGGCGAGGAATTCGTAGTCCTTCACGGCTGCGTTCAGGTTCTTGTTGTAGTTGAGGCGGTCGCTCGCGACCCATTGGAACGCCTGCAGGGGTGAACTCATGCGCCCGAAGCCGGCGGAGAGACGTTCCACGATTGACGATTGCCCGGAAGCGGAGAGGCTCGCCGCATTGGCGAGCGTGACGTTGCCGTCATACTGCGTGATCAAAGATACATTGCCGAACCACTGGCTTTGATCGAAGGGCGCGAGGGCCTTGGCCGCGGCCGCGCCGATCTCTTGCGCGGTCTTGTTGGCGGGGAGGCGCGCGGCCTCCTTTTTGGCGATCATCAGTTCTTGGGTCGCGGTCGAGCCCAGGCCGGCTTGAAAGTAAATGAGACCGAGGAAGTAGTGCGCGGCCACCCGAAGCTCGGCGCCGTTCTCGTCCTTGGCCACCACTTTGAACGCGCGTTCCGCGAGTTTGCGGTCCTTGGTCTTAAACGCGATGTTGCCGAGAAAAAAGTTCGCCACCGTGACGTTGAACCCCGACGCGATCGCGCGCTCGAGCTGCGGCTTGGCGTCGTCGAACTTCTGGTTCTTGTAAAGAATCACACCCGCTTCGAAGTGATACGGACCGCGTTCCTTTTCTGGCTTGAGCTGGGTGAGCTTCTTGTAGGTTTCGAGCGAGAGCTTGTCGTCGCCCGTGGTCTTGAGCGTAAGGGCCTGTAGCTCGAGGGCTTCGACGTTGGTCGGTTGGACTTTCAAGAGAGCGTTTAAAAACTGCAGCGTGCGGCGGTAATCCCGGCTGTTGTAGGCGAGGACTGCTTCCGCGTAGCCTGTTTCGATGTCCTGGCCCGGATGGGCGGTCTCCGCTTGCACGGGCGTGGCGTGGAGAAGGAGTACGACCCAAACGAGGCTGAGATGCATTCAGAAATTGTACTTCAAGAGGTGTGTCTCGTACGACACGCGAAAACGATTCAGATTTTCACGAAGCGTTAGTTGAGCGTTGTGGTCTTGTATAGGTGCCTTTAGAATTGAGCATTGAGGTACGTATGCACGTAGTTCTATTTCTAATTCTCGGCATGAGTGCGGCGAGTGCTGCTGACAGTCAGAATCACCTCGCCGGACAAATTGTCAGCGTGCAGGGCAAGGTACTCATCCGTACCGAATCCAAAACGTCGTCGGTTTCGCGGCAGCTCAAAGTCGGGGACAAACTTTTTGAAGGTGACGTGATCAACACTCCAAGCGACGGAACCGCCAAGATTCTGCTGCAGGATAAAACCATTCTCGACATCGGTTCCAGCGCTCTCTTCAACGTCGATAAATTCAAAGTCAATCAGGGAGGCAATCGGGATGTCGAACTCGGAATGATGTACGGGACCCTGCGCGCGAACGTGACGCAGAAGCTTGCGGCCGCCGGGAAGTTTAAAATTCGCACGCCGTCCGCGACCATGGGCGTTCGCGGGACGGAGTTCATGGTGAAGACGGCACTGAGTGACAACACCGGTAAAGCCGACCACTCGAACAACGGAAATCATTACGGTCAGAACAAGGACAAAGAAAAAGACAAAAACAAGACGTCGACTCCGACCACGGAAGTCGTAGTGCTTCAAGGTAAAGTGGAAGTCGCGCAGCAGTCGACGAAGCCCGAGGGCGGGTCGGGAGCGGGAACGAAAGTCGATGCGCCGGTGGTTGCTCTCACCGCCGGCCAAAAGCTCGTCGCCGACAGCTCGGCCGCAGTGCCGGCAGTACCGGTACAGCTGACGATGGATCAAGCCAGAGCTTCCGTCGGGTCGGCCACGATCGTGGACAATACTTTCAAAACCGCCGTGACCCTGGACCTTTCTACGGTGAGTGGCGCGGGTGGCGAGAGCCGCGGCCCGGCGAGCGATGGCGGAGTCTCGAACGTGACCGCAAATCTCGTGCACGACACGGTGGTGAGTGTGACCGCCGAGGCCACGCAGACATTTGCTGAGGGGCCGGCACCCATGCCAGACGTCCCCGGCGCCTTCAATCCGGGTGATCAGGATACGGGAGTCCAGCTCATCGCCGGCGGCCTGCGCCGCGTGACCGTCCGGATCTTCCGGTAATTAGGAATAGAACGAGCATTATGATGTACGTAAGCAGCAAGCTCACATGGTTCGCAATCTTGGGTCTGGGCGCCGGCTTGGCCACCGGCTGTTCGCTCAAGCAGGCGGACGAGCACACGATCAGAATTCAAATCGGAAGCAGCGGCGCCTCGGTCTCGGGTCAGAACACTCTCCGGGTGGCGAATTCGTCTGCCGCCTTTTTCACCATGGAGCCTACGCCAGTATCGATTAATGAATTCGACTGCTACGCGCTCAATATCAGCGCCGCCGATATTCCCGAACATTCCAAAATGAACGGTAACTGCCCGGCTGACCCGCTCAAACCTCGGATTTCCATTTTCGTTGGCACGGTTTCAGCTGTCGGCGATGGCGGCGTGATCGAAGCTTTGGTTCCGTCCGGGAGCGATCGCGTATTCACGTTGATCGGCGCCAAGAGTAAATTGGGCTACTGTCCGAAAATTGAAGACATGATGGCCGAAGGAGAGGCCATGGCTGGCGGAACAGGCACGGGCGGAGCCCTCGGCAATCCCTACATCCTGGGACAAACGACTCAGGACATTGACAGCGACGCGATCGTCGATATTTACGCGACGTGGAATCCGGCCGAAGTGGATTCGCGTCGGCTCTGCATCGGTGGTGATCGCGGCGGGGGCGGTGGTTTTTCGGGCACGCCTCCGACGGCGATGTACGCCGGGAGATACGATATGATGGTGAGCCCACCTCCGGGGGCCTTGCCCAATGCGTTCGGCGTGACCGCTCCGAGTTCACCGAGCGCCGCCGTCGGCGCGCCGGAACTCATTGGCGCTTTAGCCATGCCTACGGCGGATCTGGACAAGGTTTCAAGCTTCTTCGGCAACTACAGCGGCATTTCTCCGAAGTACGATGTAGCGGGCACTTCGTTCGCCTATCACGAGACGGCTGGAATTTCCGCGCCGACAGGCCGGCGTGCGGTGATTCAGCTTCAGTGGGACGTGACTGGATTGGACAGGATCGGTAAACCGTACGTGCATATGGAAGTTCAGTTTTCCGGCGGCGGAATCGACGCCTCTGGCAACGATTGCGTGACTCCGGTCTACGGCAACACGCGCTCCGCGGTTGCCCATGTCGGGATCATGGGGATCCTGCTCGGTTATATGCCCTACACCGGCTGGCTGCGAGTCGGAGAAGGCAACACGAACAACCCGCTCGGACTCCAAGTGAGTCGAATCACGGAAGGTCTCGCGGATAAATTCGTGATGACTCGAGTGGACGGGCGCCAGTACATGGCGGTCAATGTCGAATCCGGATACTTCTCAACGTCCGCGGCATGTAAAAGTTTCGTCACGATCGAAGGCGCGGGCATGAACCTCATGGCCGCTCCGGCACCGCTCGATGTCTATCCAAGCGCCACTGATGCTCCGCCGCGCTTCCGTGCGGGAGGCACGAGTGATAGCGGGGCCATCCGAGTTCAAGGCGGAGTCAGGCCATTTACCGTTTCGATCGCGGAAGGCGCTGCGTATGGATACGCATACATGGATTCATCGAATTCGCGGCAGTTGGTGTTCAGTCCGCCGTCCACCATGCCGGGAGGCAGTACGGGGACGCTCCTGATCACGGATGCGGTTGGGCAAACCACGACTCGAAACTTCATCTTGGATCCACCGCCGACGCCGGTTCAGCTCATGCTGATCGGCTATGCGCCAGTGATTACGTCCGGAGGTTTGTACTCCACCGCGAACCCGCCAGGGATGACCATGGGATCCGCCATGGTTCCCTCCGGATGTCTCGAAGCGGTCAACTTTACGCCGACTGCGACGACGGTCATGGATCTCTTTTTTGAAGTCCCGGTGACTTTGCCGGAAGCGCGGAACAATTACCGTCAACTCTCACTCAATATTTCAGGCGTCTTGGGCGGGGTCGAAAACGGTTGCGCCCCGGGCACTCCGTTTTTTGGCACCCCTCTTTCGACCGGCGGTAACGGGGTAGTCTACCAGCAGATGGGGAATTATTTCGATGCACTGGGAGGCGGTTACAATGCAACCACTCCGACTAATCTCAGCGGGTCTTACATAACGAGCGGAATTTCGAATTACATAATGCAAGGCGTAACGATCTTGGGCGCCACGAGAGACGTCATCGTCGTCCGCGTGGGCGGCGGCAATAACCCGAGTCCGATCACTTCGTATTGCGGCCGAGTCTATATCAGCGACTCGAGTCCGACGGGAACGCAGCTCTGGTTGCAGTAAATCAAGCTTCCGCTAAGCTTTCAGTTACGTGTCACGACGCTGGACGACTCTAAAAGACGAGGACCTGCTCAAGGTCCGCATCTGTGATCTCGGTCTCACGATCGCAGGCTCGGAGCTGGAGCCGCTGGTGGAACAGCTCTATAATGAGATCGCAGCTAAAGAGTTGACGTTCCGCCCGGAGGCCTATCTTGGCGATGAATGGTTCAGCCCCGAAGGCGTCCCCGCGATCGCGATCCCGTTCTATTTAGCGCACCCCCGACTCAAGGCACTTGAGCAAGAGCTCATGTTTGAAGTCGAAGGCGGCAACCCGAGCTGGTGCATGCGGCTCTTGCGCCACGAAGCTGGGCATTCGTTTGATCATTCCTACCGCCTATCCCGTCGCCGTCGCTGGCATGAGCTGTTCGGTTCGCCCAAACAGGAGTATCTGCCCGAAACCTATCGTCCGCGACCGTATAGCCGGAGCTTCGTCAAGCATCTCGACAACTGGTACGCGCAGGCCCATCCGGACGAGGATTTTGCGGAAACGTTCGCGGTATGGCTGACGCCGGACTCGAAGTGGCGCCGCGAATACGCGAAGTGGAAAGTCGCGCTCGACAAGCTGCAGTACGTGGACCGGCTGGCTCGCGAATGCCGAAACCTCAAACCGCGTCCGGTTCGGGAAGCGCTGCCTTTCAACGCCGCGAAAATGAAAAGCACGCTCGGAACGTATTATCAAAAGCGAAAACGCGAACACGCGATCGATTATCCCGGATTTTACGACGAAGACTTGAAGCGGATATTCAACGGCGACGCCGAGCGCGCCAAGCGGGAGTTTTCGGCGTCACGCTTCATGACCCGCAATCGGAAAATCATCTTGGACAGCGTGAGTTACTGGACCGGTGAGCGAAAGTTCCCCGTCGAACACTTTCTAAAGAAACTGACCGACCGCTGCGATGAGCTGGGTCTGCGCATCGGCCGGACGGAATCCGAAACGCTGCTCGAAGTCGCGACCTATACCGCTACGCTCGTCACCAATTACCTCTTCACCGGACAATTCAAGAGGTCCGTCTGATGGCTTCCCCTCGGGCTCTCAAAATCCTCGTCTTAGTCGACCTCCTGCAGCCGCCGCCGGAGGAGCATGACTACACGGAGCTGCTCAAAACTGAGGAATGGAAAAACGAAGCGGATCTGCTCGTGGCTTTAACGGGGCTTGGTCATGAAGCCAAACTCTTCGGACTTCACGACAATATCCAGACGTTGTTTCATGAGGCGGAGCTGAATCGCCCGGATCTGGTGTTCAATCTTTGTGAGGGTTTCAAAGGCGACCGGCGCTTCGAGCCGCACGTCGTCGATTTTCTTGAACTTCTCGGCATCCCCTACACCGGCGCCGGTCCGACCGCGCTCCGGGTGTGCAAGGACAAGGGGCTGACCAAGAAGGTGCTCGCGTTCCATCATATTCGCGTCCCGCGGTTTTTGGTGTCGCGTCGCGCGCAGCCGCTCCGGAAGCTCCAGGGATTTTCGTACCCGACGTTCATCAAGCCACTCGCGCTCGAGGCGTCCGAGGGAATCGCGCAGCTTTCGTTCGCGGACAACGAGAAAGTCGCGCTCGAGCGCGTGAAATTTATCCATGACAGCCTCAAGGCCGACGCGATCATCGAGGAGTACATCGAAGGACGCGAGCTTTACGTGGGGGTCGTGGGCAACGAGCGGCTCACGGTTTTTCCGCCGCGTGAACTGTTTTTCAAGAAAGTGCCCGAGGGCGAACCGAAGTTCGCGACGTTCAAGGCTAAGTGGGACGACGCCTATCGAAAAAAGTGGGGCATCACGAGCGGTCCCGTTAAGACGCTGCCCGACGGAGTCCTCAGCGAGGTCACTGAACTCAGTAAAAAAGTTTACCGAATCTTCCAGCTTCGCGGATATGCCCGTATCGACCTGCGCGTAACTCCGACCGGTGAGGTCGTTTTTCTTGAAGCGAATCCGAATCCTACGATTGCCGCCGACGAAGATTTCGCCCAATCCGCGCTCGCCGGCGGCGTCGCATTTGAAGAACTGATCGCCCGAATCGTGCAAATGTCCGGTCAGGAAGTCTGAGTAATTCGATTCGTTCGAAGCGGAAATCCGAAGCATATCGAGCGGGATTCGCCGAGCCTCGTCCATGACTGTGGATTCCTGACGAAAATGTCCCACTAATTTCCCCGCGATTATGTCCCCTGTGTCGGCGGGCGCGGGCTAGGAGTTAACAGCGTTTGGATAACAATCATTCTTTCGTTGGGATGAGTGG
>Ga0163144_10010015_pt1 | contig 20262 bp, 20 predicted proteins | sample OliLak19BULKMAT1_FD_123175 | JGI IMG/M metagenome (GOLD analysis project Ga0163144, IMG submission 123175) | Freshwater microbial mat bacterial communities from Lake Vanda, McMurdo Dry Valleys, Antarctica - Oligotrophic Lake LV.19.BULKMAT1 | ecosystem: Environmental > Aquatic > Freshwater >... | reverse complement strand
GCGAGCACAACGGCACCGACGGCGCAGGAGGCGACCGCGGCGAAGATTGTCACTTGATTCGCGGTGACCCCGCCGTGGGACAGGGCGGCGGCCAACGGTCGCAGCAACTGTTGGAACCTTGGTTTCAGGGAGTAGAGACTCGGCAATGATTCCGATTCTACAATGGGAACTTGCAACATCGCCTTCTTGCTCTCGACGTATTTCGCGGAATGATCATGGCATTCATGGTGCTCGTCAATACGGCGGGTACAGGAGAGCACGTTTACCCTCCGTTGCGCCACGCGGAGTGGCATGGGTGGACGCTGACGGACGTGGTCTTTCCGTCGTTCGTTTGGATCGTCGGCGTGGCGATTACGCTCGGCCGGCCGCCGACGATAAGCCGGACGCTCCGGCGGGGGGCCGTGCTTTTCGCGCTGGGTTTGCTCGTCTACTTGTATCCGTTTTTCGATTTTTCTACGGCACGGATTTTGGGCGTTTTGCAGCGGATTGCGATTTGTTACGTGGTCACGGTGATGATCTATTTACGGATGGGCGTGCGGGGGCAGGTGCTTTGGACGGCGGCGGTGTTAGGTGGGTATTGGGCGCTGATGTTGTTGGGCGGCAACGGAACGTTCGACAAGGAGGGCAATTTCGCGCGGATGGTGGACTGGGCCGTGTTGGGGGTCCACAACTACTCGGGCACGAAGACGTGGGACCCGGAAGGAATCGTGAGCACCCTGCCGGCGATTGCCTCGTGCTTGCTGGGGTTGCTGGCCGGGCAAGTGCTGGCGCGGAAGGAAGATCTGGCCCGGCGGTGCACCTTGTTGTTCGTCATTGGCAACGCTCTGCTGGCGGCGGCGTTTTTGTTCGACCATTGGATCCCGATCAACAAGCAACTCTGGACGAGTTCGTTCACGTTGCTGATGGCCGGTTTGGACTTCGTGATGCTCTCGATGCTGCTGTGGGTGGTGGATGAGTACAAGGTGCAGAAACCGTTCACGCCGTTTGTGATTCTGGGCCGGAACGCGATTGCGGTCTACATGGCTTCGGAGTTGATCGACATTACTTTGAACGCGGTGGGCTGGCGGGTGCCGTTGTACGAAAACTTCTTTGCTCCGTTGGCGGCTCCGATGAACGCTTCGCTGCTGTATGCGGTCGCCTATGTGTTGTTGAATTTTGGGATTGCGGTGGTCCTGCATCGGCGGGGCTGGTACTTGCGAGCGTAACTATGGGAAGCTGCGGTGCGACATTAGCGGGAGGCCGATCGGCCCCGATTGGCCGGGGTGAAAACCTCGTCGAGTTTTGTTTTGAACATTTCGAGATGCTATCGAACTCGAATCGGGAAGCGGTGTTTGTTCTGCACTCGATCGGGGTGGACGAAGACGGACGGACGGCGGCTTTTGCGCTGGTGCATGTCGATGGAGTGGCGCAATACTTCACGGCGCGATGGGGACGGAGCGGGGTCGGCTCGTTGCACTTTGGGCCGATTCCGGTGCCGGTGGAAGAGGACGACCGTGCCGGGATCATGGTCTATGGCTCGCGGGTCTGCACCTTCACTTGGCGCAGCCATCAGTGGGAGATCACGGGCGTGTTGAACGAGGCGCGCTACGAGTTCGGGGCGCTGTACGGAGAGACGCTCGTGGAGCCGAGCAACCTGCGGAACGCTTGGGCGCTACGGGACGGGGTGCCGGTTTGCGATTTGGATGAGTTGTCGAATGGGACGCACGGGGAGTTAACGAAAGAGCCCGAATCGGCGGAGTCGTATCGCGTTCGGTTTGGGGGCCGGATTTGGCGTCGGTGGCGGCACCTCCATACCGGGAAGCAATCGATTGAGGTTCTGGCGTTCGATATCAACGCGGCCGAAATTGGCGCATCGTTAGAGGCCGTTTGGGCGGAGATTGGCGGGCAGGAGGAGGCCAAGCGAGAGCTGGTCCGGGCCATCCAATGGCCAGTTCTGTATCCGGAACTATTTTTGCTGTTTAAGCGGCGGCGATCGCGTGGGGTGCTGCTTTACGGCCCTCCGGGTTGCGGAAAGACCTTGCTGGGGAAGGCGGTCGTCAAGCTGCTCGCCGCGCTGTATCGGCGGAAGGCGGACGACGGAGGTTTCCAATATGTAAAGGGCCATCAACTTCTCGACCAGTACGTCGGCAACTCGGAAAAGGGCGTGAAGGAGCTTTTCGACCGGGCGAAGCGATGGCGCGAGGACCGGGGCTACCCGGCCGTGTTGTTCTTCGATGAAGCCGATGCGCTGTTCAAACGGCGGCCGCAGGGAGATTCGAGCTTTACGCTCGTGCCGGCGCTGCTGGCCGAGATGGACGGCATGGACGAGAGCGGGGCGTTTCTGATTTTGGCGACCAACCGGCCCGATGCGCTTGACTTGGCGGTGACGCGGCCGGGTCGGGTGGACCGGAAGATTCGGATCACCCGGCCGGACGAAAGCGCTTGCCAACGGATCTTTGCGATTCACTTGGAAGGCGTTTTTCTCGCCGGGGGGTTAACGCTGGAGGACATCAGCGGGGCGGCGGCGCGGGAGCTTTTTTCCGTGGCGCATCACTTGTACGACGTCGATTGGGAAGACGGTTCGGTCGGCGCTTTCCTGCTCAAGGACTTGGCGAGCGGGGCGCTGATCCAGAATATTGTCGACCGGGCGACGGCGAACAAGATGGAGCATTGCATCGAGAACGAGGTGAAAGAGGGGCTCGATCCCGCCGATTTGTCGCGGGCGATTGACGAGGTGCAAGCCGAGCAGTTGCTGTCGAATCACCCGGAAGAGGTGGCGGAGTTTGCCGAGGGGAAGCGGCAGCGCATCGCCGATGTGCGGAAGGCGAGCGTATGATGGGGAATCCATGTCGAAGATAATGATGGTGGCGAGTGAAGTGGCGCCCTTCATCAAGACCGGTGGTCTTGCGGATGTAATGGGCTCGCTGCCAGCGGCGCTCGCGCGGGCGGGTGAGTCGGTTACGGTGGTAATGCCGCGATACCGGGGCGTCGATGCGCCGGACTTCTATCGGCTTCGCGAGGACCTGCCGGTGTGGCTCAACGGCTTCCGGCATCGCACGGACATCGACGCTTGCGACCGCGACGGCGTTCGCTATTTGTTCGTCGATGCGCCGTGGTTTTATAACCGCGACGGCGTTTATTCCTCCGGCGGCAAGGATTGGGGCGACAACCACATCCGCTACGCCGTGCTGTGCCTGACGGCGCTGGCGATTGCGCGTGAGATCGACTCGCCGGACATTTTCCATGTGCATGATTGGCAGGCGGCGCTGCTGCCGGTTTACCAGAAAAGCTGGTTCCGCGGCGATCCGCGTTTAATGCGGGCGCGGACGCTGTTAACGATCCACAACCTGGGCTATCAGGGTCAGTTCGGACCGCGGGCGATGGGTGAGTTGGGGCTGGAACAGCGACTGTTCAACGCCGACGAAATGGAGTTTCATGGGCAAGTGAACTTGCTGAAGGGGGGACTCGTGGCAAGCGACTGGCTGACCACCGTGAGCCCGGCTTATGGGCGTGAAATTCAGACGCCGGAATATGGTTTCGGGTTGGATGGGTTGCTGCGCTCGCGGAGCGGGAGCTTGACCGGTATTTTGAACGGCGTCGACTATCGCGACTGGAACCCGGCGACAGACCGGTTTTTGCCCGCGAATTATTCGCCCGAAGACCTCAGCGGGAAGTTGGCTTGCAAGCGGGATTTGATCGAGTATTTTGGCCTACCGCCAGAGGCGATGGACCGGCCCTTGATCGGCATCGTTTCGCGATTTGCCGAGCAGAAAGGGTTCGACTTGATCGAGCACATTGCCGGTGCGCTGGCCGACGAACCGATGACGTTGATTGCGCTCGGTTCGGGAAGTCCTCACTGGGAGAACATGTTTCGGAATCTGACTACTTGGCGCCCGGACAAGTTCGCCAATTGGATCGGTTTTTCGAACGAGATGGCTCATCGGATTGAAGCTGGCGCCGATATGTTTCTTATGCCGAGCCGCTATGAGCCGTGCGGACTGAACCAGATTTACAGCCTGAAGTACGGCACCCCTCCGATCGTCCGCGCGACGGGCGGGTTGGATGATACGATCGATGAAGGCACCGGATTCAAGTTTTACGACTATTCGCCCGAAGCTTTACTGGAGACGGTAAGGTACGCGATTCGAACTTGGTTTGATCGGGATGGCTGGCAGGATCGAATGAAGCGCGGCATGGCGAAAGATTTTTCCTGGGATCAGTCGGCAAAGGCGTACCAGGATCTTTATTCGCATTTATTGACGCGTTGAATCTTTTCCCGGGTCGAAACATCAATAGGATTGGAGATTAGCAATGGCAGGACTTAACACACTAACGCTCACCGACGGTGCATGGGACACCGAGGTGCTGAATTCTGACAAACCGGTTCTCGTAGATTTTTGGGCCGAATGGTGTGGCCCGTGCCGGATGTTGGCCCCGACGATCGACGCGGTGGCGACGGACTACGAAGGTCGTGTGACCGTCGGCAAACTGAACGTCGATGAGAACGGCAACGCGACCATGCGTTACGGGATCCGCGGGATTCCGGCTCTGATCCTATTCAAGGGCGGGCAAGTAGTAGCGCAGAAAGTGGGCGCTGTCTCGAAGGGCGAGATCGCCAAGATGCTCGACGAGCACCTCTAAATTTCTTCCGCAAGTAGAGCGAAACGGCCCCGGTTGGAACTAGTCCAAAACTATTCCATCCGGGGCCGTTTTGTGTCTATTCGAAGTGGCTGGTGACGGCACCCTTGGCGGCCGAACCGACCAGAGCGATGTACTTGGCGAACACGCCGGTTTTATACTTCCACTCGGGTTTGGTCCAATTGGCGAACCGGGCTTCGATGGTTTCGGGGGACAGATCGAGCTCAATGCTCGATTTTTCGAGATCGATCGAGATCATGTCGCCATCCTCAACGACCGCTATCGGCCCGCGGTCAAAAGCTTCCGGCGCGATGTGGCCGATCATGAAACCACGAGTGGCTCCGCTAAAACGACCGTCGGTGAGCAGCACGACGTCGTCTCCGAGTCCGGCTCCGACAATGGCGCCGGTGACGCCGAGCATTTCTCGCATACCCGGGCCGCCCTTGGGTCCTTCATAGCGGATGACGACCACGTCGCCGGCGACCACCTTGCCCGCCTGCACGGCCGTCATCGCGTCCTCCTCGCGGTTAAAGCAGCGCGCGGGGCCGCGATGGCGTTTCTTGTCGATGCCGGTAACCTTGAGCACGGAACCTTCAGGAGCAAGGGTGCCCTTCAAAATCAGCAAGCCGCCCGTTTTCTTGATCGGGGCGTCGAGCGGCCGGATCACCTGCTGGCCCGGGGTTTCGCGGACGGCGAGGAGTTCTTCGTTGATCGTCTTACCGGTGACGGTCATGGCCGTGCCGTCGGCGTAGCCGCCATCTACGAGGCGTTTGGCGATCACGGGGATGCCGCCCGCGGCGTCGACGTCCGCCGCAAAATATTTGCCCGCCGGTTTGATGTCGAGGTACAGTGGCGTGCGCTGGCTGATCGTTTGGAAGTCGTCGATTTCGAGTTCGACGCCGGCCTCCTTGGCCATCGCCAGGAGGTGGAGGACGGCATTGGTGGATCCACCGCTGGCGGCCACCGAGGCGATCGCGTTTTCAAAGGCAACGCGGGTGCAGATGTCGCGGGGCTTGAGATCGTTCTTGACGGCATCCATGACAACCTTGCCGCAGTAGATCGAGACCGCGTCCTTTCGCGGGTCGACTTGAGGAACGCTCGCCGTGAACATCGGCGCGAGGCCAATGATTTCCATGATGGTCGCCATCGTGTTCGCCGTGAACTGGCCGCCGCAGGCACCGGCACCCGGACAGGCGTGGTCTTCAATCGCCTTCAGCTCTTCGTCGGTGATGCGACCGGCGGCGTTGGCGCCCACCGCTTCGAACACGTCTTGAATCGAGAGTAGACGGTCGCCGAGCTTGCCCGGCATAATGGATCCGCCGTAGAGCACGACGCTGGGAATATTCAAACGAAGCAGGCCCATGGCCGCGCCGGGGATCGTCTTGTCGCATGCGACGAGAGCGACCATGCCGTCGAACATATGCCCGCGGCCCATGAGTTCAATCGAGTCGGCGATGAGGTCGCGGCTGACGAGAGAAGCTTTCATGCCTTCGGTTCCCATCGTGATGCCGTCGCTGATGGCGATGGTGTTGAACTCCATAGGCGTACCGCCGGCGGCGCGGACGCCTTCCTTAACTTTTTCGGCCAGGGCGCGCAAATTGTAGTTGCACGGCATGGTCTCGATCCAGGTGTTGGCAATCCCGATGATCGGCTTCCGCAAATCCTCATCGGTGAAGCCGATGGCCTTCAACATGGAACGGGCAGGCGCGCGATCGCGGCCTTGAGTGATGGTATAGCTACGCAGTGGCATATGACGAAACTATTCTATCGGGTTCGTGCGATACAATGCCCGCCATGATGCGCTTTTCGATATTGCTGCTGGTTGGCGCGGCCCTGCTGCCGGCCCAACAGAAAAAGATCCTGGTGATGGGCGATGCCGAAGTGGCTCGCGAGGTGCAGAGCGCCTCGGATAAGGTCCGGGTAGTGATGGTGACCCGGGAGACCATGGCGAAAGAGATTGTCGATGCCGACGCGTTGATCGGGAGTCCCCGTCCGGAAGACATTCGCGCCGGCAAACAATTGAAGTGGGTTCAGGTGATGAGCGCGGGCGTAGAGACCGCACTGCATCTTTCGGGCGGCAACGACCTGAAGAATTCGAGCATCATCCTGACGAACAACCAAATTGTGCAGGGCCCGGAAATTGCGGACCATGCGCTGGCGATGCTGCTGGCGTTGACGCGCGGCATCTATAAGTTTGTGGGCGACCGCACGACGGAGACGTGGCAGCCTCGGCCCTACCCCGGCATTGAACTGCGCGGGCGAACGGCGGTGGTCATCGGCTGCGGTGGGATCGGCCAGCAGATTTCGCTGCGGAGTTGGGCGTTCGGCATGACGGTGATTTGCGTCGATCCGGAGGATCTGCCGTTCTCGCCGTTCATCTCGAAAGTGGTGAAGCCGGATCAATTGGACGAGGTTGTGCCGCAGGCGGACGTCGTTTTCATCTCCGCGCCGCACACCGAAAAGAGCCACAAAATGATGGGCCCGAAGCAGTTTGAAATGATGAAGAAGGATAGCTACTTCATTGCGGTAAGCCGCGGCGGAATCTATGACATGGGTGGCTTGGTGAAGGCGCTCGACAGCAAGCGCATCGCGGGTGCCGGTGTGGATGTGACGGATCCAGAACCGCTCCCGGCCGGCCATTCGCTGTGGAAGTTCCAGAACGCAATCATCACGCCGCACATTGCGGGCCGTAGCGATAAGGACCGTGCGCGCATGGTGGGCACGATCAAAGAGAACGTCCAGCGGTTTGTGGACGGTCGCCCGATGATCAACGTAGTGGACAAACAGAAAGGGTATTGACGAACCTAGAGGGATGACACCTCCTCGGGTAACTGTGCTCGGCGCCGGCAATATGGGTGCCGCGCTCATCGGCGGCATGTTGAAGGCCGGGGTCGTCGCTGCGGAGAACATCACCGCGACGACCCGCTCCGAGGCTTCGGCCGCGAAGCTGGCGGACCGCTTTTCGATCGTCGCGACGGCCGGCGGCAATCGCGACGCGGCCCGCATGGCCGAGATCGTTATTCTGGCGGTGAAGCCAACGAGCATCGCGAAAGTGATTCATGAAATCCGCGACGGGCTGCGCGAGAATCAGATACTGATTTCGCTCGCGGCGTCGTTACCCTTGGCCGTTATCGAGTCCGAAGTGCGGCTGTTGATGCCGGTGTTTCGCGCAATGCCGAACATTCCGGTGGTGCTCGAAGAAGGTGCGATTGGCATTTGCCACAACGCGATTGCGACGCGTGCGCAGCGGGATCTGGTGGAAAGTCTGTTTCGGGCCGTCGGCGTTGTCGCTTGGGTGGAAGATGAACAGATGGACGCTGTGACGGCGCTCTCTGGTTCTGGCCCGGCTTACGTCTACATCTTCATCGAAGCGATGATCGCGGCGGGGCTGAAGATGGGCCTTTCCCGCGACGTTTCCGCCCGACTGGCTGAGCAGACGGTGTTGGGGGCGGCTAAACACGTTCGCGACTCCGGGCTCCATCCGGCCATCCTGCGAGATCAGGTGATCACTCCTGGCGGTGTGACCATTGCGGCGATCCATGAACTCGAGCGCCACGGGCTGCGGAGCATGTTGATTTCCGCGATTGAAACCGCTACCCTCCATAGCCGTCAGCGCACGAACGCGCTGCTCGATCAAATCAATCTTCCAAACTCATGAACCACCATATTCTGTCGATTCACGCCCATCCAGATGATGCCGAAATCCTGGCCGGCGGCACTCTAACGCTGCTGGCCGAAGCCGGGCATCAGGTGACGATTGTGACCATGACACCGGGCGATTGCGGTTCCCTGGAATACGGCCCCGACGAAATCGCGGTGATGCGCCGGGCTGAAGCGGCCGCGGCCGCGGCGCAGATCGGCGCAGCGTATGAGTGCGCCGACTTTCGCGATATGGCGATCTTCAACGACGACGCGAGTCGACGTCGCGTGACCGAGGTCTTGCGCCGGTTACAGCCGACCATAGTATTGACTTCTTCGCCGACCGACTACCACTGCGATCACGAAGCAACCAGCATCCTCGTTAGAGACGCGTGTTTCGCCGTTTCGTGCCCGAACTATCAGACCGGGTCGGCCGCTCCGCTTTCGGCGATTCCGCATCTGTACTTTATGGATTCGATTGAAGGACGGGACCGCGATGGACGGCCGGTCAGCGCCGATTTTGCCGTGGATATAGAAACGGTTTTTGGACGTAAGCGCGAGATGTTGGCCGCCCATGCCAGTCAGCGGGACTGGCTGCAAAAACAGCACGGCATGGACGATTACCTTCGGTCGATGGAGGAGTGGACGCGGGCCCGTGGCCAGCACTATTCAGTGCCGTACGGCGAGGGTTTTCGGCAGTACAAGCACCATCCTTACCCGACCTCGCCGTTGTTGCAAGAGTTGGTAGGGCCGCTGCTACTGCGCTAGCACGACAGCGTCGACGATCTTTTTCAGCAGTACCGTTCCCTCGTGCAACGTGGTGACTTTGATTCGCTCGTCGTTGCCGTGCGCACGGGATTCGGCGCCGTTTCTCAGGAAAACCGGCACACCATAGACGGCCATGCCTTTGGCGCGGAGAAAGGAACCATCGGTCGCCCCGCGCGACATGTAAGGAATCGTCACAGTTTTGCCGGTTTCCTGGCCAAAGACCCGCTCCATCGTTTTGTAAAGATCTGTTGTCAGGCCCGACGGTTCGGTAGCGGGCATCTCCTGGCCGGGCTCGGGCAGCACTTCGATGGCCGGGTCGTTGATCAGCTTACGGAAGCGGGCGTAAACTTCTTCCTTCGTTTCGTTCGGAAGGCGGCGGACGTCGAGCTGCGCTTCGGCCTGGTTGGGGATGACGTTCACCTTCATGCCGGCGCGGAGCATGGTCGGGGAGACCGTAGTGCGGAGTGCGGCGTCCAGTTCCATATCCCGGTCGCCGATCGAGTTGGCGGTTCGTTCCTGCGTTTTCGGATCTTCGAGCGCGGCGAGTTGCGAGCGGAGCCAAGCGTACTCGCTGAGCTTGGCCATCTCGCGGAAGTAACGGCGGGTGGTCGTGTTTAGACTGACGGGCTGATAGGCGCGGACGAGTTTCGAAATCGCCTCGGAAAGGTGGGCGACGGCGTTATCCTTGCGGGGCAGGGAACCGTGGCCGGCCGAACCACGGGCGATGAGGATGATCCGCGTCGGGATCTTCTCGGACGTCTGAACCTGAAAGACCCGAGTAGCGTCGGTGGTCAAAATCTGCGTTCCGCCTTCGTTCAAGGCGTACTCGGCGTCGATCTTCTCCCAGGCGTTCCGAATGAGCCATTGGATGCCGGTGGAGCCAGCCTCTTCGTCGGCTTCGCTGAGCAGAATCACGTCGCGATTGAGCTTGGCGCCGGAGAGCTTAAGTCCTACGAGAATTGCCATTTCGGCGGCCAGCAGGCCCTTCGTATCCACCGCGCCGCGGCCATAAATAAAGCCGTCCTTCCGCAGCGCCTCGAACGCCGGAACGGTCCAGAGCTTGGGTTCAATCGGCACGACGTCGCTATGCGCCATCATCAGCAGCGGCCGCTTCTGCGACCCGCCCGTCAGCCGGCAGATGACGTTCAGCCGCTTCGGGTCCGGTCCGAGCAGTTCGCAAGGGATGCCGTGCTGTTTCATCTCCTTGGCGACGTACTCCGCCACCAGCGTTTCGTTGCCCGGCAGGTTCGACGTATCGAGCCGCAGCAAATCGACCAGGTACTTTTCGGCGCGGGCCGAAAGCGGATCTTGCGCCCACGCGGCGACGCCAAGCAAAATCGAGAGCAGAACAGTGCGCATCCCAGCTATCCTAAAGCATTCCATGCGTATTGCTGTATTGCTCTGTTGTGGTGCCCTGTTCGCCCAGGAGCCTGAAAAAAGAATTATTGTCGTTACCGGCTCCTACCAAGCCATTCCGCTGGAAGAGGCGGACCGTTCCGTCAAAGCGATTCCCGCCCGGGAGCTAGCGCCGCTAGCAGGTTCGGTGAGCGACTTGTTGAATCTGGACGCCTCGGTCGATTTACGCGAGCGGGCTCCGGCGGCGATCAACAGCGGACTCTCCATTCGCGGTGGCAGCTTCGGCCAGTCGCTAATCCTCTGGAACGGGCTACGGCTTAGCAGCGTGCATACCTCGAACCTCAGCATGGATCTGCCGATTCCGCTCGAGTCGATTGAACAGATCGAAATTCTCAAGGGCTCCGGCTCTACGCTCTACGGCTCCGATGCCACCGCCGGCGTGTTGAACGTGATCTCGAAGCCGCCCGCCCTCAGCGAGGTTCGCTTTCGCAGCGGCTTCGGCAACTGGGGAACGCAGCAGCAGCACGCCTCGGCAGCCTATGTGTCGAAGCTGTTTTCGCAGCACTTCACGATGGCCCGGGACTTCTCCCGCGGGTTCATGGCCAACCGCGACTACCGCAACCTTTCGGTTGCTTCGCAGACCCAGTACCGGCAGACGGAGGTAACGCTGGCTCTCAACGATCGGCCTTACGGTGCCGAGCAGTTCTACGGCAACTTCAACTCGTGGGAACGGACCAAAGGCTGGTTTGCCGGCGTGAAGCAGGGGCTCGGCAAGAAGACGGATCTGCTCTTCGCTTACCGTCGGAACACCGACCTATTCGTGCTCTACCGGGACCGGCCACAGGTGTTCACCAATCGCCACATCGTCGAAACCTGGCAGGGTAGCTTACGGCGGACTGACGAACTTCCGTGGAACGCTCGTCTGCACTACGGCGCAGAATTTCTTGGCGATAAGATCGTTTCGAACAACCTGGGGCAGCATTCCCGGGCGCGCTCGGCGGTCTATGCGGCCTTTGATATTCGCGCGCTCAAACGATTCTCGCTGACGATCGGCCTTCGCGACGAGATCTATCGAAATCTACAACACCAGTTCAATCCTTCGGCCGGTGTCGGCTATTGGTTAACCCCTCGCGCCAAGCTGCGAGCCTCGGCGAGCCGTGCCTTCCGTTTGCCCACCTACACCGATCTGTACTATCGCGATCCGGGCAATGTCGGCAATCCGCTCTTGCGGCCGGAGCATGCCTCGACCTATGAGGGCGGCTTGGACCTTTCGCTGCCCAAGGAGTCGAAGCTGTCGTTAACTGTTTTTCAACGCCGCGAAAAGGACGGCATCGATTTCGTTCGCCGTTCGTCGGCGGATATCTGGCGGGCCACCAATTTTCAGGCGCTGAACTTCACCGGCTTCGAATCGCAATTTGTGGTGGTGGCCGCCAGGAAGCACCGTATCGAACTTTCCTATACCGGGCTCAACGGCGCGCAAACCGTGCTGGCGGGCCAGCAGTCGAAGTACGTTTTCAACTACCCGCGCCACTCGGGCGTGGCCACCTGGCAGGCGGCTTGGAACAACGGCTTGTTCGCCCGGACTCGGATCGGTGCCATTGAGCGCTTCGGACGGTCGCCTTACGCGGTCTGGGATACGTTCTTTTCCTACCAAAAAGGCCGCGTCCGCCCGTACCTGCAACTCTCGAACATCACGTCCACTCGATATGAAGAGTTGATCGGCGTTCGCATGCCCGGTCGCAGTTTCGTCGGGGGGCTTGAACTCGTCCTCTACCGACCGCGATAGACTAAACGAGGAACCGCAAATTGCTTCGTCACTTCCGCCATCTTGTTCTACTGGGGAGTATCGCCCTCTCCCGCGCCGCCGAGCCGGGCCAACTCGACGCCAACCTGTCGATGTTTACGGTGATGTGCGCACTCCACGCCGGGGGCTACGACGCCGAAATTGACTCGCCGAACAACCATCCCATCCGGGCCGCCGTCGTTAAGAATCTCGCCAGCCGCGACTTGAAAACCGCCGCCGAGATTCGAGAGTGGTTAGAAAATCGCAAGCTCGGTCCGAAGAATCTCGATCTCAATCGCTTCATTTCGTTCGCGCTATCCGTGCAAGGGCCGCCGAATTTCGGCTACAAGTTCGCTTCCCACGAAATGCCGCCCGATGTCGTTCCGCTCGCTGGCTTCGAACGGCTGTTGAGCCGGTTCTACGCCGAAGCGCAGATTGAAGACTTGTACAAGCAGGCCCAACCGGCTATCGACAAGATGCTGGAGCGATATCAGGAGTCGGTCGTGCAGACGATTGGCCAAGTCAACGGCTACCTGCGCAACCCGACCAGCGGCTACGCCGGCCGGCGCTTCTTCGTCTATCTCGAACTATTAGGCCCACCGAATCACATTCAAACGCGCGCCTACAAAGACGACTACTTCCTCGTGCTGACGCCGTCGCCGGAGATCCAGACCGACTATATTCGTTACGCTTATTTGCAATACCTCCTCGACCCGCTCAGCTTCAAGTTCGCCGCGAATCTCGAAAAGAAGAAGCCGCTGATCGACTTGGCGCAAGCGGCTCCCGCGCTGGAAGAACACTACAAAGAGGACTTCTCGCTGTTGGCCACCGCCAGCCTGATCCGCGCCATCGAAGCCCGTCTCGATAAGAAGCTCGATAAGAAGAATGACCCCGGCCAGGCCTTGCGCGAAGGCTTCATTCTTACGCCGTACTTCACCGAAGCGCTGGCGAAGTATGAAACGCAGGAAGCGTCCATGCGACTCTACTATCGAGAGATGATCGACGCGATCGATTTGAAAAAAGAGGATAAGCGGCTGATGACCGTCGACTTCACTAAAGAACGGCCGAAGCGGGCGATCAAGGTGGCCCCGAAGGAAGTGAAGGTGGAGTTGACCGGCGCGGTCAGGACGCTCGACGACGGCGAGCAGCTTTACCGCGCGGCTAAGCTCGAACCCGCTCGGGCCGCGTTTCTGAAAGCGTTGCAGGAGACCCCGGACCGTCCTTTACACGCCAAGGCCTACTACGGTTTGGCTCGCATCGCCGCTCGTCAGGCCAATCTGGAACTGGCCGAAAAGTTGTTTTTGAAGGTTCTCGAACTGAGCCCGGACCCCCAGACGAAGGCATGGAGCCACGTCTATCTCGGCAACCTCGCTGAGCGGGCCCAGGAGCCTGAACAAGCCCTCCAACAGTTTCAAGCAGCTCTGGCCGTTCCCGGTGCCACTGCGGCGGCCCAGCAGGCCGCCCAGCAGGCGCTTAACAAGTTGTCCAATTCCCCGAAGGAGAAGTAATGATCATGTCCCGTTTTATCCGGCTCGCATTCAGCGTAGGCCTTGCCGCGGCGGTGGTGCTCGCTCAGCCCAAGCCCAAGTCGCAGAAAGAAGTAGATGCCATCATGGCCATGCAGAATGCGCAGGATGCGGATTCCCGCATCAAGGCCGCTCAAGCCTTGATCACCAAGTTTGCCGACACGGAGTTCAAACCGTTCGCGCTTTACGTGATCGCATCGTCTTATCAACAGAAGAACGACATTGAAAGCGCCATGGTCTGGGCTGAGAAGACGCTCGAAGTCGACAAGGCGAACTTCATGTGCATGAACATGATCGCTTCCGGCTTGGCGCAGAAGACCCGCGAATTCGACCTGGACAAAGAAGAAAAGCTCGGCCGGGCCGAGAAAATGGCTAACGGAGCCATGGAGGCCATCAAGACCGCCGCGAAGCCCAATCCGCAGATTCCGGATGACCAATGGGAGATCATCAAGAAGGACTATACCGCTGAGTCCCATCAAGCCCTCGGCTTAGTCGCCATGGTACGGAAAAAATACCCGGATGCCATTGCCTCCTTCAAGATGGCCGTTGAGACGACTCCGCAGCCAGATCCGGCAACGCTTGTCCGCCTCGCCAGCGCCTACAACCTGGCCGGCCAGTTCGACAACGCGATTGCCACCGTCGATAAAGCAATGGCCGTTCCGGATCTGAACCCGGCGATCAAGCAGGTTGCCGCCAGCGAAAAAGACCGCGCCACCAAGGGCAAGGCTGCAAAATAACCAACATGAGCGCGGATCATGTCGATTTGGCTGAGAGCATCGGCTATCGGTTTCGTCAGCCAGAACTTTTGATTCGCGCTCTGACGCATAAGTCCCGTATCGCCGAGAAATCCGAGCACGATCCCAACCGGGATAACGAACAACTCGAATTTCTCGGCGATTCAATTCTCGGGTTTGCGGTCAGCGAAGCTCTCATCTCGCGCTTCCCGCACTATCCCGAAGGTAAGCTGTCAAAGCTCAAGGCCTGGCTTGTCTCGGCCACCCATTTGTTGGCGATCGCGGAATCCTTACGCCTGGGGGAATACCTCCTGCTGGGTCGTGGGGAAGAGATGAGCGGCGGCCGGAATAAGCGGGCGCTGCTGGCCAATGCCGTGGAAGCCATAATCGCTGCCATCTACCTCGACGGCGGCATCCTGCCGGCGCGGGCGTTCGTTGAAGCCCACGTGCTGGATTCGGCCGGCGATCTCGAAGTGGGCCTGCCTTCGGGACTAACAGACCACAAATCGACCCTCCAGGAAAAAGCCCAAGCGCTTAAGTATCCGCCCCCGAAATACTCGACCGTCGCCGAGCGTGGCCCCGAGCATGCTAAGACATTCACCGTAGAAATTCGGTTGGGTAAGGCACTTACCGCGCGCGCCGAAGGCATTTCGAAAAAAGAAGCCGGGCAACGGGCGGCCGAATTGCTATTGGCCCAACTACTCCCCTAAGATCCCCTCCCTTCTTGCCGATAACGCCAATAGATATGTTTGTTATCATTGGCGCGCTCATCGTGGTTGGCTCTGTACTTGGGGGCTACCTTCTCTCTCACGGAAAACTACCGATCCTCTTTCAGCCCTTTGAATTGTTGATCATTCTAGGTGCCGCCGTCGGAACATTGCTTATCGGCAATCCTCTCGCCGTCGTGATCGGAATCATCAAGGGTGCCCTCGGCACACTCAAGGGCAGTCCCTATAACAAAGTCTTTTACACAGAGCAGTTGAAGATGCTTAATGACGTGTTTACCTATGCCCGTAAGAACGGTCTGGTGAAGCTCGAAGCCGACGTCGAAGAGCCCGACAAGAGCCAACTCTTCACCAAGTACAAGTCGTTGATGAGCAATCACCACGCGTTGCACTTCATCTGTGACACTCTGCGGATGTCGATCACCGGCGGCGTGGGCCACTTCGAAATGGACCAGATGATGGAACTCGATATGGAAGTCCATCACCACGAGGCGGACGAACCGGTCCACGCTTTGAATACGATGTCGGACGCCCTCCCCGGCCTTGGCATTGTGGCCGCCGTGTTGGGTATCGTGATTACGATGGGTTCGCTGGGTGGGCCGCCCGAAGAGATCGGCCACCACGTGGCGGCGGCACTGGTCGGTACCTTTCTCGGCATTCTGATGTGCTACGGCTTCTTCGGTCCGCTGTCGGCCAATATGGGCAAAATCAATCAAGCCGAAAAGGAATACTACAATTTCCTGCGGATTGGTTTGATCAGCTTCGTGAAGGGCTTGGCTCCCATCTTGGCCACCGAGTTTGCCCGTCGGTCCATCCCTGCTCATTTCCGTCCTTCGTTCAAAGAGATGGAAAAGGCTGTTAAGGGAGGCGCATAGACATGGCCGAAGAGCAACCCCCTATTTACATCATCAAGAAGATCGTCAAAGGCGGCGGCCATCACGGCGGAGCTTGGAAGGTGGCCTATGCCGACTTCGTCACCGCCATGATGGCCTTCTTCATGGTGCTTTGGCTGTTGAGTTCGTCCGAAGAAGTCCAGAAATCCGTGGGCGGCTACTTCTCCGACCCCGAAGGAAGCGGAAAAATGATTGGCACGACGCAGTCCGGTGCCGGGGGAGAGTCGATCAGCATTGCCGCCAACGACATGGACAAGTTGAAGGAGAAGCTCGAACAGGCCATGAAAGAGACCCCCCAGTTTCAGAAGGTCAAAGAGCAAGTCAAGATGATCGTCACCGGCGAAGGGCTTCGTGTCGAGCTCCTTGAAAGCGACGTCGGCACGTTCTTTGAATCGGGCAGTCCCGCGCCCACGGAAAAGGCCACCATCCTGCTGGGGACCCTCGCGCAAGAGATTGGCAAACTGCCCAACAAAGTGTTCATCGAAGGGCATACTGACGCCAAACCGTTCACTGGCGATTATGGGAACTGGGAACTGTCCTCGGATCGGGCCAATACCGCTCGCCGGGTGATGCAGATGTACGGCGTTCGTCAAGACCAGGTTGCCCAGGTGCGCGGTTTCTCGGATCAATCGCTTCGGGTCGCCGACAATCCGGCTGATCCTTCCAACCGTCGCATCTCCATCATCATCAGGTATCTCGACGCGCCCCCTGCCAAAGAGAAGAAGGCCGACGAAAAGAAGGAAGGCGAGCATAAGGCGGAACCAGCTCCCAAGCCCGCTGCCGGCCACTAACTTCTACTTCGCTCTGGGCTCCTGTTGGGCGGACGCGGCGTTCAGGATGACTATGTCAACCCGACGATTCCGCGCCCGCCCTTCTTCCGTTTCATTCTTCATCAGCGGAACCGTATCCGCATAACCCATCACCGCCATCCGCTCTCTGGCTACCCCGTACCGCTCCTGCATCAGAGCCATCACCGAGATGGCCCTCGCCGCCGATAAATCCCAGTTACTCCGGAAGCGGTCCGTCTGAATCGGGATCGAGTCCGTATGGCCTTCCAGGCGAATCGGGTTCGGCAAATTTTGCACGCTCTTGGCCACTTTCTCGATGCTCGCCAATGCGGTCTCGTAAACGCCGTCATCCCCCGAGGGGAAAAAACCAGCCTGCCGCAAGCTAACCACTAAACCGCGCTGCGTCATCTGGACCTGCATCGAACCGTCGGAAACCTCTTTCTTTAACTCCACCATCAGCCGCTCCAGCGTCGGTCGAAGATCGGCTTGGCTGCCGCCCGGCCCTTTCCACTGCGCGTTCCCTTTGCCTTTGTCGTCGGGGGTTCCACCCAGAATTCCCGCGATCTTGGCCACCAGATGATCATTCTCAAGGGCCCGCTTGATGCTGTCGGAAACCTGTTGCTGCCGCCCCTTGTCCGCCTGGGAGCTGGCAAACATCACTACGAAAAAGGCAAACAGCAGGGTGATGAAATCGGCGTAAGAAACAAGCCACCGATCATGGTTCTCCGGCTCGGGTTGCCCACGCCGCCTCGGATGCCTCATGCCACCTTCTGGCGACTCGGCCGCGCCGGGGCGACCGGATCGACGTCCAAATACGTCTCCAGCTTGTCCTTGATCAGCTTCGGATTCAACCCGTCCACGATGGCCAGTACCCCTTCGATCATCATCTCTCGCGCCTCGCTATCCATCCGCGCCCGGCCCTTGATTTTATTACCCGCTGGCAGAAACAGAAGATTGGCCAGAGCCACCCCGTACACCGTCGCTACGAAAGACACCGCAATCCCATGCCCCACGCGATCGATATCCGCCAGGTTCTTCATCACTTGGATCAACCCCATTACCGCTCCAATAATCCCCACCGTCGGCGCATAGCTCCCCGCGCTTTCCCAGATCTTGGCTTCCTGCTCCGCCCGCGCCTCTCTCACGGCAATGTCCAACTCCATAATCCGCCGCAGTTCGTTCGTATCCACCCCGTCCACCGCCATCTTCAGCGCCTTCAGCAAAAACGGATCTTGGATCGTGTCAAACTCGTCCTCAAGCGAGATTAATCCCATGCGGCGAGCCCTCGTCGCCAGCGCCACGACCTCTTCGATAATGTCCGGCTTCGATCGTGGCGATTCAAACAATACGTCCCGCAACCGGATTACTCCGCCTCGTAGAGTGTTCAGCGGGTAGTGCACCATCACCGCCCCCATCGTCCCGCCCAATACAATCAGCAACGCCGTATGCTGAGCAATATCCTGAAGCGACCCCCCTTCCAGCAGGAGTCCACCCACAATGGCTAGCGCCGCCACCACCAAGCCCCCCAGCGTCGCCAGGTCCGGCCGCAGTTTCCCCGTGCTAATGGCCATGGCCTACCGTCAGTAAGGGACTACATTGATTGACCCTTTGGCGGAATGCTACGACTCGGTCCACAACCTCCGATGGCGTCTCTCGCACGACAAGCTTCTGACCATTCGTCAAACGAACAATGGTGTCCGGGATCGATTCGATCTGTTCAATCAAATCGTCATTAAGCATCATCGGTAAACCGTTGATACGGGTCAGAGCAATCATGAGATGGAAACCTTACCCCTCTCTTCGACCTTTTCCCCTCACCCCTGCAACCTATTTCAACAATTTTAAAACCGCCCGTAGCTCCGCCCGCACCTCGTCCCAACTGTCGCGCGGAATTCCCTCTTCCATCGCGAACAACGCCGCCTGCTTGCGGGGCTTCAATGCAGCTTTTTCCAGCACTACCGCCTTTCCCTTCTGTCCCAGCGTCTTCTTCGCCCCTTCAATCGTAAACCGCTTATCGTAAAGCAGGTGCTTGATCTCAAGGATCAATTCCACCTCTTTCCGCGGGTACAGTCGCTGGTTCGTTCCACTCTTTTTTGGCCGCAACTGGGAAAACTCGGTCTCCCAATACCGCAATACGTACGCCTTCACCCCAGCCAGCTTGCTCACCTCGCCGATGCGAAAATAAAGCTTGTTGGGGATCTCCGGTGTATCAGGAAGGATGTCTCCCTCCCGACTCGCTTCTGGCCGTTTGCGCGCAGACACTTTGCTGTATTATGCACCGCGCGGTCGCACCGGCGCTACCATGGAATTTCCATGCAAGTTTTATCAGGTATCCATCCCGTCACCGAGGCGCTCCGCGCCGGTCAACCCGTCGAACGCATTCTGGTCGCCAAAGGCGCCGGTGGCCCGAAGGTGCAACTGATCATTGACCTCGCTAAACAAGCGAATGTCCCTGTTCGCTACGAGCCACGAGAGGCTCTCGACCGCGCCAGCAAAGCCGCCTCCCACCAAGGTGTCGTCGCCTTTACCTCCGGTCAACGCTACGCCCAGTTTTCCGAACTTCCCGCCACCGCCCAACTTCTCGTCCTGCTCGACGGCATTGAGGATCCCCATAATCTCGGCGCCATCATCCGCTCCGCCCATGCCGCCGGTGCCGACGCCATCCTCCTCCCAGACCGCCGCGCCGCCCCGGTCACCGAAGTCGCCGCCAAAGCCGCCGCCGGCGCTCTGGCCCATATGCCCATCGTCCGCATCGGCAACGTCGCCCAAACCCTCGAAAAACTCAAGAAAGAAGGCTACTGGATCTACGGGCTCACCGAACACGGAACCGAGCAATACGATCAGGTCCAGTTCCACCTGCCCACCGTCATGGTCGTCGGAGCCGAAGGCGCGGGCCTCCATGAACTCGTCGCCCGCAACTGCGACGTCCTCGTCAAAATCCCCATGTACGGCAAAATCGGATCGCTCAACGTAAGTGTTGCCACCGGCATCGCGCTGTTCGAATGGCGACGTCGAGCAGCGACGTCTCATTAGGTCGAGCGGCGACTACTCACTAGAGCGTTACCATAGTAAATTATGCGCCAACTCCTTGCGCTGTCCCTCGCGGTAGTTACCCTACTCGCACCCCTCTCCGCCGCCACCCCGGTCCGCGCTCGCAAAGCCATGGTCGTCTCTCGCGAGATCCACGCCACCGACGCCGGCGTCGCTATTTTACAAGCCGGTGGCAATGCCGTTGATGCCGCCGTCGCGGTCGGCCTTGCGCTCGCCGTCACCCATCCCTCTGCCGGTAACATAGGCGGCGGCGGCTTCATGCTCGTCCGCTTCGCCGACGGCCGAACCACCTTCATCGACTTCCGCGAACGCGCTCCCGAAAAGTCGTCCCGCGACATGTACCTCGATAAGGACGGCAAACCCACTCGCGACTCCCTCCTCG
>Ga0163144_10010013_pt1 | contig 20264 bp, 16 predicted proteins | sample OliLak19BULKMAT1_FD_123175 | JGI IMG/M metagenome (GOLD analysis project Ga0163144, IMG submission 123175) | Freshwater microbial mat bacterial communities from Lake Vanda, McMurdo Dry Valleys, Antarctica - Oligotrophic Lake LV.19.BULKMAT1 | ecosystem: Environmental > Aquatic > Freshwater >... | reverse complement strand
CGTCTCCCCCTCTCCGCGTCTCCCCGTCTCTCGCGTCTCTCCCGTCTTCCCCTCTTCCCCTCTTCGCGCCCCACCCCATGTTCCTCGCCTGGTCCCAAAACTACGCTCCCGTCGGTGGCATCGGCACCTCCGCCCTCATCGCGGTCATCCCGGTCGCCGTGCTGCTCGGCCTCCTCGCTATCTGGCACGTGCGGGCGCACATCGCGGCAATCATCGCGCTCGTCGTTGCGCTCGGCATCGCCATCGGCGTCTACGGCATGCCCGTCACGCTCGCCCTCGCCTCCGCCGGCTACGGCGCCGCCTTCGGTCTGCTGCCGATTGGCTGGCTGATCCTCAACGCGATCTTCATCTACCAGCTCTCCGTCGAGACGGGCCAGTTCACCGTGCTGCAAAAACAGATCGCCGGCATCTCCGGCGATCGCCGCATCCAGGCGCTGCTGCTCGCGTTCTGCTTCGGCGCGTTCATCGAGGGTGCCGCCGGCTTCGGCGCGCCCGTGGCGATCAGCGGCGCGCTCATGATCGGACTCGGCTTCAAACCCCTCGAGGCCGCCAAGCTCGCGCTCATCGGCAACACCGCGCCGGTCGCCTTCGGTTCGCTCGGCATCCCGCTCACCACGCTCGCGCCACTCACCGGCCTCGACCTCCTCGATCTCAGCGCGATGGTCGGCCGCCAACTCCCGTTCTTCTCGCTGCTCGTCCCGTTCTGGCTCGTCGCCGCGCAAGCCGGCTGGCGCGGCATGTGGCAGGTCTGGCCCGCCTGCCTCGTGTCGGGTGGCACGTTCGGCGTGATGCAGTTCCTCATCTCCAATTTCCACGGCCCGTGGCTCGTCGACATCGTCAGTGCTGCCGTCGCGATGGTCTCCGTCGTCGTGCTCATGCGTTTCTGGCAACCCAAAGAAGAGTCGCGCAACGCCGCCGCCCCCGCGCCGGCGGCGAACGCCGTCGTCGCCCGCGGTCCCGTCTGGCACGCCTGGCTCCCGTGGATTTTCCTCACCGGCTTCGTTTTCCTCTGGGGCATCAAGCCCGTGAAGGACCAGCTCAACGCTTGGTTCAATCCCCAGATTCCCGTCCCCGAGCTCCACCTCGCCGTCGTCAAGGTCCCGCCGGTCGCGCCGACGCCCACGCCCGAGAAGGCCGTCTACAGCCTCAACCTCCTCTCCGCCACCGGCACCGCGCTGCTCCTCGCCGGCCTCGCGTCTGTCATCGCGCTCAAGGTCAGCGTCGGTCGCGCCCTCCGCATCTACGGCCAGACGCTCCTCCGCGTCCGCATTTCCCTGCTCACGATTGCCGTGATGATGGCCCTCGGGTTCACCACGCGTTTCAGCGGCACGGATACGACCATGGGCCTCGCCATGGCCGGCACCGGCTTTCTCTTTCCCTTCTTCTCACCGATCATTGGCTGGCTCGGCGTCGCGCTCACCGGCAGCGACACCTCCTCCAATGTCCTCTTCGGCAACCTGCAAAAAGTCTCCGCCGAGGCCCTCGGCCACTCGCCGATTCTCATGTGCGCCTCGAACAGCTCCGGCGGCGTGATGGGCAAGATGATCGACGCGCAGAGCATCGTCGTCGCCAGCGTGGCGACCGGCGGCCACCCCGACAGCCCTTCCGCCGGCACCATCCTGCGCGAGGTCTTCTGGCACAGCATCGCGCTGGCCGTACTCGTCGGCTTCCTCGTGATGTTCCAAGCCTACGTGTGGACGAGCGTGGTGCCGGGCCGGTAAGCACCACGATCCAGGCACCACCTCGGCCTTCGGCGACGTTTGCCGTCGGCGCGGTCACCGTCTTTCCGCTTTCCTGCGGTGCCGCTTGGGATTGAATGACCGGAAACACGGGGCCGGCTCACACCTCGCGTCGTCACGCGCAGCTTCTCTCCGCCGCCCTCATCACGGTAGTCGCTCTCGTCGGCTATGCCCGGACCTATGCGGTGCCGTGGTTGCTCGACGACGTTTCCACCGTTGCCCACAACACCTCGCTGCAAACGTGGGCGACCGCCCTCCGGCCGGCCGCCGACTCGACGGTGGGTGGACGTCCCTTCGCCAACCTTACCTTCGCCGCCAATCACGCATGGGGCGGCGACGACGTTTTGGGCTATCACATCCTCAATCTGGCGATCCACCTCGCCGCCGGCCTGGTCTTTTTTGGCATCGTGCGCCGGACGCTGGAACAACGCGTGGGCGTGGCCAGCCACTTTCAGAGTCGCGCCGGGCTCGGCCCCGCCGACGCCGCGTGCGTGGCCCTGGCGAGCGCCGTCCTCTGGATCAGCCATCCGATCCTGACCGTCTCCGTCACCTATATTTCCCAACGCACCGAGTGCCTGATGGGGCTGTGCTATCTCGTCACGCTCTACGCTTTCATGCGCGGTTCGGACCGCGGCGCCGTTCGCCGATGGCAGGCCCTTTCCGTCGCCGCCTGTGCTGCCGGCATGGCCACCAAGGAGTCCATGGTCACCGCGCCCGTGCTCGTCCTGCTCTATGACCGCGTCTTCGTGGCGCCCTCGTTTGCGGTCATCGCTCGCCAGCGGGCGTGCTATTACGCCGGTCTCGCCGCCACGTGGGTGCTGCTCGGCGCGCTGATGATGTCGGATCTCCACCTGCGCCGCGTCGGCTTCGGGCTGGGCGTGTCGTGGTGGAACTATGCACTCACCGAGTGCTCGGCCATCCTGCTCTACCTGCGGCTCAGTGTATGGCCGAGTCCGCTGGTCTTCGACTACGGCCCGATTTTCACTGGACCGACCGGCTCCGCCATGATCATCGCGGCGCTGCTGGCGGCCCTGGCTGGCGGCGCTCTGTTCCTGCTGTTGCGCCGGCCGCGGATCGGGTTCGCCGCCTGCGCCTTTCTGCTCCTCCTCGCCCCCACCTCCAGTGTGGTCCCGATCGCCCTTCAACCGATCGCGGAAAACCGGGTTTACCTGCCGCTCGCCGCCCTGGTGCCGCTGGGGGTCCTGGGCCTTCACGCGGCGCTGGGTCGCGCCAGCCGTCGCCTGTTCGCCGTCATGGCGATTGCGCTCACCAGCCTCACTCTGCTGCGCAACGAAGTCTTCCGCGATCCGCTCGAGCTCTGGTCCGAAACGGTGGCCAGGCGTCCCTTGAATCCGCGGGCGTATGAAAACTACGGTTACGCCCTGCGCTCGGCCGGCCGCCCCGCCGAGGCGATTTCGTTCCTCGGGCAGGCGATTGCCCTCAACCCCGCTTCGGCCGTGTCGCACGGCATGCTCGGCGACGCCCACCTCCAGCTCGGTCAGACTCCCGCCGCGATCGCCTGCTACGAACGCGCGCTCCGCCTCGATCCCGACCTCGCGCCGGTGCGCGGCAACCTGGCGGGCCTCCTCGCCCAGCTCGGCCGCACGCCCGAGGCCATCTCCCATTTTCAAGCCGCGCTTCGCGTCCGGCCGGACGACGCCAGCTTGCACTATAACCTCGGCCTCGCGCTCGTCCTGGCCGGGCGGGAGGCCGCCGCCGCCGCGCACTATCGCATCGCCCTCCGCCTCCAGCCCGGGCGGGCCGACACGCACGTCAACTACGCGAACCTGCTTTTCGCCCGCGGGCAACTCACCGCCGCCGAGGAGCACTACCGCACGGCGCTGCGCCTGAACCCCGATCACCCGCAAGCCGCCCTCGGCCTCGCAAACCTCCTCGCGCACCGCCCCCGGTAGTCCGATTCCCCGCCGCCCCCCCCCGGCATCATGTCACTTAACAAGTGACAACGGTCCGCTCCGTCACCCCTGAAGGCGGGGGCCCAATGTCACGTATTAAGTGACAATCTCCGATCACCGCGGCGGCTCACTGCTTCGCGGGGACCACGCTGTTGCCGGCGGGGCGCATCGACTGCCAGGCGAACTTCCGCCAGGTGCCGCCCTCGTTGCGCCACACGGCGAGGTAGCGCAGCGTGATGTCCGACCACGTCGGCCCGAGACGCTTTCGCATTTCCTGGGCACCGATCAGAATCACGACCTCGCTCGACGCCTTCATCACCTCGACCACGGAGGTCTTCGCGTCGGCATACTGCGTGTCGCCGGCCAGGTGGGGCCGGCTCTCCGAGCCGGCCTGAGTTTGAGCGGCGAATTGCCCTGGAACCCAGGCCGGCTCGGAGAGCCAGCCCTACCTGTCGAGCAGATTTTTTCAACGCCGTCTCACTTCAGCGCGGCGATCACCTCTGCGTGCAGCTCGGGCGTGGCGCAAGCGACGGTCGATTCGGCCGGATACGCCGCGTTGCCCTGCCAGTCGCTGACGGTGCCGCCCGCGCCCCGCATGATCGGCACGACGGCGGCGATGTCCCAGGGGTTCATGATCGGATCGAGGCAGACATCCGCCCAGCCGCTGGCGACGAGGAAATAGCCGTAGCAATCGGCCCACGTGCGCACGAGCTTGGCGCGTTGCGCGAGTGCTTCGAAGGCGGCGCCGTTCTGATACTTGGCGGGGTTTAAGGGATCGCTGGTGAGCAGCGTGACGTCCTCGATCCGGGTGGTCCCGCGGCAGCGGACCGGTGCGCCATTGAGCAACGTCGTGGTGCCGTCGCCGATCATGAGCTGATCGAGCACGGGCTGGTGGATGCAGCCGAGCACGGGCTGGCCGTGATGGAGCAGGGCGATAAGCGTGCCCCAGAGTGGGACGCCGGTGATGAAGGCCTTCGTGCCGTCGATCGGATCGAGCACCCAGACGAACTCGGCGTCGGCGCGCTCGCTGCCGAATTCCTCCCCGACGATCCCGTGATCAGGAAAACGCCGGGCGATGCGCTGGCGCATCAGTTCCTCGGCGCCGCGATCGGCGATGGTGACCGGTGACTGATCCGCCTTCGTCTCGACCGCGACGCTGCGCTGCCGGAACAGCGGCCGGATAAAATCGCCGCTCTCACGGGCGAGCTCCATGACGAAGCTCTTGAATTCTTCGGAAGGCATCGTTGAGACAGGATTAGCAGGATTAACAGAATTGGGAGCCTGATTTTAATCCTGTTCATCCTGTTAATCCTGTCCAAAACCAAAGCACGCGCATGCCTTGGGTCGACCAGCCGATCTTCTTCGTTGATTTCGAAGGCAGCCGTGCGTCGGGGATTCTCGAGTTCGGCGTGGTCGAGGTTCTTCGCGGGGAAATCGTCTCGGTGCGCACGCGGCTTTGCCGGGCGGGTGGTCCGGTGCGCGAAGAGGATGCCGCGGTGCACGGGTTGCGCGCGGAGGCGCTGCAGGCGTGCGCGCCGTTCAGCGACGAGTGGAATTATTTCTCGAGCCTGCGCGAACTCGGTCCGCTGGCGGCGCATTACGCAGGAGTGGAAAACGGGCTGCTGAAATCCGTGTGGCCGTATCCGCGCAGCGTGCCGGATTTCGCGCGGCCCGGCGCGCGGATTGTCGACTGGGGCCCATGGGCCGACACGGCGCGGCTCTACGAGCAGATGTTGCCGGCCGGTTCCGGCCGGCTGGAGTCGCTCGTCGCCGCCCACGGCGTGCAACCGCAACTCGATGCGCTCGCGGCCGAGCACTGTCCGGCGGAGCGACGCCGCTATCACGCGGCGCTCTATGATGCGCTGGCGGGCGCGCTGCTGCTGGCCGCGCTCGCCCGCGATGCCCAGGTGGCGGGGCTCTCGATGATGCAGCTCCTTGCCTTGAGCACGCTCGATCCGCGGAAGCGGGATGCGCTGCAGCAGACGGAGCTGTTTTAGTATTGCGCCGTCACGTTTCGCTCAAAAACGCCCGCTATCACTTGTCACGCAATACGTGACATCACCTCTGAACGTGGGCCGATATTCCGGGCGATTGAACAAAGTAGTATCAGGTCCGCCGCCTCGCTTCGCGCACGCGCTGACGGGCACTCCGGCGTGTATATCGCCACCGATTTCCTTGGACACGGGACAGTGAACCCGAAAGCCCATGAATCCGATGTCCAGTCATGTTTCAGGCACTCCGGCGTGTTTGTCACGTAATAGGTGACAAAGGTGTTCGGCGCACGTGGCCCGGCTGCGGGCGGGCGGGAATCGGGGAGGCCTGTCCGGCGGTTGCGTGCCGCCTTGGGAACAGGCTATTCGATCGGATACCGCCGCAGGCCGAGGCGCTGGGCGATCGCGCGGAGGGCGAAGAGCGGATTCGTTTTCAGGTAACGCGGGCCGAGCCGGCGCGGCTCGGTGCCAAGGCGAAAAAGCCATTCCAGCCCGCGGCGCTGCATCCAGCGCGGCGCTTGCGGCACGCGGCCGGCGTGAAAATCGAAGGCGGCGCCGACGCCGATCAGCACGCCGGCCTCGAGCGAGCGCCAGTGGGCGGACATGAATTTTTCCTGCTTCGGCGAGCTGATGCCGACCCAGATCACGTCGGGGCGGCTGCGGGTGACGTCGGCTTGCAGGGCGGCGAGTTCTTCGGGTGCGAGCGGCCGGAAGGGCGGCGTGAAAACGCCGACGACTTCAAGTCCTGGATACCGTGACGTGAGCTTGCGCTGCAATTCGTCGGCCACCCCGGGCACGCCGCCGAAGAAATAATGGCGCAGCCCGAGGGCGCGTCCGGCGTCGCACACCGCGAGCAGGAGATCGGGACCGTAGACGCGTTCGACGCCGGGCGGGCCGAGCCACACGAGCGGCATCCCGTCGGGGGTGGTGAGCCAGGAGGCGTTGTAGATTCTGCGCAGCTCCAGGTCGCGGCGCGCCTCGGTGAGGCCATGCGCCGTGCCGAGACAGATATAGCCGCGCCGCAGGGTGCCGCGCACGCCGAGGACGAGGTCGCGCGCCTGCGGGAGCGTGAGCGCGGAGACGCCGACACCGAGGACGTTGTAGCGCGGGACCGGCGGCGGTGGTGTCGGGGCGTCCATCTCCGCGTGAGGAAGGCGAATTCGCCCGATCGGGCAACGGCGGAGTCGAAACGGGTTTGGGGAGCGGAGCCGGTTTCGGCTCCGACGGAACGGGAAGCCGTTCCGCTACGGTCGTGGCGCGGTGTAGCGGTGACGTGAAGCTGCGGTGACGTGAAGCGGGGCCTTGCGCTGGGGCGGGGCGATGGTGCACGTTGGACGGTTCCCATGGCCATTGTCAGTCTTCTCGATGTCAGCCTGAGCTTCGGCGGCGCGCCGTTGCTCGATCGCGTCAACCTCCAACTCGACCGCGGCGAACGCGTGTGTCTCGTCGGCCGCAACGGCGCGGGCAAGTCGACGCTGATGAAGGTCATCGCGGGCGAGTTGGAGCCCGACGAGGGCCAGGTCTTCCGCACACCGGGGGCGGTGATTGCGACGCTGCGCCAGGAGGTGCCGGCGGACCTCACCGGCACGGTGGTGAGCGTGGTCGAGGGCGAAGGCGGCAGTTACGATCAGCACAACGACTGGGAGCGGCATGATCGCGTCGAGCGGTTGATCGAGAAAATGGGGCTGCCGGCGGAGATGGAGTTTTCCGCGCTGTCGGCGGGGCAGAAGCGCCGGGTCTTGCTCGCGCGCGGGCTGGTCGAGGAGCCGCAGTTGCTGCTGCTCGACGAACCGACGAACCATCTCGATCTCGAATCGATCCAGTGGCTCGAGGAATTCCTGCTCGAGTGGGGTGGCGCGCTGCTCTTCGTGACGCATGATCGGGCGTTCCTGCGGAAAATTTCCACGCGGATCGTGGAGATCGATCGCGGCAAACTCATCGGCTGGCAATGCGACTACGACACGTTTCTCGTGCGCAAGGAGGCCGTGCTCGAGGCCGAGGAGGTGGAGCGCGCACAGTTCGACAAGAAGCTGGCGCAGGAAGAGGTGTGGATTCGCCGTGGGGTGAAGGCGCAGCGTTCGCGGGCGAACAACCGCATCCATGCGCTGGAGAAGATGCGCGCGGAGCGGGCCGCCCGGCGCGATCGCGCGGGCACGGCGAAGATGACGGCGCAGGAGGCGGATCGCAGCGGGTTCAAGGTCATCGCGTGCGAAGGCGCGGGCTTTCGCTATCAGGAGCGCTGGATCGTGCGCGACCTCACGACGCGCATCGAGCGGGGCGACAAGATCGGCATCGTCGGGCCGAACGGCGCGGGCAAGACCACGCTGCTGCGGCTGCTGCTCGGGCAACTCGCGCCGCAGGAGGGCACGATCGAGCAGGGCACGCGGCTGGAGATCGTGTATTTCGATCAATTGCGCGCGCAGCTCGACGAGACGATGCGGGTGCAGGATGCGGTGGCCGACGGCAATGCGACCGTGACGATCAACGGCCGCACGCGGCACGTGATTTCCTATCTCGAGGATTTCCTTTTCGAACCGACGCGGGCGCGCACGCCGATCAAAGCGCTCTCCGGTGGCGAACGGAATCGTCTGCTGCTGGCGCGGCTGTTCACGAAACCGGCCAACGTGCTGGTGCTCGACGAGCCGACGAACGATCTCGATGCGGAGACGCTCGAGTTGCTGGAAGACATGCTGGTGGAGTTCGGCGGCACGGTGCTGCTGGTGAGCCATGATCGGGCGTTCCTCAACGAGGTGTGCACGAGCCTGCTCGTGTTCGAGGGTGACGGACATTTCGCCGAATATATCGGCGGCTACGACGACTGGCAGAAGGAGAAGGCGGCGAAGGCCGCGGCGCGGGCGGCGGCCGAGGAACGGTCGAAGCGGGAGGCGAAGGAAGGCAGTGCGAGGAGCGGCGAGGGAGCGGCGCCGACGAAGACGCGCAAGCTCTCGAACAAGGAGCGCGCGGAACTGGAGGCGCTGCCCAAGACGATCGAGCGGCTCGAGGCGGAGCAGAACCAGATTACGGATACGCTGGCTGACCCCGCGTTTTTCAAAAAAGGCGGAGCGGAGGTGGCGAAAGCCACGGGCCGGCTGCAGGCGATCGCGGCGGAGCTCCCGGCACTTTACGCGCGGTGGGCGGAGCTGGAGTAATCGCGGCTCTCGAGAGGGCCGGACGGCGACTCGTAGCCTGGAAAATTCACACCTGAATCAAGCAAGGCATGAGCCACAGAGGACACAGAGCAAGACAGCGTGATTGGCTCGGTGAACTCTGTGTCCGAGCTCAGTGCGCTCTGTGACAAAAAAATCTTCAAGAAAAGTGTGATTGATGCGGGGTAGCTGCGCCCTTTGAGGCGCGGTTGGGCGGGAGGAGAGGGGCGGACACACCGCGTCTCAATGGACGCGGCTTCTTTCGGGTTTTCGAGGGGAGGAGGGAATGCGGGATGAGAGGAACAACGATCACCTTACAGGTGTGGCGACAGTGCGGAGATTGCGCAGAAAACGGCGCCCGGGGCTGCGCGTTTTTGCCGGACGTGGAGACTTGTTTCACGAGGCGTTAGCAAATCCTCTGGGGGCAGCGATTGTCCCCCACCTAACCACCCAGCCATGGCTCTTCGAATCAAGCTCCCACCGGCCACGCGCCCGCCGATCCGGTTCGAACCGATCATCAATCCCGAGATCCCGGCCGAGCTCTTGTCTCGGGGATCGACTCCGCCGATGACGAGGGCAACGCCAACGCCGGTGCCGATGGCGACACCCACGCCGAAGCTGATGCCGGTGTCGTTGCCATTGCCGGTGTCGTTGCCGCCGGTGGCCCTGGCGGCGGTCGTGCCGGCTCCGGTGCAGCCGGTGCCGCTGACGGCGCGGACGCTTTTCGCAGAGCGGGTTTCGGCGTCTCCGTTTCCGGCTCCGGTCGCAGCGCTGCATACGCCTCCCGTGGCGGCGCTCCCCGTCTCCGCGCCCGCCGAGGCGGCGGCGGCACCGACCGAACTCGAGGAGCCACCGGTGTCCGAGGCGATCTTGAAGCAATCGTCCGCGCCGGCGCTGATTCGCGCTTCGTCGCTGCTTTTCAAATGGGGCCTGCTGGCGGCGGTCCTGATGGGGATCGGTTTTCTGGCGATCAAATTTCTCGTCCCGCTTTTGGATGAGCTGCAAAATCCGGGCCGGACCGATGCCATTGCGGACAAGGATGCTCCGACCGCGGTGCGGCTGATTCAGCAAACGCGTCAGGTCGTGGCGAAGAACGACTCCAACGTCGCCTACCTCAACAGCGTGGTCGATGCGGCAAACGGTATCGTGGTCGCGAACGCTGCGCCCGCAAAGGTTGCGCCGGCGGTGCCGGCGGTGCCCCCGAAAGCCCCCGCGCCGCGAATCGCTTCCGATCTGAGCCCGTTTCAGGAGGCGGTCTCACGGCTCACCGTCGGTGGCGTCTTCGACGGACCGGAGCCCCGCGCCTACCTCGACGGGCGGCTCGTCAAATACGGCGAGATTATCAATCGGAGTCTCGGCCTGCGATTTGTGGGCGTGGATCCGAACCAGCACGCCGTCCTGTTCACGAATGCGGACAACGTGACATTTCGGAAACACTTCTGAGTGGGGAAAGCTGAACCGAATCAAGTGTGGAAGGCAGGAAATCAGGAAGGGACCGGAAGACCTGAGCGCCACGAAGGCCGCCGCGGCGATGCGGGCGTGAGGCCAGGCGGGGGAAGAGGGGTCGGTCGGTTGGCTCCCTGCCGGGTGCAACTGAAAGTGAAGTCACTTGCCCAACCAAGGCCACGTCGGTGCGGCCGACCCACCCCGCCTGTTTGTCACGTAATACGTGACAAACGATCGTTCTGTCCCTGCGGGGGCGGGATCGTTTGTCACTTAATAAGTGACAAACCGTCGCGGCCGGACGGGGCGGCGGTGGCCGGGGGGCACTGACTTCACTTTCAATTACACCCCCGGCCCGGGGCGCGGCGGATTGCTTTTCGCGATCCGCCGGCTGACGCTCGCTGCGCCGGATTCCTATGCACGCTTTTTCTCTCCGGGGGAGGACTCTCGCCACGCTGCAGCTTGCGCTCGCCGGTGGCGCCATGCTGGCGGGCAGCGCCCGCCTCCTCGTCGCAGCGGAGGCCGAGGAGCGGATCGCCGTGCGCGACGGCACGTGGACGTGGTTCAACGACGAGCGGGCGATCGTGCTGCCCGGTGGTGCCTGGCTGATCGGCCATGTGCGCAGCGACGGACGGATTGCGCTCACGCGGTTTGATCCGGCGGACGGCAGCGCGAGCGAGACGGTGCTCAACGACGTGTGCCGCGTGCTGAAGGACGATCACGACAACCCCTCGATTACGCGGCTGGCGGACGGCCGCGTGCTGGCGCTGTATGCGTTGCACTCGGTCGAGTCGCGCTTCTACGCGCGGACCTCGCTGCACGCGGATCCGCGCACGGCGGCGGACTGGGGGCCGGAGCGGCCCTACGCCACGCCGATCCGCACCTGCTACTCGAACACCTACCGGCTCGCGGCGGAGGCGGGCGCGATTTTCAATTTCCATCGCTGCATCAACTTCAACCCGACGCTCTCGATCTCACGCGATGAGGGCGCCACCTGGGAGCCGGCGATCCACGTGATCCAGACCGGCACCGGCCGCGTGCGGCCGTATCCGCGCTACTGTTCCGACGGCGTGAAGCGCATCGACCTGATCTACACCGACGGGCATCCGGCCACGACCGAGAACTCGGTTTATCATCTGATCTACGAGGCGGGCGCGTTCCGCGGTTCCGATGGAAAGACGATTGCGAAACTCGGCGAGCTGCCGATGAAGCACGACGCGGGCGTGCGCGGGACGCCCCTCTACACGTATGCCGACGCGCCCTGGCAACCCGGCCAGGGCCCGGACGATTTCATCCCGGCGGGCCGCGGCTGGACGTGGGACATCCATTACGCGCAGGACGGGGCTCCGCGCGCGGTGTTTCAGGTGCAGCGCAGCGAGGTGATGGGCGCCGGGTTTCAGGGTGATCGCATCTACTATTATTATGCGCGCTGGGACGGCGCGCGCTGGCGGAAGCGCTTCATCGCGCAGGCCGGGCGGCCGCTGTATGTCACGGAGCGCCATTACGGCGGCGGCATGGCGCTTGATCCCGAGGACCCGGACGTCGTTTACCTTTCCTCCAACGCGCGCGCGCCGTTCCGGCTCGGCGATCTCGACGATGTGCCGCTCAACGCCCACGACCGTTACGAGCTCTATCGCGGCGTCACGCGCGACGGTGGGGCGACCTTTCGCTGGGAGCCGCTGACGCGCGAGTCGGCGCAGGACAACCTGCGGCCCATCGTGCCCGAGCGTCACGGGCGGACCGAGGCGCTGCTCTGGTTTCGCGGCCGCTACACGAAGTATCAGGATTTCCAGACGGAGATCGTGGCGCGGATCGGGGCGAAGCGGTGAGGGCGCGTCGAAAACGCCCATCGCGGTGCTCGTGGAGCGGAACGGCTACCCGTTCCGTTGCTGAGCGCGAGCGAACGGGAACGAAAGGCACGGAGCCGAAGCGGCTCCACTACGACCCAATCGGATTTTTTAGACACCCGCTGAGGGCGGCGCGGATCGATTCCCGCCGCCGCCGCCTCGGCGGCGGCGGGCGGCGTCACGCGAGCACGACCGGCTGCCCCGTGCGGATCGACTCCTCCTCGGCTTCGCAGATCTGCACGGCGGAGAGGCCATCCTGGCCGGTGACGCGGGCGGGCGGGCGGCGCTGCTCGATGCAGTCGACCATGTAGCCGAGCTCGCCGATGTAGCCGTCGCCGGGCTCGGGCGGCACGACGCGCGCACCCTTGCCCTGCTCGAAGATCTTCAGCGCCTCGGCGCCGCGGCTCAGGTCGAAGTCGGCGGTGGCGCGCTCGAAGATGACGGTGTAGGCCATGTTGAAACCGAAGCCGTCGCTCATCATCCAGCTACCCTCGGCGCTCACGCTCGCGCCGCACGCGACGGTGTATTGCGTGAGGACGTGATCGATGGCGCCGCTGTAGAAGCTGAAGCCCTGGGAGAAGACCGCCTTGGGCCGGCCGAAGAGAAACTGCACGAAGTCGGTGTCGTGGATGTGGAGATCGAGCAGCGCGCCGCCGGAGGCCGCGCCGTTGAAGTAGCCCTCCCGCCCCCAGGCCGGGGGCTCGCCGACCCGGCGGAAGCGCGCGGCCTTCACCGCGCCGTAGGTCTGCTGGTCGACGGCGGCCTTGAGCCACGACCAGCCCGGCCAGAAGCGCATGCACATCGCCGGAATGAAGTAGCCCGGCGACTGCGCGGCGAGATCGACGATCGCGCGGGCGATGGTGGAATTCCGCGCGAGCGGTTTCTCGCAGACCACGTGCTTGCCGGCCTTGAGCGCGAGCGTGGCGAGCTTCAGGTGAACCGGCGTCGGCACGCACAGGTCGATGAGGTCGATGGCGGGATCGGCCAGCAGCTCATTGAGATCCTTCGTGACCTTCACGTCGGAGACGTCGAGCTGGAGCGGCTCCCAGCCGGGGATGTTGCCGGTGATGGTGGAGAAGTCGCCGTTGACCGGCAGCCGGACGGCATCGCAGATCGCCGCGAGGCGGGCGTTCTTGAGTTTCAGATACGCCTTGATGTGGGTGACACCCATGAAGCCAAGGCCGACGACAGCCACGTTTACCATGATGAGAGAGGAGTTGAAGGGAGCCGCTCAGGCGGCGAGGGATTCGAGGTGCAGACGGCCGGCGCGGATATCGGCCACGCGCTGCTCGCCGGCTTCGCGCTCGATGCAGAGGGGGCCGCGGTAGCCGAGCGTCGCGAGGGTGCGGAGGAAGGCGGGCCAGTCGACCTCGCCGGTGCCGACGGTGACCTCCTCGCCCCAGGTGCCGGGCACGCGCGTGCGGCGGGCATCCTTGATGTGGCACTGCTTCAGCCAGGGCCCGAGGGTGCGCAGCGCCGCGATCGGATCACCCTTGTCGTAGAGCAGCATGTTGGCGGGATCGAAGTTCACGCCGACGTTGGGGCGGTTGAGATGGCGGAGAAACGTCGCGAGCGTTTCGGCGGTCTCCTGGCCGGTCTCGAAGCCGAGCGTGATGCCGTGGCCGGCGAAGAGGGTGGCGATCTGCTCGATGCGGCCGAGGAGCTTCGGGAACGTGGGGTCGCTCTCCTCGTGCGGGAGGAAGCCGGCGTGGAAGGTGACGACCGTGAGCCCGAGTCGGGCGGCGAGGGCGGCGACGGCCTGGATGTTGCGCCAGTTGGCGTCCCACAAGGCATCCGGCACGACGCCTCCGGTGCGCTTGATCGCATCAAGCGTGGAGTAGTCCTCGCCGATCGTGCCGAACATCCCGGAGACAATCGTCACGCCTCGGGCGCGGGCGAGTTCGGGAAAAGCGCCCCACGTCGCCGGGTCGTCGCGCAGCGGATCGAGCGCAAGCTGGACGCGCGCGATGCCGGTGGCGGCGAGCGCATCGAGCAGATCGGCGGGACGGGCCGGACGCAGTGACCAACTGCACACCGCCAGACGTTGGGCGAGATCGGATTGGTTCATGGACGCTGAGGGTGCGACGGCTTGGGCCGCGGAATCAACGCTTCGTGTTGGCGATCGCGGCGGCCGGGCGCCGGTTCCGCTCGCGGTTGCGACGGAGAGCCTGGCCGCGCGGGAGCCTACTCCGCCTTCTTGTTTTTCCGGGCGGCTTTCTTTTCCGCGTTGCCCGGCCCCGAGGAGGCCGGGTCGGGCGCGTCGGTGCGCGGAAGGAATTTCGCGAGCTCGGTTTTCTTGGTGGCGAACTCGGGTTTGCCGGCGAGGTTGGTGTATTCGTTTGGATCTTTCGTCTCGTCGTAAAGTTCCTCGTCGCCGTTTTCGTAGCGGATGTAGCGCCAGCCGGCGGTGCGCGCGGTGTGATTTTTATAGCGATACGTCGTGACACCCGGTTTGTCCCACACGGCTTGCGGATTCGCGAGCAGCGTCCGGATGCTCTCGCCCTCGACGTGCTTGGGCGTGGGGATGCCGCACAGATCGGTGAGCGTGGGGAAAATGCCCATGAAATCCACGGTGCGCTCGCAGAGGGTGTTGGGCTTGGTGACGCCCGGGACGACCCACATGAACGGCGCACGCGTGGCTTCCTCCCAAAGGGCGAATTTGCGCCAGTGGCTCTTCTCGCCGAGGTGCCAGCCGTGGTCGCCCCAGAGGCAGATGATGGTGTTGTCCTTGTAGGCGGATTTTTCCAAGGCATCGAGGAGGCGGCCGAGGTTCATATCGCAATACGCGATCGTCGCGAGATAGGCCTGGACGGCCTCCTTCCAGCGGCCGGACTTGACCATCGGCTCGTGGTCGGTATTCGGATGGGCCATACGCACGCCGGCGGGCGGGACATCGGCGAGATCGTTCTCCAGGTGCGGCGGCAGCTTGATGCTGTCGAGCGGGAACAGATCGAACCACTTGCGCGGAACGTTCCAGGGCATGTGCGGCTTGTGGAAGCCGACGGCGAGGAAGAACGGCTTGTCGTGCTTTTTCTGGAGCGACGCGATGCCGTAGTCGGCGATGGCCCAGTCGGGAATCTCGTTATCCTTGCAGTCGAGTGGGGCGAACTTGATGCCGCCGACACCGTCGCTCTGGCCGGCGGGCACCTTCGGGTAGCCGCCTTCGCGTTCGAGGTAGTGATCCCATTCACTGGGGCGGCGATACGATTCGTGGTAGATCTTGCCGGCGCCATGAACGAAGTATCCACCATTCCGGAACGCGGTCGTGAGCGTCTTCTCCGCCGGAATGAGCGGACGGAAATCGATGTTGTTCTCGTAGACCGCCGAGGTCGACGGGCGCAGGCCGGACATCAGCGCGGCGCGGGAGGGATTGCACGAGGGCGAGGCGCAGTAGGCGCGGGTGAACGACACGCCCATTTTCGCGAGGCGATCGAAGTTCGGCGTCTTCGACTGCGGGTTGTGGCCGAAGTATCCGATCCAGTCGCGCAAGTCGTCGACGGCGATGAAGAGGACGTTTGGTTTTTGCGGGGCGGCGGCGTGAACAGCGGCGGTGAGGCAGCCGGATAGCAGCAGGAGGCAGAGGCGCTTGATCATGGCGGAGGCGGATGCGGGGGGCTTTAGCGGAACGAGCGGAAGAATTCCCGAAAATCGTGGGCGAGCAAGTCCGGCTCTTCGGCGGCGGGGAAATGTCCGCCCCGCGGCATCGGCGTCCAACGCAGCACATTGTAGGCGCGCTCGGCCCACTCGAGCGGGGGATTGGCGGGCGACTCGAGGGGAAAGAGCGCGACGGCGGTCGGCACGTGCACGCGTTCCCCAGGGCCGAAGCCCTGCGGATGATGCACGCGATCATAGTAGAGCTGGATCGACGTCGCGAGCGAATCGGTGGCGAGATAGAGGGTCAGATGCGTGGCGATTTCATCCAGCGTGAACCGGCGCTCGAGATCGCCGTCGCAATCCGACCACGCGCGCAGTTTTTCGACGATCCAAGCGATCGCGCCGAGGGGCGAGTCGTTGAGCGCGTAGGCGAGCGTGTGCGGTTTCGTGGCTTGGATGTGATCGTAGCCCCCCTCCGCGGCATACCAGCGGTCCTGTGCCGCGCGGTAGGTTTGCTCCGCCATCGTGAGGGGGGACGCGCGCGGGCCGAGCCACGGATCGCGCACATCCGTGAGATGGATACCGGACAGCGAGTCGGGATGCTGCAACGCAAGCCGCGTCACGACATCGCTCCCGATGTCGCCGCCCGCGGCGGCAAATTTCGTGTAGCCGAGCGTCTCGACCATCAGCTCGTGCCAGAGGTCGGCGATGCGCCCCCGCGGGCCGCCGCCCGGAAACGGATCCGAGTAGAGGAAGCCGGGCAGGGAGGGCAGCACGACATCGAAGGCATCGCCGGCTTCGCCGCCGAAGCGCACGGGATCCGTGAGACGCGGGATCAGGGCGGCGAATTGGGCGAACGAGCCCGGCCAGCCGTGCGCGAGGAGGAGCGGCGTGGCGTTCTCTTCGCGACTGCGCATGTGCACGAAGTGCACGGCGAGGCCGTCGATGGTGGTGAGGAATTGCGGCAGGCGGTTGAGCGCCGCCTCCTGGGCGCGCCAGTCGAAATCGTTCAACCAGTGACTCACGAGCCGGCCGAGGAACGCGTCGTTGGTGCCGAGGAGCCAGCCGGCGGACGGCCGGAGCTTGGGCCAGCGGGCGTTGAGGAGACGCGCGCGGATGTCGGCGAGCTTGTCGTCGGGGATCTGCAGCGTGAAGGGGGTGACGAACATGATCGGAGGACAGCCGACAGACCGGAGAAACCGCTAAGGGACGCTGATGGACGCTAATTTTCGATCCAATGAAAACCACTGATGCACACTGATAGAAGGTAATTGGGGGAATACAGACTCCGAATTTCTTATTCCTAAAATTACCCGCCATCAGTGTTCATTAGTGGTTCCTCCGAATGAGCGTCGATTAGCGTTCATTAGCGGTTTTTCCGCCGAAGCGGGTGACGAGTTTTTCCAGCGTGACCTCGGCGAGCGAGGGGACTTTCCAATCGACGTGAGCGAAATCGTGATGGGCGGTCGACTCGTTCGGCGCGGCGACGGCCCAGAGATGGGCGCGTTTGGCGGCGAGTGAGCCGGTGTGGGAATCCTCAAAGGCGACGGCTTCGTGGCCGCGCAGCCCAAAACGATTCAGCACGAGCCGGTAGAGATCGGGCTCGGGCTTGGGCGAGGGCGCGTCTTCGCGGCAGGCGATGAAGCCGAAGTGCTCGAAGAGTCCGAGGCGCGTGAGGTGCGTGTCGACCCAGGAGTGCGGGGAGTTGGAGGCGAGCCCGACGTGCAGGCCGGCGGCCTGGGCGGCGTCGAGCAGCGCGATCACACCGGGGAGAATCGGCTGGCGCAGCATGAGATCGTCCTTGGCGGCGCGGCGCTGGACTTCGAGCGCGACGCGATCGGCATGCGGGCTGAAGCCGTGCCAAGGATCGAACGCGTAGTCAGCGTGGCCGACGCTGCGCAGAAACACGCTGCGATCGAAGGCCACGCCGTGGGCGGCGTGGACCTCCGCGTAGGCGTCGATCAGCGGCGTTTCCGTGTCGAGGATGAGGCCGTCAAAATCGAAGACGAAGGCGCGGAGCATGGAGGAGAATTGACCGAAAAATTAAGCAGGAAGCCAGAAAACCAAGAATAAGGAACACACGGACGAGATGAATGTGGAAAGCGGGAAAGGAGAAAAAAGACCGAAGTGGTTTGGTTCGTGGCTTCCTGGTTTCCTGCTTATTCCAATTTGCTTTCAAGATGAGCCGAATGGTAGCGGAACGGCTTCCCGTTCCGGGTGGGAGCCGAAGCGGCTCCGCTACGAAATCAGTCTCACCCGGGTGGGAGCCGAAGCGGCTCCGCTACGAAATCGGTCTCACCTTGAAGGCATCTGGAATTAATCATCGTCCGGGGTTCACGCTGCCGCCGGCACGGCGGTAGCCGAGACGCGGACGGCGCTGCGGCTTTGGAGCACGCCGACGAAGGCGATGAGAAACACGATCGCCAGCACCAGGTAGCCGGCGGGCGGACCCTGCGTATCGATGATGACCATGGCGTAGACGAGGAGCGTTCGCATCACGCGATCGAAGACGAGGTAAAAGCCGTTGACGCGGCCCATGACTTCGTTGGGCACAAGATGCAGCAGCAGTGCGCTGCGGGCGACGCGGCAACCGGCGTTGCCGAAACCGAGCAGGGCGCCGGCGAGGAGGAACGCGACGGGGAAGCGAAACGCGATCAGCAGCACCAGGCCGCCGAGGAACACGAGCATCGTCGCCGGGATGGTGGCGGCGGCGCTGTGTTGCCCGATCAGTCGAGGCAGCCAGAAGCCTGCGACAACCGCCCCGACGGCGAACGCAATCTCGCCGCCCGCAAACCAAGCGGCGCTCGCGCGCAGCGTCTGCGCGACGTAGATCGGAAAGAGATAGTTGCCCGCCATTACGATGAGGAAGGGCACGAGCGAGCACGTGAAAAAGAGCGTGAGCCGCGGCCGATCGCGCAGCCACCGCCAGCCCTCGGCGACCGCGGACCAGACCGATGGCTTCGCCATCGGAGTGGCGAGTGACGAGTGGCGGGTGACGAGATGCGTGGCCTCGTAGGGGAGGCTGGCCTGGATGAGGAAACTCGCGAGATAGGTGGCCGCGTCGAAAAGCAGGATACCCCAGAGCGGCACGTGGGCGACGAGCAGGCCGCCGAGGCCGCCGGCGATCATCATCGCGGTCTGGCCCTGAATCTCCAGCAGACCGATCAGCGACTGATACTGCGACCGGTCGAACATCTGCTGGATCATCGCGAACTTCGCGGGGTAGTGCAGCGTGTAGTAGAGCATGCCGGCGAAGTAGATCGCCATGAGCTGCCACGTGCTGAAACCGCCGAGCACGAGGCCGACCAGCGCCATCGCGAGCGTGGCGACAAACCCCCACGCCTCGCTGGCGAGCAGCGCGGTTTTCCGCGAGTGATGATCCACCCACGCGCCGTAGTAGGGCATGAGGAGAAAAAGCACGATGGTCGTCGCGATGGTGATCCAGCGAAACGCCGCGTTGCCGCCGGGCTGATTCACCAGGAGCCAGGGCACCGCGAAAATCGTCACACCCGAACCGATCGAGCCCAGCGTGTTCGCGATGAGCAGCCGCTGGACGCGGGTATCGCGAAGGAGTTCTTTCATGGTCGACACCAACGAAACGCGTCGACCCCGAAAACGAAAGCGAAGAGTCGCTTCGCCGGGCCGCACCGGAGCGCCCGAATCCGCGGCGACTGTGTTGCTCGTCGCGGCAGGGCTCCAGGGACGCCGGAAGCTGCGGTCGCGCGGGAGCGGCGGCGTTTTTTCGGTCGCAGACGCGACGGAACCGGCTACACCTTCCGTCATGCACGCTCACCTTTCCCGGAGGCCGGCCCGTTTGCCGGCGGTGCTGTTGGCCCTGCTCGCGGTGCTGTGCCTCAACCCGCGCGCGGTGGCTCAGCTCGGCGCCCGTTCGACGGAGCAATGGCTGAAGACGCTGGATTCGGCCAATCGCCTGGCGAGGCTGAAAGTCGACGAGGCGATTGCGGCGTTGAAACTGAGTCCGGACAGCGTGGTAGCCGACATCGGCGCGGGTTCGGGGACGTTTACCGTGCCGCTGGCGAAGGCCGTGGGGGGCGGCGGCAAAGTCTACGCGGTCGATATCGAGCAGGGACTGGTCGACCACATCGCGCAACGGGCGAAGGAGCTGAAGGCGACGAATGTGCAGGCGGTGTTGGGCAAGTTTACCGATCCGAATTTGCCGGCGCGTGATGTGGACGTGGCGTTCATCTTCGACGTGCTGCATCATATCGACGACCGCGCGGGTTATCTGAAGAACCTCGCGCCGTATCTCAAAAAGGCCGGCCGGATCGCCGTGATCGATTTCCATCCCGAGCTCGGGCCGCACAAGGACGATCCGGCACTGCAGGTGACGCGCGAGCAGACGAAGGCATGGATGGCGGCGATCGGTTTCAAGCCGGTGGCGGAACCGGCGCTCTACACGGACAAGTGGTTCGTGGTGTATTCACGTTAACGGGCACGACCCGGCGGCGTCCGGTTATTCGAAGGCCCGGTGCGGCTCTCCCAGCTTTTCAGGATACCCCCATGTGTCTTTGCCCCGCTCTCAGATCCCGGTCTGGCCTCCCTGCACGTGGCCTGCGCACCTCGAAGGCTG
>Ga0163144_10010011_pt1 | contig 20265 bp, 12 predicted proteins | sample OliLak19BULKMAT1_FD_123175 | JGI IMG/M metagenome (GOLD analysis project Ga0163144, IMG submission 123175) | Freshwater microbial mat bacterial communities from Lake Vanda, McMurdo Dry Valleys, Antarctica - Oligotrophic Lake LV.19.BULKMAT1 | ecosystem: Environmental > Aquatic > Freshwater >... | reverse complement strand
CGGGAAACGGTTTTCGCCGGAGCCTTGCCTTCCTTGCCGGACGCTTCGCCGATATCAACTCGATAGCAGAAGTTCGGCGACATCAGAACGCTCGCGATGCAGTCGCGGAGCGCATCGTCGTGCGTCAGTCCGTCCTTGTCGCGCGAGGTCCGGTAGAACGCGAGCAGACCTTCGCGTTCCTCGGGCGCGAGCGGGCGTCGGTATGCCTTCCCGGCGAACTGGACGAGGGCTTCGAGATGTTTGGGTTCCGCGTCGCGCTCCATCTTTTCGATGCGCGCGATTTCAACGGGCACCCGGTCGAAGTGCTCCCTGATGGCCGCGAGGGTCGCCGCGCTTGCCCCGGTCCGGACGGCCTTGGCGTAGTAGAGATCCGCCAGCTTTTTCACCTTCGCCCCGCTGGTGCAGTCCTTGTCTTCGGCGCGCGCGAAATCGAACTCGGCGTCGCTGAGGAAACGCGAGTCGGTGCGCTCGAAGTAGACCGTGCTCTGGTGCATCCGCTGCGGGACCGACGCGATCATGTTGAACTCGTCCCAGAGACGATCCAGTTCAAGCCTGCCCCGCTCGTCCAGGACCATGTCATACAAGGGACCGTCGTCGCGGAAGTATCCGGTCTGATTGTGCAGGCCGGCACTCAACAGGCGTCCGACGTTTCCGTTCGCCTTTTCCTCCTCGGGATCGACAAACGAGCGGGCGCGTTCCTTCACGTAGAAGACGTCCGGAAAGGTCGCGGCAAACCGGGCGAAGGCCGCTTCATACTTTGCACGAAGCGCGGGATCGGAAGGCACCTTCAAGTCCTCCTCGGCCTCGCGGGCCTTCTTCTTCATCTTCTTGCGATTGTAGCTGGGAGCATCCTTGCCCTTGGCTTCCGCCTGTTTCACGAGTCCATCGACCTGCAAGAGTTCGGGATCGTAGGTTCGGCGGTTGGCCGCCCACTGCCGGTTCTTCCAAAGCACCAGAGCCTGCGCACTCGGATTCATCCCGGGGCCGTTCAGATTGGGCACTTCCGGTTGGATCTTCTCCCGCAACGCCACCACGAAGTCGCGAATCGCTTCGCAGTCTTTGCGCACATCGACCGGAGGTTGGCCGCGCTTCTGGACAGGCAGGCCCAGCCAAAGCCGCTGCACCTTGGCGATCGGTCCGACATCCTCCTTGGCGTTCAGCGCCTCCCAGACGGTCGCCAAGTATCTAGGGCTGACCTTCGAGCCGGCCGCGACCTCCGGCAAGGTCGCCCTTGGTTTGCCGAGCGGCGCACGGTTTTTGAAACGCCAGGCCGCCGCGAAGTAGTCCGCGTAGTCGGTCGGCTGCCGTTGGTAGAAATCAACGATCCGGAGGGTGCCGTATTTATCGCGGTCTGTGTGGACCATCATCGGGTGGCTCGCGAAGGCGATCCCGTCGAGGTTCAGGACCGCGTGTTCGCTCACGACCCGTGCGGCGCCGAGGTATTTCTTGAGCAGAGCCGGCGACATGACGAGCGACTCGCCCGAATTGTCGAACCCTTCCTGGTTGGCAGGATCGACGGGAAACTCCTTGGTCGGCCGCAAGTCGACGCCGGTCAGATCGCGGATGGTGCGATCGTATTCGGCATTGCTCAGACGCCGCGCGAGAACCGGTCCGGGATCGCCGGCATTCTTCTCGGCTTCGTGCCGGCGCATTTCCAAGATCCAAGCGACGACCGCCTGGCTCTGGGCGGGCGCGGGATGCTGCTTCGCCTTTTTCGGAGGCATGTCGCCGATCTGGAGCTTCTCCAGGACCATTTCCCAATGAGCATGATCGCGCACGACCGCCTTCAGGTTGTCGTAGGGGCTGAGATCGAAGTCGGCCTTGGGTTTCTCCGCGCTATGGCAATCGAGGCAGTAGGTTTCTATGAACGGACGAATCGTGCTCTCGAACCGCCGATCCAATTCCAGGGACGCCTTATCAAGTGAGGCCGCGCCAATCGTGCCGCAGCCAAGAAGCAGGATCGCAATCGATGAAATGGAACGGAGGAATGACATGTTGTTGCCTTGCCGCTCGACTCTCACTTCATCCGCGAGTTCGTGCAACCCGTCGAATGGGGCGAATCGACGATCCCGGCTTCCATGCTATTCGATGACGCATCAGCGTTTCTCCCCATTGGAAACGAAGAGGATCTTCGATCCATCCGGCGACCAACAGGGATGTTCGAAGCTTCCAACTCCTCCGAACAAATGGGCGATCGTCCTGGGCGCACCGCCGGCGGTTGGCATCAGCTTCAGTGTGACGCGGTGGTAGGCCACGGGCTTCGCCGGGTTCGAGTCGTGCGGGAAGGCCAGATAGGCGAGCCATTTTGCGTCGGGCGAAAGCTGAGGGAACCATGCGTGGTCCTGGTCGAATGTCAGTAGGCGCGGCTCCGTGCCGTCGAGTTTCTTCCGCCAGATCTGGCTGGTGCCGGTCTGGCCATCGGCGAAATAGAGGTATTGGCGGTCGGACTCGGTGCGTTTCGTGGCGGGCGAAGTGGTTGACGGTTTGGCCGGTCCACCGGTCGGGGAAACGGCCTGGATCTTCCCTCCGCTCTCAAACAGGACTTCCCGACCGTCCTGGCTGAAGGCCAGCCCACCGATCTTGTCGGCGGTCTCGTGGAGCATCCGTCGTTTGCCGGTGGCGACTTCGAGCGTTTCAATCCGGCTTCTGAACATCAGCCCGGCGTGGCTCGCCATTTTGACCTGCTTGTTCGGGTGCCAATCGGGCGCGACAGGCGTGGAGGTGCGAACGTTCCAGACGCGGGCTTCCTGCACGGCATTGGTATCGTGGGCCAGAACATAGGGCCCGATCAGAACTTCGTCCTTCAACTCAGGGAGCGAGATGGAACCCATGTCCACCATCGGCTCGCCGGGGTGCGCCATCCGCATGGTGATCCTCTTCCCCATGCGTTCGAGTTGGATGATGGTCTCGCCGAAATACTGCTTAGGGAAAAAGATCTCCTCCTCCGGATCACGCATGTATGCGCCGCGCATGAGACGCCATTGCAGCACGACCAATCCGTCGCCATGGAGGCAGGAGTTTATGCTCACGGCGTCATGGTCGGTGGTCTCGCGGATCATCCAGCCGGTCTTGCGATGGGCATTGCCCTTCTCGTTGCCGACAAGCTGGAAATTTGCCGTCAAAAGAAAGTCGCCCTTGATCTTTTTGTAGAGGAAATGGAACTCGTCGTGGTTGAACCAGATGTTGTAGCCGCCTCCCTTGAGCGTGTAGGTCTGGCTGACCTCGTCGTATTCTGAGGAGCCGGCTAGTTTCGGAAGGCCGATATCCGCCGCCTTGGTGAACTCGCCGACCTGGGCCGAGGCGAACCTGACTGCCAGGGCGGTCAGCACGATAGCTAGGGCGAGAATTTTCATGGGGAATGTGTGGCCGTGGACATGCTGGTGGTCACTCTGAAATTGGCTCGAACGGCAGTTTGACGGTGAGATTGGTCAGCCCGCGTTGGATGTTATCGAAGAGGTCGACCTCGAACGCCTTGCCGATGTTGTTTCCAGCGAGGTCCTCGATCGTCGTCTGCACGAGGACGGTGTGCGATCCGGCTTTCCAAGGCTGCGTCGGGGTGAAGAGCCAACGGCGTTCCTGATCCTCCAGCACGGCATCTCCGGCCACCAGTTCACCCCGTGGAACCACGACACGGATCATGCGTTGGGCGAGGGCGTGGTCCATCGACTTGGGGAAGGAGATCACGAGCGGCTTGGACGAACCCCGAGGTGGTGGCTGGAGCTTCCAAAACTTTGTATCTGGCGGATCGCGATCCGGCGGGCCGACCTTGAATGCCTTCTGGAACATCTCCTTCAACGATTCGCCATTGGCGTCGGGCCACGCACGGTCAATGACGAGCGTGTAGCGTTTGCCGGATTCGAGGGCCGGACCGACTTCTTCGAGCGGCTTGACCTCGCGCTTGATCCGGCCCGGGTCGATGAAGAGCGTCAGCCGGGTCATGGCGGGGTTCCACAGCTCCTCGCCGAGTTCGAGGAATGGAAGCTCTATGTCCTTGCCGGCCTCGTTGCGAAGATGGATGTGCCGGTAGATGTCGCCGCCACGCATGGGCGCGGAGAAATGGACATAGAACTTCAGCAGATTCTCGGGCAGCACGGCGGCGCTGGGAAATACTTGGCTGACGATGGTGGCGGGAACGGATTGGACTGCGGGAAGCGAGAAGACATGGCTGGGAATCATATTCGACCATGGATACCCATCCAACCTGTCAGGACTAAAATGGACGCCGTAGCGAACACCTCGACCCAAGGGAAACCGGGGTTCGAACCGGAGCGTTGCGTTGGTCAGAACGTAAGCACCAAGCATCGGACTCTGGAAATGACCCTCTTCCACGAAAACCCCCAAGATAGCCGCCCATTGCTGGAAGGTGCGTCCCGGTTTCTCGAGATCTCGAAGCATCGCCCGGTTAAATCCCGAAACCTCCACTGTGACCCGATTCGTTTCGGTGGGACTTTCAAGCCAGCGGGTGACCAACTCGGGCATCGTCTCGGGCGCCGACTTGGCAGCCGCCCCCCTTGCGTCCGTCGAGATCACGACGAATCCCATGACCGCCAAGGCCAACCAGCCGATGACTTGGCCGCCGAATCGCCGAGTCCGCATCGCAGACGGAAACCAGTGCCCACAAAATGCAGCGAACTGCGCCCATAAACCTGACGGCCACCCGGGGCCGGTAGGGCGCGTCACTCCGTGCGCGCCGCCTCGGAGCCTGCGGGCGATTGTCCGGTTTCTCCAGGAAGGCCCGGAGCAAACGCAGGCGTTTCGGGGTGGCCACCGGAGCTGCGTTCGTTTCCGCCAGTCCTGCGGCAGCGCGCACGGAGTGGCGCGCCCTACCACACGCAGGTTCACGGGAAGGCCAGTGATTCGAGATTAAGCGAGCTGCCTTCACCCTTACGCAGCACCAGAGCATGCCGGGGATCGAGACGGTCCAGGTGCTCCACGCCCGTCCAGCCGGCGACGGTCTCGTAGCCCATGCCCTTCTTCTCCTCTTTCACAGGGGCGATGATGCTTTCGGCGGCTTCGATGTTGTCGGTGCTGATTTTCATGACGCCGCGGCTGCTGTTGGCCAGGAGGAGGAAGTCCTTCCCGTCCTTGTTATACACGATCATGTCGATCGGGCGGTTGCGGTTGCCGAGTTCGGCAATGGTCTTGCCCTTGATCTTCGCGCCGGGTTGGAGGTCGCTGAGAGGAAATTGAACGAGCGGCGTGCAGGTGTAGGCGGCGAGGAGGCTGGGTTTGTCGCCCACCTTGAACGGCACGAATGTCCGCACCGGCGAACGCGTCTCAAAGCGTCCGTGCGCGCCGTGGAAGATCTCCACGCTCGTGCCGTTGGCCACCGTCTTGAACGGGAACGGAATGGCTCGCAGCGTCGAATCGAACTCCTCGTTCGACAGGCCGGCGATCAGCACGCGGTCCTCAAGGAACGCGATGTCCGTGATCGATTCCTGACGGGAATTGCCCTTGGCCTTTCCGCCGCCCGCCACGCCCTCGACGGGGGCGTCGGGCAGTTCGCCTTTGGAGAATTTCACCTTGTCCAGCGAAACGACCTCCGGCTCGCCACCGCTCTTCACGCGCATGAGCACGGCAACGGCATCGGGTCCGCGGCCGCGCGAGATCGCGAGGTAGGCATTTCGGGAGATCGGGTTCACCGCCATGTCGTTGATGAGGATCTTGTCGGCCGTGGTGCCGAGGAGGGCGGCGATCTTCTGGTTGATGGCGTCGACCTTGAGCGGTTTGTCGGCGGACGCGGGCTGGGTGTCGCCCGTGGCCACGGCGGTGACAGCGGCGGCCTTGGTGTCGGCAACGAAAAGAATGCCGTCGGGCCCGAAGGCGAGCGGACCCATGGATTTGAACTCGGCCTTGCCTTCCTTCATTCCGGCCATCCAATCGGCGGCACGGGTTTCAGGCGAAGCAACGATTGCCAGAGCCAAGAGCGCCGGCAGCAGGGGATAGGGCATTGTCTTCATGAGGTCGGTGTGGTTTGCGGGGTGGCTTGTGGCCTTCCGGTAGTGAAAAAGATCAGGTCATGCCGGCGATTTGTTCCAAGACGAGGTCGGTTGCCGGGGTAGATGGCCGCATGGTTAGCGGATGGTCGGCATATGGTCAATCGACCGAGCAGCCTCCATTGGCGACTCGACCCCGCTTCAATAATGGATGGACTCGGAACTTCACGCATTGAGCGCCCTGCCGCCCAGTCGGCTGGTTTAGGCGATGATCTCCAGCCGGCCGGTAGAGTCGCCGTGGCGCTCGATCCCCTTCGCGCCGAGCCGATCGGCCATGCTGAGGAAAAGATTGGTGAGGGGCACGGGCTTGGTCTTGACGTAGCGTCCGCCCTTGAAGGCGCCGCCGCCGGAGCCCGCGAGGAGAATCGGCAGGTTGGTGTGGGTGTGCCGGTTGCCGTCGGCGTTGCCCGATCCATAGACGATCATCGAGTTGTGCAGCAGCGACTGGCCATCCACGTCCTTCGTCTGTTCCATCTTCTCGAGGAATTTGGCGAGTTGCTTCATATACCAGAAGTCGATCTGCTTCACCTTGTCGACGGAGTCCTGGACGTTCCTGTGGTGGGTGAGGTTGTGGTGGCCCTCCGAAAGGCCGATCTCGGTGAAGGTGCGGTTGCTGCCTTCACCGGCGAAAAGCATCGTGGCGATGCGGGTGGAATCGGTCTGGAACGCCAGAAGCATCATGTCGGACATGAGGGCGATGTGCTCCTCGAAGTTTGACGGGATGCCCGACGGCGCCTCCATGGCCGGGTTGGAGACCGGCATCCGCTCGGCCTTCTCGATGCGCTGTTCGATCTCGCGGATGCTGGTCAGGTATTGGTCGAGCTTTTGGCGGTCGCGTCCGTTCAGTTTCCGCTGCACGGCGTTCGCGTCCTCCATGACGAAGTCGAGGATCGACTGCTGCTCCTGCTGGCGGCGCTTGAGGTTCTGGACACGCTCGCCGGGCGAACCGGTGCCGAACAGCCGCTCGAAGACCAGCCGGGGATTCGGCTCGGGCGACATCGGCTGCGTGGGAGACCGCCAGGCGAGGTTGTATTCGTAGGAGCAGGAATAGCCGGAGTCGCAGTTGCCCGCCTTCCGGACGGAGTCGCAGGTCAGCTCAAGGGAAGCAAAGCGTGTGAGGTGGCCGATCTGGCTCGCTACGACCTGGTCGATGGATACTCCGGCGTAGATGTCCGAACCGGCAGTCTTCTTGATGCGGACGCCGGTGAGGAAGGTGCCGCCCGCGCGCGCATGGTCGCCCGCGCCGTCAGGGCCGGGATCGGCATTGATGTCATCGAGCCCGGAGATGACCTGCATCTCATGCCGGACCTTGGCCAGTGGTTCCAAGGTGGGGGGCATGACAAAATCTTTCCCGGCATCTCCTCCGGGCCACCAGGCCGACGGAATCGTCCCGTTCGGCACGTAGATGAAAGCCATCCGCACCGGGGCGGCCTTGCCGGCGACTCCGGGCAAAGCCGCGGGAGCCGCCGAGAGGTTGAAGGGCGAAAACGATTCGAATGCGGGCAGCGCCATACAGGCGCCGAGTCCGCGCAGGAAACGCCGCCGGCTCAGGCTGGCCATCCGTTCAGCGGCCAGGTTTCGGTTCAGGAGGGGGTTCGTGTTCATGGCTTGGCTGGTTTGACTGCACCGCGTGCGACACCGTTGTGGGCTTCCGTGGGATCTGCGGATGCGGTCTCGGTCGCCCTGGTCCGCATTTTTTGGAAAGGGGCGGACTCGACGACACCCATCAGCAGCGCGGAGAACTTCCCGTTCCCTTTTTCGAGCCGTCCGACGATCTGGTCGATCGACTCGACGTCGTAATAGTCCGTGCCCCTGCCGAGAGCGTAGGTCAGGAACTTCTCGGTGAGGCACCGGTAGAAGTCACCACGATGTTCGGTGGCCAGTATGCGCTTCAACTCGGCGACGGTGTTGAAGGTTTCACCGGTGATGAGTTTGCCGGCGGTATCGATCTCCTGGTTGCGCTCCTTGTCACGCCACATGCCCATGGCGTTGAAATTTTCGAAAGCCAGCCCGATGCCGTCCATCCGGGCATGGCATGAGGCGCAAAGCGGTTTTTCGCGGTGGATCTGCATAGCCTCACGCATGGTGAGCTCGCGGTCCTTGATGTCCTGTTCCGTAGCTTCGAGGGACGGGATGTTCGGCGGTGGCGGCGGGACGGGGGTGCCGAGAAAGTTTTCGAGGATGAACAGGCCTCGCTTCACCGGGGAGGTCCGGTCCGGGTTCGACGTGACGACAAGCGCGCTGCCGTGCGTGAGGACACCGCCGCGCGGGCTGCCGGAGGGCAAGGCGACGCGGCGCATCTCGGTTCCGGTCACGCCTAGGTTCGTCAGGCCATAAACCTTGGCCAGCTTCTCGTTGAGGAACGTGTAGCCGCTGTCGATCAATTCGGTCACGGGCCGGTTCTCGTGGACGATGCTTGAGACGAACATCTCGGTCTCATTCCTCATGGCGTCGCGCAGTTCTCGGTCGAGTTCGACACGCGGCGCGACGGGGCGCCTGAAGCCGAATCCCTGCTTGCCCTTTTTGCCGGCCGCGAAACCGGCCGGTCCGGCGGCATTGGTTCCGCCGACTGTGTTTGTGGACAGGAGACCGACGGCCCCCTGAAGGCTGTTGGTGCGCAGCGCCAACTGGGCACGGAATTCCGCCTGTTGCTGTCGCGCCTGTTTCTCCGTGCCATCGTCGCGGGCCAGCACGGCGCGGGCGTTGATGGCGATGCCTTCCACGTCACGGGTCTGTAGCCATTGGCCGGAAAAATTTTGGACCATCTTCTCCGAGCGCGGATCCGCGAGCATCCGCCTGACCTGGGCAGCCTGGTTCTTCCGCAGTTCGCCCTTTCCGGCGAGGGCGATCAACTCGTCGTCGGGCATGGTGGACCAGAGGAAATAGGAGAGCCGCGATGCGAGGGCGTATTCGTCGACGTCCGAGACCGGGTCCTTCGCGGTCGCGTCGGCCGGTTCCTCGAGACGAAATAGAAAACGCGGCGACGCCAGCACCGCGACCATCGCATGGGCGACACCCGCCTCGAAGGACTTGCCGGGCGTGGTGTAGACGCCTTCGGCGAGCGCGGCGAGGCGGTCGGCCGTCGCCGTTTCCACAGGACGCCGGAAAGCTCTCGCCGCAAAATTCCCAAGGAGTTCCTTGGCATATGCGCGGCGCCCCGCGGAACCGTCGGGAGCCTGCCGGGTGAAGAAGCGCTCGTGGTTTTTCGGCGTGATCCAATGTTCCTTTTCCAACGGGCCTTGCAGCCTCACGCGCGCGATCCGCATGTCGAGCGAGTTGATCTTCTTCTCAACGGGAGTCAGCGGCTCCAGTTCGAAGGTCATCTTTTTCTCGCCGGCCTCCCATTTCGCATCGAAGTCGAAGCTGAAGCTCTTGTTGTCATACCAGCCGAATTCCTGTCTCAGCAGTTCCCGGCCGTCGACCTTGAAGACGATGAGGCAACGGCCGGGATCGAAGTCGAAGTTGCCTTTGACCGCGAGGTCTAGGGTGATCCGGTAGGTGCCTGCTTTGTCCACCTGCGTGGCCATGGAGACGGTGGCCGGCTCGTAGTAGTTCATCGTCCGCATGGCCTCCTGCGGGTTGGCGCGTCCGCCAAAGCCGCGACCACGCCCCATGCCCGGGTCTTGGGCCGTTCCTGCGGCCGTGAAACGGCTTCCGGGGATGCTCCGCTCGGGAACAACCTTGCCGACGAGGGGCACGGCTTCGCCCACAATGTCCTTGGCCGCCGCCATGTATTTCTCGAGCAACATCGGGGAGATCGTGAGCACATCTCCGATGTTGTCGAAGCCGTAGCCCGTGTCGTCGGGCGGGAACTCGACCTCCGAATTGAAGTCGATGCCCATGAGGTCGCGGATGGTGCTGCGATACTCGACACGGTTCAGGCGGCGGACGGTGACGCGGCCGGGATCGGGATTTTTAGGATCGATGCCGAAGGCCGCATACTTGATCCAGCGCTCGAGCGTCTGCTGCTCGGCGACGGAGGGGCGCGGCTTCTTCGACGGCGGCATCAGTCCGGCGCGGGTGTTTTTCAGGACATTGAACCACAGGTCCGGATGCAGCAGCGCGGCGTCCGTCTTGAAGACATCGAATGCGACTCCGCCTTTCGATTCCCCGTCGGCATGGCAGTCCGAGCAATACTCTTTGAGGACTGGCTCAACCTCCCGACGAAACTGCGTCACCGCCGGCGTCTCCGCGCCTGACACGGAAGCGCCCATGATCGCGGCCGCGACCATGAGTCGCGCGACCAAGTGAAGGTGCAATCCTCGGTTCGGGGTGTTGATCTGAAATTCAAGCATGGTCGCGTTGATCAAGGTTTCTTGACGGCGCCATCGCTGCTGGCAGGCGAGGCACCGGGCTGGCCGGCCGGATGGCGGAAAGACCGTTCGACCATGTCGTCCGGATCCGTGGAGACCGGCTGGTCGCGCCAAAGCCATCGCATCATTTCCGGAAAGATCGCGCCACCCTGTTTCTGGCCATGGTTGCCGATGCCCCAGGAATAGTTCACGTCGTAACCCTTCTTGGTGAGCGCGTTCATCAAGCGGACGTTCTGCAGAAACCAATCGCCGTTGGGCCGGCCGGGCCGGCGGTTGTCGTTGCGGCCGTCCTGCATGAAAATCCGGATCGGCTTCTTCTCACTTTCTGCCACAAGTTCGGGATAGATGAACTCTCCCCGTATATCCGTGTAGCTTCCCACGAAGGTGATGATCTTCCGGAAATCATTCGGCCGAAACCAGGCCACTGCAAACGCGGCGCAACCGCCGGAACTGGAACCCATCATGCCGTGCAGGTCCGGATCGGGTGAGATGTTGTATTCCTTCTTCAGCGCCGGCATCAGCTCTTCGACGATGACCCGGGCATATTTGTCGGTCGGGGGATTGTATTCGTCGGCGCGGTTCGAAGTGCGGTCGCCCCAGTCGCGGGGATTGGGCTCCGGTTGGTCGGGGCGCCGGCCCGGGTTGATGAACACGCCGAGCATGACGGGGATCTCCCGGCGGAAGATCAGGTTGTCCAAAACGTTTTGAGCCTGGACGTCACCCGGCTCGACCATCATCGCATGGCCGTCGTTGAACACCATCACGGGAGTGGGCCGGGACGAGTCGTATTGGGCCGGGACATAGACCCAGTAGGTGTGCTGAGTGCCCGGGAAGACGTTGCTCGGAATGACCTTGGCCTGGGAGAACTTTCCTTTGGGCACACCGTCCATCGGCTTGGAATCCGGGCCGAGCCTGTAGAAGAAATCGTTCGTGTTCGGCGTTCCACGTCCACCCCGTGCGGGTGTCGCCGTGGTGCTTGGCGCCGCCGCATCGGCTGTCCGGCCAACGTCGGAGCCCGCCAACAAAACAACCGCCACCGATGCGATCACGCTTCTCATAGGGTTTGAATTCACTGCGAAGCTCGCAGAACAGGCCAGCCACTTCTTGTGATCCGACGACAAAAACTTGAAGAATCCAGCCACACCTCCAGACGAACATTCGGCCGCTATTCGATCAGATGCACAAAATCGCCCGTCTACCCGACAGCAAGATCATGCAAAATTCAGCCACGCCCAAGTCAGGCTCCGGGACACCGCCGAAGCGGCGCCCTGCCCGGCCGACCGGCCTCGAATCACTCAAAACCCGCCTCGCGCTTCGTGATGTTTTTTTCACGGGACAGGTTGACGCCAAACAGTTGCTCCAAGCATTCGACCGCGTGCCGGGCCTTCTCTACTTCGTAAAAGACGCGCAAAGCCGCTTGATGGCAATGAGCCGCGAGGTCGCGTTGCGCGTCGGATTCAAGAACGAGGAGGACATGATCGGCCTCACTGTCCACAGCTACCTGCCTCCGGACCTCGCCGAGAAATACATCGCCGACGACCAACGCGTGATGCGCCAAGGCGAACCCCTCTGCAACATCGTCGAGATATGGTTCAACGAACAGGGCGTCCGCGACTGGATCATCACCGACAAGTATCCGCTCCGTGACTTGAGCGGAAAGGTGGTGGGGCTCATCGGGACGATCCAGCCGTTCGAAGCCCGGAGAAAGATGCTCGCGTCCCTCGGTCCGGTCGGCAAAGCCGCCGACTTCATCCGCGACCACCTCGGCGAACCAATCATGCTCTCGGCCATCGCCCGCCACGCAGGCTTCTCCGAGCGCCAACTCCAACGCCTCTTCCGCCAAGTCTTCGGCATGACCATGCAGCAGTTCATCATCCGTTCCCGCATCCAGGCGGCCATCCACGAGTTGACCCGTTCCAAACGGTCGATCGTCGAGATCGCGATGATGTTCGGTTTCAGTGACCAAAGCGCCTTCACCAACCAATTCCGCCAAGTGACCGGCATGCCCCCAAGCTCCTACCGAAAACGCTACTTCGCCGGGTTCACGCCGTGAATGGCCGGGCTAGGTCGACGATTCACCAGCGGATCCAGTGATGATCCGTTTCGACCGGACCCAATGCCCCGATGACTCCCGGCAGAAGCAATTTCACGGCTTCCACCGGTAGATCAGGCTCTTGGCTTTGTAGTTCTCCTCCACGAAGACGAGGTATTCGCCGGTGCTGCGCTTGAACGCGTTGATGCCGGTGAGCAGATCAATCCAGCCGGTGTTCTTCACTCCGCCGACGGTCGGGCCGGGATCGAACATGCCGACTTCCGCGCCGTCGCTGAGGCGGTTCACCCAAATCTGGCCGCGCGTCTTCCATCCGCCCGTGAACGCGTAGTCGCCAACTGCGGTGACACACGCGGCTTCCTTGCCGGGGCCGGGCACGAACGAAACCGTCTCGCGCTTGCCGGCGAGGTAACCCTTGCAGACGAACACGCGACTGATGTGCCGCATGCTGGGACGGTCTTTCTCATCCTGGCCTTCCTCGGCAATGACGAGCGTATCGGAATCGTCGAGATAGCAGACGCGCGCGGCCTTGTTCACACCTTTCGGCTTGTCGAGGACGGTGATTTTGTCGGCGGAGTAGATGGGATTGCCCTTCGCATCAAGGCCCTGAAAGTCGTAGCGGAAAAAGCCGTAGGCCATCCAGATGTTGCCCTTCTTATCCACCCAGAAAGGGCCGGGCTTCACGCGCTCTGTGTTTGGCGCGAACTCATCGGCCTGATAATCGCCGTCGCCGTTCACATCGCGCCAAATGGATACCTTGCCCGAAGGCCTGTTCGGCGGCCACTTCAGGTCGGTGTTGTAGAGGTTGTTGCCCCACTGAAGAATCAGGCCCGAGGGAATCGCCATCTTGCCATCAAAGCGGAAGATGTTGATGAAATTGCTGGCGAACATGCCGCCGACGAAGAGGAAGCGCTGACCGTTGAGGTAAACAATCTGCGGCGAGGTCAACCCGTGCTCGCCCTGCTGCTTGACGTGCATGAAGCCGCGCGGGTCAATCGGATATTTGTTCCGGTTGAGCGTGTAGTCGACCCACTTCGAGTCGCGGCCCGGTGGTTGCGACCAATCCATCGCATAACGTTCCTGAATGCCCCAAACCGACGCGGCATCGTCGGCCGGATCGGCGCACGCGACATCGCAGAAGAATTCGCCGTGCAGTTCCCAGCGCAGTTGGCCATTCGGCGTGAACGAGCGCAACACCGTGCCTTGTTCGCTCATGGCGACGTAGAGATTGCCCGCCGCATCCATGCCGAGACCACGGATGCCCCAGAACTTTGTCGGCGTGATTTCTCCCGGCTCGCCCGAGCCGATGCCGCCACGTTCGCCAAAGGCGTGCGTTAGTTTCGGCTTCGCGGAATCAGCTATGTCGTAGAAGAGCACTTGCTGTCGCGGCCCCGTGCCGGAATCCGCGACCATCAGTTGCCCGTTGTTCGCCAGCGCGAGAGCCATCGGCTGCGACAGGTCAGGAAACATGACGATCGCGCCGTCGCAGGTGATGCCCTTGGGCGTGAACTCCCATTCCTGATGCTTGGGGTCGGTGTAGGCGACTTCGAGTTTCCAGAGCCGACCGAGTTTGTCGCGCGTCTCCAGGCTGTTCGGGTTGACGTTCGTGTTGCCGATGACATCGCCGTCCTTATAGACGCCGAACTTCTTCCCGCCCTCGTCCCAATGGCTCCAGGTGTTCACCGTGCCGTCGGGCTGGACCTTGGTGTGGATCAGAAAGTTTTGGACCCAACGGTTGCTCGCGCCGGAGAAGGAATTACCCACCCACGAGACTGCGTAGTTAAGCGGTTCCGCAGGCGATTTCGATCCACCTGCGAGGAAAGCGACAACGGCAGCGGCTATCCCAAAGGCGGGCTGGAACGACTTCATAGGATGATCTACGCGAGAAGTGCTTGGACCACGTTTCCATGCACGTCGGTCAGACGGTAGTCACGGCCGCCATGGCGGAACGTGAGCTTCTCGTGGTCCATTCCCAGAAGGTGCAGGATGGTCGCGTGGAAGTCGTGGACGTGGACGCGGTTCTCGGCAACGGCCGCCCCGATATCGTCCGTGCTGCCATAACTGGTTCCAGCCTTCACTCCCGCGCCGGCGAGCCACGAGGAATAGCAGGCACTGTGATGTCCGCGTCCCTTGTCGCCATCCACGCCGGGCGTGCGTCCGAACTCGGTGGTCCAGACGACGAGCGTGTCTTCGAGCATGCCGCGCTTTTTGAGATCTTTCAGCAAGCCGGCGACAGGCTGGTCAAGGTTCTTGGCGTGTTTGGCGTGTTCGGCCATGTCGCCGTGCTGGTCCCAGTTGTGGCTGGAACTGCCGTCCACCAATTCCACGAATCGAACACCGCGTTCGACCAGTCTTCGCGCGACGAGGCACGGCCAACCGAAGCCTTCGGTCTGGCCGCGCTTCATTCCGTAGAGCGCGAGCGTGTCGTCGGATTCCTTGCCGAGATCGAAGACCTCGCGCGCCTCCGTCTGCATGTAGAAGGCGGTCTCGAAGGTGCGGATGCGGGCGGCGAGTTCGCTGTCCTGCCCTCGGGCCTGGAGGTGGCGCTGGTTCAAAGCGCCGGCCAGTCCGAGCTCCAGTTCCTGCACCGAGGACTGCTTCGTGCGGCGGTCGAGGTTTGCGATTGGCTCCTTGCCCGGCACGACGCGGACGCCCTGGTGGTAGGCGGGCAGGAAATCGTTGTTGAAGATCTGCGTGCCCGCATAGGGCGAGCCGGCGGAGATGGCGACGAACGACGGCAGGTTCTGGTTCACCGTGCCGAGGCCGTAGCTGATCCATGACCCGATGCTCGGCCGCGAAAAGAAGAACGAGCCGGTGTGGATGCCCAGCGTGGCTTGGTAGTGTTCGTTGTCGTCGGACTTCATCGACTTGATGAGGCAGACGTCGTCCATGCAGTCGCGCAAATGAGGGAAAAGATCGCTGACCATCGTGCCGCATTTGCCGCCGGGTTTGAATTCCCAGCCGGGCTTGAGCAGACGCCGCTGCTGATTAGAAAGTCCGCCGCCAATGCCCATTGTCTTTCCGTCCGCCGCAAAGAGCTTCGGTTTGTGGTCGAAGGTGTCCATGTGCGACACGCCGCCGTTGGAAAAGATGAAGATGACGCGCTTGGCCTTCGCCGGAAAATGCGGCTGCTTCGGCGACAGCGGATCGGGTGCGACATCCTCCGCCAACAGATTCGACACGAGGCCGGGCAGCAGCAACGACGAGCCAACGAGCGAACGGATGACCTCGCGGCGGCTGAAATGGGGAAGGCGGGTGTTCATGTTGGGATCAATCGACGTAGACGAATTCGTTCAACCGTAGGAGGGCGCGGACCATGGATTGCCAAGCCTCGGCTTCGAGCTGGTCCAGGGCGGTCCGCGATTCGGCGAGCTGGACGCGCGCGTTCCTAAGGAAGCTGCGGCATTGCTCGATCTCGGTCCGTTCGGCAGCTCGTCCGAGGGCGGAACGGTAGGCGAACTGGATGCGGCCGGGTTCGTCTTTAGCTGAAGCGACGATTCGATTGGCGAACTCGCGGGATTGTCCGTGGACGAACGGGTCGTTCAACAGGAAGAGCGCCTGTAACGGCGTCGTGCTCGTCGTCCGCACGGGAGTGCTGGCCGACGGATCGGCGCCGTCGAAGATGGCGAGGTAGGGATGCCGCTGGATGCGCTGGGTCATGAGGTAGACGCTGCGGCGCTTCGAGTCGTAGACGGCCTTGAACGGATTGTGCTGGGTGAATTTCCATTCCGACTGCGGCGGGAACGGATGCGCTCCGGCCGGCGTAGTGTCCATGTTGCCGCCGAGGACCAACATCGCGTCACGAAGGGATTCGGCATCCAGTCGGCGACGAGGGAAGGAACTCAGCAGCTCGTTGTTCGGATCGCGGGTCGTGGCTTCTTCGCTGCGGACGCCGGCAAGCTGGTAGGTGCGCGACAGCATGATGGTCCGGTGCAGGTCCTTGATCGACCAACCGGACTCGATGAAGCGGTTGGCCAGCCAATCGAGCAGCTCGGGATGCGTCGGCGTTTTGCCCTGTTTGCCGAAGTCGTTCGGCGTCGGAACGAGGCCTTTGCCGAAATGATGGAGCCAGATGCGGTTGGCCATGACCCGCGCGGTCAAAGGATTGGCTGGGTCGGACAAGCGGTTGGCCAAGTGAAGGCGGCCGCTCGTCTGGTCATCCGGAGCAAGCTCCTGTCCGCCGAGGATGGTGAGGAAACGGCGTCCAACGACGTCGCCGGGTTTGGCCGGATCTCCCTTGATCTGGATGGCGGCGTTGACCGCCTTGCCCGCTTCGGCCACGGCGTAGGCCAGCTCGAAGGGAAGCGGCTTGGCGGTGAATTCCTTCACTGCTTTCTCCGCGTCCGCGATCTTGGCTTCGACCGATTTTTTTTCGTCGCCGGTCTTGTCCTTCAGCGAGTCCTTGAGCTTCTGCGTTTCCTTCTCCAGGCGGCGTTTCTCCGTGTCGTGGGCCTTGATCGCAGAGTTGGCTTCGGTGCGCCGGGCGGGTTCGACGAGCGGGACGAGATCGCGTTGCTTTTGCTCCAGCTCGATGCCGGGCCACGGATAACGGGTGCTCTGGAAGAAGCCGTAGAGCGCGTAGTAATCGGCCGTCGGGATCGGGTCGAACTTGTGGTCATGGCAACGTGCGCAGCTCACGGTCAGGCCGAGGAACGCGCGGCCGAGATTGTCGATGGTGTCCTCGATGGTCAGGTGCTGCGGGTAGTCGTCGACGCGCGAGCCGAAGCGCCGGGCGTTGGCGATGTAGCCGGTGGCGACGAGACGTTCCTTCGCGTCGTCGGCGTTGTCCGAGGGGAGCAGGTCGCCGGCGAGCTGTTCGCGTATGAACTGGTCGTAGGGCAGGTCGCGGTTGAAGGCGTGGATGACCCAGTCGCGGTAGCGGCGCATCTGAGGGATGGGAAAATCCGAGTTGTCCCCGGCCGTGTCGGCGTAGCGCACGACGTCGAGCCAATGCCGGCCCCAGCGTTCGCCGTAATGCGGCGAGGCGAGCAGGCGGTCGACAACCTTGGTGAAGGCCTTGGACGATTTGTCGGCGAGGAACGCGTCGATCTCCGCCGGCGTCGGAGGCAGGCCGGTCAGGTCGAACGTGGCGCGGCGGATGAGCACCCGCTTCTCGGCGTCGGCTGCCGGTTTCAATCCTTCCTTCTCCAGACGTGCGAGAACGAAACGGTCAAGGTCGCTCACCGGCCAGCGGGTTTGCTTCACGACGGGCGAGGACGGTTTGGCCAGGGACCGGAACGACCACCATTGGCGGCCCTTGTTCCAATCGATGGCGGACTTGGATGCAGCGGCAGCCACGGTGTTCTCGGTGCGGGGATCGGGTGCGCCCATGCGGACCCAGGCTTCGAGATCGGCGATGGCGAGGTCCGGAATCTTCTTCTTCGGCGGCATCGCCAGATCAGGGTCGGCATGGCGGACGGACTGGATAAGCATGCTTGATTCGGGCTGGCCGGGCAAAATGACTTGCCCGTTGTCGCCGCCTTTGATGATGCCGGCGCGGGAATCGAGCATGAGCCCGCCCTTGAGCTTCTTGGCGGTGGAGCTGTGGCATTCGTAGCAGTGCTCCACGAGCACGGGACGGACTTTGCTTTCGAAAAACGCCGCGTGATCGGCTGTCAGCTCCGTCACGAACGCCGCACTGGTCACACCGGGAATGGTCCCTTCGCCCGTCCAGATCTCGATGCCGGAGAGGTTGACCGCACCGTGGCTCGGAGTGCGGGCAGAGACCTTCACGGTTCCGTCCACGGGCGTCGCGCGCCAAGGCCCCAGCCGTTTCCAGGAACCTCCCGCACCGCTGTGCAGCTTCTCGACGACAGGCTTGTCGTTCACCAGGAGGTCGAACTGCTCGGTGTGGTTGTCTTCCCAGACGTAGACGACGATCTGGCACTCTGCCGAGGGAAGGCCGCCGACAGAGACATCGACCTTACTTCCCCAAACACTGCTGCGGATCATCCGCGCCCGGGCCGGATCAGTCGTCGGCTTCAGGGCGACCGCTTGATTCTCGAACACCTTGCCACTGACCACCAGCTTGGCGGCGTTCGATCCCTCCCACTTGCGTCCGTCGATTTCAAGCGCGGGCCCGTTGAGGTTGAGGGCCCGGAGGAACACGGCATCGGCTGCAAGCACACGGGAGGAGAAACCCGGAGCAAGCAGGCAAGCTGAAAGGCCCAACAGGGCAAGTCTGGATCGATTCATGGGAGACCCCTCTTGGATGCCCTCGGACGGTTTCGCAGTCAAGCGCAGCCCGCCGATTTCACCTGGCCTGAGGTGCCCGAAAAAAAGGGAAACGTTGGCGCGCAGGTCGGGTTCACCAACCAAGCTCAAGAGGCACCCGACGCAGTCTTCTAGGACCCGGGCGTCTGGGTCTTGAACGATTTGCTCATCCACCGGCCCTTAATCAGAACGGCACCGTCAACGCCCCATTCACCAGGGGATTTTCGTCGGGAAGAACTCGGCGATGAGGTCTTCGTAGAAGGGCCGAAGCGCTTTGGCGTCGGGCTTGGCGTGGCTCTTGGTGTAAAGGTCGTAGGGATTGAAGGCCTGCACGTCCTTGAGGTGCTTCCGGTCCTGGGCGTTCAGCAGGTGGGCGTATTCACCCTCGCGGTGCCACGGGTAGAAGCTGTGGTAGCGCAGCATGTAGAGGCCTTCCATGGGGAGGTAGTCTTTGCAGACGTTGTAGATGTATTCGTCGTGACCCCAGGAAAGGTTCACCGCATCAAGGCCGCATCCTTCTTCATAGACGCCGTTCTTCGCATGGAACCGGGGATTGCGGAAGTCGGGATTGGCTTCGAAGAACTTCGGGAAAACGATCTTCGGCGAATAGGCACAGCCGGTCGGAAACGTGTCGCCGACGACGGCCCACTGGGGCTCGCCCCAGAGGCAAAGGATCTTCCCCAGATCGTGCACGAAGCCGGTGAGGATCATCCAACGCGGCTGGCCGTCGGCGCGGAGATGCTCCGCGGTCTGGAGGAGATGCTCGAGCTGCGAGAGGTCGGTGTCGGGATCGGAATCGTCGACGAGCTGGTTGAGGTATTCGGCGGCCTCCCAAATACCCATCTGCCGGCGGTTGAGGCCGAGGTATTCCTTCCGTTTGCCGAGCGCGAATTCATGGGTCTGGTGGGCGTGGTTCAGGCGGTAGAACTCACGCACCGTCGGCCGGGCTTCGGCCTCGTAGTTGCGGAACTGTTCGACCTTTTTCTCCGGAGCGGTGCCGACCGAGGCCGTCTTCTGCGCCTCAGTCATCGGCTGCGGGTAGCGCTCCTTGTAGAAGTCCTCAACTTCGTCGAGGGATTGGAGCGGCTGGTTTTCTGCAAGGGCGATGGGGCTCATGGCGAAAGGAGTTCTGCGAGCTTGTTCGCCTATAAAGGGAATCCGCTCAAGAAGGAACTATCGGCCAACCCGAAGGCCGAAGTCACAAAAGCCGAAAGAAGTGCCACGTCCGAAAGCGGAATGCCGTTTAGCTTTCGGGCTTTCAGCTTCGCCATTCCTTCGGCCCTTGGCCTTCGTGCTTCGTCATTTCCCCGCACGCGCCTGCCGCCAGCGATCCAACCCCACGGCCAGGACGATGACGACGCCGATGATGATCTCCTGGGTGAACGTCTGCCAACCCAGTTGGTTGGTGCCGTTGCGCAGCAGCGCCATGATCAGGGCACCGATCATCGAGCCAAGGATGCTCCCGGCCCCGCCGTTCAGGCTGGCGCCACCGATGACGACCGCGGCGATGATGTCGAGCTCCAGCCCGATGGCCACGGTCGGGTCGCCCTGGGTGAGCCGCGACATCTGGAGCAGACCGGCGAAGCCGAAGAGCAGGCCCGACGCTCAGAACGCAGAGGCTGCTGCAGAATAATGCCAGCGCCAGAGCGGCCCCGATCCAGAGTTTGAGGGACCGCCACTTGGAGACGCCACT
>Ga0163144_10010004_pt1 | contig 20273 bp, 21 predicted proteins | sample OliLak19BULKMAT1_FD_123175 | JGI IMG/M metagenome (GOLD analysis project Ga0163144, IMG submission 123175) | Freshwater microbial mat bacterial communities from Lake Vanda, McMurdo Dry Valleys, Antarctica - Oligotrophic Lake LV.19.BULKMAT1 | ecosystem: Environmental > Aquatic > Freshwater >... | reverse complement strand
CGTCCTAACGATCGACGGAATCGAATTGCCAACCGTTCGCCTCGACGAACTCACGGCAAACGGTATCGCACCAAAACCTGGCGCGCAGGTAGAACTGCCGCCGACCGCCGTGTTCGACCCGGGCAATTACATCATCAGTTACCAACCACAAGAGGGCGCACCGATTAACGAATTCGAGCAGGGCGAGCACACTGCCAGCGTGCGCTATTGGCTGTTCACTGAGGGCGAAATCCGCGCTCGAATCTATAACTGGAGGTTCACGACCGACTAGCTTGATGGCTTTTGCAAAGCGGGATAAACCTAAGTTAAAAGTATCCAATTCTTCTCGATGACCGGGTTCAGTATTTTAGAAACGTTTGCGGTTGTCCAAAAATTATCAGGCTCGCAAATAGCAATTTTTGCAGTCGAAGCAGGATAGATGCGCTCGCCGATCATCCTTGCTTCTTCATTGAATTTCCAATAAACGCATGACCATCGTGATTCGACATAAAGCCCGTCCGCACTATCAACATCGTGCCCCCACCGACGTGCCGTTTCTCCATTCAAATAAATGTGGTACAACGCTTCGGACATAAAGCCCTTATCGCTAATCACGATGTCCTCATTGTCTATCAATCTGACACTCGTGCCAGAGACAGAAATCGAATTGTAGAACCACTTCACAGAGTCGGAACCACTCAACTCAAAATAATTTTCGGGCGCAGCAAACACATACTCTGGACTATCGACAGTAAGTCGTGGGTCAAAAATCTCCTTCCACCGGCCAGCAATTTCCAACATTGCATGCTGTCGATAAACATTAAGAATTCGTCGATGATGGTCTGAGATATCATCTTGAAGAATCTGGTTAGCTGCGAACATGAAGTCATCGAGAGACAATTTACTCATCATTTATCCCTTATAAGAGCGTGAGCAACCAACGATCGTGGTTCATGACCCGTATAGCCAGATAACCACCAAGATATTTCGACTAACGAATTTAAATCAATATCGCCCACAATATTCTCTACACCCATGGCATAGACAATATCCTCAGTCGCGATATTACCTTTGGCGTTTGGCCCACCGAATGGACAACCTCCCAATCCGCCGACTGATGAATCGATTCGCCTCACTCCTTCATTGACGGCAGATAAGGCATTTGCAACTCCCATTCCAAATGTATCGTGGCCATGAAATGCAATCTTTTTTACCGAGACCTCATCAGCAACTGCCCGCAATACCCTTGAAATTTCACTTGGATTCCCAACTCCGATTGTGTCGCCTAAACTAATTTCATAACACCCAAACGAGTCGAGCATCTTTGCAACTCGAACGACCTTATCTAATGAGACATGCCCCTCGTATGGACACCCTGCAATAGTCGATACATAACCTCGAACATTGATTCCCGCCTCAAGGGCAGCTTCCGCCACGTCATGCGCGTTCCGCAACCCGTCTTCGATAGAACAATTTGTATTGGCCAAGTTGAAAGACTCGCTCGCAGCTACGAACACGGCAATGTGTCGGACTCCGGCCTGAAGCGCATCTTCTAAACCTCTTAAGTTTGGCACCAAACAAATCCGCTGCGAAATCCCTAGATCACTCGTGCCTCTGAATACTTCAGCAGTTCCGGCCATCTGTGGGATGACATCATGCTTCACAAAGGATCCAACTTCAATCGAACTCAAACCCGCCTTTACAAGCCTAGAAATCAATTCGACCCGCAAATCCGGAGAAAGAACTCGACTTTCGTTCTGCAAGCCGTCACGCGGTCCGACTTCAATAATCTCGATACGATCAGCTGCGGAGATGAAACTCACGCTGACTATTTAGCCTTCAAAAGACCATTAAGAAATAAATCTGCGTGCATCTTGCCAATTTCTGACGCACTGAATCTTGCTCCGCTCACGAACCACCTGGCGGCATTGAGAACTGAACCCATCATCATCCGATAAAGTAAAGCGGAAGGTATTTCACTTCGAAACTCTTTCTTTTTGATCCCGCGCTCAATTTGATCTATCCAAACTGCCGCTATATCATCTTGTGCTTGAATTAAAAAATCAAATTCACTTGTTTCAAGCAGAAAACTGTAATCATTTTGTAAGATTCTAATTTCTACCTGCCAACTGTTTAACAATTCGAAACCTGTAATCAGCAAGCTTCTGAGCGTTTCGGTTGGGGTGTCTCCCTTAGCAACAATCTTTATATAGCTCTGCTCAATATCTGAAATCATCGCCGTGAGTATCTCAAGTAACATCTGATCCTTGGATGCAAAGTGATGGTAAAGACTGCCCGACAACATGTTTGACGCGCGGGCTATTTCCCTTACAGTTGCCCCAGCGAAACCCCTTTCCGCTATAACGATGGAGGCCGCCTTTAAAATTTCTTCTCTTCTTGGTGTAGTAGCCATATGGGTCAATACCGCTCAGTCTTAGTTCGTAAACTTCATATGAGCAACGCTGATCACATGATATTGCTTTCTCATTCTGTCGTATTCACTTACGCGGAAGACCAAGAACTCTTTCTGCAATTTGGTTCTTAACAACTTCATCAGTTCCCCCGCCGATCCGAAGACCAGGTACCCCCAATATAAACTCAGACCAAGCATAGCCATTTTGGGCGCCCGAATCGGCCATTATATTTGCTCCGAATCGGAGCGAAGCCACATCACTCATCTCGCGGGCGATATTTGTTACCGCCAGCTTCGCAAGTGCATGCTCGTTACTCGGTCCTTTATTACTTCTAAAATTTGCCTCAAGCCTTTGAATTAAAAGTTCTGTAACTCGGTAGCGACAAAAGAGTCCCGCCAGCCGTTCTATTAGAAGGCCAGAATACAATTCATTAGTGTCGTTCTGAATCAGACGGTCAATTAATGCCCGCGGGGGCATGAGGCCAGAACCAATTGTTGAGCGTTCATTCAGTAAAATATCCAGAACGATTGCCCACCCAGAACCAACGTCGCCAATTAGGTAGTCGTCTGAAACCCGTACTGACTCAAGAAAGATCTCGCAGAACTCTTCGCCGCCAGTCATCTGTCGAATCTTGCGCACCTCGACACCGCACGATTTCATATCAATCAAAAACGCAGTAAGGCCAATGTGTCGCTTCGAATCAGGATCAGTTCGCGCAATACAGAGACCGTAGTCGGCGTGTAGAGCGCCCGAACTCCAGACTTTCTGCCCGCTCAGCTCCCATCCTTTATCTGTCCGACGTGCACTGGTACGAATATTTGCTAGATCGGAGCCCGCATCTGGTTCTGAAAACAATTGACAAACTAATTCGTCGCCACGATGAATTCTTCTTAAGTGATAGTCCTTAACTAAGTCGGAACCGAATCTCAAGAGTGACGGACCAAGTACTTGAGTGCCAGTCCGCACAAGAGTTGCATCTGGAAAAGGGTGCTTGCCGATCTCTGTTTTGACGAATTGATCGGCATCAATTGAATGCCCGAAACCTCCGAGAATCCTCGGACCAGAAACCCAAGCCAATCCCGAATCGAAGAGCTTTTGCTGAAATAGGCGAAGCCGCCTAACTCCCTCGCATTCTTCTGCCCATGTTTGATTCCTACCCGAAACGATGGCCAGCGCGACACGACCACTGTCAATGCTACTTTCCAAATGCGCAAATTCGGCGCCGAATGTATCGATGAACCATTGAATCTTGCGTGCAAACCCATCGAACTCGCTAGAGGTGCTTGATACAAGCACTATTACTCCTGTTCACGCCCGACAATTGCAATGAAGCTTACTACTTCGCCAGGTTGGCCGCCCAAGTTCTGCGTTAGACCAAAATTCAGTTCTGATTGCTGACGCTCCCCCGCTTCGTTGCGAAACTGGAGCCACATTTCGAACATCATTCGAAGCCCAGATGCGCCTATTGGATGTCCAAAACTTTTCAATCCTCCATCTGGATTGACAGGAAGTGGACCATCAAGATCAAATTTTCCAGACAGTACATCTTTCCAACCTTCTCCACGCTTAGAAAAGCCAAGGTCCTCCATCAATACAAGCTCAGTAGGCGTAAAACAATCGTGTACCTCGGCAATAGAGATCTCAGTTGCGGGATCCTTTATGCCTGCTTGGCTATACGCCTCATTTGCACAAGCAACCACTTCCGGAAATGTCGTGTAGTCATAATTCGGATCACTTGCGCCCGTACCAGCACCCGCCACAAGCGACAAGGCACGAATAAATAGGGGGGTTTTTGTATACTTCGCAACATCTTCTGCGCGACAGACAATTGCTACAGCGGCACCGTCCGAGATCCCAGAGCAATCAAACACGTTCAATTCCCCTGCGATCTTCGGAGAATCAGTAATTGTTTGAACCGGCACGCTCTTACGAAAGTGCGCTCTTGGATTCTTGGCCCCATTTGAATGGTTCTTTGAAGCTATATGGCTCATCGTCGCCCGCGCCTCATCGAGAGATACCCCATATTTGGACATATATGCCGGAACGATTAGGGAGAACATCGCAGGCGCTGTCATGTCGGCAGTTGTCCCGTCAGTTGGCGAGGATGGGACCACCAGTCCTGTCATGTTGGAGTCTTTCAATTTTTCTACACCAACAGCCATTGCTAAATCACATGCCCCAGACGCAACTGCGTAGCAAGCGTTTCGAAGTGCATCAGAACCAGTGGCACACATATTCTCGATTCTCGTAACTGGCTTATTATTCAGCTTCAAAGGCTTGCTGAGCGTGAGCCCCGAGATGCCCGAGACTGTCGTCCCAAGCCAAAAGGCATCTATGTCATCAAGAACTATTCCTTCAACTGAATCGATCGCACTCCCGACAGCATCAATCACAAGATCGTCAACGCTCTTTCCCCAATGATCACCGAAATTTGTGCACCCCATCCCAATGATCGCTACTTTTGTTTTCGTATTTCGAATTGTCATTGATTTCCCTCCATTGTCGGACGTGCCTTCCAAAAATAATTACGCACACCATTTGAAGATTTTGAAATCAAACGGTAGGTCATTTCAACTCTCATCCCAATTTTTGTATCCTCCGGTGAAACATCTGTCAGTTGGCAGCGATATCGGCCACCGGAATCAAAATCGACAACGGCGATTACGACCGGAGGCGATAAAGACAACGCGATGTGGTCGACGGTGAATGTACGAACCACCCCGAATTCTTTCTGCATAACTACAGATGTGGACTTGTCAGTTGCCCCACATGACATGCATATTCTTTGCGGTGGCAGATGTCGGCTCCCGCATTCAGTGCACATTGAACCGGCGAAAGAAAACTTCCAGTCCCTGCTTCTGGCAACGGCAGGAGCAGAAGGCACCTCGGAATCTGGTCGGCGGGGTGGTTCACGATGGACCAAACCCCTCCAAGAAAGATAAGTAATCACATCTATATCAAGGCTCTTGAGTGGTTCTACGTGTTGATCTGGTCTAAATAATTCTGTTGTTTTCAACAGCATCGCGTCCGCGCCGTCCGCGCCCGAGATAAGCAAAATAAAACTATTTGACTTGGCGGCTGAAAGAACCGACACAAGTTTTATTCCTAAATCTGCCGATCCTAAGTATCCATTCCAATCACTTGAAGAACTCGATACGCCATTAAATTTGGCTCCTACTTGCGATACCACCTTCGGTGATGGCGCCGAGATCACAACGTGAGCAATGTCTGCAACTGATAGCGCCGACTTTTCTAGTATGCGCATTCCGGCTCTAATCATTAACGGCACTTGTTGATCGACGGCCCATCGATCGTCCCAACTTTGGGTTCCAACTTCTCCTTCTCCTCTCCAACGGTCCATTACTGGAGAAGATTCCGAAACTAAATCAATCAGTATAATTTTTGGAGCCGAACCAAAAATAAAAGCTGCGCTCCCATCTGACCCGTTTATCTCGTCATCCGATCCTGGCCGACCAAACCGAGTATCCGACGTGACCAACAGAGTAGATTCGCGAATCAAAAAGGCCGCTTTCAAACACCCAACTACCGACCGAACGGATGCGCCCATATCGCAACTGCACACTTCGTCGTCAAGCCCTAAAACTGCCGCAATTGTTGAGGCACTCCCCTTATCTAGAACCGGCGGGTGCGTGCTCGAGAACCAAAGGTTCTGAACCTTGTCGCCTACATTTACGATTTTTGATGCCGCAGCAACTGCCATGGTCGCGGTGTCCTCGTCGTACGAGCACACAGAGCGCTTTCCACGACCAGAATTAACCGAAAATGCCTTAGATACCAGCGATCTATCCAAGCGATACCTCGGAATATAGCTAGCCCAATCAGAAATTCCAAAGTCCGTCAATGTGTCCTCCTAAATAGTTCCCTCAATGAAAAAGAGTTCAAAGCGCCTATTCAGCTGAAATACTTTTCGGCGCCATATGCGCGAATTGCGTTTCCAGCCATGAACAACTCAAGTTCGCTATTTGAAAGCACAGGCAAGTCGCCTTCAAACGGCACGGCAAGGCTGCATGCAATTTCAATCCACTTCAATAACTTCTCACCACTTTCGTCCTCTCCGGGGCCACGAATAATGTCAGATCCAAAAATAATTCTGTGGGCACCAACGCGTTGGGCCATCAAGCGCATGCGATTCCTAAACTCCTTGTAATCTCGTTCGGCCAGCATCTGCCATAACGAGATGTCCAGGTATACAGACCTCCAACCAGCAGCTATATCGATGGCTTCCAGCCACCACGCTTCAAACCCGGCATGCGCAAATATCCAAGTTGTGTTGGGGAATCTTGCAAGACTTGGCGCGATAGCTGCAGGGCGCGAATTTGGAGTCACCAATGGATCTCCGCCAAGAGGAGACGTATGAACTACCAGCGGTACCGATTTTGCATCCGCGAAATTTAGAAGCCAATCATGGTTAGAGTCGTTCAATTGCCATCCTGTAGCTGGATACAACTTAAACCCAACACAACCCTCAAGCGCTTGCATACGCTCAACACGCTCACGAGCGTCAGCATGGCGTGGATCAATTCCAGCGCAATAAATCAGTCGCCCATCGGTTTCCCTAAATATTCGGTCAAGGTTTTCATGCACTTCGTCAATCGGCATGTCCGCCTTATCGCGACCCGAAACAAGTGTCCAATCAACATTAGGAATTACCCCTCCAGCAACTCCACATTTATCGAAGGCAGCGATCGTAAGCCTTGCTGTCGGGTCGCTCTGCTGCGTCATTACATGAGGTTCGATGTCTTTTGGATCGCGCTCCGGAAACCGCCTACCAGAAGCCTGGCGCGCCCATGCACTCCTTACGCCTTTAGGGACCCAAGTTCGGTCGAGAACATGCAGATGGCCATCGATGATCATCATTTGGAATCATTCACCAATATGTGAGCGGTTGAAACAGATGTCTGCCAATCGATTACTCCGCCGCCAACCTGAGCGAGAGCTACGCGAGGTTTGCCTGCCTGCCTCGTTCCAGCGCGGCCTTGAAGTTGTAAAACAAGCTCATGAATCTGTGCCAATCCGCTGGCGCCAAGTGCGTGGCCCCGCGACACAAGGCCACCAGACGTATTAATCGGCAACGGACCGCCAAGTGCTGTGTGCCCGCTTGACGCCCACTCAAACTCTGATCCAAATGGACAGAGCCCTGTCTCGGTCCATGCCATTACTTCATAGGCCACGCTTGCGTCGTGAACCTCGGCAATCTGAATTTCGTCTGGTCCAACCGCCGCAGCTTCATAAGCAAGATTCGTTGCGGCTTGAGCAGACGTTGGGCGAGCTTGACCCATTGGAGGTCTAGTCGCAATCCGAGACGCAGCAATTCTAATATCAGATGGTTTTCGACGCTTACTCGAAATGATTACCGCAGCAGATCCGTCGCTTACGGGCGAGCTCATCAGGGTCGTAATCGGTGCAACTACCAGGCGGGAAGCGAGAATTTCTTCAACGTTAAAACCCTGCTGACGGTGCGCCATCGGATTAAGGATCCCATACTTGTAAGCCTTTTCTGCAATCAATGCCAAAGCATTGACTGTCATGCCTCTCTCATCAATTAGCGCACGAGCAAGCGCAGCTTGCCGATCAACTAATGGAGTTCGATCGAGTCCAGCGCCAGCTGCTGTCTCAAACATTTCATCGATATCCGTGCCCGACCGGTAAGCAGAAAAGGTAACTGATTTGTCAATATGGTTTGCTTTCTCCACGCCCAATGCAAGAGCGGTCTCGCACATTCCGGAAGCCACCGACATCCAAGCAAGATGCAATGCGTTTCCACCAGATGCACATGCATTTTCAACGTTGTGAATCGGAATAGTGCCAAAGCCCAAGGGATACAAAACAACTTCTCCCCTGATGCACTCCTGCCCGGTGATCAGCCCGGCCAAAGAGTTCGCATAAAACACGGCCTCGATTTCGTCGATACCAATCTCGGCTTCAGACAGAACATCCGTGACTGCTCCGCGCGCGAGATCCTTCATTGAGCTAGAAATATGACGACCAAACCTTGTCATTCCTGTGCCGCTTATATAGACATCTATCATTTACGTTTTTCCTCATCCGTTTCTATGTTGCTTTGTCGTCTTAGCGATGGCCACTGTGCAGAAACACCGCCATCTACTACTAGCGAGTGACCATTTACATAACTCGCATCATCACTTGCTAAGAAAGCGGCTGCGCCAGCAACTTCGTCTGGCCGACCCTGCCTGCCCATCGGCGATACCCCATCGCGCGCGTCTAACGAGGCTTTTGAGTACCCGAACTCGCGACGAACCATAGCCGAATCAATAACTCCTAAAACAACAGCATTAGACCTAACTCCCTTAGAAGCAAACCTGACAGCGATGTGGCGCATAACAGCCATTTGCGCAGCCTTAGATGCTTCATATGAAAGCGATCGCCCCGAGCTCAATGCCCCCGCCGTTGAGCCCACAAATACGAAAGCACCAGATTTGCGAATCAGCATCTTGGGCAATGCGGCTTGAGCAACAAGCCAATGGCCCTGAACATTTACCAACATGCTATTTTCCCAATCCTCAATAGTTTGGTCGATTAGCGACAACGAACTCGAAGTTGCGGCATTTGCAACAACAATGTCAATCTCGCCCAACTGCTGCTCAATAGAAGCGACAAGGCCTTTGCACTCTGCGGGTATTGAAAGGTCGGCCTGAAGAGCAATCCCATTATTGCCACATTCAAGAAGCGTCTCTTGAGCGAGTTCGATATTTCTATCAACTACCGCGACTCGACCCCCTTCATTCGCCAAACGAATAGAAATCGCTCTGCCGTTGCCCATTGGAAGGGATCCGTCGTCTTGCCGGGGGCCGTCCGCTCCACCACCCAAAATTACGGCAATCTTGTTGTCGAATCGATTCACAATTGTCGTACCTCTCTAATAACTCTTCGGTAGACCGAGCACATTTTGCGCCAAATAATTAAGAGTCATCTCTTGGCTTATAGGAGCAATCCGGATAACCCGTGCCTCACGCCAATAGCGCTCAACATGAAACTCAGTTGCATACCCAAGACCCCCGAAAGTCTGCATTGCTCTATCAGCCGCTTCATAGCCAGCCTCTGCGGCCAAGTACTTCGCAGTATTTGCTTCTTCGCCACACGAAAGCCCGCTGTCAAATCGAGAAGCGGCGTACATTGACATTTGCCATGCGGCACGCAGACGTGCATGTGAGTCAGCAAGTGGGTGGCTAATTGCCTGGTTCGAGCCAATTGGTTTTCCGAAAACCTCGCGGTCTTTTGCATATTGAATCGCCTTTCTAAGGGCAACTTCGCCAATCCCAATTGCGGTTGCAGCAAGCAAAATGCGCTCTGGATTCAAGCCGGAAAGGATGTGGTAAAAACCACGACCTTCCTCTCCGACCATTCGCCAATCCTCAACTGGAAGATCGTTATAAAAGGTCTCGCAACTAGCAACTGCATTACGGCCAACTTTCTTAATTGGCTTGATCACAACGTAGCGCGGGTCGAGATCTGCAAGAAACAACGTAAGCCCACCAAAACGATCCTTCTCATCAACCGAAGTTCGTACGAGAAGTAAAACGACTTCAGATTCGAGGGCTTTAGAAGTCCAAATCTTTTGACCGGTGATATTCCATGACCCATCGGTTTGCTTTACCGCGCGAGTGCTTATTCTGCTCGTATCTGTGCCGGCGTTCGGCTCGGTAACTCCAAAAGCAACATGAAGGTCTCCGGCAACTGCGCGCGGAAGAAACTCGTCTTTTAGCCTCTTATTTCCATATTTTATTACTGGTTGCAAACCAAATACAGTCAGATGAAGCGCAGTGCACCCGTTCATAGCCGCACCCGAACTAGCGACTTCGCGCATCATCAAGGCGGCTTCCAGAATTCCGCGATTACCTCCGCCGTATTCTTCTGGAATTGCTAGTCCAAGCCAGCCTCCGTCCGCCATTGATTTGTAAAACTCCCAAGGAAAAAGATGCTTTTCATCGCAGTTTGACCAATAGTTATCGTCAAAGTCACTACAGCGATCACGAATGGCATCAATTATTAAAAGCTGATCATCGGAGTACTCAAAATTCATGCTGGACCGATGTCACCCAACATGACGATTAACTCGTCTGTGAGTGAATCGCTTTCATAAGGGGTCATATGAGCCGTATTTTGCACAGTTACAATTTTGGCTTGAGGAAAACTCTTTGCCCAATCCGTGGCTAACCGTGGTGGTACAGCACCATCTTTTTCGCCGAAAAGGATCGTCATTTTCTTGCCCGCAAGTCTATAAGAACGACGGACTATATTGGTGTCTGGAATCGGGAAGATAAAACGACTGGCCGCTCCTAATACTTCAACTCTCTTTATCGAAATAAGCCCGCGCTCATAAGCGTCGTCAGACGCTGGGAAGTGTTGCAGATAAAGTGGGCCGCTTGTATCAAAATACAAATGTCCAGCAACGTCCCTTGGCATAAGCGCAAAAATGTCGCATCCCGGATAATCCGAATTGAAGATGCCAAACGGATTTGAAAGTACCAGTCCAACTGTTGCACGCGGTTGGGCAATCGCCATCTCTACAGCAATCGCCGCGCCGAGACCGTGACCAGCGAGGATAACTGGTTCGCTCGTCTCTTGCTCAACAGCCCACCACATTGCCCCGGCGAGTTCGTCGATCTTGTCGAAAAGTTCAATGCCAGTTGACAATCCCCAACCAGGAAGATGAATTGAAATCAAATCACTTGATTCAAGAAATTTTTCGTCAAATGGAAGTTGGCCAAACTCGCCAAACTCGCCATGAATCCAAACAATCTTTTGACCATGTCGACTTGCGGTTCGATCAATAGTGAAATTCAGACCTGTAATCGGTCCAGGAACAACTTTGCGACTCATGATTGATCTTTTCGCATTACATGACTAACTTTCGAGGGTGCAAAATTATCTATGGGTTTTGGCCACCAGTTATGTGGGTGTTCGGTGAAGACCGAAGTTAGTCCTGGCATTACTTTCTCTGTGAATAAATCGATGTTGTACATCGCCAGCTCACGCGGCAGCGAACCAATGTGCATTAGTAGCACCCAGTTGCCTATCTTTGACTTGCGCCCAGCGGCCTCAAGTCGTTCACGAACAGTGTCTGGGCTTCCCGCAATGACAATCCCGAATTCGACTAGCTCTTCCCACGAATACTTCTGAGCAGCAGCAAATGAATCTGGCCGACTCTTAACCTTCGAGCCCTTCGCCGGTAAAACTTCTTTTAGCGATCTGACGGTCTTGTATCCAGGTGCCTCGGTAAAACCTGGGTAGATATGAGTACAACGCTGATAGAAATATTGAACGTGCTTTTCATATAGTCGTTTTGCTTCAGCATCAGTGTCTGCGACGAGCACGATTTGAACCATGCCAGTGCGATACGGGTTATCGTCCCGGCCGGCAAGCTCTACCCTCTCCCAATATTTCTTGAACATTCCTTCAGCAAAATTTGCGCCGAAATAAGAAAGCAAAAAGAACGGGCTATCGATCTCGACTGCGAAGTCCATCGTCTCTACAGAGCCGCTTCCTGGCATCCACACAGGTGGATGGGGTTGCTGCAACGGCTTTGGCCATGGATTCACATACCGAAGTTTTGTGAACCTTCCGTTATGAGAAAAGACATCTTTTTCTTTCCATGCCCTCATCACTAAATCAAATCCCTCGCGATGCTGCTCGCGCATGGTCGCCGGCTTCACCCCGTACGCGAAATTCGCATCTTGGCTACTTCCGAGAGGAAATCCAGTGATCAACCTGCCCCCGCTTAAAACATCGAGCATGGCGAGTTCTTCGGCTACACGAATTGGTGGGTTATAAAGGCTTACCGCGTCACCCATTACTAAAAGCTGAGCTTTTGTGTCAGTAATTCTGCGTGCCAATGCGGCGCCCATCATATTGGGACTCGACATTAGACCATATGCATTGCTGTGATGCTCATTAACACCAATTGCGTCAAACCCCTTCACCGCCGCATATTCGAGTTCATCCAAATAGTCGTTGTATAAGGTATGGATTCTGCGGACGTCTTGCACCTCTGAAGGAATATCAACCCAAACACTTCTGTATTTGGATGTGAAATCTTCGGGAAGTCCATCAAACGGCATTAGATGGAAATAGGTAAATTTCATAGCTTTTCCAGACCCCCAACCTAGCAGTTGCTTGGTATCGTAACTGAAGAAAAACTTAGTGTCAATTCTTCGGGTTAGAACTTCTATCCGTTAGTTTCGAGCATCTGTGCTAAAAGATTCATCTCGTCTGCAACTGTGGAAACCTCAAGCAGATTGGAAGAATCCAGAAGCAAATCCATTTTTTCGAAGAGCGACTCAGCGTCAATTTTGTCCTTGAAAAATAGTCCCTCATTTTGGCAAACCACGAGGCGCGCCACTCGCCCACCTGCCGCAATAAGAACTTCGCCGTTTATCGGACACAGTTCATGACCGAGCATCACAACGACCGGCGAAACAAATGAAGGATCCAACCTTGCCCCAATTTCTCCCACAAGCGACTCTGTCATCCTTGTCAATGCACCTGGCGCCACCGCGTTGACCTTAATTCCGTATCGCTGACCCTCAATTGCAAGCGTTCGGGTCAGCCCAATCAGCGCAGCTTTTGCAGATCCATAATTAGCTTGACCGAAATTGCCGAGATAACCAGCGACGGAGGTCGTGTTGATTACGCGACCATATCCACGCTCTTTAAAATGCGGCCACGCCGCCTGAGTTACGAAAAAGCTTCCGTACAAATGCACATTCATCACACGAAACAGGTCTTCTTCTGACATCTTTTGAAACGACTTATCGATAAGTATCCCTGCATTATTTACGACAACATCAATTCGACCGAATTCATCGATCGCTCGTTTAACAATATTGGCAGCAGAAATTGCCGTGGATACATCGTGAAAATCTGCAATAGCAGTGCCCCCATTGCCATTGATCTGATCTACTAATTCGCCTGAAGGGGATCCTGCCATCGACTGGCCATCGACGTTCACCCCGACGTCGTTTACAACTACAAGAGCACCGCGCTCTGCGAAGGCCAGCGCGTGAGATCGTCCCAGGCCTCTTCCGGCACCAGTGACAATCACAACTCGCCCGTCGTAATTTAGATCGGTCATTTCTGTATACCCACTTATTCATCGATTTCGCGACATTCGCTAAAGCAAACTAGCATTTGCTTGATAGCTTCGCAAGATAGGGGGAATTTGCTTTGGCTGTAGAAATACGTCTTAGATCAGTAGACGAGTTGATATCTGCGCTGCCAGTAGGTGCGCGCATTGTCGCATCCCCTGGCTGTGGTGCGCCTACGACGATCTTAGAATCACTCGACAGAATTGCCGAGCCTACCCAGCAGCTGAGTCTGTACTCGGGACTGCAACTTTCATACCCATATATAGACGCAGTGAAAACAGGACGCCTAAAGTATTCCACATGGCATGTGATGCCAGAAATCAGAGACCTCGTCGACAACAATTCTGTTTCGTATATTCCTGCTCGGGCAAGCGAAGTTCCATCATTACTAAAACAATGGCAGATTGACACTGCATTTTTGCGTGTATCGCCACCGGATCAAAATGGCTTAGTAAGCCTTGGACCAACAGGCAGTTACCCGATTGAGGCGGCCCTGACGTGTGCCACGATTATTGCTGAGATTGATGAAAACGTGCCGTTTACAATTGGCAATCAATTTCCAGCATCAAGAATTACGTATTTTGTTGAGTCAACATCCTCAATGGCGATATACAACCTTGGTCAGCCAACGCCCGTTTCCTCGCAGATTGCTAACACCGTTCTCGAGATGATCCCTGATGGTGCGACCCTGCAGATTGGCATCGGAGCCATTCCTGAGGCGATAACGGAAGCAATCTCTCAATCAGATCGCAAGCGACTGAGATTTGTCGGAATGGGCAGTGACACCATGATCGAAATCGCCGAACTTGGAAAATTGGCTTCTGACAAAGATTTCGCCGCGATCTTCGCAGTTGAGTTAATGGGCACTTCTAAGATCATGAAGTTTGCCCACAACAACCCATTAGTGAACGTCGTTAGTTCATTGCGCGGCCACAGTGTCAATCTTCTTTCTTCTATACCCCTGTTTCATTCAATCAACTCGGCAGTTGAGGTCGATTTGACAGGTCAAATTAATGCAGAGTCGGTCGGTAAGCGACAAATTAGCGGTGTTGGTGGAAGCGCCGACTACATCGAGACGGCGTACCAATCGAATGGCGGACGACGCATAACTGTACTTCAGTCGACCGCAAAGGGATCAACGAAAAGCAGTATCGTGCCGCAACTTGGGTTTGGTTCAACAGTTTCAATACCGCGTAGCCTTGCCGAGATAGTCGTAACAGAATTTGGGGCTGTTGACTTGCGCGGGAAAAACGTTAGGGAGCGCGCAAGCGCCCTTATTAGCATCGCGCACCCAGATTTTAGAGAAAGTCTCGAACAACAACTAGACACCTAGCTAAAGGAAGACCAGATGACAATCTACGAACGACGCGGCAAGTACTACGACGAAATGGAAATTGGTGATGTGTTCAAGCACAAACCGGGCCGAACGATAACTGAAGCCGATAATGTAATTTTTACCACGATGACAATGAATTCTCAGAGTTTGCATCTAGACGCCGTTTACGCGTCATCAAGTGAGTTCGGTCAACGACTAGTGAATAGCCTGATGACGCTCGCAATTGTCTGCGGCGTAAGTGTCGGCGACACAACAGAAGGTACGACAATTGCAAACCTTGGGTTTAGTGAAATCAATTTTCCTGCCCCAGTGTTTGTTAATGACACGTTGTACTCGGAAACCGAAGTTATGGATAAGCGCCCATCTAAATCGCGGCCAGGACAAGGGATCGTCACGTTTGAACATCGCGGATATAACCAGAATCGGACGCTAGTTGCTTCAGCAAAGAGAAGCGCACTCGTGAAATTCAGTGCTTTCGGCAATAAGTAGAAATTGATGAAGATTGACTACAGCCTTATTGGCCACACTTCGCGGGCGGCTCATTTAGACGCGAAGAAAGCAGAAGATTGGGGATTCGATGGCGTTTGGTCGACCGAAAGCGTCACCGATGCATTTCTTCAGTCAATGGCGGTTTCGCTTACTACTGACAGAGTAAAAATAGGTACTGCGATCGCCGTTGCGTTCTCGCGTAATCCGATGTCAACCGCATACTGTGCGTGGGACCTTGCTAACGCAAGTAACGGGCGCTTTACTCTTGGCATGGGCACCCAAGTTAAGGCGCACATTGAGAAGCGCTTTTCAATGCCATGGAGCAACCCGGCGGCTCGCATGGAGGAATACATTGGTGCGATCCAAGCAATATTTCACTCCTGGAGAACCGGCGACCGTCTCAGATTCGAAGGACAATTTTACTCTCATACATTGATGACGCCTGTATTCACACCGCCCCGGCATGATCTTAAAATTCCGATCGCGATTGCGGCAGTCGGAGAAGTAATGACGGCCCTTGCTGCTCGGCTTTGCGACGGCGTCATACTTCACGGGATGACATCAACAAAATATCTTGACATCGTGACGCTCCCGGCGATCGAACGAGGGCTCGTCGAATCTGGCCGGCATAGATCTGACTTTGAGGTCTCTGTGCCTCTATTTTTGGCAATTGGTGATACCGATAAAGAAATGTCGGAACAAAGAAACGAATCGCGAAGGTTGATCTCTTTTTACGGCTCTACACCCGCGTATAAGAGCGTTTTAGACTCGATCGGCTATGGAGAGATTCAACCGCAATTGAATGCATTGTCAAAGCTGGGTGATTGGGACAAAATGATGACGTTAGTTAGCGACGACCTATTGGATCAATTGGTGATTACCGGGAAGCCAGAAGAGATCGCCAATCTTGTTTGGATGCGTTTTGGAAATCGATTTGACAGAGTCTCTTCATATTTTGGCTGGCCAACTAATGACGTGGAGAGAATGAATGAAATCGTCAAATCGTTTCACTCGCTTGGAAAGGATGAAAAATGAGTCTTAAGCACGAGATTGAGAGTGTGCTCTATAGTTACTGCGACGCAGTCGACCGTATGGATCTTGACCGATTTTCTGCACTGTTCTCAGAGAACGCCATTATGGATTACGGCTACGAACGTATATTCATTGGTCGCGAAAATATCACCGAATTGGTTCGGTCACGGCTGATGAATTACACAGGAACAAGTCATCATTTGACGAACATTTCGGTATCGGAAGTCTCTACCGATCGAGCCACCGCCACCAGCACGATCTATGCATGGCACCAACTGAACGATGGAAGCCAGGCCGAAGTGTGGGGTCAATACTCAAATGAGTTCACTAAAGCCCCCGATGGCTGGAAAATCGATAGGCATCAAATTCGGGCCGCTGGGTCTAAAGGCTTCGCTACCCCAGACGGATTTTCATCAGCATTTCAACCAATTACACGAGGACCAAAATGACTACGCCAAATTTCACCGACACAATGGAGCTACTTGGCTCGACACGCTCGATAAGAAAATACGAAGATAAACCTGTACCACGCGAGATACTTGAGAACTTGGTGCGTGCAGGAACCTTTGCTTCTAATCCACGCAATACCCAACCATGGCAATTCATTGTCGTCGATGACCAAGCGGTGATTACTGAGTTGGGCGATTTTCTTGTACCTCGCGTAAAGGAGCTTGATGCGATTATTGCTCAACTAACTGATCCCGCAAAAATTAAGGTCTATAGCTCTGGCGCGCACCTGCTTCGCAACTTCGGCAATTCTCCTTCGATCATTTTTGTTTGCAGCGAAGAGCGCGACTTCGGCCCTGGATTTGACTCTAGGGAAGCTGTCCTAAGCGCCGTCCATGCAGCTTCACAAAATATTTTAATTGCAGCCCGAGCCGCTGGACTAGGTGCTGCATACACCACATTTCATATCCACGCCGCAAACGAAATCAGAAATGTCCTTAATGTGCCTAAGGGAGTAAATATCGACGTAACGATCCCTGTCGGTTTTCCGTCAGTAAAGTTTGGTCCGGTCAATCGCAAGCCCACCAGCGAAGTTATGCATTGGAATCGACACGCCTAAGGGGCAATGCCAAATACATCAAATGCGTGAAGTGTGTCGCAATACTCTCGAACGCCGCTGATCTTTTCTTCTGACGTTGTCAGAACGAAGCAATACCTATTCTGGTAATTCACCGTCGAGCCATCTCTCTTGATTCGGCAACCGTTGCTGCTTGCTTCTACACAGATTGAACTGCCGTCTGAAAAAATTCTGGATGGATCGAGAGTCCAACCACCGCTAAAGGTACTTCTGAGATTCGGTATAACCATTGCGCGATCATGAACCAACGAGTTGCCAACCAGAAACTTTGTAGGGTCACGTTCGATAGCTGCAGATCGATCGCCTCTCTCGCGATCTTTACCAGAATCAGCCCACCAGATTGCATCATCGTGCGAAATCTTGCACAATTGAGCCGAGTCGCCATTACTTAAGACCGAACAGAACTGAACTCCTAACTCAATTTTGTCACCAATCATTTCGGGTTCACATTTTACAAAGTCATCGATTCGACTCCGTCGATCAAGTCCTTTGCCGGTGAAGGTATAAGCAGAATGATGGGTATCTAGGTACTCTCGTACGTGCTTGACCCTATTTTCGGTTACTTCAATGACGAATGCATACCGATTCTGGTAAACGCGTTCGAGTGTATTAATTCCATAACCGTCGACTTCTACAAGGACATACTGTTCATAACAAAATGAGTTCCATCTAATCTGGCGGATTCCGGTAGGGAATCGATTGCGAATCCCTCGGAGCAGCTCAACTTTTTTTCCAATATTCATCGTTGCGTGCAACGGCCACCCACGATCATCGCCTGGGTCATTGCCGTGCACTCCAGCAGCTCGATCGTGTCCAGAGTCAACCCACCAAGTGCCTGAAGGTTCAATCAATTTCGATAATAGATCGGCATCATTCTTATCGAGAGCCGAAATAAATTTATGGGCAACATCAAGTGATGTGTTCATAAAATTTTCAATTTCGCGCGCAAAATATGTTTTTGCACTTTCATGCCAGCGTTGCGCGGGAGCGAATCAACAAAAATTACTTTGGTTGGCTTCTTGTAGCTTGCTAAAGTCTTGCGTGACGCTTCAATTATGTCGGACTCCGTTAATCGCTGATCATTTTTTACCACTACGGCAATCACGGTCTCTCCCCATTTTTCGTCTGGCCCACCAATGACTGCCACCTCTGCGATTCCTGGAACCTGTGCAAGCGCGGCCTCAACCTCTGCTGGATAGATATTCATGCCGCCTGAGATAATCATGTCTTTTGCTCGATCAGTGACGTATACGTACCCACTATCGTCCATTTTTCCTAGATCACCCGTGAAGTAGACGCCATCGCGAAAGACTTCGTTCGTTTTTTGTGGGTCTTTGTAGTAACCTGAAAACATAGTGTCACAACTCGTGACGAGCTCGCCCGTCTCGCCTGACGTAAGTCGATTGCCCTCCGAGTCAGCCACCCAAACAAGTGCAGTTGCAATTGGGCGCCCTACAGTCGCGTAAATGTCATCGGCCGAATGTGCGCCTCGCCAGTCAGATCGAGTGGTGCCTGTGATGGGGCCAACCGTCTCGGTCATACCCCAAACTTCAACATAACGATCGCCAATCAGATCTGTTAAAGCCTTGGATTGCACTGGAGGAAGGGCAGATGCAGAGTGAAGCACCGACTCAAGATGGGTAAGAACTTCACGCTTCTGGCTTACCTGCTCGACAAAACCCTTTACTAACGGCGTCGGAGCATACGTAAATGTTGAACGGTTTGCAATCATGTGATCAACCCACGACTCAATTGTGTACGGAAACAGAAAATCGATGGTCGCCCCCATATATAGGTGCGGGAGAATCACCCCCCAAATTCCGCTAACGAATGAGAGCGTGCCCGTAAATGCACATCTCCCATACATTGGCAATCGGTACGCGTGGGGTATCAGCTTGATACAGCCAACCACGGCACGATTACTAACCATTGCACCCTTCGGAAAACCTGTCGTTCCAGATGTGTAGCCAATGATCGCAAGGTCTTCAGGTAAGCGCTGATTGAACATTAAGTCTTTGGCTGCTTTGCCCAATAGATCCTCGTAGTTTCGGGCATCTCGAGACGTCTTGTCGCCGATCGCTATTACTTCTCTCAACTGAGACCTGGTCTCTAGTCCATCAACTGTTTCCGTTCGTCCATCGGTATAAATGAGAACCTTTGTGTCGGAATTATCGAGTATGTAATCAACCTCTCGAGAGACAAGCCGATCGTTGATGTGAACGATAGGAAAACCGCCTAAAGCGCAACCAATATACGCTTCGAATGCTGTAACCGTGTCTTCGAGTAGAACCCCTACATGCTCACCGGGCTTGAGCCCGACACCAGAAAGCGCGTTGGCCAACTGTGTGCCACGCTCTAACAATTGGCTATACGTTCTCGATCCATCTCTACCAACAAGAGCCGTTCGATCACCATAACGCAAGCATGCATTTCTCAGAATCGAACCAAGTGATTCGGTCATTCCCCCCGCCCCCCCAAGTAAATCAATCTATAAATGCTCGCGCATATTTTTCAATCTGTTCACGCCAATTCTTTCTTGATAGAGCAAGCCCAAAGCTGAACTCACTTATCCCACGACGCTCGACGCCCTTCACATAATCGCAGACATCTTCTGGGTCGCCGTGATGAGGAATACCACTAACCAGTCTGAATCCGTCGTCTAGCGACCGACCAACTTGATTCAATTCAAGTGCCAGCAACACCAAAGCTTGGTCAAGCTCGTCGTGAGTCATCTTCCAGCCGTACCATCCATCACCGATTCGGGCAGATCTGCGAATTGCAGCCTTCGTAACTCCTCCTACCAAAATTGGAGG
>Ga0163144_10010003_pt1 | contig 20274 bp, 23 predicted proteins | sample OliLak19BULKMAT1_FD_123175 | JGI IMG/M metagenome (GOLD analysis project Ga0163144, IMG submission 123175) | Freshwater microbial mat bacterial communities from Lake Vanda, McMurdo Dry Valleys, Antarctica - Oligotrophic Lake LV.19.BULKMAT1 | ecosystem: Environmental > Aquatic > Freshwater >... | reverse complement strand
GTAAGTGCTCGCCGTAGCCCGTCTGGGCAGAGGCGAAAGCGAGGAGGTAGAGTGCGCGGCGACGATGGTGAGGAGGCGACAGGCAGAGGGGTGGAGTTGGGGCTCAAGCAGGCTGGGGCGGCAGGTCGCGCAGCTCGTGGGGCAAGGTGACGGCGCCGGCACCGCGGCTGCGGATGCTGCGCAGGGCGGCCTCGCGGAGGTAGGCACCGGGGTCGACGCCGGCGAGTTTGGCCGACTCGATCAGGCTGTAGAAGATTGCGGCGACCTTGGTGCCGCGCTCGGAGCGCGAGCCGTAGTGGTTCTTGCGCCCCACGCATACGGTGCGCATCGCGCGCTCAGTGGCGTTGTTGTCGATTGCAATGGCAGGGTCGTCGACGAACCGCGACAGCGCCTCCCAAAGGTTGAGCGTATAGGCGATCGCCGTGCCGAGCGTCGAGCGCGGCGGCGTCTTGGTTTGCAGCTCTTCGAGATGGAGTCTGAGGTTGTCCAGAATCGCCCTGCTCGCACTGCGCCGCAGCGCCGCCAGTTCGCCAGGCGGCCCAGCCCGGCCGCGTGTCTCGATCTCATAGAGCCGGCCGATCTGCTCGATCACCGCGTCGGCCACAGCACTGTCGGCCTCGACGAACTTGCGCCGCGCATGCGCCCAGCATGCCGCCAGCGTGTAGCTCGCCTTGCCGTCACGCACGCGTTGATTGCGCAGCGCTTGGTAGGCGCTATAGGCGTCGGCGATCACCGTGCCGGAGTAGTCCTCGAGCACACTGGCCGCGGCCGCCGTCGAACGCGAGCCCTTGAGGGTGTAGACGACGGCGTCCTCTCGGCACAGAGCCCACACCCACCACTTCGACGTCCCCTTCTTCTCCATCAGCCGCCAGGTGGTCTCGTCGGCGCCGATCACCGGCGCCGAGCGCACATAGCGCTTGAGGGCCTCGTAGCTCGGCTCCAGGTGGCGGCTGAGCGCGAAGAGCTGATCCCACAGCGTCTGCGTGCTCACCGCCAGCCCCTGGCGCTTCATCTCACGCACCAGGCGCGCCAGCGGCATGTGCTCGAGGTACTTGTCGAGCGTCACCATCACCGCGAAATCCACCGAGTAGCGCCCGCCCGCGAGCAACTTGTCCGGTCCGTAGGCCGTCTCGACGCAGCCCCCGCAGCCACAACGATACTTCTGCCGCCGGTGGCGGACGATACGAAACGAGCGCTCGACGACATCGACCTCGTCGGCATCCTCGAACTGCCCCGTCCATGGCTCGAGCCCGCCGCCGCAGGTCGTGCAGACCTTGTCGGCCTCGTCGAGTTCATGCACCTGCTCGACGATCGGCAGCGCCGCTTGCTCGCGGGGCCCGTGGCCGGTTTGCGGCTGTGTGTCGCGGGCCTCGCCGCTGCCGGTGCGCTTGCGCTTCTCCGACTTCTCGCCGAACAGCTGGCGGGTACGCGCGGCGAGCTGCTCGCCCAGGCGTTGGATCTCGAGTGCGAGCTGCTCGGCGTTGCTGGTGCCCTTGGCGTTGGCGAGTTCGCGGGTCAGTTCGAGCAGGCGCCGGTGCAGCCGCGTGTTCTCGTCAGCCAGCAGCTGCGCGGTCTGGCGTAGGACGTCGATGCGGTTCTCGTGAGCGATGTCGACCATGGCGTGATGGTCGGCAGAGCTATGACGAACTGTGTTATACGTCAATAGAAGGATGGACGAAAAGCGCCGAGATCGCCATCTTTTCCTGCCTGCCCGCTGCTGCGCGGCGGCCTCAGGCTGCAGCAGGGGTCGCGCCGCCGAGGATCAGCGGCGGCGGCGACAGCTCGACGCGGCTGACCAGCGTGCAGCCTTCGAGGTATAGGCTCAGTTCGCTCATCGTGAGCTGCAGTCGCGCGCTCTCAGCGCGCCACAGCGAGGCGAAGCGACCGCGCTCGAGCCGCTTGTGATACACGCACAGCCCGGTGCCGTCCCACACCAAAACCTTGCAGCGAGTTCGTTGGCGGTTGGTGAACAAGTAACAATCGCCCGACAGCGGGTCATGGCCAAGCCGCTCGCTGACCAGCGTACTCAGACCGTCGAATCCTTTGCGCATGTCGGCCGGCTCGGCGTACGCCCACACCCGCTGGCCGCGGGTCGAGCCAATCATGCGAGTGCTCGCAGCACGGCGGTGGCGTCGGCGACGTGCAGACCCTCGAGTCTGACGCCATTTGGCAGCACCGCTCTCAGCGGCCCGCCACCGTCCACGGCTGCGATGCCAGCCTGCTGCTCGGCGACAACTTCCACGACCTGAAAGCCGCCCGTCACATCCCCGCACCGCGCAGCCGCGCACCACCGCTGCAACTTCTTCGTAGCGATCGCGAGCGCGGTGCTGATCGCGTGCCAGCGCTCTCCGCGACTCCGTGCCCGACGCGCAAATTCGATCGCACGCCGCCGCTCCTCGACCGATGCCCGCCCGTTGGCTCGGCCCCGCAAGCTCCGGCCAAGTTCAGCCCGGAGCCGCCCTGCCTCCGTGTTCAGCTCGTGTGTCATCATCGTCGCTCTCCTCCCGTCGACGATTTCCCACGCTACGCGCCTCACCACCAGGCGGGGCACAGCGAGCACTTACGCACAACCCTTCTGTTGGCAGCCTTGCTGACGGCAGTAGGAACTGCGCGCGCCGAGCCCCTACGCGAGCTTCCGCAGCGGAGTACCGGCTCATGGCAGGCCGCGGGTCGCGGCGGCTCGGCTGCGCAACACTGGCAGCTCGATCTCGTGCGCGACGGCGAACAGCTCGACGGCACGCTCGTCCTCGCGAACTCGCCGCTCGCGCGCACGGCACGTGTCCGCGCCCATATCCGTGGCAACGCCATCACCGGCGCCGTCCTCGCTGGCGACGGCCGCCACGTCGCACGGATCTACGGCCAGATCGACGACGGCGGCCTGCGCGGCACCTACCGCGACCGCACCGGCGAAACCGGTGCCTGGAGCGCGGCCTTGCCGTGAGCGCGCGCTCGGCCTACCTGAGGAACCATGTCGCCGAGCTTGCAATGCGACCGCGCGGATACGATGCGCTACGATTCGTGGGGCAAGGTGTTCGTCGACGGCCTGGGATTGAGTGCGGCGACGGTGCGCTCGACGTTCCATTTCACGGGCTACGAGTCGGAGCCGATCACCGGGCTGCCGTACGCCGGCGCGCGCTGGTACGACCCTCGGTCTGCCGTTCGGCCTGAGGTGGCGCGTAGCGCCGTCGCGCAGGCCAGGGGGACTTCTTCAATGGACTGCTACGCTGCGAGCAATCCGCGGCCGCAACTGGGGCAGAAGCGGGCACCTTCGGGGCGCGAAGTGCCGCAGTCGGGGCAGAAGCGGATTTCGCCGGCTTCCACCGGCGCACTCTGCGTCGCACTCTGCGGCGCCGACGACACCGCTGGTTGCTCGGGCGGCGCCGTGTCGAGCGCGGCAAGTGCCTCGATCGCTTGGTTCGTGTACTTGCTCTTGACGGCGGCATAGTCCGCATCCGAGAGCTTACCCATGCGGTAGTCCATCTCGACGTCGCGGATCGCGACGTAGGCCTCGAGCTTGCGGTGCTCGAGGTCCGCGCGCGAACCCTCGAAGTCGGCCGGGCGCGGCTCGGGCTCGGGTTCCGCCTGCAAGAAAGGCAGTGCGACCAAGGCAAAGGCGATCAACAACAATACGATTGCGACGACGGTAACCATGGATCCTGCGTCAGTCCTCGAGCTCGCGTAGCTCTTTTTCCAGGACGTCCTTGTAGGGGGAAGCAGCGGGCGCCGGCGTGCCGGTCTGGGGGCCGGCGGGTCGCACCTTGCGCTTGCCTGCCCAACCGCGCACCAGCATGACGATCAGCAGCGCGCCGATCGCCACCGCCACGAAGGGAAGCGTCCACGCGAGCAAGTTGAATCCCTGCGTCGTCGGCGACGACAGGATTTTCTCGCCATACTTCTCACCGAAGTAGGCGAGGATGGTGGCTTTGTCGCTGCCGAGCGCCATCTGCTCGCGGATCTCTGCGCGCAGCGGGATCGCTGACGGACACTGCAGGTGGTTGCACGAATGCACAGTGAGGCCGCAGCCGCACTGGCAGGTCAGCGACTCTTCGAGTTCTGAAAAACTCGGTCCGGCATTCTGGGCGAACAATAGCGCCGGCGGCGCCAGCAGGCACGCCGCAAGCAGCAGCGCTGCGAGCGGGCTGTGGAGCGTCTTCTTCGCGGCGGAGTTCACTCGGCAGGTACCGTGTTGCGTCCGGGCGAGTAGATCGCGGCCGGCGCCGTCGCCGCGGCACGCTGCGGCCATATCGTCACGAACGTGCCGAGCACCAACACCGCGCCGCCCCAGAACAGGAAGCCGACGAGCGGGTTGATGTAGGCGATGATCGTCGCCATCTTCGTCGGCTCGTCGTAGCTGCCGAGCACCAAATAGAGATCCGCGCCGAGCGTCGAGCGGATCGCGACTTCCGTCGTCGGCTGCTCGGGCTTCTTGTAGAAGCGCTTCTCCGGCTGCAGCGTCTCGAGCAGCTCGCCTCCCTGCAATACCGCGACGTTCGCCTTCAGGTACGCGATATGCGGCGTGTCGTGCGACTCCACGCCATCATAGCGCAGCGTATAGTTGCCGATCTCGAAGCTGTCGCCTGGGTTCACTGTGATCTGCCGTTCCTGCTTGAACGCCGAAGTGCCGGTGAAGGCGAGGAACATCATCACCACGCCGATGTGGATGATGTAGCCGCCGTAGCGCCGCCGGTTCTTGCCGATAAGTCGCGCCAGCGCGATGTGCGGCGCCTCGCCCATCATCGCCTGTCGGGCGCGTACGCCGCGGAAGAACTCCATCATCACCGAGGCGACGACGAAGCCGCACAGCGAAAACGACACGAGGGCGTAGTAGTGGCGCATGCCGCCGATGAACAAGAAGACGCCGATCGCCAAGCCAAACCCCATCGGCCGCAATACGTTGCGCTGCAGATTGCTCCACGACGCGCGGCGCCAGGCGATCACCGGGCCGAGCCCGGTCAGGAAGAGCAGGATCATGCCGAGCGGCGCGTTCACCTTGTTGAAGAACGGCGGGCCGACGGTGATCTTCACGCCGCGCACCCACTCGGAGACCACCGGGAACACCGTACCCCAGAAGACCGCGAAGCAGATGCCGACGAGGATCAGGTTGTTGAGCAGAAAGGCAGTCTCGCGCGACAGCAGCGAATCGAGCTCGTTGTCGCTGCGCAGCAATCGCAGGCGCCAGAACATCAAACCGAAGGAAGCGATTCCAGCGAACACCAGGAAGCTCATGAAGAACGGGCCGAGCCCCGACTGCGTGAACGAGTGCACCGAGGAGATCACGCCGCTGCGGGTCAGGAACGTGCCGAAGATCGTCAGCAGGAAGGTGGTGATCACGAGGACCATGTTCCACACCTTCAGCATGTTCTTCTTTTCCTGGATCATCACCGAATGCAGGAAGGCGGTGCAGGTCAGCCATGGCATGAACGCGGCGTTCTCGACCGGATCCCACGCCCAGTAGCCGCCCCAACCGAGCACCAGGTACGCCCATTCGGCGCCGAACAGGTTGCCCAGGCTGAGGAAGAACCACGCGAGCAGCGTCCAGCGCCGCGTCGTTCGGATCCACACGTCGTCGAGTCGTCCGGTGGCGAGCGCGGCGATCGCGAACGCAAACGGTATCGTGCAGCCGACGAAGCCCATGTAGAGCGACGGCGGGTGGATCGTCATCCAGTAGTTCTGCAGCAGCGGGTTCAGGTCCCGTCCCTCGGGCGGGATGAACGCCAGCCGCTCGAACGGCGGGGTGATGAAGTTCACCATCGACAGGAAGAAGATGCACACGACCAGCAGCGTCGCGTTGACGTAAGGCATCAACTCGCGATTGCGCTCGCGGTTCTGGAGTACGACGACCGCGGCCATCGAGGTCAGGATGACCAGCCAGAAGAGCAACGAGCCGGCCTGGCCGCCCCAGAGGGCGGCGACCTTGTACTGCAGCGGCAGGGTGGTGCTGGTGTAGTGGGCTACGTACTTGAGGCTGAAGTCGCTGGTGATCAGCCCGTGCAGCAGCGCGGCTGTCGAAACCAACACCATGCCCCAGACGGCGAGGGTGGCGTTCTCGGCGCTGGCGACGAAGTCGCGCCGCCGGCTGTAGGCGCCGTACAGCGCCGTGCCGATGCCGTAGATCGCGAGTACCCAGGCGAACAGCAGCGCTAGCGAGCCGACGTCATCCATCCGTTGCTCCGGCCGCGCCGTATGCGGCCGCGCCTTCTTCTTCGGCTTCGTACTTCGACGGGCACGAGGTCATTACCGTCTGGGCGACGAGTTTGCCCTCGCGGTACTTGCCTTCGATGATGACGTCGCTGCCGCCCTCGCTCTTGAACATGTCGGGGGTGACGCCGAGGTAGTAGACCGGGATGGTCTCTCCCATCTCGGCTTCACTGACGAAGTCGCCGATCTCGAAATCGAACTCTTCGCCGTTCGGGGTCATGCGCTTGTCGACGCTGCCGACCTTGACCCGGCCGGCGATGCGAACTCCCTCGTCGACGAGGGCTTCGCGCTTGGCGAGGAACTCGTCGATCGTCAGGTAGTACATCCCGGTCTGCTGCACGCCGCTGTACATGAGGTAGCCGACCGCTGCGACGAGCAGAAGGGAACCCACGAGGAACTTGTATTTGGTTTCCATCAGGCAATGCGCACGCTAAAGAAATCAGGGGGGGCATGCAAGGTGGCCTCCCGCGCGGGCGACCGGGCGCCGCCGTCAGCCCTGGCGCGGACCGGCGCAGACACCGCGCTCGGAGGCGCGGATGAAGCCGAGAAGTTGGCGCACGTCGGCGGTGATCGGCTCGCTTTCGACTTCCGCCATCGCTTGGTTGAGGTTGCGCCGGTGCGCGAACAGGATGCGAAAGGCGCGGCGTAGCGCGTCGATGCGCGCCGGCTCGAAGCCGGCGCGGCGCAGACCGATGCGATTGAGCGCGCGGATCACGTTGATGTCGTCGACGATGCAGAACGGCGGCACGTCGCGGTCCGCCGCGCTCACTCCGCGCAGGAAGGCAAGGGTGCCGACGCGGACGTGCTGGTGCACTGCGGTATTGCCCGAGAGGAAGACACGGTCTTCGATATGGGCGTGGCCGCCGACGACCGCGCCGTTGGCGAGGGTCACGTGATTGCCGATGATGCAGTTGTGCGCGACGTGCGCGGTCGCCATGAAATAGTTGTCGTCGCCGATCACGGTCACCGTGCCGGCGCCGCTGCCGCGGTGCACCTGGACGTGCTCGCGGAAGACATTGCGGTCGCCGATGCGCACCTGGCTCGGAGCGCGGTCGTAGCTGCGGTCCTGCGGGGTGTCGCCGAGCGCTACGCCCATGTGGATCTCGTTGTCGGCGCCGATCCTCGTGTTGCCAAGCAGCGTCGCGTGCGCGAGCACCCGCGTGCGTGCGCCGACGACGACCGGGCCGTCGATGACGACGAACGGGCCGATGTCGGCATCGGGATGAATGTCGGCAGCAGCGTCGACGAGCGCGGTCGGGTGGATGGGCATGCTCAGGGCTTCCTGCGGCCTCCGGCGTCAGTCTTCATCTTCGGGCTCGGGCAGATCTTCCGCGGCGACGGGCGCTCCCGGGATGCAGTAGCCTTCGCCGGCCCAGGTGCCGAGGTCGATCATGCGACAGCGCGCCGAGCAGAAGGGGCGATTCGGATTGCCATGCCAGGGCGCGTCCACGCGACAGGTCGGGCAGGGGACTCGCAACACCACCGGTCGGTCTCCCTCAGTCGTGGTTGCCTTTGTCCGTGCGGTCGCTGCGTCGCAGCAACTCGCGCAGGTCGTCGATTTCCTCCTCCAGCGAGCGATTTCGCCGTGCGACGCTGAGGATGTAGAAGAACAGCAGGACCCACACGGCGGTGTAGGCGGCGAAGAGGTAGTTCAGGTTCTTCATGTTTGCAGGGCTCGCTGCCGCAAGTCCTCGATCGAGTCCTGCAGGCGAAGGTTGTCGGAGCGGATCCAGAGCAGCCACAGGAACAGCAGCAGAAAGGCCACGAGGCAGGTTGCGAAGGTGAGTTGCATCGCCGGATCGGCGAGTCCGGTGCTGCCGTCGCGGTTCTGGATCACCGCCGGGTGGATCGTCCGCCACCAGTAGACGGCGCGGTTGATGATCGGAATATCGAGAGCGCCGACGATGCCGAGCACCGCAGCGTAGCGCGCGCCTTGCTCGCCGGGCGCGACACTGCGCAGCATCAGATACGCCGCGTAGATCAGCCACAAGATCAACGTTGCGGTCAGGCGCGCATCCCAAGTCCACCACGTGCCCCAAACCGGTTTGCCCCAGATCGGACCCGTGATCAGCACGAGCGAGCAGAAGAGCACGCCGAGTTCGGCGGCGCTGTGCGCGATCCGGTCCCAGACACGGCTGCCGCGCCACAGGTAGATCGCGCTGCCGAGCGCGACCGTGCCGACCGCGAGGTACGTCATCATCGCCAGCGGCACGTGGAAGTAGAAGATCCGCTGGATGATCCCCTGTTCACGATCCGTCGGCACATAGACGAACACCAGGTAGATCGCGGCGAGCATCGCGATCAAGGTGAGGGCGGGGTGGATCGATTCGAACCAACGGCGCATGTCCCTACTCGCTACCAACTTGGCGATGAAAGCGCCACCCGCGCGGGCAGTGGCGCGGAATCTCGCGATCGTAGCCATGCGGATCTCATGCGCCTTCCGCGCTGCAGTCCAATCAACTAGAGTGGAATTCGTGAAATTATACCTCGATATCTGCTGTCTCAAGCGCCCCTTCGATTCGCAGGAACAAGCATTGTTTCGTCTCGAAGCGGAGGCTGTCGCAATGCTTCTTGCTCTCCCTGCCGATAGGGTATCTCTGGTGCGAACGAATGCGCAGATCCTCGAAAATAGTTTCAATCCACCACGCTGGCGACGCGATGCGGTTGCAGCCTGGCTCGAAGCGGCCCCGGTTGTCGTTCTCGATGAACCCGAACTCGAACGGCGCACCGCCGAAATCATCGCGCAGGGCTTCAAGAGCTTCGATGCTTTCCATGCTGCGAGCGCGGAAGCCTGTGCCGACGTGCTGGTCACCGTAGACGCGCGATTCCGCAAGAATGCGGAAAAGTCGGATCCGCCGCTCCGCATCCGCGTCGTCAGTCCGCTGGTTCTCGCGCAGGAGGTTCTCGAATGGACGATCTAGGGGCGAATCCAGCCGAGTTGCGCGTTCGGGGGTTCAAAGCATTGGTCGATGCGATGGGTTGGGTGAACGCTGTTCGGTTCTTGCGGCAGTACGAGCCAGGCGTGGGAAACTACACGGAAGAGCGGGATACGATTCTTCCCGATTGGGACGCTGTGACACTCGTGCGCGAAGCCCGCAATGCCGGCAAACCCATCTGATCGCCCGCCTGCCGGGTCAGGAGCGCTGGCCCCGACCGTCGTGGTGCACGTCGATCAACACGCCTCGGTGACTATTCCAAAGTGAGCATCCCCGCGTTCCCTGCAGGGTCCTCGACCGTGATCGCGACCGCGCCTGTGAGCGCGCCCTCTGGCAGCGTCCACTGCGTGCGCCCGCCGACGACCGCTTCGGCAAGCGGCACGATCGTCATGTCGGGTCCTTCTGCATAGGTCACCCGGATCGTTGCGTTGCGCACCGGGTTGGCTCCGTGCGAGTCGCCCGCGATGTCGATCAGACGAAAACCAGCTGGATGTGCGTCGAGCGATCCGGTGAGCACGTTCGCCGCCAGGCTCAAGCTGATCTCCGCCGGGACGACGGCGAAGCTCGGCGAGGCCAGGGTGTAGGACTCGGTTGGCCACGGCCACGTCGTTGCGCCGCCGACGTACTTCTTTCCTTCCACCCGCAGGCGATAATTGCCCTCGGGCAGGCCGGCGCGGTCATGGACGTGGCTGACTGCCTGCCACGCAACCCACCAGTAGTGTGTTTGCAGCGCTGCAGCCGGGGCCAACGGCTCGGGTGTCGTCGAGAGGATCATGTCGTGACCGGGAGAGGCGAGCGGTCTTCCGGCGGCGGTGCGCACCTCTTCCCACGATCCGTCCGTCGCCTGGATCTCGAGAAACACGACAGGCAGATCGACGCCCGGGTCGCCACCGATCCACATGAACTGCGCAATGTCCTGCACCCGCCGAACTTCGCTCGGCGGCATGATCGCCGTTTCGAGACCCTCGAGCGGCATCAGGAAGTAAGACGGCAACTCGCTGAGCGCGGTGCCCGCGTCGGGAGTGAGGTCGGGTGCGAGCTGCGGCAACGCCTCCTCGGGATACACGGGATCGGCATACGCACCCGTCGGGTCGTGTTCTTCGAGCCGGTTGGTCGTCAGCACCTCGGCCGCCGCCGTCAGCAAACCCTCCATGATGTGCTCACCCTGCAGCGGACCCCAGATGTTGATGTTCGGCTCGTAGCCGCCGAGTAGCCAGTCCTCGGGGGTGAGGAGATAGCCGACGTGGTCCTGGCTGTAGCCGACAGGAAGCGTGTACTGCATGCCGAGCGTCGTGGCGGCGCGCCGTCGGAACTGCTCGGTGTACACAGCCGTGGTCTCGCCGGGAAAGAAGGCGAGCAGGAGATCGTCGGTAACGACATCGCCCGTGTGCGTGAGGATCGGAATCGGGCCGAGCCGGGTCGCCGAAACCTTGGCGCGCAGGCTCTCCGGCAGGGGGATTTGTACGTTCGGGATCGAGAAGAATGCGCCGATCAGGCCCGAGATCAGCCGCACTTCGACGCAGGAATCGTAGGGGAATACCGACGCACCGAGGTTGGCCCCGGCGAGCAGCGGCACTTCCGATCCGCAGAACGCGCCGCCGGCATCGGTGTTGAACTCGTCGATCGGCGTCAACAGCCGCCCCTGTTCATCGTAGACGATGTTGTCGGGCATGAACTCGTCGCTCGGGTCGAACGTTGCATAGACGAGCACGTCGTGTTCGCGCTCCACCTTGATCGCGTCGCGGCTCGTATCGATCGAGCGCGTCACCGTCTCCAGGCGGATCGGGTTCGAGCTCGTCTGGGTATTGCTCCAGAGTTCGTGGATGGCGTCGGCGGCGAATTCGCCGAGCGACTCCATGCGTGAAAACAGACGGTCGACACCGCGCGGCGACGCGTCGCCGCCGCCGTGTTGCAAGTACCCGACGACGACCCGCTCGCCGAAGCGTTCCTCGACGGCCGCCTCGACGTGGCCCGACGACTCGACGCTCCAGAGCTGGTTATCGTCGCCGGCGACAGTGCCGTGCATGCCGAAGGCGAAGAACATCCCGATCGGCGCCCCGGCCGCGGTGTCGACGCGCAGAACCGAGAGGTACGGATCTTTGTAGCGACCGGCGGGAATATCGTCGAAGAACTGCACACCGTCGTTGTCGCCGCGGCGGTCGCTATAGACGCGGTCGAGCGGATCCCAGTCCTTCACCTGGCCAAGTCCAATGGCGGCGGGCTGGCGCGTATTCCATGCTTCGAGCGCCACGCTCGTCATGCTCTCGACGGCGCGCTCGAAGATCTCCCGATTGAAGCGGTCGCCGCCGAGATACCAGGTGAGACCCTGGTCCCAGTTGGCCGGCGCGCTGTGGCTGTGGTTCGCCGCGAGAGTGACGCGCCCGGCGAGATTACGGCCGGTGGCGGCGCTCAGGCGCTTCTCGACTGCGTTGACCATCCCCTCGAAGGTGTAGATCGCGTCGGTCTTGAGAACGACGAGGTCCTGCGCGCCGTTCTCGAGCCAGAGCGCGACGATCTTGGGCTGCGTCTGCACGCCGATCGAGGGGTTGAAGCGCGTATGGTAGTTGCTGCGCCGGCCGTCGTAGCGCCCGGCGTCGCCGAAGCAGCGGCAGCGGCTGGTGTAGCCGCCGAGCGGCGCGCCGACGGGAAAATCGGCGAAGCCTTCGGCCATGCCTGCAACCGGGGCACCGGTCAGCAGCGGACACCCCTCACTCGGGCAGGTCGCTGTCGGCGTGGCGGTCGACACCGGCGTCGGCGTCGCGGTCGGCGTGGCGGTGGCCGACGGTGTCGATGTCTCCGTGAACGTCGAGGTGGGGCTTGGCGTCGCCGTGAGCGTCGGCTCCGCGGTCGGGGTGAGCGTCGGACTCGACGTCGGGACGAGTGTCGACGGCGCGGTAACGCTCGGCACCGAGGTCGTGGTCGCTACCGGCGTCGACGTGAGCGTCGGCACTGGGGACGACGTCGCGGTCGGCACCGCGGTCGACGTCTCGGTCGCGGTGGGAATCGGCGCGCCACCCGAGTTCGAGTCGTCATCCGTGCATGCGCTCAAGGCAAGCGCGCACGCCGAAATCGAAATCACGGTCCATTGGTGCAAGTACCTACGAACCCGCGATCCCTGGAAACCAGAGGCTGGGACAACGGAACCACGACGAATCATCGACATCAGCATGCACCTTACTTGCATTCTCCGGAGGGAGAATTGCAATCAATTCTCGATTTCGAACTCGCGGCTCACTGCGTCATAGTCTGTGTTCTTGCCTTCCGGATCCCAGATTGGATCGGGCACCGAGGCGTCGGGTACCGTGCCGCGGTAGGTTCCGGCGACGCGAATGCGCATACTCGCGCCGGACTCGCCGGCGGCGCGTTGCCATTCGCCGGTCCATTGATCCGGCGGCTGAAAGTAGATGACCACGTCGCGCGACGGGCCGCTTGCGACGACATTCCACGCCACGCCGTCGCGCCGCTCGATTGCGACGCGAGGCGGATCCATGTCGTTGGTGCCACCGATCCACGAGAACGCAACCCGGCTGTCGGCACGGACCTCGGAGGCGGGCTCGGCGAGTACCGACCCGACCCGCAGCGGATCCGACGCTGGCAGGGCCCGTGACATCTCGACGACCTGCTCGTCGAGATCCGCGAGGAAGGTCTGGATCTGGTCGATACCTTCGAGGTCGACATCGTGCCAGTCGGGCAGTTCGACCGCGAAAGGCGGTCCGCCTTCGAGTTCGCGTACCATGCCGACGAACGCGCTGGCGACGTGGTCGGCGGTTCCTGCGCCAAAGGCCGTCATCTCTTGGCGATAATGCGGACGGGTCACGTACTCCCAGGCGGTGACGATGTAGCCCATGTAGCCGTTGGCGTGGCTGATCACGACCGGGATCGGCGCGCCTTTGTCCGGCGCGACCTCGTCGGTCGTGAAGTTCTCGCGCACCTGCGCCTTGACCCAATCCGGCGCGTCCGGCCACTCATAGCCCTGGTAGACGTTGCCTGCCTCGCGATCGACGCGGCTCTTGATGTTGAAGGAGAGGTCGGTGGTGACCTCTCCGGGCGACCCGAGCAGCAGCACGTCGCCGATGCGTATGGCCTGAAGCCGCACCGTCGCTGAATCGTGCAGAATGCGTACCATCGGAAAGCGCGGGCCGAGGTAGGCGGAGGTCGGCACGGGAAAGCCATCGATGCCCGGGATATCGGCGACGCGTTGCTCGAGGCGCGGTGTGGTTGCGCCCGGGGCGGTGCCCGTGGATTCGAAGGCGCGCTCGGCGGCGTCGGCGATGATCTCGCTCATGACCTCCATCGATTCGAAGCTGCCGCGCATGAAGTGGTGGTCTGGGTGATTGAAGCCGCGGTCCGGCTCGGAGTCGCCGAGTGCGCCGGGAAGCCACATCGACGGCGCGCCGGTGCGCTCGCGGAGCTTGTTCTCGACGTGCGTCGGCCACTCGCCCGACGAGATGGCGTGTCCGCCGGGCAGGGACTCGGGGTGCATGCCGAAGACGAAGACGAAGGCGAGCGGCTCGCCGGTGTCGACGGCGTCGAAGCGGAGCGCCGCGAGGTCGGCATCGAAATGGTCGCGCGGGTAGCCGACGGGTATCGCTTCGCTGACGCCGTCGGGGCTCGTCATCTGGACGACGCTGGGGCCGATGATGTTGTGTTGCACTTCGCGGAATTCGCGCACCGAACTGCGCAGCACGGCGGGGCGCAGGTTGCGGTTGGCCGCGATGACGGCGCGGGCGATGGCGCGGGTGACGTAGACGAAGTGGCGCGGGTCGAAGGCGTCGGCGAGAATCCAGACGCCGGGCGAGGGGCTGACGGCGTGTGGTCCGGAGTGGTTGTGGGTGGCGACGAAGAAGATGTGGTCGCGATCGATACCCGTCTCGGCTGCGACGAGCGCCGCGACGCGGCGGTGGATCTGCTCGTGGCCGAGGTAGAGATCGGCGCGGACGATGGCGATCTTTGTCTCGCCCCGTTGGAGCACGAGCGCCTTCATGACGGCCGGCTCTTCGATGCCTTGTCCTGGCTCGAAGAGCGTCGCGTAGCGGCCGGGTACGGTGGCTGCGACGCGCTCGGCGAGCATCCCGAGCACCCATTCGGTGGCACCCTCGATATGGGCGACCGGGTCGAGCACGGGAGGGCTGAGGATCGGCAGCAGCTGCGACAGCGCGCGGAGTAGGAGTCGGTCGCGATCGGGCAGGGCATCGGTGCCTACCTGACCCGGCTTCGCACCTACCTTCCACGGCGCGGAGACCGCGGCGAAACCCACGCGCAGGGCGTCGTTGGAGTCCGCCGGCGGGAAGGCGTCGTCGTCGCCGCACCCGATCAGCAAGAGAACGACGCAGGCACAGAGAATGGTCGCCGGGCCGCGGGTCATGGGGCGTACTGGGTTCGGCGAGCGAAGGGTTGCGTTGGGGTTGGGCATCGGTGATTCGGATCTCGGCACTGCGAGGTATTCACAGCGGGCATTGGCTGCTTACCGCGCCGCGCCGATGGGGTGCAACCTTTGCCGTGAGCTACTCCTCGATCGCGAACTCGAAGAGCAACCAGCCGACGACGAGGAAGATCACGTCGAATGCCAACATCGTGCCGAGCCATGGCTGCACCTGTGCGAACGTCGCGCCGGCGAGGAGATCCTCGGTGACGCTCACCCCGCCGATGAACAGCGGCACGATCAACGGCAACATCAGCAACGGCAGCATGACCTCGCGGGCGCGGGTGCGCACGGCGATCGCTGCGAACAGCGAACCCAAGGCGGCCAGACCGAGCACCCCGAGCAGCACCGCGCCGAGCACGCCGGCCAGCGCTGCGGTCGCGTCGATGTCGAAGAAAAGTACGAACACCGGCAGGATCCCGAGTTGTGCCGTCGCCATCATCAGGAAATTCGCGGCCGCTTTCGCCAAGTAGATGCTGCCCCGATCGATCGGACTCAGCAGCAGTCCCATCAGGCAATCGTTCTCGCGCTCGGTCACGAACGAACGCCCGAGTGCGACTACGCCGGCGAAGGTCACGGCAACCCACAGCGCCCCCGGCGCCGCCTCCGGCCGCAATTCGCTGGTGGGGTCGAAGGCGAAGCTCAGGATCAGTAGGGTGAGCAGGCCGAGGAGCAGCAGCGAGGCCAGCGTCTCCTTGGTGCGGATCTCGAGGGCGATATCCTTGCGCACCAACGCGAGCACCTCACCCATGATTGCGATCCCTGCGGCTGGCAAAGATGCCTGCATAGGCTGCGTCGAAGGCGGCGCGCGAACCGGGATCGACGACGTCGTCCCAAACCTTCCTGCCGCGCCGCAGCAGCACGGCGCGGCGGGCGACGCCGAGCCCGAGTTCGACGTCGTGAGTAGACAGGATGACGGTGCAACCGCGCTCGACCGCGCCGTGCAGCATGCCGAGGAGCATCGCCACGCCGTCGGCGTCGAGGCCGGTGAACGGCTCGTCGAGGAGGATCAGATCGGGCTCGTGGAGCAATGCACGGGCGACGGCGCAGCGCTGTTCGAGCCCGCGCGACAGGGTGCGCAGGGGTCGTGTTGCCCAGCCGACGACGCCCACGGCGTCGAGCAACGCGGCGACGCGTGCCGGCGCGTCGTCGATCCGGTAGAGCCGGGCATAAAAGGAAAGATTCTGTGCCGGCGTCAGATCGGGATAGAGAAAGCTCTGGTGCGAGAGGAAGCCGATCCGGCGTCGCGCCTGCGCGCGACCCCTCGCACTGGCCGCGCCGAACAGCGCAAGTTCGCCGGCGCTCGGCCGCAGTAACGTCGCCAGGATACGCAGCAGCGTGCTCTTGCCGGCGCCGTTCGGGCCGAACAAGGCGACGCTCTCTCCGGGGCCGACGGTCAGCGAAACCCGGTCGAGGGCAACGAGATTGGCGTAGCGGCGGACCAGCTCGCGGGCCTCGATCACCGGCGCGGCCCGCGCTCGACGTCGAGCCGCATCATCACACGCCTGGCCAGGTCGAGTCCGATGGCCTGTTCGTGGCGCCGCAGCGCCCGCAAGCCGTCGTCGTACTCGTGCTCGTCGACCGCAACGAATCCCAAGCGAGCGTAGTAGGGCGCGTTCCACGGCACGTGACGAAAGGTCGAGAGGGTGATCGCCGCGACGTTTCGCTCCGCTGCGAAGCGGACCACCGCGGCGATCAGCGCCGTGCCGATGCCGCGGCGGCCATGCGCGGGCAGGACGTCGATTTCTTCGAGATGGGCGTTGCCGTCGATCATCTGCACGAGTGCGAACCCAACCGGCTCACGGGCCTCGTCGAGCGCTACCCACAGGAGGCCTTCGGTGGCAGCGCTCGCGAAGGTCTCGGCGCTGAAGGAATCCTCGGCGAGGTGGCGCGGAAGGTCCTCCGCGGGGAACTGCGTCGCGGCGGTGCGTTCGATCGCCGGCAGCGCGCTGGCGTATTCCGGCAGACAAGGAACGATCGTGTAGCGGGGCTCGATCGGCATGGCGCTGGAACGCGTCCCGATCCGCCGGGGAACGCCTCAGAACGTGGCGCCGGCGCCGCGTGCCTCGCGCAGGGATTGAAGCGAGGTGCCATCACGGTCACAGGCGGCACCGGTCGGGCACGGCAAGCAGGGAGCGAAGCCGGTCAGGCTGTACGAACCGGGCTCGCACAACGCCACGGTGGCGAGGGCGACTGTCGCCGCGAGCTCCGCTGGCGCAACCCCCTCGGCATCGTCCTCGGCTCGTTTTGCGGCATCAGCGTGCGCGGCTGCCCCGGGTGCTTCGATTTCGGCGGCATCGCCTGGCGCTACGGCTACGTCTTCTTCAATGACTCTGCAGGTCGACGCGCCCGCCATCGGTGCGGTGGTCCCCTGCGGACACAGCAGGCACGCGGTGCTGCCGGCAAGCGCTTGTGCCTTCTCTGGCGGACAGGGATTGCAGGGCACGCGGCCGTCGGCACTGAAGCTTCCGGGTGCGCACGGCTCCGGGATCGGTGAGCACGTCGCGCCGCCCCTGCGCAGATGGCGCGTTCCTTCGGTGCAGGGGAGGCAGGAGATTTGGCCGAAATCGGCGGCATAGGTGCCTGGGCGGCACTCGATGCACTCCGCTTGCGCCGCGCGCGGCTGCGCCGATCCCGCCGGACACGGGGCGCACGGCCGTTGGCCCGTTTCGCTGTACGTTCCCGGCAGGCAGACATTCTGCGCCGCGGCGGGGGACGTCTGCAGAGCCGGAGCGAGCGACGCGACGACAATCGCGATCAATGGCAGCATTCGCATACCTCCCTTTCTGACAGAACCGGACGCAAGAGAAAACCGCGGAATGCAGCTTTGCACCCGCTGCCGCTTGCCGGCCCGCGGCTCGATGTGTAGCCAGTTCGAGCATGAGCGCCATCCGCATCATGCATTTCTCCGACGTTCTCTGCGTCTGGGCGTACGTCTCACAAGTGCGTGTCGAAGAACTGCGACGGACGTTCGCCGAACAGGTCGAGGTCGACTGTCGGTTCGTCTCGGTGTTCGGCGACGCCCGCGGCAAACTCGCCAAGAACTGGTCGGAGCGTGGCGGCGCAGCTGGCTACCGCGATCACGTCGAAGAGGTGGTCGGGCAGTTCAACCACGTGCCGCTGCACGACGAGATCTGGGTGCGCGAGACGCCGCATTCCTCGCTGCCGAGTCATGAGTTCCTGTGTGCGGTGCGGCTGCTCGAGGCCGCGGGGCAGGTGGCGAAGGGGTCGTTCGACGACGCCGCGTGGCGGGTGCGGCAAGCCTTCTTTCGCGATCTGGTCGACGTCTCGCGGCGCGCGGCGTTGCTGCGCGTCGGCGCAGAGGCCGGGCTGCCGGTTGCGGCCATCGCGGAACTGCTCGATTCGGGCGCGGCGCATGCGGCGCTTGCGGCCGACCTCGAACTGGCGCGGGAGCACGACGTGCGCGCCAGCCCGACGCTGATCTTCAACGACGGCCGGCAGCGACTCACCGGCAACGTCGGCTACAGGATCATCGAGGCCAACGTCCGCGAACTCCTGGACCGCCCGTCCGGTCAGAATTCGTGGTGCTGAGCGGATCGCCCCGGCTGCGGCGAATGGCTTTCCTTTGACAGCGACCGCTGGGGCTGCGCTAGGCTGGCCGCATGAGCGCTGCGCAGCGTCGCCTTGGCGTTGACTTGGGCGGAACCAAGATCGAAGCAGTCGTGCTGGAGGGCGACGATCGCATCGTCGTTCGGCGCCGGGTCCCGACCGAACAAGTTCGCGGCTACGAACACATCATCGAACAGATCGCGCTGCTCGTGGGTACACTCCGCGCGGAGGCGCCGCGATGCGATGCCATCGGCGTCGGCACCCCTGGTGCCGTCTCCCGGCGTGACGGCACGCTGAAGAACTCGAACACGCAGTGCCTCAACGGCCGCCGGCTGGGTGAGGATCTCAGCGCGCGTCTCGGCATGCTGGTTCGCATCGAGAACGACGCCAACTGCTTTGCGCTCGCCGAAGCGGTTGCCGGTGCGGGGCAGGGCGCGGGCTTGGTCTTCGGCGTCATTCTCGGTACCGGCATCGGCGGCGGCTTCGTCCATCACGGCGAGCTGCGGAGCGGGCCGCAACACCTCGCCGGCGAGTGGGGGCATCATTGCATCGACCAAGCGGGACCGGCCTGCTACTGCGGGCAGCGCGGTTGTGTCGAGGCGTACATCGCCGGCCCGGCGGTGGCGGCGCGCTACCGGCAACGCAGCGGTCGCGAGGTGACGATGGAGCAGGTGGTCGAACGCTACAGACGACGCGAGCCCGAGGCAGTCGAGGTCTTCACCGAGTTCATCGATCGTTTCGGTCGGGCACTCGCCAACGTCATCGACATCGTCGATCCAGACTTGATCGTACTCGGCGGCGGTTTATCGAACATCGAGGAACTCTACAGCGCGGGGCGCGCTGCGGTGGCACGCTATGTCTTCAATGACGAATTGCGCACGCCGATCGTGCGCAATCACCTCGGCGATTCGGCCGGGGTGCTGGGCGCGGCATTGCTGGGCTGATGCGACCGCTCACCAATCCCCTGCCGCAATTGGTGCCCCAGCGGGTGCGCCAGACGCGCGCGCAAATCGAGTTTCGCCAGTGGGCGCGAACGCAACCGCTGGAGGTGCATGGCGGTCCGATCAATGATCCGCCGGTGTCGCTCGCCGCCGGCCAACGCCAACGTTTGTGCCCGGTCGGGCCCGGGGAGCGCTTCGGCCCGCCGCGTGGCGGTTGGCAGCAACGTTGGTTTCGTGTCGACATCCCGGCGGCCGCCGCCGCCGAGCGCGGTCGGCGCCATTTGCAGTGGGATTGCCAGGGCGAGACCACGGTGCATGTGGACGGCGTGCCGTGGGCCGGGCTCGATGTCGCGCATGCCACGTGTCCGTTGCCCGACGCAGCGGCGACACTGTGGCTCGATTGCTCGACGTGGCAGACGGGCATCTGGCCGCCGGGTGCTCCGGCGAACGCGGTGCAGATCGATCGCTACGGCCTGCGGTTCGATGGGTGTCGGCTGCGCGTCCGCGATCCCCAGGCGTGGCAGGCGTTTTGGGATCTCGATGTCTTGGTACAGCTGATGAACTTGCTGCTCGAGCGCGACGGGGTGAAGAGCGGCGATGGTTTCGGCTTCGTCAAACCGATCGGATCCTGCTCGCCGCTGCTGCGCCTGCTGTTGCACGCACTCGACGAATCCTGTGATGCCTTCGTGAGCGCAGGCGTAGCTGGCCTGCGCGCGTCGCTGGCGGCGCTCTTGCGTCGGTTGCCCGCGGAGGCGTGGCAACCGGTGGCGGCGCTATGCGGTCATGCGCATCTCGACATGGTCTGGTTGTGGCCGGAGATGGCGACGCGCCGCAAGGCCGTCCACACCTTCGCCACCGCGCTGCGCCTGCTCGAGCGCTACCCGGAGCTGACCTTCGTGCAGAGCCAGCCGGCTCTGTACCGCGGCGTGGCGCAAGATGCGCCGGAACTGTGCTCGGCAATCGAGCAACACGTGCGCGCGGGTCGCTGGGAGGTCAATGGCGCGTTCGAGGTCGAACCCGACAATCATCTGCCGTGCGGCGAGGCCCTCGCGCGCTCGTTGGTGCATGGCCAACGCCATATCGCTACGCTGCGTGGCTCCACCAGCAAGCTGTGTTGGCTCCCGGATGTCTTCGGCTATTCCGCGGCGCTGCCGCAGATTCTCCGTCTCGGCGGCGTCGAGAACTTCTTCACCACCAAGATGACCTG
>Ga0163144_10010002_pt1 | contig 20275 bp, 16 predicted proteins | sample OliLak19BULKMAT1_FD_123175 | JGI IMG/M metagenome (GOLD analysis project Ga0163144, IMG submission 123175) | Freshwater microbial mat bacterial communities from Lake Vanda, McMurdo Dry Valleys, Antarctica - Oligotrophic Lake LV.19.BULKMAT1 | ecosystem: Environmental > Aquatic > Freshwater >... | reverse complement strand
GTCGATGTTGTTCATCGGCGCCGGCGAGATGATCGAGCTCTGCGCGACGCATTTCTGCGCGCGCAGCCCGCGCAGCCCGCGCAGCGTGACGTTCGCCAATCGGACCACCGAACGCGCGGCCGATCTGGCGGCGCGTTTCTCGGCCCGCTCGGTCGCGCTTCCCGACCTCCCGCAGCACATCGCCCAGCACGACATCATCGTCACCTGTACGGCGAGCCCCCTGCCCATCGTTGGCAAGGGGCTCATCGAGCGCGCGCTGAAACTGCGCCGGCATCGCCCGATCCTGATCGTCGATCTTGCCGTGCCGCGCGACGTGGAACTCGAAGTGGGCAGCCTCGGGGACGTGTTTCTCTACACCGTCGACGATCTCGGCCGGATCGTGCAGGAGGGCCTCGAGAATCGCCAGTCGGCGGTGACGCAGGCCGAGGCGATCATCACGGAGGGGGTGAACGATTTCATGCAGTGGCTGCAGACGCGCAAGAGCGTGCCCACGATCCGGGCGTTGCGCGATCATGCGGAGCGGCTCCGGCGCAACGAGATGGAGCGCGCCGCGAAGGCGCTGGCCCGCGGCGACGATCCCGCCATGGTGCTCGAAGCGCTCTCGCACGGCATCACCAACAAGCTCCTCCACGCCCCGACGGCCGCGCTGCACGGTGCCGAAAGCGAAGAGCGGGAGCGTCTCGAGACGCTGCTCACCCGCCTGTACTCGATTCCGCGCGAGTAATGAAACCGAGTATCCAGGCGAAGCTCGGGCAACTCTCCGCGCGGCTGGAAGAGATCAATCGACTGCTTGCGTCGGAGCGCTCCACGGCGGACATGGACAGCTACCGCAGGCTGACCCGCGAGCGTGCCGAGATCGAGCCTGTGGTGGAGCTGTACAAGGAGCACGAGCAGGGGCGCCACGATCTCGACACTGCGCAAGAGATGGCGCAGGAGCCCGAACTGCGCGAATTCGCCGAGAGCGAGATGCGCAGCGCGCGCGAGAAGCTCACCCGGCTCGAAGCGGAATTGCAGCAGGAGCTGCTGCCGAAGGACCCGAACGACGATCGCAACTTGTTCCTCGAAGTCCGCGCCGGGACGGGTGGCGACGAATCGGCGCTGTTCGCGGGCGAGGTGTTCCGGATGTACTCGCGCTATGCCGAACGCAATGGCTGGCGCGTGGAGATCATTTCGCACAGCGCGTCCGAGGTCGGTGGCTACCGCGAGATCATCGCCAGGATCGTCGGCCGGGGCGCGTATTCGAAGCTCAAGTTCGAATCCGGCGCCCATCGCGTCCAGCGCGTTCCGGTGACGGAGACGCAGGGACGCATTCACACCTCGGCGTGCACCGTGGCCGTGCTGCCGGAGGTGGACGAGATCGGCGCCGTTGTGATCAACCCGGCCGAGCTGCGCATCGATACCTTCCGCGCCTCGGGCGCGGGCGGGCAGCACATCAACAAGACCGACTCGGCGGTGCGGGTGACGCACATTCCGACCGGCATCGTCGTCGAGTGCCAGGACGACCGATCGCAGCACAAGAACAAGGCCCAGGCGTTGTCGGTGCTGGCGGCGCGCATCAAAGACCAGCAGATGCGCGACCAGGCGGCGAAGACCGCCGCCACCCGCAAGTCGCTCGTGGGCAGCGGCGATCGCTCGGAGCGCATCCGGACGTACAACTTTCCCCAGGGTCGGGTGACCGACCATCGCATCAACCTCACGCTCTACAAGATCGAAGCCGTGATGGACGGCGACCTCGACGAGCTCACCGGTGCCCTGCTGGCCGAACACCAGGCCGAGCAGCTTGCGGCGCTGGCCGAGGAGGCGTGAGGCGTCCGGCCTGATGGCAGCGGCGAGCCTCGGCGCGTTATTGCGCGAGGACGCGGTCCGCCTGGCCGCTACGACCCGCATCGGGTTCGACACGGCGCTGCGCGTCATCCACCGTGTCGCGCACAACCGGCTGTCGCTCCCGCCTGCGCAGCGCATCGTGCGCGAGCACGAGCCGTCGGGTGCCTTCGCGCTGGAGCGATATGCCGAGGCGGTGGTCCGTCTGATGGCCGGAGAACCGGTCGCCTACGTGCTGGGCGAAGAGCCGTTTCGCAATCACGTCTTTCGCGTGACACACGATGTATTGATTCCGCGTCCGGACACCGAAGTGCTCGCGGCTTGTGCGCTCGAATCGCTGCCCGAAGGGCCAGCGGTGCGGGTGCTCGATCTGGGGACGGGCAGCGGTTGCATCGCCATCTCGATTGCGCTCGAACGGCCACGAGCTTCGGTCGTCGCTGTGGACGCGAGTCCGGCGGCGCTGGCCGTCGCCCGTGAGAATGCCCGCCGGCTCGGCGCCGCCAACGTGCGGTTCGTCGAATCGGACTGGTACCACGGGCTTGCCGGCCAGCGCTTCGACCTGATCGTGTCGAATCCCCCCTATGTCGCGGCCGGAGATCCTCACTTGGCCGATCTTGCGCACGAGCCACGTGCCGCGCTGGTCGCCGGCGACGACGGTCTGGACGCGATCCGGCGCATCGTCACCGATGCCGGGAAACATCTGGATGCGGGCGGAGAGCTGATCGTCGAGCACGGCTACGCACAGCGTGCCGCCGTCGTGGAGATGTTCCGGGCGGGGGGCTTCGAAAGGCTTACCGGCCACCTCGATCTGGCCGGCTTGGCGCGAGTCGTGGCCGGCTATTACGCCTGATCGGAGTGTGGTTGTTGGCCGGTGGTCGAACCGGCTAACATAGTTGCCTGTCGGATCGGTGTGGGTGTCGATCGACCCCATCGGATTAATGAGGAAAAGTACATGGACGCCAAGGAACGCATTCAGAAACAAGTCGCCGACAACCCCGTCGTGCTCTATATGAAGGGCACGCCGGACGCGCCGATGTGCGGTTTTTCCGCCACCGCGGTGCAGATCCTGGAAGCCTGCGGAGTCGACGAAGTGGCGACCGTCAACGTCCTGGAGGACGCTGACGTACGCCAGGGCATCAAGGAGTTCTCCAGCTGGCCCACCATCCCGCAGCTCTACGTCAAGGGCGAGTTCGTCGGCGGAGCGGACATCATGCGCGAGATGTACCAGAGCGGAGAACTGCAAAAGCTGTTCGGGAAGTGACCGCAATCACGTCATTTCGACGGGCCGGCACAGCGCCGGCCCGTTTGTTTTCGAGCGGTTTGGCATGACGTTCGGGGCTGCGCAAGATCATCAGCCGCTGCGGGAGGCGGTGCGCGACCTGTGTTCGCGCTTCGATGGCGCCTACTGGCGCGAACGCGACGAGAGGCGCGAGTATCCGGAGGCTTTCGTGCGCGCGCTCACCGAAGCGGGCTGGCTCTCGGCGCTGATCCCCGAGGAGTACGGCGGCTCGGGCCTGGGCGTTACCGAAGCCTCGGTGATCCTCGAGGAAGTGAACCATTCCGGCGGCAATTCCGGCGCCTGTCATGCGCAGATGTACGTGATGGGCACGATGCTGCGTCACGGTTCGGACGAGCAGAAGCGCCGCTACCTGCCCGACATCGCCGCTGGCACGTTGCGCATGCAGTCGTTTGCCGTGACCGAGCCCACCACCGGCTCCGATACCACGAAACTGAAGACGGTTGCGCTACGCAAGGGAGATCGCTATCTGGTAACCGGCCAGAAAGTGTGGACGTCCCGGGTGCAGCATTCCGATCTGATGCTGCTGCTCGCGCGCACCACGCCGCTCGACCAGGTCAAGAAGAAGTCCGAGGGTCTGTCGGTGTTTCTCGTCGACTTGCGCGAGAGCCTCGGGCGTGGGATGAGCGTTCGGCCGATCCGGAACATGCCCAACCATGAGACCAACGAAGTATTCTTCGACGAACTCGAAGTGCCGGCGGAGAACCTGATCGGTGTCGAGGGTCTGGGCTTCCGCTACATCCTCGACGGCATGAACGCCGAGCGCATCCTGATCGCCGCGGAATGCGTCGGCGACGGTCACTGGTTCATCGAGCGCGCGGTGAAATACGCTGGCGAACGCGTCGTGTTCGACCGGCCGATCGGTCGCAACCAGGGAGTGCAATTTCCCATTGCCCGTGCCCATGTGAACGTACAGGCGGCGGATCTGATGCGTTTCAAGGCGGCCCACCGGTTCGATGCGGGCGAACCCTGCGGGGCGGAGGCGAACATGGCCAAGCTGCTGGCCGCGGATGCTTCCTGGGAAGCGGCGAACGCCTGCCTGCAGACCCATGGCGGTTTCGGCTTCGCGGCAGAATACGACGTCGAGCGCAAATTTCGCGAGACGCGCCTGTATCAGGTGGCGCCAATCTCCACCAACCTGATTCTTGCCTATATCGGGGAACACGTTCTCGGCATGCCGAGAACGTACTGAGCCTGCCGGATCCGGGAGTCAGGGCTTGGTGGCCGGCGTTTCCATGGGCTGGGTCATGGCGGCGGTTGGGCCCGTCGACTGGGTAGCGCGGCCGGCATGCAACATCAGCGTGTCCGCGATGACCGCAAACGCGCGGCCTTGCCCGCCGGCCCGCGCGGCCTCGAAGGCAGCGTTGAGCGCGAGCAGTTTCGTCATGGCGGCGAGCTCCACGATGGCATCCATTCCGCAGTCGGTGTCTTTCATGATCGTGTTCCTGGAAATTGGTGATTCGTCCCAGCGTGTCGCCGTGCCGGAAGGTGAGTGCTCCCGCAACTCGAGCCTGGCGGCTTCGCCAGCCTCGCGGGATTCGAACCTTCGTCAGCAGCATGGTTCGCCGCCGGGAGATGCAGCCTCTATCGGCGCAAAGCGAGCAGGCTTGAGGCCGCCCCATGTATGAGCACGCACGCGCGCGTGGCTGTCTCGGCTGCGGGACGCTATCATCTCCCGGTTGGCGGGTGCGGATCCGGTCGGATGGCACCAGCCGCCGTCTCGTACCCGACCGGAGGCCTTCCGGTCGGCTTGCTGTGCACCCCTCGCCGGGGGATCAGGGGGAGGAACTCCAGTAATGATGGAACTGGTGCGGCTGGCGTTGCGCCGGCCGTATACCGTGGCGGTGCTGTCGCTGCTCGTGATCTTGCTGGGCTTGCTGGCCGCGACACGGATGATCGTCGACTTCTTCCCGAAGATCGACATTCCCGTGGTGTTCGTGGGCTGGCAGTACTCGGGCCTGTCAGCGGAGGAGATGGAGCGCCGGGTGGTCATCATCTCCGAGCGAGCCTATTCCACCACCGTCGCGGGCATCGATCGCATCGAGTCGAACTGCATCCCGGGGATCGGGCTGGTGAAGGTGTTCTTCCACCCGGGCATGGAAATCGGCGCTGCGATTGCCCAGATCAATGCCATCAACGGGACCGTGCTGCGCATCCTGCCGCCCGGCATCTCGCCGCCGGTGATCATCACCTACAACCCGGCCACGGTCCCGATCGTCAATATGACCTTCTCCAGCAAGACATTGCCGGAGGGACGCATGTTCGACCATGCCTTCAATTTCGTGCGTGTGAAGCTGTTCACGATCCCCGGGCTGCAGACGCCGGCGCCGTTCGGCGGGAGATTGCGCCAGATCTCGGTCGATCTGAATCCGACCCTGATGACGGCCCGCGGCGTTTCACCCAACGACGTGGTGAACGCCATCCAGACGTCCAACCTGCTGATCCCGTCCGGCACCGCGCGTATCGGCAGCTTCGACTACAACGTGCTGATGAATTCGAGCCCGGCAACGGTGAGCGATTTCAACCGCGTGCCGATCAAGGTGGCTGCCGGCGTTCCGGTGACGATCGGCGACGTCGCGAAGGTCGAGGACGGTTTCACGAACCAGAGCAACATCGTCCACGTCGATGGCCGTCGCGCCACCTACCTCACGATCCTCAAGCATTCGGATGCGTCCAGCCTGACGGTCGTGCGGCGCGTGCGTGAACTGCTCGACGAAATCCGTGCCGATGCGCCGGACGGCATGGACATCACGCTCGACTTCGACCAGTCCGAGTTCGTCCGCGCCGCCATCTGGAACGTGGCGAGCGAAGCGGTGCTCGCGTCACTGCTGGTGTCGTTGATGATCCTGCTGTTTCTCGGCAGCTGGCGCAACACGATCGTCGTGATCACGTCGATTCCGTGCGCGATGTTCGCCGGTCTCATCTGTCTGTACCTGACCGGCAACACCATAAACCTGATGACGCTGGGCGGCCTGGCGCTCGCGACCGGTATCCTGGTGGACGACGCCACGGTGGCGGTGGAGAACATCCACCGCCACCGCGCGCTGGGCCAGCCACTGACGGTCGCGATCATCGAAGGTTCGCGCGAAGTGGCTCTGCCGCGAACCATGTCGACGCTCGCCATCTGCATCGTGTTCTTCCCGGTGTCGTTCCTGTACGGCGCATCGAAGTACCTGTTCACGCCGCTGGCGCTCGCGGTGGTGTTCTCACTGCTCGCGTCCTACGTCCTGTCGTTCACGCTGGTGCCCATGCTCTCCCGCCAGTTGCTGACGGGCGAACATCATGGCGATCACGTGCCCGGTGCGCGGCGGTCGTTCATCGAGCGCTTCAACGACGGCCGTGAATGGTTGCTCGAGGGCGTGCTGAAGGATTTCTACGGCGGCATCCTCACGATGGTCATGCACCATCGCGTCTTCATGATGCTGCTGGTGGTCGTCTTCGGCGCGGTCAGCGCGGCCCTGGTCAAGGTGGTGGGGACCGACTTCTTCCCGACCCCCGACGTCGGCATCATGAAGCTTCACTACCGCGCGCCCGTGGGCACCCGCATCGAGGAGACCGAGAAATACGTCCTCGAGATCCAGCAGGAATTGCGCAAGATCATTCCCGAGGCCGAACTCGACCGTATCAACGACATGGTCGGGGTGCCGCTGTTCTTCAACCTGGCGATGGTGCCGACCGACAACATCAGCGGCATGGATGCGGAGATCCTCATCCTGCTCAAGAAGCCGCACAAGCCGGTCGAGCACTACATGCGCGAGATTCGCAAGGTGATCCCGCCGAAGTACCCGGGTTCCGAGTTCTATTTCCAGAACGCGGACATCGTCACCCAGGTGCTCAATTTCGGGCTGCCCGCTCCGATCGACATCCAGATCCAGGACTCGAACTTCGAGCGCGCTCAGGGCTATGCCGCACGGGTCAAGCGCGCGATCGAGGAAACCCCCGGCACCGCCGACGTGCGCCAGATGCAGGTACTCAACTATCCGGCCCTCAAGATCGACGTCGACCGCATGCGCGCGGCACGGCTCGGCCTCACGCAACGCGACGTGGCCACGAGCGCGCTCGTGTCGCTGTCCTCGAGCGCGATCATCAGCCCGTCCTATTTCCTCAATCCCAACGGCGTCAACTACACCGTGTCCGTGCAGACGCCCCTCGAAAAACTCTCCAGCGTCGACCAGTTGATGGCCACCGCGGTTTCGCCGGTCACGAGCACGCTGCTGCAGCCGGCCGCGGCCCGCGTGCTGATGCCGCAACGCGGCGCGCCGGTCGTGACGCTCGGCAACATCGCGACCATTCGGCAGGAGACCAGCTATCAGTCGGTCTCCCACTACACGGTGCAGCGCGTGATCGACATCGCCGCCAACCTCGATGGACGCGACCTGGGCAGCACCGTCCGCGACATCCAGAAGCGTATTCTCGAGATCACGAGCGAAAAGGGCTTCCCCAAGACGACCAAGATCCTCACTCGCGGCCAGTACGAAGTGATGCAGTCCTCGTTCACGAGCCTGCTGCTCGGCCTCGTCCTCGCGGTGATCCTCGTCTACGCGCTGCTGGTGGTGTTGTTCCAGTCCTGGACCGATCCGTTCATCATCATGATGGCGGTGCCAGGGGCGCTGATCGGCATCTTGTGGATACTGGTCCTGACCGGCACCACGGTGAACGTGATGTCGCTCATGGGCGCGATCATGGCCGTCGGCATCGGAGTCTCGAACTCGATCCTGATCGTGAGCTTCGCCAACGACTATCGGGTGGCGAACCCGGAAATCGATGTGGTGGCCGCCGCGATCGAGGCCGGTCGCACCCGGTTGCGACCGGTGCTCATGACCGCGCTCGCAATGATCATCGGCATGATCCCCATGGCTCTCGGCTTGGGCGAGGCCGGAGAACAGAATGCCCCACTCGGAGTCGCCGTGATCGGCGGGCTGTTCTTCGCGACAGTCTCCACCCTGTTCGTGGTACCCGTGGTGTACTCCCTGTTGCGCAGGAAGATGCCGACGCTGCATGAACTCGATGCCCGCTTCGAGCGTGAGTCGCAGGGCGTGGGCGCCGTCTAGGAGATCGGAATGCAGATGCAGGAGAAACGTGCCTTCGGGGTCTTCTATGTGATCGGCATCGCGCTGATCGCATTGGCGGTGGGCGCCTGGTGGTACTACTCGAAGGGGCGCGATAGCTACGAGGCCGAGGCAACCAAGGCCAAGGCGGCGCAACTGGCCGCCGGGCCAAGTGTCGCGGTCGCGAAGTCGCAGCGCGGGCCGAACGTGCGCCGGCTCATGCTGGTGGGCGAGGCCCTCGCGGCGAGGAACACGACGCTCTACAGCAAGGTGAGCGGCTATCTCACCCGCATCACCGTGGACGTGGGCGATTTCGTCAAGACCGGGCAGGTCATCGCGGAGATCCAGTCGCCCGAGCTGGAAGCACAGGTGGCGACCCTCCTGGCCGGGTTGGAGAACAAGCGCCAGATCGCGCGCCGCACCACCGATCTCGCGAGCCAGGGCTTCTTCTCCCAGCAGACGCTCGACAATGCCAATACCGATGTCCGTGTGGCCGAAGCGCAGATCAACGAGATTCGCACGATCCAGGGCTATCGCACGATCCGCGCTCCTTTCGCCGGCGTGGTCACCGGCCGCTTCGCCGATCCCGGGGCGCTCGTCACCAACGCGACCAACAACCAGAGCGCAGCGCTGCCGCTCGTCACCATCGCCGACATCGCGCGGCTCAAAGTGACCGTTTATCCGGACCAGGCGGATGCGCCGATGATAAAGGCAGGACTCGATGCCGAGGTGGTCGACGCCGCCGCACCCGAGCGCAAGATCGTGGCAAAGATCGCCCGCGTCTCCGGCGAGCTCGATTTGCGCACGCGGACGTTGCGGACGGAAGTCGAGTTCGACAATGCCGATCGCACGTTCGTCCCCGGCAGCTTCGTCAACGTGTCGCTGCTGATACCGGCGGTGAGCTATGTCGAGGTACCGTCCGGAGCCCTCATCGCACGTGACAAGAAGACGCTGGTCGCCACCGTCGACGCGCACAACAAGGTGCACTTCGTGCCGATCGTGATGGCAGGCACGGATGGCAAGGTATTGCGCATCGCCAGCGGGCTCGACGAAGGCGTCACCGTCGTGGTGAGTCCGCCGACCAGCTTGACCGAGGGCGGCAAGGTGAGTCCGCAGCAACCGCCGGGTACGCCGCCGGCACCTGCGGCGAACGCCGCGGAGGTCAAGCCGGCGGAGATCAAGCCGCCGGCAGCCAAGTCCGGAGAGAAGAGATGAGTGAACTCGAAGACGGTTCGGGCGCGACCGCAGCACGGAGTTTTCACGACATGGGCGGGTTGCCCGCCGACATGGTGAAACCCGATGAGCACGACTACGCGCCGTGGGAGAAGCGGGTCGATGCCTTGATGATGCTGTTGTCGCACAAGGAGCGGCGATTGTTGACGGTGGATGAACTGCGTCGAAACATCGAATCGCTCGGTGCCCAGGCGTATGAACGCATGACCTACTACGAGCGCTGGATGCACGCGGTGACGCAGACGCTGATCCAGCGCGGTGTCATCTCCATCGACGAACTGGGCCGGCGCATGGACGAGGTCAAGGCACGTCACGACCGCGGGGAGCTGTGATGGCCGCGCGCTTTCGGCCCGGCGATCGGGTTCGGGTGCGTCGCGCCTATCCGCCCGGCCACGTGCGCACGCCCTGGTACGCGCGCGGCCATGCCGGCGTGGTGGAGCGCATCTGCGGCGAGTTCGCGAATCCCGAGGAACTTGCCTACGCGCGTGACGGTCTGCCACGGCGCCCGCTCTATCGTGTTCGCTTTTCCCAGCGCGATCTATGGCCGGACTATGCGGGCGGCGGCAGCGACACCGTCGATATCGAAATCTACGAGCACTGGCTGGAGGCACCATGAGCGATCCCGACGACCACGACCACGACCATGAGCACGAGCACGACCATGGTCATGACCACGACCACGATCATCCGCACGCGACGCTGCCGGAAGGATCGGATGAGCTCACCTATTACCAGATGATGGAAGTCGCGGTGCGCGAGTTGCTCGTCGCGAAGCACGTATTCAGTGCGGCGGACGTGCGCCGGCAGGTGGAGCACATGGACGCGCGCTCACCCGCGCTCGGCGCGAGGATGGTGGCGCGAGCCTGGGTCGATCCGGATTACCGGGCCCGCATGCTCGCCGACGGCAGTGCCGCGGCCGAAGAGATCGGTCTGGAAATCGGTCCGCTCAAGCTCGTTGTCGTCGAGAACACCAAGGAGGTGCACAACATGATCGTGTGCACGTTGTGCTCGTGCTATCCGAGGATGATCCTGGGGCTCCCGCCCGACTGGTACAAGAGCCGGCCCTACCGGAGCCGCGCCGTGCGCGAACCGCGCGCCGTGCTGGCCGAATTCGGCACGTGGATCCCCGACGACGTCGATGTGCGGGTGCACGATTCCACGGCCGACATGCGCTACCTCGTCCTGCCCCGCAGACCGGAGGGCACGCAAGGCTGGCCGGAGGACAAGCTCGCCGAACTGGTGACCCGCGACAGCATGGTCGGCGTGGCAATGGCGCGGTCGCCGACGAGCACCTGAAGCGCACCGCATGCTGCCTCTCGATGGCATCACCGTCGTATCCCTCGAACAGGCCGTCGCAGCGCCGTTCACCACGCGCCAACTGGCCGATCTCGGCGCGCGCGTCATCAAGATCGAGCGCCCCGGGGTGGGCGATTTCGCCCGTGGCTACGACCGGACCGTGCTCGGGCAGTCCTCGCATTTCGTCTGGCTGAACCGATCGAAGGAAAGCTTCACGCTCGACGTGAAACACCCCGAAGCTCCGGAGATCCTGGCGCGACTGCTCGAGCAGGCCGACGTGTTCGTGCAGAACCTGGTGCCCGGCGCTGCGGCGCGGCTGGGCCTCGGCTCCGAGGCCTTGAGCGCGAAGTATCCGAGGCTCGTCGCCTGCAGCATCTCGGGCTATGGACCCGACGGTCCTTATGCGCTGAAGAAGGCCTATGACCTGCTGATCCAGTGCGAATCCGGCATGGTTTCGATCAGCGGCACGCCCGATGAACCGAGCAAGGCCGGAATTTCCATCGCCGACATCGCGGCCGGCATGTACGGCTATAGCGGCATTCTCACGGCGCTGTTCCAGCGCGAGCGCTCCGGCAAGGGGGCGGTGTTCGACGTTTCCATGCTCGAAGCGCTGGGCGAATGGATGGGATATCCCATGTACTTCTCGCACTATGGCGGGTCGCCACCGCCTCGTTCGGGTGCTGCCCACGCGACGATCCATCCGTACGGTCCGTTTCCGGCGGGCGACGGACACACTGTGTTCTTCGGCATCCAGAACGAGCGCGAGTGGGCGAACTTCTGCGCCACCGTGCTCGGACAGCCAGCGCTCGCGACCGATCCCCGCTTCGACGACAACAGCCATCGTCAGGGCAACCGCGCTGCCTTGACGGCAGTCATCGTCGAAGTGTTCGCCGGGCTGGCTGCGGAGGAAGTGGTGCGGCGGCTCGACGAGGCACAGATCGCGAACGCGCGCCTCAACACGATGGACGAGTTCTTCGGGCACGCGCAGCTCAAGGCCCGCGATCGCTGGCGCTCGGTCGCCACGCCGAAGGGCGACATCGCGGCATTGATCCCGCCGGTGACGATGCGGGGTGTCGAGCCACGCATGGATCCGATCCCCGCCGTCGGGCGGGACACGCGCCGGATCCTGCGAGAGCTGGGGTTCGATGACGCCTTCGCCGATCGGCTCGCAGCGGACGGTGCTATCTGAGAGGACCGTTCCTTCTTCGAGATCGTCCGCTGCGCGACCGGTCTATTGCGGCAGCCCATCCCAGCGGTCGTGGCGCTCGCGCCGCTCCTGCCGATAGTTGGTGATCTCGAGGCGGATGCCGTCGGGATCGTCGAGGAACGTGGCCCAGTAGTCCGGCGCATAGGCCGGATGCAGTTTCGCATCCGAGGCGTCGATGCCCGCCGAGCGCAGCGCCGCCGCAACCGAGGCGACGTCTTCCCGGGTATCGACGCGAAAACAGAAGTGATGCAGACCCGGTGCATCGGGATCGTGCGCGTGCTCCGAGCGCGCGGGGCGCAGCACGTATCCGAAGTGGCGGTTGAAATACTGGACATGAGCCTCACCGCCGAGGGCGAAGCCGTGCTTCTTGAATCCGAGCAGCGCCATGACCGGGTCGTAGAAGCGTTCCGAGCGCGCCATCTCGGACACGGCCACGTAGACGTGATCGATGCCGATGACTTCGACCACGCTTCAGGCGGCCCCTTCGCACTGCCCCGGGGGGCAGATCCGTGTGCTCGATCCCGGATTGTCGGCGAGCCTGTGTGCGAACCGGCGCGATCGGATCAGCAGCTCACCGCCACAGGTGAGACGGATATCGCAGGGCACGTTCGCGGCGCGATCACGGCAGAACATGCACCGTACAGAGCCAATCCGCACTTCCGCGAATTCGGGCGGGAGATCCTCGTCGCAGCACTCGCAATAGGGTCTGAGGTGGAGCATGACTTCCTCCGCAGAGAACGGGCGTGAGCGGATCGGCGGACGATTCGATACCGATCGTACCGCACTTCGGTGTCCTTCGATGCCGCCGCCGGACGCCGCCGCCGATCTGCTTCAAATGTCTTCAGCATTCTGCCGATGCGTCTTGAGAATTGTCGATCATGACCCGGTCGGGCAATTGCACCGTGCCGGTACCAAGCCATCCGCCCTCGCCGCCGCTCAAGCGGCGTTGAGCACCGGTGGAATGAAGAGGCGGGCGTCGCGGCGCAGGAGTTCTTCCAGTTCCGCCGCCGGTACCGGCTTGCTGAAGATGTAGCCCTGGATCTGGTCGCAGTGCAGGTCGCGCAGGAAGCTCAACTGGGCTTCGGTCTCCACGCCCTCTGCCACGACTTCGAGCCTGAGGCTGTGGGCGAGGGCGATGATCGCCCGTGTGATGGTCGCGTCGTCCGCGTCGCCGGGAACATCCATGACGAAAGAGCGGTCGACCTTCAGGCTGTCGATCGGCAGTCGCTTCAGATACGACAACGAGGAATAGCCGGTGCCGAAGTCGTCGATCGCGATGTGCAGGCCGAGCGCCTTCAATTGCCCGAGGCGCTCGGACATCTGCGGTACGTTCTGCATCATCACACTCTCCGTGATCTCCAATTCCAGCGTTCCGGGGTCGATACCCGTCTCTTCGAGCACGTTGCGCACCTGATCCACCAGATCGTCCGAGTAGAGCTGGCGTGCGGAGATGTTGATCGCCATGCGCACGACCGGCAGTCCCGCATTGCGCCACGCGAGCGCCTGCCGGGCCGCAGTCCTGAGCACCCATTCGCCGATTGCGCCGATCAGCCCGGTCTCCTCGGCCAGCGGGATGAACTCGGCCGGAGGTACCAGACCGCGGTCGGGCGACAACCAGCGCACGAGGGCCTCGACCCCGACGATGCGTCCGTCCTGCACCGAGACCTTGGGCTGATAGTGCAGAACGAACTGATCCATCTCCGCCATGGCGCGCTTGAGGCGCGACTCGAGCGAAAGCCGGTCGACGTTGGCCGAGTCCATCTGCGGAGAGTAGAACTCGAAGGTGTTCTTGCCGAGGTCCTTCGCGCGATACATGGCGATGTCCGCGCGCTTGATGAGCGTCTGCATGTCGCGGCCGTCCGCCGGAAACGTCGCGATGCCGATGCTTGCCGTCAGAATGAACTCCTGCCCTTGCAGGGGAACCGGCAGCTCGATCTGCGCGAGCAGCTTGCGGGCGACGTCGGCCGAGCCTTCGTTCGAGCTGAGCTCCTCGGCGATCACGACGAACTCGTCACCGCCGAGCCTGGCGACAACGTCTGCCGCACGCATCGCGTCGGTGAGACGCCGCCCGATGATCTTGAGCACCGCATCGCCGACATCGTGGCCGAGCGAGTCGTTGATGTTCTTGAATCTATCCAGGTCGATGAACAGCACCGAGAAGCGCTTGTTGTAGCGCTCGGCGTGCGACAGCGCGCGCGACAGGTGATAGCCGAACAGGTTGCGGTTGGGCAGCCCCGTCAGTTCATCGTAGTGCGCCAGCCGGCGAATGCGTTCGTCGGCGCGGCGACGCTCGGTGACGTCCTGGAACGAACCGGACAGCTTCACCGGCATGTCGTTGCCGCCGAACTCCGCGCAGCCGGTGGTCCGCACCCAGATGCGCCGGCCGCGCGCGGTGATCAGCTCGAGTTCGATATCCCAGGGTTCGCCCCTGCGGATTCCGGTCTCGATGGCGGCCCGGATGGCGCCGCGGCTCTCGGGCGCATAGAACTCGATCGCCTGCTCGACGGCGGGCGTGAAATCTTCTGGTGACGTCTCGTGGATGCGGAAGGTCTCCTCGGTCCAGTACAGGTGGTTCGAGATGAGATCGAACTCCCATCCGCCGATGTGGGCAGCATGCTGGGTCTGGGCCAGCAGGGCGGTCTGGCGTTTCAGTTCGGACTCGCGCTCTCGCCTGGCGGCTTCCGCGAGATCGCGCTCGCGTTCGCGCGCGGCCAGCTCGCTGCTGGTCCAGATCGCGGCAAAGATCATCCCTCCGAGCGAAAGTGCAAACAGTGCGAACGGCACCTGCACACGATCGCGCCATGTCGCCCAGAACGCGGCCTCCGGGATCGCGAAGAAAGCCGTGATCGGATAGTCCGCGACCCGCTGATACGTATACACGCGGGCCATCCCGTCGACTGCGCTCAGGTCGCGCCATTCGCCCGATTCGGGAAAGCTGTCGCTCGCCAGATGCTGCCAGAGAAACGAACGCCCTGGAGCCCCGTAGTACTCCTTGGGGTCGGGTGGAACAGGCAGGCGGGCCACCGGGTAGCCATCGTCGTGCAGCAGGCCGATGATGCCGTGCGCAGGCAAATGGATACCGCGCCACAGCGCCTGCTGGTTGTCGAGCAGGACGACGGCCGAGACTACGGCGATCGGCTCGCCGTTCGTCGGGCCGAGTACCCGCATGCGCAGCGGGATGATCCATGCGTGTGCGAATACCCCGTACATCGGGCGACCGACGACCAATCCGTCCGTGGACAGGGTTTCGGCAAAAGCCTCGCGGAATGCGGGATCGCTGATTTCGCGCGCGGCGGTCGGATCCAACGTCCCGGACGACGCGATCAGCCTCCCGTCGGGCGCGAACATGTTGATTCGCGCGAGGTCGGGTTGCGCCTTCTGATAGCGCACCAGCAGGGTCCGCATATCGGCGGCATTGCGGGGCCCCCCTGCGGCGAGAACCTCCTCGGCCAGCAGGGGCAGAACCTGGGCATACCGGCGCAGGAACAGATTGGACGAACGGGCCGCCATGTCCGTGAGGTTGCGCAGCTCGGCCATCTTTTCGAGCTTCACCGCGTTCCAGGCGTAGACGCCGAAGAAGGTAGCGAACACCACGAGCGCTGCGGCCAGAACGCTGAACGCGACGGGGATCGAGCCTGCGGGCTCCGGCGCGCGGACCGCATGGGGTATGGGATTCGTCATCGAACCCATATCGGCAGCGGCCTGGCAAAATTGAATCGTCGCGCGGGACGGGCCCTTCACTAAGCCCTGGGGCGCGCCCTGATCAGAGCAAGAATACCAACCAGGATGAGGCCCGCGAAGCAGGCGAGCGCCCACTCTGCAATCGATAATCCGAGCAATGTCCAGTCTACCTTCGAGCAGTCGCCCGAGCCGCGGAAGATCATGGGCAACGCCTCCGATAGCGGAAACGACTCGACCATGAATTCGAGACCCGGGCCGCAATCGGCGAGCTTGGGCGGATTGTGCTGGAGCCAGCTCTGCCGGGCGGCGACGCCGCCGCCTGCCAGCGCAGCCAGGATCACCAGGCCCGCATAGACCCGCACACCGAGGGGTCTCGGGTTGTGCACGGCGGCCACCAGGCCGACCAGACCCGCCAGGGCGAATGCGTAACGTTGCAGGATGCACATCGGACACGGTTCGAGGTGGCTCACGTGCTGGAGCCACAAGCCGTAGCCGAGCAAGCCGAGCGTGCCGATGAAGACCGCCGCGAACAGGATTCGCGGGCGGGTCAGCGTATCGAGAGTCACGAGTCGGTCACTCAGGCGGCGGCGAGCGCCCGGTCGAGATCGCGCCTCTGGTCCTCTACGTCTTCGATACCCACCGACAATCGAACGAGGTTGTCGCCGATACCCAGCGCCGCCCGGCGCTCCGGCGGCAGCGAACCATGACTCATGCTGGCGGGGTGACTGATGAGGCTCTCGACGCCGCCGAGGCTTTCCGCCAGGGTGAACAATTCGCATCGCTCGAGAAACCTGCGCGTGAGCTCCATGCCGCCCTTCAATCGAGCCGACACCATTCCGCCGAAGCCCCGCATCTGTCGCTGGGCGAGCATGTGTTGGCGATGGGACGGGAGCCCCGGATAGAACACCTGCTCGACCTTGGGGTGGCGGGCGAGCCATTGCGCGAGCTCCAGCGCATTCGCGCAGTGCCGCTCCATCCGCAGCGGCAGCGTCTTCACGCCGCGCAACGCGAGGAAGCTCGAAAACGGGTCGAGAATCGAACCGATCGCGTTCTGCATGAACGCGAGCTTCTCCTGCAGATCCGGGTTGTCACGGATCAGCACGAGGCCGCCGATCATGTCGGAGTGCCCGTTGATGTACTTGGTCACCGAATGCACCACCAGATCGAAGCCGAGCGTGAGCGGTTGCTGCGCCCATGGTGAGGCGAAGGTGTTGTCGCATACGGTGAGGATGCCGCGCTCCCGGCCCAGAGCCGCGACCGCCGCGAGATCGGTGAGTTTCAGCAACGGATTGGAGGGCGTTTCCACCCAGATCATCCGGGTGTCGGGCCGCAACGCCTGCGCTATCGCTTCCGGTTCATCCGGATTCACGAACGTGACATCGAGCCCCATGGAGCGGCGGCGCACCCGGTCGAACAGTCGCCAGCTGCCGCCATACAGATCGTCGATCGCGACCATGTGGCTGCCCGCGTCGAGCAGCTCCAGCACGGTGGCGCTCGCGGCGAGGCCGGAGGCGAAGGCGAATCCGGAATGCCCGCCTTCGAGGTCCGCGACGCAGCGCTCGAGCGCGAAGCGGGTCGGGTTGTGGGTTCGCGCATATTCGAAGCCGGTGTGCACGCCCGGCGATTGCTGTTTGTACGTCGAGGTGGCGTAGATCGGCGTCATCACGGCGCCGGTGGTCGGGTCCGGTGCCTGGCCGGCGTGGATGGCGCGGGTCGCGAATGCTCGCGGATCTTGGTTGTCGGTCATGGGCGGCTATGGTTGGGAGGGTTCCACCAGGGGACCGGGCACGACGTGCGCGCGACGACCCGGCGGCGATTCCGGGAGGCCCGCAGTGTACAACGCTGCGGCATCGACTCCGAAGGAACAGATTCTAGACAGCGGCTTTGGTTCGTTCGCGCACGAACTGCTCGAACTCGGCGGCAGGCATCGGTCGCGCGATGTAGAAGCCCTGCGCCAGGTCGCACGCGTGTGCTGCGAGGAAGGCGAGCTGACGCGAGGCCTCCACGCCCTCGGCCACCACTTTCAGCTTCAGGCTCCGGGCGAGCGCGATCACCGCGAGTGTGATCGCGGCGTCGTCGGGATCGTCCGGCAGGTCCATGACGAACGAACGGTCGATCTTGAGCGTACCCACCGGGAAGCGCTTCAGGTACGCGAGCGAGGAATAGCCGGTACCGAAGTCGTCGATGGCGATCGAAACACCGAGGTCGGCGAGCGCCGACAGCACGCCGGTGGCGCGCTCGGGGCTCTGCATCACCGTGCTTTCGGTGAGTTCGAGTTCGAGGAAACGCGGTTCGAGCCCCGCGCCGTGCAATGCGGACAGCACCTCTTCCTGCAGCGCGCCTGGTACGAACTGGCGGCTCGACACGTTGACCGCGATGGTGAGCGGGCCCAATCCCGCGACGTGCCATGCCTTCATCTGCCGGCAGCTTTCCGCCAGCACCCAGGCCCCGATCGGGGCGATGAGCCCGGTCTCTTCGGCAATGGGAATGAAGCGCAGCGGCGAGACCAGACCCATGTCCGGATGCTCCCATCGGATCAGGGCCTCGGCGCCGGCGATCGCTCCGGTGGCGAGATCCAGCTTGGGCTGGTAGTGCAGCAGCAGCTCGCCGCGCTCGAGCGCGCGCTTCAAGGCCGCCTCGAGCGCGAGGCGTTCGAAGGAATGCGAATTCATCTGCGGCGAATAGAACTGGAAGTTGTTCTTGCCCGATTCCTTCGCGCGGTACATCGCGATATCGGCGGCCTTCAGCAGCCCCTGCACGTCGCGGCCATCGTCGGGATAAGTGCCGATGCCGATGCTGGCTGTAAGGGTGAATTCCTGGCCGCGAAGCGCGAGCGGCTCGGCGAACGATTCCAGGATCTTGCGCGCCACGCCGGCCAGATCGTTTTCGTTGACGAACTCCTCGACCAGGACGACGAACTCGTCGCCGCCCTGGCGGGCGATCACGTCCGATCCGCGCAGGCTGGTGCGAAGGCGCGCGGCGGCCGTCTTGAGCACCGCATCCCCGGCGTCGTGACCGAGCGTGTCGTTGATGGTCTTGAAGCGGTCGAGGTCGATGAACAGCACCGCGATGCGCCGCTCGCGGCGGCGCGCCTGCTCGATGGCACGGGCGAGCGAGATCTGCAGCGTCGCCCGGTTGGCGAGTCCGGTGAGTTCGTCGTGCTGCGCGAGAAAGCGGATGCGCTCTTCGGAGTTGCGCCGCTCGGTGATGTCCTTGCCCGTGCCGCGATAGCCGAGAAACTCGCCGCGCTCGTCGAACAACGGCTTGCCACTGATCGAGACCCAGCGGACGCCGTCGTCCGACTGGAGCGCGAAGACGAAATCGAGGAACGGCTCGCGCGCGTCCAGCATGCGCCGGTGCCCCTCCCACTTGGGGTCGTCGAGATCGGCGATGAACGGCAGTTCCCACCGCAGCCGCCCGACCAGGTCCGCTTCCTCCTTGCCGCCGGCGTTGCTCTTGCCTTGCACGAACTGGGTGAAGCGCAGGTCGGGACCCTGCTCCCAGAACCAGTCCGACGACAGTTCCGACAGGTCGCGGAAGCGCTGCTCGCTCGCCTTCAACAGTGCCTCGGCCTGCTTGCGTTCACTGATGTCGGCAACGCGCACGAGATAGGCGCTGCGCCCGGAGAGTTCGAGCTTCGCCGCGAGCATCTCACCCCAGAAAGTCTTGCCCCCGCGAGTGCGGAACACCATGTCGGAGCGCAGGATCTCGCCGCGCTCCATCCGCTTCAGGCTCTGCTCGAGCTGGTCGCGCGACAGCGGATGCCGCAGCAGCGTGTGACCGGGCAGGCGCAGGATCTGGTGCTTCTCGCGCGCCTCGAACATCTCGAGCGCCCGGCGGTTGCAGTCGAACACGGTGCCATCGGCGATGTTGCCGACCAGCAGTGCGTCGCGCGAACTGTTGTAGACCGCACCCAGCATCGCCTCGCTCGCTTCCAGCGCCTGCTGCGCACGGCGGCGGTCGCTGACGTCGGCGATGCGAACGAGCGTGATAGGCCGGCCGGGGAGGTCCAGCTTCGCCGCGGCCACGTCCGCCCAGAACGAATTGCCCTCGAGGGTGACGAATTCCCCTTCGTAGTTCCAAGGCTCGCCCCGTTCCACGCGTGCGATGGCAGCCTCGACGATCGAGCGCGCGAGCGGCTGGCGGAACAGCGTGTTGCCGACGCGACCCACCAGTTCGCTCGTGTCGACGGCCTCGAACAGTGCGATCGCGCGGGGATTGCAGTCCACGATCTCGCCGCTCGCCGTATCCATGAGAAACAAGCCGTCCCAGGCGCTGCGGAAAATCGCACCGAGCGTGGACTCGCTCTGCCGCAGAGCGAGCTCCGCCCGCTTGCGCGGCGTGATGTCGGTGCCGAGGCCCTGATAGCCGGCGAAGCGGCCTGCCGCGTCGAACACCGGCATACCGCTGACCGACAGATAGCGGACGCTGCCATCGCCCATGGTGCGCTCGAGCTCCAGTTCCCGAAACGGCTCGTGCCGCAACAGCGTCTCACGGTGTTCGGCCAGTGCCTGGGGATCGATGCGGGTGTCCGGCAGCTCCCAGCGCGTCTTGCCGCCGTATCTCTGACCGGAAAGCTGCAGGCTGTTGCTGTCTTCCGGGTACTCGGGGCGGTTCCGGAAACGGAACTGGTCGTCCTGTTCCCAGAACCAGTCGGACGAGATTTCGGCCAACCGGCGGAAGAACTCCTCG
>Ga0163144_10010001_pt1 | contig 20279 bp, 8 predicted proteins | sample OliLak19BULKMAT1_FD_123175 | JGI IMG/M metagenome (GOLD analysis project Ga0163144, IMG submission 123175) | Freshwater microbial mat bacterial communities from Lake Vanda, McMurdo Dry Valleys, Antarctica - Oligotrophic Lake LV.19.BULKMAT1 | ecosystem: Environmental > Aquatic > Freshwater > Lake... | reverse complement strand
CTGGCCGAGCCCGGTGAATTCACCCGCCGCGCCTTCCTCAACGGCCGCATCGATCTCGCCCAGGCCGAAGCCGTGGCCGACTTGATCCACTCGCGCACCGAGCTTGCCCTCCAGGCCGCCAACGAGCAGCTCGCCGGCAAACTCTCGGCCCGCATCAATCTCCTCCGCGACGACCTCATGCGCGTGCTCGCCCACGTCGAGGCGCACATTGATTTCCCCGACGAGGACATCGCGCCCGACACGCAGGCGGAACTTCTCCGCAAACTCCGCGACGGCGTGGCCTTCATGGACGCGCTCCTGCGCACCGCCAACGAAGGGCAGATCCTGCGCCGGGGCATCCGCGTCGCCATCATCGGCCGGCCCAATGCGGGCAAATCCAGCCTGCTCAACCAGCTCCTCGGCCATGACCGCGCCATCGTCTCACCCATCGCTGGCACCACGCGCGACACCATCGAGGAGACGGCCAACATCCGCGGCCTCCCGGTCATTTTCGTCGATACCGCCGGACTGCGCGAGTCGTCCGATGAGATCGAGGTCGAAGGCATCCGCCGCAGCCGCGACTCCGCCGCCAAGGCCGATCTGATCCTCCACGTCATCGACGCCTCCGAGCCGCTGACGGAAGCCGATGCCCATTGGCTTGGAGAATTCGCCGGGAAGAAACGCATCCTCATCCGCAACAAGGTCGACCTGCCGACCCGGATCACCGACGACGAACTGCAACCCAGACATCCGGCATCCGGCATCCGGGATCAGGCATCTCGCGTGGTGAACGTGAGCTGCTCCACCGCCGCCGGCCTGGAGGAGCTGAAAGACGCCATCAAGGACGCCGTCTGGTCCGGAGAAATCCGCGGCGAGATGTTGCAGGTGATGATCAGCTCCCGGCATCAGGACGCCCTGCAACGCACCCGCTCCGCCACCATCCGCGCTTCGGACGCCTTGTCCGGCGGGTTGACTCTGGAACTGGTCGCCGCCGACCTGCGCGGCGCAGTCAGTGCGGTGGGTGAGATCGTCGGAAAGACGTCCAACGAGGATCTGCTCGACTCCATCTTCAGCCAGTTCTGCCTGGGCAAATGACGCCGCGCTCCTCGCGAAGAGAAATGAGGTGGCGGCACTCCGACCCTGGGGCCGCTCCGTCAACCACGGCTCCAAGCCTACCTCGAAACTTTTCCTCAGCATCGCCGACCGCATGGGCGCGAAGAGCCTAGAGCGCTTCGGCGATTCGACCGGCCGGGTCGGCGACGTCTGAGCCAGAGCCAGAGCTGTGCAGTTCAAACGTCGTTGCGAACCGTGGTTTGCAAGGTAGGGCTGCCCATGCTGCCGGCGGTTTCCGGGTCGTCCGGCGCCTTGATCCTCCTGCTCTGGTTGTCTTCAAGCCAGTCCTCGCCGTGGCCTGTTCAAGGTCTTCCCAACTCGTCCGGAAGATTTCCTTCCGCGTCAAAGTGCATCGGCCGGGCCGCGCCGCACACGACGAGGTCCGCTCGTCCGGCCACATCTGCTGCTAGTGACTCGGACACGTCGAGCTCGGCCAGCGAGAGAGTATTAGCGATCCGGACGATTCGGGCCGCCGCCGGATCGGCCAGCGGGAGCGACGCGAGGGCCCGCTCTATGGCTTCCCGGTCGGTGTCAAAGGCGACGGGGAGCTTGGCGATGTTGGGCGTGAGCGCGGTGAGGGAATTGATGTCGGTCACGCGCCGGTCGGTCGCACGGACGCAGCGCGTGGTGGTGAAGTCGGCCAGCCCGATGCCGAGGGCGTTGCCGTGGGTCTCCTCGGTCAGGTTGCGGACAAAGATGCGACGGATGAAAGGCGCGGGCCGTCCTCCGCGCGCCAGTGAAGTGGAGAAACCGTCCACGCTGCGCATGATGACGTTCGGGTCCATGCCGGTGCCGCTGATGTTTTTCCCGATGCGGTCGACGATGAGCAGATCGATTTCGTCGAACGGCAGGAGCGGCATCAGCGCCCGCGACTCGGCGAGCAGCACGGCTTCGTCGCGCAAAAGGTCGGCGGTCGGAACCACGACGACGCGGGCGAGTTCGTGGAACTGATTCTCCAAGATCGCCACGCCGCCGATGATCGGAGCGGTGCCGAGCAGCACGTCGGCCATGGTGCGAAGGGCGCGCTCATAGCCAAATTGACTGGCCGCGAGGTGCATCGCGGCCGCGCCTGAGCGTTTGCCGAGGCCGATGACGGTCATCTTGAGCAACCCGCTGCCGAGGCTGGGCGACGAGAAATCCGTGTGCGGTTTGATGCGGTTGATGAACAGGATTCCGTCGGCGTCGAGGGCTTCGGTGCTGGCAAACACCGGCTGGTTCTCGGGCGTCCGACCCACTTCACGCACGTCCAGCGAGTCGTGGATCGGCACACCCATCGCCGTTTCGGTGACGCCGAAACTGGCCAGCATGGCGCGTTGGCCCTCGGGCGTCGCCCCGCCGTGGCTGCCCATGGCGGGAAAGATGAACGGCCGCGTGCCGGCCGCGCGAAGTTCGCCGAGCGTCGCCGCGACGATCTCGGCGAGGCGCACAATCCCGCGGCTGCCCACGCCCACGGCGATGCGTGCCCCGGGCGTGAGGCGTGGGCGCAGCGCGGCGAAGCCGGCGGCGAGCGACGCGCCGAGATCCACCGGGGGCGTTTGGGCGAAGTTTTGTCGGATGCGCAGCAGGCGAGGGAGGGAGTTCATGTGCGGTCAGTCGAAGATGGGGAAGAAGGTGTTGAAGGCCTTCTCGGCGAAGTAGCCGGGGTCGTTGAAACGGCGGTGGCGGTCGAGACGGTCGATTGCGGCCATCTCTTCGGCGGTCAGCGTGAAGTCGAAGAGCGCGAGGTTCTCGGCGAGACGGGCGGGCGACTGGGTTTTAGGAATGACGGTGTAGCCGCGTTGCACGCCCCAACGGAGCGCGACTTGGGCGGGTGTCTTGCGATGGGCCGCCGCGATGGCGGTGACCACGGGATTATGGAGGACGTTCTCCTCGGGCTTGGCCATGCCGAGCGGCAGATAGGACGGCGCTCCGAGCGGGGAGAACGCGGTGACGGCGATCTTCTCCTGCACGCAATACCGTAGCTGGCGCGGTTGGGCGAGGTGGGGATGCAGTTCCATCTGGTGGACTGCGGGACAGATGGAGCACCGGGCCAGCAGATCCCGCAGCATCGAGATGTTCAGATTGCACACGCCGATGCGTTGCACGAGTCCGGCGCGCTGCAGTTCCTCCATCGCGCCCCAGGTGTCGGCGTAGGGCACGTCGATGGGTTTCATCGCGGGCTGCGCGGCCTTGGGATCGAAGAACCACTCGGGCGGATAACGCAGATCGAAGGGCACGAAGGCCAGCGCGATGGGGAAATGGACGAGGTAGAGGTCGAGCACGTCGAGACGCAGGTCGCGCAGGGAACGTTCGCAGGCGGCGCGGACGTGCTTGGGCTCGTGGTAGGTGTTCCACAGCTTCGAGGTCACCCAAAGATCGTCTCGGCGGCACAGGCCATCGCGCATCGCGGCGGCGATGCCTTCGCCGACCTGAGGTTCGTTGCCGTAGTCGCAGGCGGAATCAAGATGCCGGTAGCCGAGGCGGATGGCTTCCTGCACGAGAGAAGGAAGCTCCGGCTTCGGCATCTTCCACATGCCAAGGCCGACCGAGGGGAACTTGCTTCCATCCGGGAGCGTGATGGCGGACGAGTGGAGCGCAGTGGCCGTAGACATGGCTGCGGAGCTAACGCGGACAGCGAAGCGGCGTCACGACGGAAGTGCCCGACGAGAGCGCTAGGAGATCTGTCTTGGAGAACGAGCGAAGCCCGGGCTTTGGAGTTTTTCAGCTGGGCAGATCAGCCTTGGCCGGGTCACCGGACGGCGGTGGGCGACAGGGCGGATTCGAGACCCGCGCTGTTGATGGCGCGGACGCGGTAGGACGGCGTGCGGCCCGATGCCGGTGACGGATCGACCCAACGCATCTCGGGCAGCGGCCGTTCCGGCGTGTCGTGGTAGGACATCCGCTGGAAGAGAGCGCGGCCGAATGGGCCGGCCGGTTTCTCCGGAATACGCGCCACGACCGCGCCGTCGCGTTCGACGACGAAGCGGGCCAAGCCGCTTTCGAAATCGGCGTGCGTGTCCCATGTCACCCCGCCGTCGGCCGAGACGCGGACATTGAACGGCGCAGTTGGCGGGGTGGAATCGGACGCCGTGCCGGTCCGCACATACTCGCTCCAGAGGCGCGCGACTTCGGCGTTTGGAAGCCACACGGCTTCGTTCTTGTTGCCGGAAAAGTTGGCGGCTGGTTGGGCGGTGTCGCCCAGGAGGGGCGCGAGCCACGCCGCTTTCCCGTCCATCGGCTTGAGTTTGCCCGCGACATTCCGTTTCGATGGGAGACGTTGGAAAAGGCAGGCGTCGAAGAATGGAATCGCAAGGTAGCGAGAGTCGCCGCATTCGTGGCTGGTCTTCGGATCGGGCGCGAAACCGATCAGGCCGCCCTTGGCGCGGAAGTCGGTGAAGAACGGCTGGGCCGTCGTCCAGACGCGGGCGAAACGGTCGGTCTTTTCCTTGATGCCCAGGTTGCACATGACGGGAACGCCATACGCAGTGTCCGGAATGGCCAGCACGGGATTTTTGCCGTCGTTGGAAACGAGTCCGGGCGCACCCGAGCGGAGCCAGACGGCGACGGTGCGCTCCGGGTGGAGCAGGAGCATGGTTCCGGCCCAGTTGGCTCCGCCGGAATGCCCCCAGAGGCACCACGGAACAGTGGCGAGTTCCGGATGTCCGGAACTCGCGCCGAGATCGGCGAGGGCTTGCTGGAAGCGCTGGTCGGAGCCGTTTCGCGGATCGCACCAGAGGGCGCAGTTGTCCGTTTCCTTCTGGTGGTAGGACGGCCCGAGCAGCGCACAGTCCCATTTCCGTGCGAGCGCCTGCCAATGCAGATCGAAAGCCGCCGTCTCGCCTCCTCGGCAAGCGCCCTCCCCGCAGCCGTGCTGGTGGACGATGACGCCGCGCAGCTTGGCACCACCGGGCGGAAGCCAGAGCGTGTAGGTCGCGCCGAGCGTGAGTTCGCCGGCGGTCGTCGAGCCGGGATACGAGACCTCGAAGTAGGGCTGCCGGGGCGCGGCGGCGGAGGTTCCTTCGACGGTGAAGAATGCCATCAGAGTCTTGGCGAGGATCTGTTCGCCATGTTCGTTGGCGTGGACGGCGTCGCGGTAGAAAAGATGGGGATGGAGCTTCGACGACTTGATGTTGTCGGCCCACGGCGTGGTCATGTCGATGAAGGCGCAGCGTTCCTCGGCGGCGAGCTTCCGCAGCGCTTCACCATAGGCTCCGGAGCCGGAGTGCGGCGCCTTGGCCAGCGCGTCGGCGTCACGGGGGTCGACGGAGCCGAATGTTCCGGTGCCAAGGAGGATCTCCACCTCGGGCAAACCTTCGCGGAGCTGATGGATGACTTCGCGGATGCTGGCGATGTCCCTCTGGCTGATGCCGCCGATGAAGACGAGGTCGGGTCGACGAGGCAGGACATTCTTCCGGATTCGGTCCTCCTCCTTGTAGTGCTGGCACCCGCCTCGGCCGCGGACGTAGACGGTGGCCTGGATGTTGGCCCGGGGATACGCCTCGGACACTTTCGCGACCCAGCCGGAGCGCATGGTGTCGTTGACGATGCTGTCGCCGAGGGCGAGCAGGCGGAGCGTGCCGCCCTCGGTGAGGATGCGGCGGGCGCGGTGGAGTTGCGTCCAGTCGTTCGGCGGCGCGATGAAACTCCCAGATGGCATCTCGGCCTGGATCATCGCGATCTGTTCCAGCGAACGTTCCGGCGTCTTGAAGAGGTAGTAGTCCTTCTCCGGCGCTTCGTTGGTTTTGGAGGAACGGTCGGGCGGATGTTTCGCGGGCAACGCGCCCTGCTTCGGGAAGGTGACCGGGGAATCGGCGGCCATGTCGGCGAACGACCGGCCGGAACCGAGAAAAATGGCGACGAGGATGAAGATCTGGAGCTTGGGCTTCATGTTTCCGGAGTGTGACCTGACTATTTTCGGCGTCATCCAAAGACTGAAATCACCGCCTTCGGGGTGGACTCGATCTGCTGCGGTCACTAGCTTTGAAGTAATTCAGCCCAATACATTTCCCGGTGCTCAAGCGCCTGGAAGAATCGACCGGGACCCGTCAATCCATGTTTCGCGTGCGCCATACTCTAATCGCCTGTTTCGCGGGCTTGCTCTCAATGGCCGCAAGTGTTGGCGGCGCCAGTGCGAAGGAAGACGCCGGCAAGCCCGTCAGTTTCCATCGTCAGATACGGCCGATCTTCCAGGCTAACTGCGAGGGCTGCCATCAGCCTGCCAAGGACAAGGGCGGTTTCGTCATGACCGAGTTCAAGCGGCTCTTCACCGCCGGAGATAGCGGCAAGGCCGCGCTGGTCGTCGGCAAACCCGAAGCGAGCCACCTTATCGAACAGGTCACTCCAAAAAACGGCGAAGCCGAAATGCCCAAGGGCAAGCCGCCGCTGATGAACAAGGAGGTCGAGCTGATCCGCCGCTGGATCAGCGAAGGAGCCCACGACGACACTCCGGCGAACGCGGTGGTGAACTACGATGCGGCGCATCCGCCGGTCTACACGCGCCAGCCGGTGATCTCGTCCATCGACCATTCTCCCGATGGAAGCCTCCTTGCAGTCGCGGGATTCCATGAAGTGCTCGTCCACAAGGCCGATGGATCGGGCTTGGTCGCGCGGTTGGTGGGATTGGCCGAGCGCGTGCAAACGGTGAGGTTTTCTCCGGATGGGACATTGTTGGCCGTGGCGGCCGGCAGTCCGTCGCGGACCGGCGAGGTCCAGGTGTGGGATGTAGCAAAACGGAAGCTGCTTGTCTCGGCTGCGGCGACCTTCGACACGGTCTATGGCGTGAGCTGGTCGCCGGACGGCAAGCTGATCGCGTTCGGCGGCGCCGACAACACGCTCCGGGCCATAGAGGCGACGACGGGCAAGCAGGTTCTCCAGCAGGGTTCGCACAACGACTGGGTGCTCGACTCCGTCTTCAGCACGAACGGCAGCCACATCATCTCGGTGGGCCGCGACATGTCGGCCAAGCTGACCGAGACGGCCACGCAGCGGTTCGTCGACAACATCACGTCCATCACGCCCGGCGCCCTGCGCGGCGGCCTGCAGTCGGTCGCGCGGCATCCGTCCAAGGACGAAGTGCTCGTAGGCGGTGCCGACGGCGTGCCGCAGATCTACCGCGTCTTCCGGAAGACGAGCCGGAAGATCGGAGACAATGCCAACCTGCTGCGGCGGTATCCCGCGATGGAGGGACGCATCTTCGGCGTCGCCTACTCGGCCGATGGTCTCAAGGTCGCCGCCAGTTCGAGCCTTGATGGACGCGGCTTGATCAACATCTACAACGCCGATTTCGATTCGACCCTTTCCACCAATCTGATCGCCGCCCTGGAAGTCGAAACCTCGGGGCAGAAGCCCAATCAGAGGGCGATGATCGAGGCCTACGTGACGAACGGCATCCGCCTTGTCCTCTCGGTGGCCGTTCCGGAAACGCCGGTCTACTCGGTGAGTTTTCATCCAGCTGGGCGTGTGCTCGCCGCGGCCGGGGCCGACGGGCAGATCCGTTTGATCGAAGTCGAATCTGGAATCGTCTCGAAGAAGTTCGCCGTCGCCCCGCTGTCGAAACCAGCCCGCGGCAGTCGGGTTGAACCCGCACCAACGATCGCGGCCGTGGCTGCCGGAGGTTCCAACGTCGTTGAATCGCTTCCCACCGGCTCTCGCGTCCTGTCGCTCGACGTCCAGCCGGACAAGATCCAGATCGGCACACGCAACGACTACGCCCAGGTGGTGGTGCTCGCGCGCTTGGCCGACGGGTCGTCGGTCGATGTCACGCGCCTTGCCGCCTACGAGGTTTCCAAACGACTCGGTGACGTGGGCGAACGGGGAATCTTCCAACCGAAGGCCAACGGCGCCGACCGCCTGAAGATTTCGTTCAGCGGCCTCAGCGCCCAGATCCCGTTCAAGGTGGCCGGGATGAAGGACGAGTTCGAAGCCGACTTCGTCCGCGACGTGAACCCTGTGTTGTCGAAGGTCGGCTGCAATGCGGGCACCTGCCACGGAGCCAAGGACGGCAAGGCCGGGTTCAAGCTCTCGTTGCGCGGCTACGATCCGATCTACGACGTCCGTTCGTTCACCGACGACATCGCCTCACGTCGCGTCAACGTCGCCTCGCCCGACGCCAGCCTGATGCTGATGAAAGCCACAGGCGCTATTCCCCATGAAGGCGGCCAGCGCATGACGGTCGGCTCGAAGTATTACGGCGTCCTCCGTCAGTGGATCGCGTCCGGCGCGAAGCTCAACGAGTCCACTCCCCGCGTCACGGCCATCGAATTGCTTCCGCGTGATCCCGTGGTGCAGAAGGTCGGGAGCCGCCAGCAGATGCGCATCGTCGCGACCTACGCCGACGGACGCACCCGCGATGTCACGGCCGAGGCCTTCATCGAGAGCGGCAACGTCGATGTCGTCTCCACCGACGCGGCGGGCATCGTCACCACCCTGCGCCGAGGTGAAGCGCCCGTGCTCGCCCGTTACGAAGGCGCCTATGCCGCGACGACCGTCACCGTCATGGGCGACCGTTCGGGTTTCGAGTGGCAGGACCAGATCGCCTACAACCGGGTTGACGAGCTCGTCGCGGCCAAATGGAAACGGATGAAGATCCTTCCCAGCGGACTTTGTTCGGACACGGACTTCATCCGCCGGGTCTTCCTCGATCTCACGGGCCTGCCGCCCTCCGCCGACGAAGTCCGCGCGTTCATCGCGGATAAGGGCGATTCGCGGATCAAGCGCGAGGAACTAATCGATCAACTCATCGGCACGCCCGCCTACGTCGAGCACTGGTCGAACAAATGGGCCGACCTGCTCCAGGTGAACCGGAAATTCCTCGGCACCGAAGGCTCGCAGCTTTTCCGTGAATGGATCCGCAAGGAGATCGAGGCCAACACGCCCTACGACCAGTTCGTCCGCAAAATCCTGACCGCGACGGGATCGAACAAGGAGCATCCGGCCGCCAGCTACTACAAGGTGCTGCGGACCCCGGCGGAGACGATGGAGAACACGACCCACCTGTTCCTCGCCACGCGGTTCAACTGCAACAAATGCCATGACCATCCTTTCGAGCGCTGGACCCAGGACCAGTATTACCAGATGACCGCCTTCTTCGCGCGCGTGGAGTTGAAGAAGGACCCGGCCTCCGGTGAGAAGACCATCGGCGGCACGGCTGTCGAAGGTGCCAAGCCGCTCTACGAGATGGTGGCTGACGCGGCCAAGGGCGAAGTGAAGCACGACCGGACCGGCCGGGAGACCGCGCCCAAGTTTCCGTATCCGGCGAAGGCGTCCCAGATCTCCACGAACGAATCGCGCCGCGAAGCCTTGGCCGCCTGGATGACCAGCCCAGACAACCGCTACTTCGCGCTCAGCTACGTCAACCGCCTCTGGGGTTACCTCATGGGCGTCGGCCTGATCGATCCGCTCGACGACATCCGCGCCGGCAACCCTCCGAGCAATCCGGAGTTGCTCGAGCACCTCACGTCCGAGTTCCTCAAGAGCGGCTTCGATACCCGCAAGATGCTGCGCCTGATCTGCAGCTCGCGAACCTATCAGCTGGAAGTCGCCTCCCAGAAGTGGAACGACGACGACAAGATCAACTTCTCCCACGCCACGGCCCGACGCCTTCCGGCCGAAGTCCTGCTCGACGCCGTCTTCAAGGTGACGGGTGCGACCCAGTCCTTCCCCGGCATGAAGGTCGGTCTGCGTGCCGCCCAGTTGCCCGATTCCGGCATCGACCTTCCAAGCGGGTTCCTCGCATCGCTCGGAAGGCCTGTCCGTGAGAGCGCCTGCGAATGCGAACGCAGCAGCGACCTGCGTCTCGGCAGCGTGATGTCGCTCCTGAGCGGCCCGGCGGTCAGCGGCGCTGTCGATGATCCGGCCAACTCCATCGCGTCCCTTGTCAAACAGCAGTCCGACGACCGCAAGGTCGTCGACGAACTCTTCGTCCGCATCCTCAACCGCAGCGCCAGGCCTGGGGAGATCGACACCGCGATCAAGTCGATGGGCCGGCTGGGCGGCGACCACACCCAGCTCACCAACACCCTCGCGGAGGCGGAAAAGGCATGGATTCCGTTGCTCGCGCAGAAGGAAGCCGCTCGCGCCTCTGCAGTGGCCCAGGCCACCGACGCGTTGGCCGCCTACAGGACCGAAACCGCGCCTGCGGTTGCGGCCAAGGAAAAGGAACGGGCCGACAAGATCGCCGCGGCGGAAAAAGCCTTCGCGGAGATTTCCCCCGCGCTGACGAACCGCGTCTTCCAGTTCGAGGCCGGTCTGACCAACGCGGATTGGGCGACGATCTGGCATTCGGGCGAGATCAAGGATCTGAAGTCCACCGGCGCGACCAAGCTCGAGAAGCAGAAGGACGGTTCGATCCTTGCCGTCGGTGGCGAGACGGAGAATCCCGAATACACCGTCGCTCTGGAGACCACGCTCACCAACATCACCGGCGTGAAGATAGAGGTCCTGCCGCACGAGTCACTGCCGGCCTTCGGGCCCGGCCGCAAGGATGGCAACTTCCTGTTGAGCGAGGTGAAGTTCGACTGGATCTCCCGCGGCAACACCAATGCCAAGGCCAAGCCGATGGCCGGAAAGTTCACGGACGCGAAGGCGGATTACGTCCAGAAGGACCATGACTTGAAGTTCGTCTACGACGGCAAGACGGAGCAGGGGAAACGCGAGGGATGGGCGGTCGGCGGCGGCGTGACGGGCCAGCCGCATTGGATCACCCTGAAGCTGGAGAAGCCCGCCGGCGCGGTGGACGGCTCGAAGATTAATGTCAGCCTGCACCACCGCTTCCAGGCTCCATACAGCATCGGGCGATTCCGGGTGTTTCTCACGACGGGCTCGGATCCTCTCGCACCGGGATTGCCCGCTGAACTGGTTGCGGTTGTCGGCAAGTCCGCCGTGAGCCGCTCATCGGAAGATTCCGAACTGCTCCGCCGCCATGTCGAGTCGCACGACGCCGAGTTCCTCAAGCTCCAGCAGGCCGTCGTCGTGGCCCGACGGCCAGTGCCGGAAGATCCCAGGATCAAGGAGCTGCAGATGGCGATTACGAAGGCTTCCGATCTCGTCCGCACCGATCCGGTCCTCGTCCAGCTCCGCTCCGACGCGCAGTTTAGTGTCCGCCAGCTCACCGATTCCCGGCTGACCGCCGCCCAGGACCTCGCCTGGGCGCTCATCAACCATCCTGCCTTCCTCTTCAACCGCTGATTAACCCGCCACTCCCATGATTCGCATTCCCGGCCAACTCTGCAGCGACCTGTGCAACCCCGGTCTCAAGATGACCCGCCGCGACCTCCTCCGCATCGGCGGCTCCAGCATCATGGGGTTGTCACTCGGCTCCCTTCTTTCCCTCAATGCCCGCGCGAACACGATCGGCGCCAACGCGGGCGGACCCGGCTGGGGCAAGGCCAAGAGCGTGATCATGGTCTACCTCCAGGGCGGGCCGTCGCATCTCGACCTGTGGGACCCGAAGAAGGACGTGCCCGACAAGATCCGCAGCGCGTTCAACACCATTCCGACCAAGATTCCAGGGGTCCACTTCACCGAGATCCTGCCCAACCTCGCCAAGGTGAACGACAAGTTCACCATGATCCGCTCGATGGGCTACACGCCCAACGGCCTCTTCAACCACACGGCCGCCATCTACCAGATCATGACCGGCTACACGACCGACAAGGTCAGCCCGTCCGGCCAGCTTGAACCGCCCAACGCGAAGGATTTCCCGAACTTCGGCTCCAACATCGTCCGCCTGAAACCGGCCACCGAGCCGATGTTGCCCTTTGTCACGCTGCCCCGGCCGCTGCAGGAGTCGAACGTCGTCGGCAAGGGCGGCACCGCCGGCTTCCTCGGCAAGGCCTTCGACCCCTACACGCTTTATCCCGAGGGCGACGACATGGACATGTCGAAGATGGAGAAGATCAAGATCGACGACCTGAAGCTCCCGCCCGAGGTCTTCTCCGTGCGCCTGAAGCGCCGGGCCGACCTCCGCACCGCCCTCTCCAGCGCGATGCCCGAGATCGAGAAGGCCGTGGAGAGCTACAACCTCGACGAATATTACCAGCGCGCCTTGAACCTGATCGTCTCCGGCCGCGCGCGCGACGCCTTCAACCTCTCGGCCGAGTCCGATTCGCTCCGCGACCGTTACGGCCGGAACACCTTCGGGCAAAGCTGCCTTCTCGCCCGACGTCTGGTCGAGGCGGGCACCCGTGTCGTCGAGGTCGTGTGGCCCAAGGTGGCCAACTCCGACAACCATTCCTGGGACCACCACGTCGGCCTGACCGACCGCATGAAGAAGCAGTCCGGCCCCATGCTCGACCAGGGCCTCAGCGCGCTCTTCGAGGATCTCGATTCACGCGGCCTGTTGGAGGAAACGCTCGTCGTGGCCATCGGTGAATTCGGCCGCAGCCCGGAGAAGGGTGTGAGCACCTCCGGCAACGGCAACAGCGCCGATGGACGCGACCACTGGCCCTACTGCTACACCTCCATCATCGCCGGTGCGGGCATCAAGCGCGGCTACGTCCACGGCGAATCCGACAAGACCGCCTCCAGCCCGGCCAAGGATCCCGTCCATCCCAGCGAACTCCTCGCCACCATCTACCACGCCGTCGGCATCGACCCTGAGACGATCGTCTACAACCACCTCAACCAGCCCCGCGAACTGGTGAAGGCCAAGGCCCTGACGAAGCTCTTCGGGTGATCGTTCCGTAGGCCGGGCGTCCCCGCCCGGCCAGTGTGTGCGTCGGCTACTGCCCCGGCCTCATGCAGCAGAAGGTAGGGCGGGCTTCCAGCCTGCCCCGTGCTGACTATGGTTCCCGAATCGTCCAGCATCCTGATCTACCCGCACAATTTGATTTCAGGCCGGCAGCGCCTTGGGCAGGCAAGATGCACTGCCCTACTTTGCCGAGGCCGCTTTGCGGCTCTGTATGCAACTGCATGGGTCCGGCTGAGTGATGAGTGTGAGGTCGGTTTGCGGAAGATGGCCGTGCGCAAGCACCTCGAAGCTCAAGGCGAACGCACGCCGTAGAAGCGCTGCGGGCTGTTGGTGGCCGTGGGGTCGGTGAATTGATACTGGCCGGCCGGACCTTCCACCACCGGGCCGAGGTTGGACCATGAGTTGAAGGGCAACGCCACGTTGGTGGTGGCAAAGAGGGTGAAGCTCACTCCGGGCGCGTTGGTGAAACTGAACTGGAAGGTGCCGTTGCCAAGCCGCGTCGCGCCCGTGAGCAGCGGCGGAGTGGGCGGAGGCGCGACGACCACCGTGCGGTTGATGGTGCCGATGCCACCCAGCAGATTGGTGCTGGTGTAAGTGAGGATGTAGGTTCCGGGCGTGTTGACGTCCACACTGCCGCCCACGGTCACGGCCACCTTGCTCAACCCCACGGGGATGTCCGTTTGGTCATAGTTATTCAGTCCCCACGCGGTGACCGTGCCGTCGCGCTGCAGCGCCAGACTGTGCAAACCTCCGCCGGCAATGGCCACCACATTGCTCAACCCCACGGGGATGGTCGCTTGGCCAGAGGAATTGGCTCCCCACGCGGCGACGGTGCCGTCGCGCTGCAGCGCCAGACTGTGATTTTGGCCCCCGGCAATGGCTACCACGTTGCTCAACCCGGCGGGGATGGTCGTTTGGCCATAGTTATTCTGTCCCCACGCGACAATCGTTCCATTATTCTTCAGCGCCAGACTGTGATTTCCCCCCCCGGCAATGGCCACCACGTTGCCCAATCCCACAGGGATGTTCGTTTGGCCGACGACATTGCGTCCCCACGCGACGACCGTCCCGTCGCTCTTCAGCGCCAGACTGTGATTGGCTCCCGCGGCAATGGCCACCACGCTGCTCAAATCCACGGGGATGTTCCTTTGGCCATAGGCATTGTCTCCCCACACGGCGACCGTCCCGTCGCTCTTCAGCGCCAGATTGTGATTGGCTCCACCGGCAATGGCCACCACGTTGCTCAACCCCACGGGGATGGTCGTCTGGGCAAAGGTATTGGTTCCCCACGCGGTGACCGTCCCGTCGCTCTTCAGTGCTAGACTGAGATATTCTCCCCCGGCAATGGCCACCACGTTGCTCAACCCCACGGGGATGGTCGTTTGGCCACGTCCATTGTTTCCCCACGCGGCGACCATCCCGTCGCTCTTCAGCGCCAGACTGTGAAAATTTCCCCCTGCAATGGCCAGCGGTGCGCCCGTGGCGGTCGCGCCCGGGTCGGTGAAGGTGCCCTGGTATCCAATTGTAAGATTGGTCGCGCCATTGAGCGCGAGCGCGGGCGAGCCGAACAGGACATCAAGTCCGCGCACCAACCCGAATGCATTGGAAGCCACCAGCCGGGCATGATAGTTGACCCCGGGAGTGAGGCCGGTCAGCAGATTGCTCATCCCCACGGAAGCCGCACCACTGCCCACGGCCACGGGCGCGATGAGATTGGTGTTGTTCACGGCATAGAGCCCCCACTCGAACCACGCGGTCGTGTCCGAACCGTTGGGGTTGGCCGTGCCGTTGAGGCTGGCGACCGTGTTCGAGAGACCGGTCGCGGCGGTAGTGATAACGACCGGAGCATCGGCGTAGACGCTAAAGTCCAACCCCGCCATGGCGAGGACGGACAAGACAACTTTGCGCAAGGTTCTCATGGTTTGATTTTCTGCCCGCCCGGGGCCGTTCCTTTTAAGAACCGTGTCGTAATCATCGCTGATCCACAACGCCGAAACCGAAGCCTTCCTCCTCGGCAGTCAGCGAACTTCGGGAGCGTCTGCAACCCTTCCAGGGCTGGTGCACATCGGGAGCATTTCACCCATGGCTCACATCATGGGCTACTGTCTGTCGCACCTCCGGTGCTCGTTCTCCGATGGTGCGGTTTGAAGAGCGTCGTGAAATTCGAGCTCGGGATTCGTGCCCTCATTCCACTGGAAACACGGCCGCCGCTGCCTACTGTTTCCCTATGCGCCGTCTCCATCGAAGTATCCTGCTTGCCGCGATTGTCTCTTCCCAAGCCGCCATCGGGGCGGAATCTGATCCCGCCGTCAGCGCCGGAGGTTCGGCTGATCCGCAGGCGGCCATCAAACGCTTCCGCGCCGCGCCGGGATTGAAGGTGGACCTCGTGGCGGCCGAGCCGTTGCTGCAGAACGTCGTCAGCTTCAGCTTCGACGGCGCGGGCCGCATCTACGTCGTGGAGACGCATCGCCGGCGCACGTCGGTCTTCGACATCCGCAACTTCCCCGACTGGCTCGATGCCGACTACGGCCTGCGTTCGGTCGCGGATCGCGCCGAGTTCTACCGGCAGGAAGTGTCCGACCAGAACCCGTCGTTCATGGCTGTCGTCGGCAAGTCCAAGCGCGGCGGTTTCGGCGACTTCAACAAGGACGGCAAGGTCACCTCGGCCGATCTCGAAGTGGAGTCCGAGCGCATCCGCCTGCTGACCGACAAGGATGGGGACGGCCATTATGACGAGGCGGTCACGTTCGCCGACGGGTTCAACTCCTCCGTCTCCGGCGTCGCGGCCGGTGTGCTCGCGCATGGGACCAACGTCTGGTTCACCTGCATCCCGGACGTCTGGCGCTTTGGTTTGCCGACGGCGGCGTTCACGCCGACCGAGCCCATCAACGTGGCGGCAATCGACACGAAGTCTCCCATCACCAGCGAGAAGATCGCTTCGGGATTCGGCGTCCACATCGCGTTCGGCGGACATGACATGCACGGGCTCAAGCTCGGACCGGATGGCCGCGTCTATTGGTCGATCGCCGATCGCGGCACGACGTGGCGGTCGAACTTCACCTCGCGGTTCTTTCCCGGAGAGACCTTGAAGAACCTTATCCCCGACACCGGCGCGGTCTTCCGGAGCGAACCCGACGGCTCGAACATCGAGGTCGTGGCCGTGGGGCTCCGCAATCCGCAGGAGCTCGCCTTCGACGACCAGGGAAACCTCTGGACGGGCGACAACAACGCCGATGGCGGCGACAAGGCCCGCTGGGTCTACGTCCTGCCCGGCAGCGACAGCGGTTGGCGCATCGGTTGGCAGTGGCAGAACTCGCCGAAGCTCGGCGCATGGAACGCCGAGGGCCTGTGGTGGAACGCGGAGACGAACACCGCCGCCTACATCCTGCCGCCCGTCGGCCACGTGGGACGCGGACCTTCGGGTGTCGCGTGGTATCCCGGCACCGGCATGCCGGCCAAGTATGACGGGCACTTCCTCATGTGCGATTTCCCGGACGGTGTGCGCAGCTTCGCCGTGAAGCCGCGCGGCGCGGGCTTCAGCGTGACCGACGATCAGCAGTTCCTCTGGGGCATCTTCGCCACCGATGTCGACTTCGGACCCGGTGGAGGCGCGTTCGTCTCCGACTGGGTGGAAGGCTGGGAGAAGACGGGCAAGGGCCGCATCTACCGCGTGGCCGATGAAGCAACCTTGAACCAGCCGATCGTCCGCGAAACCCGGCTGCTGCTGGCGGGCAATTTCTCGAAGAAGCCCGTCAGGGAACTCGCCCAACTCCTCGGTCACCGCGACCAACGCGTCAGGTTGGAGGCTCAATGGGCATTGGCCGCCAACGGTTCAGCCGGCTGGTCCGTCTTCAACGAAGCCGTGGCCAGGAACTCGAACCAGCTCGCGCGTCTCCATGGTGTCTGGGGCCTGGGCCAGATCGCGCGGAACCAAAGCATGGCCGGGAACTCCTCCCGGCGTCTGCTCGGACCGTTGCTGGGCGCCGCCGATCCCGCAGTCCGCGGCCAGGCCGCAAAGGTCCTGGGCGAACTGGGCGAAGGAAGCGCCCTTCCAAAAATCATTGGCCTGCTGGCTGATGCCAGTCCGCGCGTCCGCTCTCTGGCGGCTATTGCCGTCGGACAGCTTGGTTCCTCCGAAGCTACTGCGGCGCTCGTCGCGGCTGTTCGTGAGAACAATGACCAAGACGGTTGGCTGCGGCACGCCCTCGTCATGGGACTCGTCGGTGTGGCCACGCCTGAACAGATCACCGCGCTGGCGCAGGATGAATCCGAAGCGGTCCGCATCGCCGCCGTCCTTGCTCTTCGTCGCTGGCAGCATCCCTCGCTCGCGCTCTTCCTGACAGACACGTCGCTCCGCGTCCGGGCCGAAGTCGCCCGCGCCATCTATGACCAGGGGTTGAAGGATCTTTATCCGGCGCTCACCAAGGTCTCGGCCCGCGACGGCGTTTTCCTGAAGCGCTCGTTTGATCGTGAGGAATCCGTTCTGCGCGACGCCATTGAACTCCGCGTGGCCAACGCGCTCTTCCGTCGGGGCACCGCTTCCGATGTTTCCGCGCTGGCCGACATGGCGAAGTCTTCCGCATCCGCCGCCATCCGAGGAGAAGCGGTGACTCTGCTGGGCAACTGGCCCAATCCGCCGAAGCGAGACCGTCTCACCGGCCTCTTCGATCCGACACCGGCGCGAGATGCCGCTCTCGCAGCCGAAGCGTTGAAAGCAATCCTTCCCGCGTTGAAGGCGGCTCCGTTGCCGAAGGATCTGGCCGAGCTTCTCGCCAAAGCCGAACGCAGCCTCGGGCTCGTCCAGACAACCGCTGCGCCGACAACCCTGGCCGGGCTCAAGGCGTGGCTGGATTCCGGCAAGCTCCCCGACCAGCGCACCGCGATTGGACTGCTGGCCAAGCGCCCCGATGCCGAAGCGGCGCTGAAGCCGCTCGTGGAGAAACTGGCCGCCGGCCAGCTCGCGCCGGAACTCGCCGCCGATGTCTGGGATGCGGCTGCGACAGGAAGTTCCGCCGCGCTCAAGGCGCAGCTCGAAGCCTTCACTGGCAAACTGGATTCCTCCGACAAGCTCGCCGCGTTTCGTTCTGCTCTCGCGCCGGGTGATGCGTTGAACGGACGCCGGCTCTTCAACGAGAAGCAGGAGTTGGGTTGCCAGCGTTGCCACAGCATCCAGAAGGGGGACGGCGGCGAAGTCGGGCCGCTGCTCAGTGGTGTCGGCACACGCCAGACGCGGGAGTATCTGCTGGAATCGATCGTCTACCCGAACGCCAAGGTGGCGGCCGGGTTCGAGCAGGTGCTTGTCGAGATGAAGAACGGCCAGACCTACGCCGGTATCATCAAGTCGGACAAGGCCGATGTCCTTGAACTGCTTTCCGCCGAAGACGGCCCCGTGAAGCTGAAGTCCGCCGACATCAAGAGCCGTGAACGTGGTCCATCGTCCATGGCCGAAGGGCTTGGCGACCTGATGACCCGGCGCGAGCTGCGGGACGTGATCGAGTTCCTCGGTTCCTTGAAGTGAGCCCGACTCGTTTTCATTTGACCGTTGTCCCGGCACCAAGCCGAATCACGTCCACACTTATGAAACTAAAACTGTTCGCCACACTTATGGCCGGTGCCTGCCTGTTGGCCGCTTCCGCTTCCGCCGCCGAATCCGCCAAGCCGGCCGATCCGCGCTTCTTCGAACTTCGCACCTACTGGTCGCCCGAGGGCAAACTGCCCGATCTCCAGGCCCGCTTCCGCGACCACACCCTCGGCATCTTCAAGAAGCACGGCATCGAGAGCATCGCCTACTGGGTGCCGGTCGATAACAAGGAGAACAAGCTCGTCTATCTGCTCGCCTACCCGAGCAAGGAAGCGAAGGAAAAGTCGTGGAAGGAATTTTTCGCCGATCCCGAGTGGAAGGAAGTGGCCAAGAAGACCGAGGCCAACGGCAAGATCGTCGCCAAGGTCGAGTCCATCAACCTTGTGCCGACCGACTACTCCGCCACTCTCAAGACCGGTGATCTCTCCAAGGGCGGCGTCTTCGAGATGCGCACCTATACGACCACTGAAGGCAAGTTGCCGAACCTCGACGCCCGCTTCCGCGATCACACCGTCAAGCTGTTCGAGAAGCATGGGATGATGAACTACGGCTACTTCCACGTGGCCCCCGGCGGCAAGGGCGCGGACTCCACGCTCCTGTATTTCCTCTCCCACAAATCGCAGGCTGCGGCCAAGGAATCCTTCGGTGCCTTCGGTAAGGACCCGGCATGGAAGGAAGCCCGTGAAGCCAGCGAGAAGAATGCCGGCGGATCGTTGACCGTCCCTGGCGGCGTGAAATCAGAGTTCCTCGTCCCGACCGACTACTCGCCGACGAAGTAATCGATCTTCCCCCAAAGCAAAGCCCCGGATCGCAAAACGGTCCGGGGCTTTTTGCTGGTCGCAGGAGAACATCGAACAACCAACAGCCAAACGCGGAGAAGATGGCCGGGGCAGTCGATCTTGATAAACACGTCCTTACTAGCCTACGACTTCGTTTCCCGCCGGAACGCTTCCGCGATGATCGAGATGCTGTGTTGGCAATCGGGTTTGGTTTGGTCCTTGGAGGCAGCGAGGCCGACGCGTAGCTGGGCGATGCAGCCGGGGTTGGCTGAAAGCAGCACGGACGCCTTGGTGGCGGTCACGTGACCGAGCTTTCGGTCGAGAAGTTTTCCGGCCATTTCCGGTTGGGTGAGATTATAGATGCCCGCGCTACCGCAGCACCAGTTGGCCTCGGCGAGTTCCGTCACTTTGACGCCCGGAAGGGACTTGAGGAGTTGCCGTGGCTGGTTGGTGATCTTCTGGCCGTGGCAGAGATGGCAGCTGTCGTGGTAGGTCACGGTTACTTCTTCGCCGGGTGCGACCGGTCCCGACTTGGGTGGCGTGAAGCCGATCTCGACCAGCCATTCGTGGATGTCCTTCACCTTGCGGTCCCAGGCGTGCGCGCGGGCGAGATAGACCGGATCGTCCTCCAGCAAGGTCGCGTAGTGTTTCAGGTGCGAACCGCAGCCGCCGGCGTTGGTGATGATCGCGTCGAACTGGTCGGGCGGAAATTGGTCGATGTTCCGCCGCGCAAGGATGCGGGCGAGATCCCATTCACCGTTGTGGGCGTGGAGCGAGCCGCAGCAGTTCTGCTGGGGCGGTGTCACGACTTCGCAGCCTTGCCGCGCGAGCACCTCCACGGTGTCGAGGTTCACGTCGCTGAACATCAAGTCCTGCGCGCAACCGGTGAGCATGGCCACGCGATGACGTTTTGCGCCGAGCGCGGGCGTGACCGGAGCGATGAGGTCGGCCGAGAAATGGTCGCGCATCGTTGGCGTCATGGCCTCCAGTTCGCGCAGGCGTTTCGGCAGAAGACGCGTCAGGCCCAGCGTGCGGATGAGAGACTGGAAACCGAGTTCCTGCCAGAAGCGGATGAGACGACCGAGCAGCTGCAGTCGGCCGAGGTCCATGAAGAGCCAACCCACCGTGACGCCGCGGATCAGGTCGCGCTTGGGCGACT
>Ga0163144_10010000_pt1 | contig 20282 bp, 19 predicted proteins | sample OliLak19BULKMAT1_FD_123175 | JGI IMG/M metagenome (GOLD analysis project Ga0163144, IMG submission 123175) | Freshwater microbial mat bacterial communities from Lake Vanda, McMurdo Dry Valleys, Antarctica - Oligotrophic Lake LV.19.BULKMAT1 | ecosystem: Environmental > Aquatic > Freshwater >... | reverse complement strand
TTCGTTCAAGACATTGCTCATTTACGGAGCCTACCGCCCCGCCCGTTTCAATGTCCTACTCGTTATTTCCTATGGCCGGTTTTCAGGTGACCATCCATGGCCGGTTTTGGGTGACCGCCGAGGTCCCCCTACCCCCGCCTTCGTCGAAATCAACCTCCCCCCGTCCCCACCCGAATCCTTCGCCATCGTCCTCCGCAACGGCCGCCGTGGGAGCAATGGCGAGGTTGTGAGTACCACGGTGCAGGAAGAGGAATTCGGGGTTAGTCTGGCCGCGGTTGGGCTCGAGTCCGGGGCCGACCGCCGGTATCTCCGGGACGGGAACGGGCACAAGGTCAGCAGCAAGAGTCGGTAAGGCGAGGATAAGGGCGAGGAGAAGACGGAGCATCCCTAACCCTTGGAGCAATTTGCTGGCCTAAAGCTGAGTCGCCGCGTAACGCAGCACTCCTCCGCGACGCGAGGGCCGCGCAGCGGCGGCGACGATGGCTCCCTGCGACACGCCGGCCAACTCCATCCAGCGGCGAAGGCGAGTCTCGGCAAATGGGTTTGGCTCCTCCGTGATGGAGACCGGCAGCGGAGCGTATCCTTCGAAGAAGATCACGAGCGAGATCTCGATGCCGTTAGAGTCACGCCAATACCGTAGGGTGGGGTCATGGCCGGCGTGCCGCGCGTTGCGATAGATCTCCGAAACAACTTGGCTTTCAAAGTTGGAGCTATCGAGAAAGTGGAGCTTGGGGGCCTTGATGACCCGTCGCTCGAACTCGACTTCGGCTGGGGGCAGCCGATGCGTGAGGAAACAGGCGTCGAGGGCGAGAAGCCAGCGGACCACGGTGCGATGCGAAACGCCCGCCGCGCGGGCCAGCGCCTGCTGCTCGAGGATCTCGCCGCTCTGCGCTTGCACAAGCCGGAAGAACTCCTCGAAGCGGTCAAGTTCCCGAATGTTCACGAGGTCGCGGATGTCCTGCTCAATGAAACGCATCGTCAGGGGCCAGGGTGGTAAGGCTGCGCTGCTGGGCAGAACCGCTGGAACGAAACGGCCAAGCGTTTCGAGTGCAAGGGGCGGCCGCCGCTGCCGCTCGGCAAGGGTCGGGCGATGGAGTTCAAACGTCGTGAAGGGCAGTGTGACCCGGCGCGAACTGGCAAACACATGGCGACCGAGGTCGGCCGTGGCGGCGAGATAGGCGATGAGCTCGGGAGCCCGGTGCAGATCGTCGATAAATGCCGGACCCCGAAGTTGGGCGAGGGCCCGAGCGGGGTCGGCACGGAACCGTGAGCGCTCGGCGGAGTCTTCCAGTGAAATGTACGTATGAGCGGGGAACTCCCGGCGCAGTAGAGTCGACTTCCCGGAGCCGCGAGGGCCCTGCACCAGGACCGGTAAACCGCATTGCGCGGCACGATGGAGCGGGATGGCAAGGGCTCGGTCGAGCATGTCGTTTCATCTTAACAGGATCAGATTACATACCGTTTCGGCGGTCGAAGCCTTGATTCAAGGCCCAATTCGTTGACCCTTCCACGAGCCCCGCTCTACGCTGGAGAAGACTTATGACTCCCAAAATCGCCCCCGCAAAGGGCAAACTCGGCATTCTGACCCCCGGCATGGGCGCCGTCTCGACGACGTTCATGGCTGGCGTCGAGGCCGTAAAGAAGGGCCTCGGCGAGCCCATCGGCTCCTTGACCCAGTTGGGCACCGTTCGCCTGGGCAAGCGGACGGACAATCGGACGCCGAAGATCAAAGATTTCGTGCCGCTCGCGGGGCTGAATCAGCTCGTTTTTGGGGGCTGGGATATTTTCGAAGATAACGCGTATGAAGCGGCCGCGCACGCGCAGGTGTTGAAGCCGGAGCTGCTCAAAAAGCTGAAGCCAAGCCTGCAGAAGGTGAAGCCGATGAAGGCCGTCTTCGACAAGAACTACGTAAAGCGGATTGACGGGCCCAACGTGAAGACGAAGGGCAACTTACGGGAGAAGGCCGAAGCGTTGATGGACGACATGAAGACGTTCCAAACTACGAATGGCTGTGATCGGCTGGTGATGATCTGGTGTGGTTCGACCGAGGTCTTCCATCGGCCGGAGGCGGTGCACCAGACGCTCGCGGCGTTCGAGAAGGGCCTCGCGAAGAATGATCCGGGTATTGCTCCGAGTCAGGTGTATGCGTATGCGGCGCTAAAGTCCGGCGTTCCATTCGCCAATGGTGCCCCGAACTTGACGCATGATATTCCGGCTCTGCTCGGCCTGGCCCGGGACCACGAAGTGCCGGTGTGCGGCAAGGATTTCAAGACCGGGCAAACGTACATGAAGACGCTGTTGGCGCCGGGATTAAAGGCCCGGATGCTGGGCTGCTCCGGCTGGTTTTCGACGAATATCCTAGGCAATCGCGACGGTGAAGTGCTGGATGATCCGGGTTCGTTCAAGACCAAGGAAGAGACGAAGCTGAGCGTGCTCGATCAAATTTTGCAGCCGAATCTTTATCCGGAGCTTTACAAAGATTTGTTCCACTCGGTGAAGATCAATTACTACCCGCCGCGCGGCGACGAGAAAGAGGGCTGGGACAATATTGACATCTTTGGTTGGCTCGGCTATCCGATGCAGATCAAGATCGATTTCCTCTGCCGGGACTCGATTCTCGCCGCGCCGCTCGTCCTCGATCTAGTCCTCTTCCTCGACTTAGCGAAGCGAGCGGGAATGAAGGGCGTACAGGAGTGGCTGAGCTTTTACTTCAAGGCTCCGATGACGGCGCCGGGGCTTTATCCGGAGCATGATGTATTCATTCAGTTGATGAAATTGAAAAATACGTTGCGCTGGATGAAGGGCGAAGAGCTGATCACCCACCTGGGCCTTGAGTACTACGACTAGCGTTCCCGCCAAACCAGGACCCCTGAGCCTGCGACCGTCATGGGGCGCGTAGATAGCCCGAGGATAGTTCACTTCATAGAAGCGCTGGCCATCGGCGGCGATGGGGCAGCAGATCGTCCATGGGCTCGATTCCGAGGTCTGCTCGATCAGCTTCATGCTCCCGCAGTGGACCCCTTCATCGTTCCCCCCGGCGACGGCGGCGGCGATCGAGAGTTGCGTCCCCGAGCCAATGGCGAGCGAGGGATAGCCGAGCGATTGATTGCCGTCGCTCGGCAGGTTGACCGGCGTCGAGAAGGAACCACCCTGGCCGCGAACGAACCAGAGGTTTTGATCGTAGCGGCTGAAGAATTCTTCGCTGTGGCGGGCGACGGCGAGGATGTTAGCGCGCAGTCCCCCGAATTTGAGTTCGACTTCGGGGGAGTCCGCCAGAGGCCGAGTATTAGGTTATACGTGTCGGTGTTGGCCCAGAAGGTAACGGCCGGGTGGTTGGCAGAGTCGACGGCGATGTCGAGGTAGGGCATGGCTTCGGCACCGCCCTTCGGCTGGGGGACGAGTTGGGATTGCCAGGCGGGGGGTGGGTTGTTGACCCCGCCGGTGATGTAGCGGATGCCTTCGGCGTTGCAGAGGGTGGCGATGTGAGGTTTGCCGCCGCCCGTGGCCAGAGCGACCTGGGCGCAGCCGGGGTCGCCACGGTCAAGGATTCGGTTGTCCCGGTAGATGGCGATGCGAGGATTGGAGGCCGATTTGCCGTAAGCGATGCCCCAGGTATTTGTAGCGGGGTCGCGGGCGAGGGTGGAGTAGCCGAGGACGTCTCCGCTGATGACCATTTTGCGGGGCTCGTTCCAGCGGTAAGCAATGCGGTTCCACGATACGAATTCGAAGTAGCTCTTTTCCGGGTCGTCCTGAGGGGCGTAGACGAGTTAGGCGACGGCGGGGGGCGGGCCCACGGTGATTTCGGGGGAGGGGTCCAAGAGTGGAACGCGGACGCGATAGGTATAGGTTTCGTATGGCGCAAGGGTCGAATCGGAGTAGGAGTTCAAGGAGGAAACGGTATTGAGCGGGTGGGGCGCGAAGACCCCGTCGAGGGGTTTGCGCTCGACGACGCAGGAGGGCTGGCCGGCGGATGTTTGAGCGAAGGCGGTGAGCGAGTACAGAATGAAAAAGAGCAGTTTCGCATAGCCATTAAGGAACGCTGGAAACATGCTGTAATTGGCTCATAAGCGCAGAAAACTCGCCGGACGCGATGCTGCCGCTGGTTTACGACGAGCTGCGGCTAGTGGCGGCGCGGTACATGAGTCAAGAGCGGCAGGGGCACACTCTGCAGCCGACGGCTTTGGTGCATGAGGCGTTTGTGCATCTGCAGAAGCAGTATGCGGTGGATTTCTCGAACCGGGCTCAGTTCATCGGGGTGGCGGCGCGGCTGATGCGGCGGGTGCTGTTGCATCACGCCGAGGCGCGGGGGGCCGAGAAGCGGACTCCGCTGTCGCTCGATACGGCGATCGAAGGGTTGCAGGCCCAGCCGGCGGTGCCGTTCGCCGATTTGCACGAGGCGCTGGAGAGGCTCGCGGAGATGGATCCGGACCAGGCTTAGATCGTGTAGCTGCGCTGTTTCGGTGGCTTGACGATTGAAGAGACAGCGACGGTGAAGCGGGTGAAGGAACTCGTGGCGGCGGCGTTGGAGCTGACCGGGGCGGGGCGGGAGGCGTTGGTCGCTGGCGGCGGAGTACGAGACGTTTCTGCCGTTGCCGGAGAGGATGCCGGAAGCGATTGGGCCGTATCGGATTGTGCGCGAGTTGGGGCGGGGCGGGATGGGTGCCGTGTATTTGGGAGAGCGAACGGGGGCGACTTTGAGCAGGCGGTGGCGATCAAGCCGATCAAGCGCGGGATGGATACGGGGGCGATTCTCGGCCGGTTCCGCGAGGAGCGACGGTTGCAGGCGCGGCTGAACCATCCGAACATCGTTCGACTGATCGATGGCGGGATGACCGAGAGTGGGCTGCCCTATTTCGTAATGGAGTTCGTGAAGGGCACCCCGTTGGACGTCTACGCGGCTGCCCTGCCGCGGCGGGCGAAGCTGGGGCTGTTTTTGACGGTCTGCGGCGCGGTGGAGTTTGCCCAGCGGAACCTGATTCTGCATCGGGATCTGAAGGCGGCAAACGTACTGGTGGACGAGGAGGGTCACCCGAAGCTGCTCGACTTTGGAATTGCCAAGGCGCTGGACAGCGATACGGGATTTAGGCAGGAGGGTTGGCGGGCGTTGACGCCGGAGGTGGCGAGTCCGGAGCAGATGATGGGGGCACCGTTGACGACGGCGTCGGATGTGTATTCGCTGGGGAAGCTGCTGGGCAAGCTGGTGGGGCCAGTGGCGGACGATTTGCGCTTGATCCTAAGCAAAGCGACGGCGGAGGCGGCGGAGGAGCGGTACCCGGCCGCGGCGGAGCTGAAGGCGGATTTGGAGCGGTATTTGGCGGGAGAGCCGGTGCGGGCGGAGCGACGCTTCCGAGAGGTGCGGCAGATGGCGAACGGTCTGCTGCTCGAGCTGCATGACGCGATTGCCCCGCTGGAAGGGTCGACGGCGGCGCGGGCGCTAGCGGTGGGGAAGGCCATTCGGTATCTCGATCAGTTGATGAGGGAGGCGCAGGACGATGCGGAGTTGCAGCGGGAGCTGGCGCAATCGTACCTGAAGCTGGGGCGGGTGCAGGGCTCCTATTTTGAGGCGAACTTGGGCCAAGTGGGGGACGCGCATGCGAGCTTTGCGAAGGCGGAGTTGGCGCAGGCGCTGCTGCGGCTGGCGACCACTGAGAACGCGGCGAACCGGCCGGCAGAGGCGTTGCGGCTGTGCGACCGGGCGATCGGGTTGCTCTGGATGCCCCACCCGCGGGCGGAGTTAGCGCGGGGGATGGCGAACTTCGGGAAGGCCGAGGGTTACCTGCGGATGAGCAAGGCAGCGGAATCGAAAGCGGCTCGGGGGGAGGCGATTCGGATCTTCAGAGGGCTGGTGGCGAAGGACCCGAAGAACAAGGATGCCTTACGGTTGCTGGCGAACTCGTACCGGCGATTGGCTACGCCGGAGGCGGTTGCGCGGGCGCTGGAGGCCGATGAGAAGCTGGCGGCGTTGTCGCCAAACGATGGGGCGGCCAAGCTCGGCGTAGCGAGCGACGACAGTTACTTGGGCGCGTTGGCGATGCGGGAGAAGCAGTTTGGGCGGGCGGCCGGGGAGCTAAAGCTGGCTCTAACGGTGCTGCGGGAGCATTGTGCGGCCGACAGAGCAGGCATTGGCGCACATGGCCTCGTCGAAGGAGTTGCTGGGCGAGGCTAGCGCCATTTCTGCCCGTTAGGTCGAGGGGGGTCGATCTGTTCGGGGGGATCGACCCGGTTGGCTCTGACCCATTGGTCGAGTTCGGCGACTAGCTTGGGTTGGCTGGCGGCTAGATCCTTCGATTCCCCGGGGTCGGTGGAGAGGTCGTAGAGCTCCCAGGGTTGGGCGACGTTATCGCGGGTGATCTTCCACTTTCCTCGCCGGCAGGCCTGCATGCGAACTTTGTAGGGCAGGGCGAAGTGGGCCTCGTTCCATTCCCAGTACATGGGCCGATTGCGGGGGAGTTTGCGCTGGCCGGTGATCTCGGGGGCGAAGGAGAGGCCATCGAGATGGGGCGGCAGGAGATTCTGTGTGCCGGTGAACTCAGCGACCGTCGGGAGGATATCGGGGAAGTAGACGGGGAGATCGGACGTGGTCTTGGCGGGGATGCGACCGGGGAGTTTGACGAGCAGCGGGATGCGGATGCCTCCTTCGTACATGCTGGTTTTCTTGCCTCGGAGACCGCCGGCGGAGTCGAGTTCACCTTCGTAGCGGGAGGCGGCGCCGTTGTCGGAGCTGAAGAAGACGAGGGTGTTGCCGGCGACGCCGAGCTCTTCGAGCAGAGCGATGGTTTCGCCGACGAAACGGTCCGCCATGGAGACGAAGGCCGCGTGAATGCGGGTATCGAGGTTCCAGGGTTTATCGCGGTAGAGCAGCCATGCGGGGTCGTCCGCGGGGATTTCGGGCTTGCCGTGCGGGATGGTCCAGGGGGCGTAGCAGAAGAAGGGCTTGGCGCTGTTGGCACGGAGCCAGGCCTTCATTTCGTCGAAGATGCGTTGGGCGGAGAAGGTGGTGCCGGGCTTGGTGGCGGGCTTCTTTTCGAACGTCCCGGCGTTGCCTGGGAGGGGGACTTTGCGACCCGTGTCGATGAGGTATTCAGGGTAATAGGACTGGGCGTGGACCTGATGATAGTAGCCGAAGAAGCGGGAGAAGCCGTGCTTTTCGGGGACGCCGGGGGTGTCGAGATCGGCGATGCCCCACTTGCCGAAGCCGCCGCAGGTGTAGCCGGCCTTTTGAAGCACCTGGGCGAGCGTGACGTCGCCGGCTTGGAGGGAGACGCCGCCGGGGTTGGCGCGGACGGTGGCGTGGCCCATGTGCTTGCCGGTCATCAGGGTACAGCGGGCGGGGGCGCAGACGGTGCAGCCGGAGTAGGCGGCGGTGAAGCGGACGCCGGCGGCGGCGAGCCGATCGATGTTCGGGGTGGCGATCTGTTGGGAGCCGTAGCAGCCGGTATCGTTGAGGCCGAGGTCGTCGAGAATGATGTAGACGACGTTGGGGGGACGGACGGGCGGCGCGGCGACGGCGAGGAGGGATGCGTTGAAGGTGCGACGGGAAAGGGGCATGGGGACCTACTTTTGAAAGGCGGGGTTGTACTTGCCGGACTCGGCGAAGCCGCCGAGGTTCTTCTTCATGGGCGAATAGCGGGGGTAGCTTTCCCAGAGGTCGCCATTGCCAAGGAGGCGGGGGTCTCCGTGAGCGGTGAGGGCCTTTTCGAGGGTTAGGCGGAGGCCCTTGCGGCGCTTTTCATGGGCGGGGTTGGCGGCCAGGTTGTGGAGGCAGGCGGGATCGGCGGCGACGTCGTAGAGCTGTTCGGCGGGGAAGCGGCCAAAGCCGCGGGCGGAGAGGGGATGGCCGGGATGGGCCATCATCCAGGTTTTGGTGGGACCGTTGTCAATGTCGGCGTAGCCGCCGATGGGGTCGCCGGCGGGCCAACGGTCTGGCTTCATGTTCCAGATGTAGAGGAAGTTGCCCTCGCGGAGGGCTCGGGCGGGGTAGCCGAGGTTGTCGGGACGGGCGTGGGAATGGCGCTCGCGGCCGGAGAAGATGCGAGGGCGGAGGCGGGGCTCGACGAGGCCTTGGCGGTTCGACCGGAGGATCGGCAGGAGGCTGCGGCCGACCATGTTGGCGGGGACGGGGAGGCCGGCGGCTGCGAGGAAGGTGGGGGCGAAATCGGCGAAGCTGACGGGGTCGTCGACGGTGCGTCCGCCCTTGGCTTGGGCCGGGTACATGACGGCGAGGGGGAGATGGATGCCGGGATCGAACATGGTGGCTTTGGAGCCGGGGAAGGACATCCCGTTGTCAGCAGTGACGACAACGAGGGTGTTATCGAGCTCACCGGCTTTGGCGAGGGCGTCGAGCATGCGGGAGACGTGGGTATCGAAGTGGTCGATTTCGTGGTGGTAATCGAGGAGGTCGGAGCGGACTTCTGGGACGTCGGGGAGGAAGCCGGGGACTTGGACATCGGCGAGCGACTTGCCGGCGCGGAGGCCAGCGCCGGGGTCGTAGCCGCGATGGGGTTCGTGGCAGCCGAACCAGAAGCAGAAGGGTTGTTTGGCGGGCCGGGCGGCGAGGAAACGGCCGAAGTTGGCGGCGTAGTCGTCGGCGTGGATGCCGGGGTCGGGAGGGGTGAGTTTGACTTGGTCGAAGGCGGGGCCGGCGGGGTTGTGGGGCCAGCCATCGGCTTTGAAATTGCAGGGTCCGGCGCCTTTGCCGGTAAGGCCGACGAAGTAGCCGGCTTTGGCGAGGAGGTCCGGGTAGACGGTGTGGCGGCGGGGGAAGCCGCTGGCGTGGGTGCCGGCTTCGGCGAGTTGCCAGGGGAAGCGGCCGGTGAGGATGCCGGCGCGGGACGGGGCGCAGCCGGGGGAGAGGGAATAGGCATTGCGGAAGAGGACGCCGGCTTGAGCGACGCGGCTGAAGCCGGGGAGGGCCGTCGGGGCGTATGACTGGTCGTCCGAGATGCAGAAGAGGATATTGGGCCGAGGGGCGAGGACGAGGCTGGCTAGCAGGGCTCGGCGAGTGAGGGGCATGCTAGGATTCTATTGCAGTCGCGGAGCGACTGGGTTCCTTTTGCGCTCTGGTGTCCTCTGTTGAGCTTCTGTTTCTGGGTTCGCTTTTCCTACGCTGCCACCGCAATTGGCCCAGCGGTCAGAATTTCGAGCAGGCTTTCGACGTCGTAATCCGGCGCGATTTCGGCCATAAGTTCAGCGTTTAGAAGCACTTCCGCGACCCAGTGGGGAAGGACATAGCTGGGTTCGTTTTTTGCCCGTTCGGCGTGGGCGATGATTTCCGCTACAACTTCCGGCGGCGGCAACGGGTCCGCCGCCAGGTTGGCATCAGCATCGTTATTGATCGGTTCCGGAGGCGCCACCGGGAAGTTTCGACGGAGTTGTGTGTAGACCTTCAGATGGTTTGCGTAGGCGGCCTGATGCGCCTTCTTGTCTCTCTGTAGGGAGCGCCAAAGTTTGTCTTTTTGCAGGCCGCGTTCATAACTGAATAGCTGCAGTTCGACATCGGAGAGATCGGGATACGCCCTTAGGGTATCGTCAATGCCATGCTGCCGGGCATGCGTTTCCAGATTGATCGTGCGCTGTAATTGAAAGAGTTCTACGCACATGTGCCGGAGTATGGTTTGTTCGCAGCCCGAATCCGGTTGGAATTGGCGCAAGTGCTTTTGATAGAGCCGAAGGTAATCCTGCCGGCAATCGGTGGAGAGCAGGGCAATACACTCGGGCAGCTCCTCTTTGTGGAGTTGCAGGTGCTCCCCGGTCGTGATGCCGTTCAAGGAACTGATGTATTTGCCGATATCGGATACCGGTCCGCGGCTTTTGGCTCCGTTCTCCCGGGCGACTTCGGCGCGCCGGGCTTGCTGTACTTCCGTCATGACGACTCCTTTTTCCTTCGTGAAGAGATACGATCTACTTCGGTTCCAGACTAGCGTGAGGAATACGACGAACCAGATGGACGAAACTTCATCGAAATCGATAAGTTGCTATTTATGATGCACTTCGGGAGGGAACATTTATTTTTTTACCTTGTGAATCCGTTTTTCGAGCAGGAAGAAACGAGCCGAGGAGCAGCCGAATTGTCGCGAAATGTGGTTGCGGTTGGATGTCCGGTCACGGACTTGCCTTGACTGAACCCGATGGCTCCGATTCGGCCACCACCGGCCCCCGTGTCATCTCTGCCACGACGAACGGCGAACTAGCCACCCTCGCGACTTTCCCCGTCAATGCGGGCGTCGCCATTGTCACGCAGCTCACCCCAAACACAGCGCGGCAGGGCGCAGCCATTTCGCTCGCCGTCACCGGCCGTTTCACCAACTTCGCCGCCGGAACCACGGCCTCACTCGGTGCGGGAATCATCGTGAATAGCGTGACCCCTACGAGCAGCACGCAAGCCACCGTCGTAGTCACCATTGAACCCGCTGCCGCTCTCGGTACCCGCAACCTGACGCTCACCACCGGCGGCAATTCCGTCACTTTGACAGATGCGCTCACCGTCACCAGGAGCGATGCCTCGCTGGTCTCCGCCGTCCCGGCCACCGTCCCCCAAGGTGTCGCTCAAACGATCACGGTGACCGGTTTGCTGACGAACTTCGTGACCGGCACGACTACGGTGGCAGTCTCAGGCGCGGGCATTACGAATGGCGTCCTGACCATCGTGAACCCGACAACTTTGACCCTGGCGCTGACGGTTTCTGATACCGCCGCCGGCGGCGCGCGCGACATCACGGTCTCCACCGGCGGCGAACTGGTCACCCTGGTAGGCGGACTGACTATTGTCCCCGGCACGCCCCTGATCACCGTTTTCATTCCGGGCACCATTGCTCAGCAGCAGACGGTGACCGCCACCTTCACTACCCGGTTCCTGACCCTGTCCGCTCCAGTCACGGTGACCTTCCCCACCGGTCCGCGCATCAGCGCGACGAACGTGGTGCTGTTGAACCCGACTCAGTTCACGGCGGATATTACCGTCCAGGGCCCCGCCGCCATCGCTTCGTTCACCGGGGCATCGATTGCCCTGAGCGAAAGCGGTACTGTCACGGTTACCGGCGTAGGCACCAGCTTTGAAGCAGGCTTGACCACGGCCGATTTCGGTCCCGGCGTCACCACTACCGTCACGGTCATTTCGCCCACCGAAGCTACGGTAAGCGCCGTGGTGGCGGCCAACGCCGCCCCTGACGTTCGCCCGTTGATCCTGCGGACGGGCGGGGAGACGGCGGCGTCCTCCGCGGGAGGTTTCACGGTGGTCGCGGCAACACCGCTTCTCTCCTCGGTCACGCCGAACGGCTTCAAATCGAACGCCACGGTGGCCGTCACGGCGACCGGGGAGAATCTGAGCGGGGCCACCTTCGCCCTGGGCGGCGGAGCGGGAGTAAACGCGACAAGCGTGTCTACCACCAGCATGTCCGCTACTTTCTCATTGACCCTTGCGGGCGTGGCCATTGGAGACTATCCGCTGGTCGCCACCACTGCTGGCAGCTCTTCGCTGACCACGCTGGAGCCCGGCAACACCTTCCGAGTGATCCAGCCGACCGGCTTCGCCGATTCCACCATATCGATTCTGAACCTCTTCTTCGATCCGGTCAACAATACCCCTGCCGCATATGTTCCACTTTTTCGCCACCGGTATCGGTCGTGAATGTCTTCTTCGATCCGTGGTCAACGGTCACCAACGTCACTACCGCCTCCTCCCCGAACCTGGTTGTCCGAAACACGGCCGTGGCTCCAGACGCCATCTCGCTGACCCCTAAACCGGAACCCAGCGCCACGGCAGCGCGAACCGGCAAGCTTCCGCTGACTCTGGGCCTGGAGGAAAAAGTCTACCCCGGCCAAACCTTGCGCTTGCAAGTGGCCGACGTGGACGGACAGGCGGGTTCCGTCACCACCGTCCTGGCGAACCGGGTGGCCATCGCCACATTATCCGCCGACGAACCAGACGTCCTCTTCACGGTGCCCTACGGCGTCGCGACCTTGGAAATTCAACTGCTGATTCGCGATGCGGACGGCACTGAGCGCTCCTCGCAACCCGTGGCGCTCGCCATTACACAGGACGCGGGCCAGGAGGTGGCCGGCGTCGCCCGTCGCGCCGATGGCCAAACGGCGGCCGCGGTGGACCTCACCCTCTATGCCGGCGGCCTGACGGCGGAAGTCTTCCTGTTCGAACAAGCGCTGGCTCAGCGACCGGACCTGACTGACCTCTCCCCCGCCCGCCGCTTCGTTGCTACCTCGGTGAATCAACCCAACCCCGAAGCCGTCTTCGGCGCCGACCCTTTGGGGCTTGGCCGGGCGCAGGACGTGACGGTCCGTTACAGGGGATGGTTGTTCATTGAACAGCGGGGTACTTATCGTTTCTGGCTGGATGGCCGGGCGGGTGCGAGCTTCCTGCTGGACGGCAAGCCATACGACACGGAGGTCGAGCTCAAAGCGGGCTTTTATTCCGTGGAGATCGTGTACTGGAACGGAGTGGGGCCGGAGTCGCTGGTCTGGACGTGGCAAGCTCCGGGCGGACGGCGGGAGCCGGTTTCGCCTCAGGTGCTGCGCACGCGCCTGCCGGGCACCCTCAAAACTTCTGAAAGCGGCGAGTTATTGTGAGCACGACAACGATCAACGTCACGAGTGGCTCTATTACTGCCAGTGGAGTCCCTGGAAGCACGATTGTAGGTCCGCTCGCCGGTTGCAATGGAGGCGCAGGTTCGGGAGGAACCATTCACTTGATTGCGCCGGTGATCCCGAGCGCCGGTAACGTGAGTGCACAGGGCGGTCTTAATTCGCCCGCGCAAAGCTCATTCGCCGGCGACGGATATATTCGGATCAATACCCCCGCCCTCCCAGCAGTCACCTCAAACCCACCTGCCATCTTCGGGCCGCTCTTCAAGCCGCCGCTGCCGGCCCTTACCCCGATCCCGTCTCTCCGTATCGTTTCCGTCAACAACGTCGCGGCGCCCATTAGCCCGTTCCTGAATTACCTGACACCGGACATCCAGATCAACGCCAACACCCCGGTGAACGTGGCGATTGCCGCAGCCAACGTCCCCGTCGGTACGATCGTAACGCTCCGGCTCTCCTCGGAATTCGGCGGGGACCAGACGCTCAACTGCGACCCGCTCGCCGGTACCGTGACGCTTCGACAGCCACCTGCACGGCGACGTTCCCGTTCTTAGTATCGGTAGCGAAGGTCCGCGCGAGTTGGTAGCATTCTCCGCAGGGGGGCGTTCGCACAGAGCGGCCTCCCTTCTTTTCTATTCGTACCCTCCTACTGCTCGCCTTGTCCCGGCCGGAAAGCCGAGGCCGGCGGCGCTTACCGGTCCTTGATTCGGGACGAACCGAAACGCGCCGAAGAATCGGATTGAGAATCAGGATGACGCCGCGATCCATCTAGATAAGCAGAGGAGTGATCTGATGACGATGACCAGCACTTACGCAAAACTGGAGCCCCCACGCTCCGAGATCGATGCGCTTGCGGGCCCGGCTATTCTTGAGTTTGGAACGCCATGGTGCGGGCATTGCAGCGCTGCTCAGCCGCTATTGGCGTCCGCGTTGGCGGATCAGCCGCTGGTAACCCACATCAAGATTGAGGACGGCAAGGGGCGACCTTTGGGACGTTCCTTCCGGGTGACGCTTTGGCCGACGCTGATCTTTTTGAGGGACGGTAAGGAGATCGCGCGGTTGGTTCGACCGGTGGATGGGACTTCGATCAAAGAGGCTGTCGCGCAGATCGGTTGAAAACTTCGTGACGAGTTTCCGGGATTCGACCTTATCGCTATCGAAGAAGCCGTGGTGTGGACTGTTGAATGTTTTGGAGTATTCGCCGATGGTACTTGGGTTGACCGCACAAAGGAGATCAGGAGAAATCGATGCCGATTGGGCCGCAGGATTATCATTGTTGTGAGTATGCCGGCAATTTCTGGTCAACTTGCTAGAGAACAATGAGATTCCCTTTCACCGAGTTGGAACTCATCGACGTGTTTACGCGAGTGACCTATTCGAATTCAGAGCGAAGCGGAATCTGAATCGTCGAGATGGAATACGAGCACTTGCCGCCGCCGAAGCTGCGGACGGGATGCATGACCGTACGCAGCGATCGAGATCGAAGGGCGGGTAACGCAGATGAATCGAGCTTTCCCGGAAGCGATGGTCGCAGGATATGAAGACCTCATTGAATCGATGAATTGCGATTCGAAAGATCGTTACGTTCTCGCTTGTGCCGTGAAAGCCGGGGCCCACGCGATCGGTTCTGACAACAACAAGCACTTTCGCCAGGAGGCTCTTGAGGCCTACAGGATTGACTGTTTGACGGCTGGAGAGTTCTTCCTTAGGCTGTCTGAATGAAGATCGGATGATTTCTATTCTGGAGGGAGGAGCAGGCAGGCGAAAACTTCGTTTTGATTCAGCAATCGAGGGTCCGCAATCTCCAATTTCCAAATCCCACAGAATGGGATACAGTGTCCCCCAGAGGAACGTCGCCATGAATCGCAGGAAGTTCGCCGGCACCATTGCCGCCGCCAGCGCCGCTCAGGCCAGTTCGCCAACCCGGTCCACCCCCCTCGTCCCCACCTATTGGGGACCCGAGTTCTACGACGAGCAGGAGCGCCAGCAGCTCGCCGACGTACTCAGCACCGGCCGCCCGTTCCGTTACTATGGCCCCGGCACCCAGGCCCCAGTGAAAGTAGCAACGTTTGAAAAGGAGCTCGCCGCCCGCATTCAAACGAAATTCGCTCTCGCCGTCACCTCGGGCACGGCCGCCCTGGAAGTCGCCATGGCGGCGCTGCAGATCGGCCCCGGCGACGAAGTCATCGTCCCCGCCTGGACCTGGCACTCCTCCGCTACCGCCGTCATTCGGGCCGGAGCGCTCCCCGTCTTCGCCGAAATCGACGAGTCCTTCAACCTCGACCCCACCCGGATCGAGCCTCTCATCACCAAGCAGACCAAGCTCCTGATGGCCGTCCATCTCCAAGGCTGCCCCGCCGACATGGACCCCATCCTGGCCCTCGCCCGTCGGCATGGCCTGAGGGTACTCGAGGACTGCGCCCAAGCCGCCGGAGCCAGTTACAAGGGAAAGCCCTTGGGCTCTCTCGGCGACATCGCTATCTTCAGCCATCAGATCAACAAGACCATCAGCGCGGGGGAGGGAGGTTCCCTCGTAACCAACGATCCGGTCTTTTATGAGCGCGCCGTCCGCTTTCACGATCTCGGCGGCCTCCGCGCCGTCCACGCCGGACTGCTCGGCCAGCCCACGCTAGCCCCCTTTGCCGGAGCCAATTACCGGATGAACGAGTTCACCGGGGGCGTCATGCTGGCCCAACTGCGCAAGCTCGACCGCATCGTCGACTCGATCCGCGCGAATGCCAAACGCGTCTATGAGGGAGTGGCCGACCTCCCGGGCATCCGCTTCCGCCACCGTCCCGACCCCGCCGGAGAACTCGGCGCCGCTGTGTTCCTGGCTTTTGCCAACAAAGCGAAACGAGATCAATTCATATCGGGGATGAAGGCCGAGAACGTCCCCGTCGCGCCCCCGTCCGGCTCGGTCGTTCTCCCGGTGCTTCCCTATATCCTCAACAAGCTCACCGCCCACCCCGCCTGGCCGACTTGGACGAGCGCTCGGGGCAAGAGTATCCAATACGGCCCTGCCACCTGCCCCCGGACGCTCGATATTCTCAACCGTTTTGCCGGCCCCGCACTGGACCCCAAGTACACCCGCCGCGACCTGGACGACATCATCGCGGCGATTCGAAAGGTCTATCCGACGGTTATCTAACCGACTGCTAGAGTGAAACTTGTGAAGAACCGCGCACATCGGACTCGCTCCGGCACGGCAGGATGGGCGAGTTCCCCGCCCCCTGGTGCCGCGCCTTCGCGGACGGAGCGCTTTTTACCGCCCGGCTTACGGGCACCGTCCGACAGGAAGTGGATCACTTTTCGAAGCCCACCGTCCGTGCTGTCCGCTAGCATCTCGTCCAGCAGATGATCCATGTCCTCAGCCTGGTCGGTGGCATCGGGGATACGGAGTTGGTCCTCGCCCCCTACGTAGCGTCCATCACCGGCTTTAACCCCCAATGCCGCACCACTCACCTCCCCTTCCGCACCGCCTACCATGGTTTTCATGGTGCTGCCGTCCGCCGAGCCGCACGATGGGCCTATGAACCTCGCATCCATCGCCAACGCCGCCTTCGCCCTCGCCGCCCTCACCATGGCGGTGGCCTTCGCCACCCGCGTCCGCCTGCGCGGTCGCGCCATCCTGCTGCTGCTCACGTTGATCGCCCTCACCGCCTTCTACTCCGTCGCCGCACTCGGCCCTGACCGGGCGGTCACCGCACTCGTCCTGCAGATCGCCGTTGCCATGCTCTGCCTGCACTACTTTGGCGCCAGCGCCGCCGTATTGCTCGCCACGGTCGGCGAGGCGACATGGAACGCCCACCTCCCCATCCTTTTCGCCTATTTCGACCTCGCCATCTCCGCGTTCCACCCCGGCATTGGCGGTGTCCTCTCCGGTAACCACGCCATCTTCTCCTTCTGGGCGATGGGCATCAGCGTAGTCAGCATGCTCTTCCGCCACCTGCCCAAAAGCGAAGGCGTAAGCTCTCTATGGACCGGCGGCACCCCTCGCGGAGTCCTCTCCCTCAACCTCACCCCCACCCGCACCCCGGAGCCGATCACCATCCCCGCCACCATCTGGGACATCCGCACCCTAGCCACCGCATTCCTCCCCCTCCTTCTGGTCAACGCCGTCATTTGGTCCCACCACCAACCGCTGCTCTACACCCTTGCTCAACTCGCCATGCTCCCCAGCATCGCTGGCCTCATCTACTTCCAAACGCGCGCCACCTTCTTCGACGTCCTCATAAAACGAGGCGCCGTGCTCGGCGCTCTCCTCCTCTTTGCCCTCCTCGCCGCCCCCACAATCGGGGCGGCGTTCGCCATTTTCGGCCTCGCCGCCGCCTACGCTCTCTTCCTCGCCGTCGGCCCCATCGACGCCGCCCTTGACCACATCGTCTTCCGCCGTCCCGACTATCGCATCGCCCTCACCGCCATCACCGCCGGCATCGCCAAATGTTCCGACGCGCCCTCCGCCATCGACCACGTCACCACTGCGCTCACCCATGCCCTCCACGCCGACTGGGTCCGCTTCGGCCCGACGACAGACCCCGCCGCCGCCGCCGTCGCCACCCTCGCCCAACGCGGCGTTCTCTCCCTCGGGCCCCGCCGCAGCCGCCAGCCCTACCAGTCTCAGGACGCTACATTCATCGATGGCGTCGCCGCCCACCTCGCCGCCGCTCTCGAAGGACTCGAGGCACGCGCCCAGCGCCAACTCGCCGCCGAAGCCGAACTTCGAGCCCTCCGCGCCCAAATCAATCCCCACTTCCTGTTCAACTCCCTCAATTCCCTCGCCGACATGGTCAAGGACGCTCCGCTCACGGAACAAGCCATTCTCAACCTCGCCCGCATCTTCCGCCACGCGCTCGACTCTACCCGCCAATCCACCGTCCCTCTGTCGAGCGAAGTCGCCTTTCTTACCGCCTACCTCGACATCGAACGCCTCCGCTTCGAACAGCGCCTCACCTACTCGATCGACTGCCCACCCGAACTGGCCACCCTACAAGTCCCGACCATGCTCATCCAGCCGCTCGTCGAGAATGCCGTCAAACACGGCATCGCCCCCCAGCTCGCCGGCGGGGCCATCACCGTCACGATCGCCCTGCCCGCGCCCACGCGAATCATGGTCACCGTGGCCGACACCGGTGCCGGATTCCACCCCCCACAACCACGCAGCGGCGTAGGCCTAGCGAACGTGCAACAGCGCGTCGAAGCCTTGCCCCGCGGCCGCTTCACGGTCACCTCCACCCCGGGGGCCGGCACCCGCGTTACGCTCGAATGGAACCCTCAATGCGAGTCCTGATCGTCGACGACGAACGCCGCGCCCGCGAACGCCTGGTGCGCCTTCTCACCGCCTTTGAAGGCGTCACCATTGCCGGGGAGGCAGCCAACGGTCTTGAGGCCATCGAGCAGGTTCAAGCCCTCCGCCCCGACGCTGTTTTCCTCGATATCCAAATGCCCGGCATGGACGGCTTCGAAGTCCTGGAAAACCTGACCACCCGGCCCCACGTCGTCTTCGTCACGGCCTATGACCAGTACGCTCTGCAGGCCTTCGCCGCCAACGCGCTCGACTATCTCCTTAAGCCTGTCGAACCCGAAGCTCTTGCCCGGGCGGTAGGCCGCCTCCGCGAACGCCAGGCCAACCTCGATGCCCTGGTGCGTTCCCGCCCTCCCCTGCAGCGTTTAGTAGGCAAGCGCCTCCAACGGCTTCACGTCTTTCCCGTCGAATCGATCTCCCACCTATTCGCCGAAGACGAACTCGTCTTTGCCGCCACGGCCGACGGCCGCTTTCTGTTGAACTCGACCCTCCGCGATCTCGAATCCCGCCTCGACCCCGCCCACTTCATCCGGGTCCACAAAAGCGCCATCGTGAACCTTGCCCACGTCGCCGAAATCGACCCGGACAGCCGCTCCAGCGGCAGCCTTCGCCTTCTTTCCGGCGAAACGCTGGAACTCAGCCGCCGCTACGCCGCCCGCCTCCGTGAACTCCTGGGCTGGTAAGAGCAACCTTCGCAGCCTTATTTCGGTTTCAGCGAAAGTGGAGTCGTAGTGCCTGTCCCCTGCTGCTGGAGCTTTGCGTACAAACCGCCGAGAGCCATGAGTTCGTCATGCGTGCCCCGCTCGGGGATGCGGCCCTCGTCCAAGACCAGAATGCAGTCCGCTTGGCGAATCGTGTTCCGGTGATGGGCGATCACGAAGGTGGTCCGGTTCTTCAGCAGATTGCCGAGCCCTTCGAGGACCAGGCGTTCCGATTCCGCGTCCAGGCCGGAGCTGGGTTCGTCGAGAATCACGATCCGGCCGATTCTCACCATTGCCCGGGCGATGCCCAGCCGTTGGCGCTGTCCGCCCGATAGCGGCATGCCGCCTTGTCCCACCACCGTGTCGTAGCCCTGGGGCAGCGCTTCGATAAAGTCATGCGCCTGGGCGAGGCGGGCAGCTGCAACGATCTCGTCGCGGGTGGCGTCCGGTTTGCCGTACGCAATGTTCTGCCAGACAGGCACGTAGAACAGCTGCGCCTCCTGCATCACGAAAGCGATTTGCGGGCGAAGCGATCGGATGATGAATTCGCGGATGTCCTGCCCGTCGATCGGGGGATGAGACCGGCCAGAGTCGACTTGCCGCTACCGCTGGCTTCCACGACTCCGATGAACTGGCCCGGTTCGGAGACGAAGGAGACGTCGGACAGAACGATCCGTCGCGGGTTGTAGCCGAAATTGACGTGACGGAACTCCACGCGACCGGTGACCGTTTCGAGGATGCGGGCGGTGGGGGAACGCGGGAGCCGCTCGTCGGCGCGGGGCAGCAACTGAACCCGCTCCAGGCCGACGGGTGGCCTGGGCGATGTTCGTGCTCGCTCGGGCAAGTTCCTGGATCGGCCGGAAGAGCTTACCGAGGTCGGTCATGAAGACGACGAGGGCGCCGGCGGGCCTGCAGCGCCGCCGGCTAGCTTTCGAGGCTCTTGGCTTCCAGCCGCCCCCGTTCGAAGCGGCCTTGGGAGAACGCCTTCACGACGCGGATGGCGCCGAGGGCTTCCTGCACGATACTGACGAGTTCGCTCTGGCGGAGCCGGACGTCCTGCGTTGCTGTCTTAACGACAAACCGCAAGCGATAGAAGAAGAAGGCGAGAAGGGGCGTGAGAGCGCGGGCGACGAGCGTGATGCGCCAGATGGGAGAGAACATGAAGACGAGCATGCCGAGGATGGTGAGGCCGTCCACGAGGATGTCCAAGAGTGAGGTGGAGGCGAAGACCTGGACGGCATTGATGTCGTCGGTGATGGTGCTGACGATCGGGCCGATCCGCTGACGGTCGTAGTCGGACATCGCCAACCGGTGGAGGTGCGTGTAGACGCTGAGGCGGAGATCGTGGGCGATGCGTTGTCCAATGCTGGCGGAGTAGGACGCGTCGACACAAGCGCCGATGAACTGGAGCAGCGCGATGATTACCGTGGCAGCGACGGCTCGATTGAGGATGGAATGGCGATCCATCGCACCACCGAGCAGCGCCATTAGGAAGGGTGGGGGAGATTGCGAACTGAAGACCGGATCCAGCACAACTTCCAACGGCCGGGGGGCGGCCGGGTTGGTGGCAATCTCGATGCAGATTGCCAGGACGAGGAGCGCCAGCCACTTCCAGTAGGGCTGAGCGCTGGCCGCCCACCTAGGACTTTTTTTCGGGAATGATTGCACCCGAATCACGCGCTTCA
>Ga0163144_10009999_pt1 | contig 20284 bp, 18 predicted proteins | sample OliLak19BULKMAT1_FD_123175 | JGI IMG/M metagenome (GOLD analysis project Ga0163144, IMG submission 123175) | Freshwater microbial mat bacterial communities from Lake Vanda, McMurdo Dry Valleys, Antarctica - Oligotrophic Lake LV.19.BULKMAT1 | ecosystem: Environmental > Aquatic > Freshwater >... | reverse complement strand
GGGGCAAAAGCGATTAACAAGGACAAAAAAGCAAAGACCGCTAGAAATTCTAGCGGTCTCAGCTTAGGAAGTAGTTCGGATAACTTCCAGTCGTGCGGGAGGGACAGGATTCGAACCTGCGATTCGGTTACCCGAATAACTGCTTAGCAGGCAGCCCCATTCGACCACTCTGGCACCCCCCCATTTGGGTAAAACTGCGGAAGGAGTGGGATTCGAACCCACGGTGACGCGGAACGCCACGTTGGTTTTCAAGACCAATGCCTTAAGCCGCTCGGCCATCCTTCCAATTATCTTACAGCCAAGCCCACCACACTATACCAGAGACGGGAGGTATGGTCAAGAGCGCCCTATATCCTCGCCCGACATGAAATACAGTCCATTGAGATGGATTCAGGGGGTGAGGGACGGGCTTGGTGGTGTACAATACCCTTAAATCTTGGGTGGTTTTCTGCATCATCCCAGCGAAGGATTCCCGTGGACTTCTATTCCCTTGCCGTCATCGTCTATTTATTGTTTGTCATGTACGCGGCCAATCAAGCGGATATAGGCGGCATACCCGGCAAACCGATTACCCGCATATTGATGCAAGCGGTGGTTGCGCTGATTTTCCTCATCGCGCCGCTTGCCCTGATGTCGATGTATGTCAGCACGCAACCAGAGGCAGGCATCCCCATCATAGACCCCGGCATCGGGATTCTGGTGGCGATCTTGGCGGTGGTCTGCGGCATTATCGGATACGCCGTCATGAACTCAGAGTCGTTCCAAGCGATGATGGGGTTGCGGCTGCATGGGTATAAACAAGACTCTCTCGTTCACCAGACCGCGGTCATCCTGTGCCTGCTGATTGCGGTAGCCGTCGTCTTTCAGTTCGTGGTCATCGGCGGCCTCGAAGCGGTGGCACAATCGATTGAGCAAACCGGCCTCTCAGCCTCGTCCCTGCTTTTTGAAGCCATGTTATGGGTGATGGCCTCCCTATTGGGCGTCGGGTTCGCCATCCGACGGACTTGGCCGCAAACGCTTGAACGGCTCGGCTTGACCCTCCCGACTGGAAATGAAGCGATAACGGGCGTCCTCACCGGAGTGGGGATGTTTGTCGCGGTATACATTTTTCAAATAATTTGGGTGATGGTCTCGTCACCGGAAGGCGTGGCTGAACAAGGCGTGGCCGCGCAAGCCATGACCAACGCCATCACCAGTTTGCCGCTGGCCTTACTGGTGGCCGCTACTGCCGCCGTCGGTGAAGAAATCATCATGCGGGGCGCGCTACAACCGGTGTTCGGTGTGTGGTTGGTGAGTGGGCTTTTCACCATTCTGCACAGTCAATACCTGTTCACCCCAATCACATTGGTCATTTTCGGCGTAAGCATGACGTTGGGGCGATTGCGTTCTCGCAACAATACCAGCACGGCAATCATCGCCCATTTCGTCTATAACGCCCTGCCGTTCCTGCTCTTTTTCGCGTTGGGAGGTTCTGTCTGATGCGCCTCAGGCTGTTGTATCTCATCTTAATTGGGCTATTGTTTAGCTCGGCGTCAGCGCAAGATTCAACCCTTACCTCTACTCCGATGCAACCGCAACCGCTCCCAACCTTAACCCCCATCCCGACTCTACCGGCCAGACTCCTCAGCGCCGAGTCCGATTGGCTGTTCCCGTTTGCTGCGGTTTTCCAATTCCGGCTCGATGCGCGCCCTAACGAAATCACCTCGGCGGTGGTGAGCATCTCCCAAGAAGGCTGGCCGTCACAAACGCAAGTCGTCCAGCCGCAACAGGTCAGCAACCAGCCCAGCCAGAGCGACATCAAACTGGTATGGGAAATCCCCTCGTCTGCGCCGCCGAGGTTGTTCAAGCCATTGGTTTTTACGTGGATTTTCACGTTCGACGACGGGCATATCGTCACTCATATTGAGTCTTTCGAGTTCTCCGACCCGCGTTTTGAGTGGAGCGTGGATGATAACGTCGAGGCCTCCATACAACTCGCCGCCCCCAATAGCAATGTGAGTTCCCCCTCGATTCGCCGCCTCATCACCAGCTTAGTCGAACGCCTGCGCCTTGAGACCACCCAGCCACTCAGTGGGTTGAAAATCGTGTTGTACAATAGCTTCGACTCGCTAAACCTCTGCCCGCCGGATAGTGTGGCGTTCGGGCCGAACACCGACACCGAATTGGCCTGTACCGCTGGGACGCTGGAAACTTTATACGCGGCACAAGGCTATACCGTCATAAAAGCCTCGCCCCTCAGCGTCGGAGTCGTGCTGTCGGTATTGACCGGGTATCTGGTCGATACCGCCTATACCTCATTATGGGCGGGACAGAATGTGCCAGAATGGTTCAGATTCGGGCTGAAACGTTTTTACGACCCATCGACCAAAATCTCTGAGTTCAGTTTTGCGGTCAATGCGGCGCGTAATGGCTCGCTTCTGCCATCGCTAGAAAACCCGCCCGCCGATGGGCAAGCCCGCGCTTTATGGGAATCGCAAGCCACTGGCTGGGTGCTGTATATGGCCGAACAGGTGGGTTTCAACGGCGTGTTGGATATCGCATCGTCCATCACGGACGGAAACAGTTTGGCCGACGTCTACCTCCAACGTACCGGCAATCCACTGACTTCGGTCAGTTCCGGGTGGCGCGTCTGGCTGTTCACCGAACGCGCCCGCGCCGTCTACGGTCTATCCCTCTATAGCGCCGTCACGCCTACCCCAACCGCCACCGAGACGGTGACTCTGACGCCGACCATCACCCATACGCCCAGCGCCACCCCGACCCGGACGCCCACGCCCACGCCCACCGATACGCCCCCTTATACTGCGACCCCTACCCGCACACCAACCATAACCCCGACCCTAACCCCAACTGTCACTCTGCGCGCACGGGTTAGTTTCACGCCGTCCGATGTGCAGAGTGATGGCCGTTCAGAAGCCGTCGAGTCGATTTCCGGTGTCATTACCACCATCGTCTTGATTTTGGGCAGCATCGCGGCTCTTGGGTATGTTCGGCGGCGTCTCAGCGGAAAATAAGCCTTATTCGCCCGTCTATCTATCGTATTGCTCGACCTGAAAGGAAAGTTCCACCCATGGCAAGCACAGTTGACTGGTTGTATCCTCCACACCTGCTATTGATGCGGTATTTTGACCGGATTGTGGTCGAAGACATCCCCCACGGCTCAGATATGCTGGAGGTGCTTTTGGCAGAGGCCGCTGCCCCAGTCCACATGATTATCGACTTATCAGAGGTTAAAGAAATCGGTATTGGGCTGAGAGAACTCAAAGCTGCCGCACCGCCCAACCAGCCTAAAATCCATTGGATGGCCGTGATTACGCCTAATCCCGTTTTCCGATTCCTCGCGTCCGCCGCGATTCAGTTTTCCAGCGGGCATTACCGCATGTTCCCTAACCGTGATGAAGCGCTCATATTCCTGATGACACAGGATGCTAGGCTCAAAGATATTATCACCGACGGCAACAGCTAAAACTGTCCTATTCAACAGGAGTTCATCCTCATGGGCTATTCCGTCACTTGGCTATACCCGCCTCGCCTCATATTGATCCAATACCTAGATAGGGTGGTCAGCACCGACATCCACGGCCAGACTGACCTGCTTGGCGAGTTTTTGAAAGATGGCGCAGCACCTGTCCATCTGATTGTTGACCTCAGCGATGTCAAAGAAATCGGCCTCGGCTTAGGCGACCTCAAGAGCGTGGCCGTCAAAACCTACGATCAGGTCGGTTGGATGGCGGTGGTCGCCCCGAACCCGGTTTTTCGGTTCTTCGCTTCCATCGGCATCCAGATGTCACGCGGGAAATACCGCATCTTCGCCAATCATGACGAGGCAATCAAGTTCCTTGTCGAACAAGACCCCACCCTCGAAACCGTACTATCCGGAAAGTAGCGCAATGCCCATCAATCTGTATGACCTCTCGCAAGATGACCTCACCGACCTGCTGACCCAATGGGGGCAGCCGCGCTTCCGCGCCAAACAGGTCTGGGCGTGGTTATATGAAAAACCAGTCAGCACCTTCGAGGCGATGACCGACTTACCCACCCCACTGCGTGACCGTCTGCGCGCAGAGGTGACACTGGGCGCACTTTCCATCGCAGATGAGCGCATCAGCAAGGATGGCACGGTCAAACGACTATACGAATTACACGACGGCCAACTCATCGAATCGGTGCTGATGCCGTATGATGACCACCGCCGGACGGCCTGCATCTCGACACAGGCGGGTTGCGCGATGGGATGTACGTTCTGCGCCACTGGGCAGATGGGCTTCGCCCGACACCTAACCGCCGCCGAAATCGTCGAACAAGCCGTGCGCTTCGCACAGGTATTACACGCCGACGGTGACCGCCTGTCGAATATCGTGCTGATGGGCATGGGCGAACCATTCCACAATTATGACGCCTCGCTAGAAGCCATCCGCCGCCTAATGACCGACCTCGGCATCGGCGCACGCCATATCACCATCAGCACGGTAGGGCTTGTGCCACAAATCCGCCAATTCGCGGATGAAGGGATACAGGTCAAACTCGCTATCAGCCTACATGCCGCCACCGATGAAGAACGCGGGAAACTGCTGCCGGTCAATAAGCGTTACCCGTTGGTTGATTTGATTGACGCCTGCCGCTATTACATCGAAAAAGCCGGGCGGCGCGTCACGTTTGAATGGGCGCTCATCGCAGGTAAGAACGACACGCCCGAACAGGCCGATGCGCTCGGTGGATTGCTGCAAGGCTTATTGGCGCACGTCAATCTCATCCCGCTCAACCCCACCAGCGGCTATGATGGACGCCCGTCCGACCCAGAAGCGGCCAAGCGTTTCATCGCCATTTTAGAGAGTTACGGCGTACCAGCCACCGTGCGCGTGCGGCGAGGCATCGACATTGACGCCGGCTGCGGTCAACTCAAGGCCGCCGTCCTCCGCAAACAGCGCGGGACAACGGTCAGCGTGGATGACATCCCCTAGCGTGGGGGATATTATGCTGACCGTCTCGCAAGCCTTAGAGCTAGAGGTTTTGAAGGGGTCGTACTGCGTCGGGGGCAACACCGGCTTAGGGCGTGAGATTAAATGGGTGCATAACGTCGGCGTGCCGGACGCGGCCAATTGGCTCAACGGCGGCGAATTTGTGCTGACGACCTATATCAACTTGCCGACCACCCAAGCCGAACAAGAGGACTACCTCCGCGCCGTCGCTAAAAAAGGGGTCACGGCATTGGGGCTGGCCTTTGGGCGCTATATCCCAGAAATCCCAGCGTATTTATGCGCCGTGGCAGATGAAGTCGGGCTGCCATTGATTGCGCTACCCTATCAACTAATGTTCGTAGACATCGCCCGCACCATCAACATCCAAATTTCACAGCGCGAGGTGCGCCAAGCCCTCTACATCCAACAAGAACTCACCCGCTTGGTGATGGAGGAAGACGGCGACCTGAGCGACCTCGCCCTGACGCTGGCAAAATTGCTAGACCAATCGGTCAGCATCGAAAATGAAAATTTCGAGGCCTACGCCGCCGTCAATGTCGCCGATGTCGATGAAGCCCGCCGCTATACCCAGATTCAAGGCCGTACCGACCCACGCCTGATACAAGCGCTCGAAACGCGGGGCTATCTGCCGCTTATCCGCCAGACCTTGCGCCCCACTGCCCTCCCTCGGATGCCGGATGTCGGCCTAGAGATGGAGCGCATCCTCGCGCCAGTGGTCATCCACGGCGAGATTTACGGTTATCTGTGGATTATTGCGGATGCCCACCCATTTTCGGAATTAGAGCGCATGGCCGTCGAAAGTGGCGCGACCATCGCCGCGCTGATGCTGCTGCGTGAGGAGAAAGCCCAGCGCGAGGCCGCCTCTGAACGTGCAGAATTCCTGTCGCGGCTGCTGACGCCCAAAGCCGCCGAGCGCGAAGACCAACTCATAGATCGCGCCGCCCGCTATGACATCCATCTGCGTGCGCCATATCGCGTGGTGTGCCTAGAAGGGGTGCGCCCGACGGTGCGAGCGATATCAGCCATTGAGCGTTTGCTGGCGACTTACCGCTATACCGCGCTGATTGGGCAGTACGAGGCATATATCGTCCTCCTGACCGCCGATCAACCCGACGCGCTCCGTATCGCTGAGGCATTAGTAGCCGCGCACTCCGCCGAATCAGTGCAACCGCGTGTGGCTATCAGCAGCCCGACCCGCAACGCCGTCGGCGCACTCCGCGCATTGGGCGAATGTCAAGACGCGCTGGCCGTGGCCGCCCGCCTCGCCCCGTCAAACCGCCTCATCCGAACAGACACGCTGGGTTATTTGCTGGCGCTGTGGCGGGCGGGGTCGGAAACGCTGGCGACCAACCCCTACGCAGAATCGCTACGCGCCTTGCGTGATGATGTCGGTGCGGATTTGTTCCACACGTTAGAGGTCTATCTCGACCTCGGCGGCAGTGGAATCCACACCGCCGAGACACTGCATATCCATCGGTCTACGCTCAATTACCGTCTGGGGCGCATCACAGAAGCCATCGGCACGGACTTGGGCGACCCGCTCCAGCGCATGAACCTCATGACCGCGCTCAAATTGATTCGCCTATTCGACCCTGACCCGCGTTAACACCATCTAATCCGCACGAACCCACAACATCCCCCACGGCGGCAGATGGATGGGCGACATCGTATCCAAAATTTCGCCCGTGATGCTGTCCGAGGCGCTATTGGGCATCCCCCATACGCCGCGCAATCCCAACCATCCGAACGTCTGCTCATGGTCAGAGAAATTCGCCAAGACCACGACCTCATTACGGCGAGCAAAACTCAGGATGTGCTTGTTGCCGCTGTCGAAGAAGCGCGTCTCCCCGCCGTCAAAAGCGCCGTCTTGGGCGCGTAAACGGATTAGGCGCAGCAAACGGTTGAACACTTGGCCGTGTGGGGTATCGGGGCGGCGTTCGGCCTCAAGCTGACGTGACCAATCGAACTTAGCGCGATGAACCCAACGCTCATCCCCTGCCTTGTTGGGGTCTTGGCTGAAGCTGTAATCGTTGAGCATGGCGATTTCGTCGCCGCTATACAGCAACGGGATTCCGCCCGCCGCCAACATTACCCCATGCAGCAGGACAATCCGGTTGACCGCCGCCCCGACCCATTCGGCATTTGAGGCCATGATTGCAGATTCCAACCCGCCCAACGAGGCCGCCGAACCACATATCCGCATATCTTGGTTGATGGGGTTGTAATTGAAGCGCAGGCCACGGGCATAACTACCCTCAAACGCGCCGGTATAGAACTGGTTTAGGAATTGGCGATGCGAAAATCCTTGAATCCCCAGCATCCGCGCATCTTCATCCGCGAATGACCAGCCGATGTCGTCATGGCAACGGATATAGTTCACCCATGTACAGCCATGCGGTAGCGCAAAACGCCGTTCCATCGCATAACGCAACAGCCCGACATCGCGGGTAGCAGCCGCTGCCCAGAGCGACGCCATATAGGTTGGGTTATAGCTGATGGGCGACTCGCCCTCACTGATGTACTTCACCACGTCGTCAGGGTGGACGATGGCCTCAGATTTGAACAGCAACGCGGGCGCGGCAATCCGGGCGCACAAGTTATAGGCTTGGATGATGCTGTGGACCTGCGATAAGTTCTCGCAAGATGTCCCCATCTGTTTCCAGATGAAGGCCACCGCATCTAGGCGCAGGATTTCGACGCCTTGATTCGCTAAAAATAGCATCTCACCCAACATCGCACAAAACAGGTCTGGGTTGCCGTAGTTCAAATCCCACTGAAAGGTGTTGAAAGTCGTCCACACCCATTTATCAATCTTGGGCAGATAGGTGAACGCCCCCGGCGCTTGCTGAGGGAAAATATCGCGCAGAGTCGGCTGATATTGGTCAGGCAAGGTACGGTCAGGGAACATGAAATAAAATTTCTGGTGGCGATTGTCGCCGCTGAGTGCTTTCAACGCCCAATCATGCTCATCCGAGGTGTGATTGAACACAAAATCCAGCACCAATGAAATCCCTTCGGCGCGGAGGTCATCCGCGAGGACGCGCAGCGTATCCATCGTCCCCAACGCTGGATTCACCGAACGAAAATCGCTGATGGCATACCCGCCGTCGCTGTTGGCCTCTGGTGCTTTGAACAGCGGCATCAGGTGCAGATACGTCACGCCCAATTTCTTGAGATATGGGATTTTCTCGCGCACGCCGTCCAGTGTGCCGTTGAACAAGTCAACATACAGCACATAGCCCAGCATCGCGCCGCCCTGATACCAATGCGGGTTAACCAAGCGACTCTGGTCAAGCTCACGCAACGCCTCTGGCCGTGATTTGAACGCGCCCACCAACAAATCGGTCATGTGTTCTAGGTGATAAAAAAAGTCATAAGTCTGGCCGTACAGGTCTATCAACAGGCGGAATAACTCCGGGAAGTGCCGCGTGAATCGAGGGACGAAGGCCGCTTGGTCGGCGACATCCAAACCCGCTTGGATACGCGGCAGCAAGCGTGCCAACGAGAGAGATTGTTCGTGTTCTAGGTCAAACATGGGCTAAAATCCTAATGCACTAAAGAACTAGCGTCGATTATACCCTGAGTTGAAACCGATTCCATAGTATGGCGTGGCAGTCGGTTCTCCACGAATTGGGGGTTCAGTGCGGGTGAGTCACTGCACGCACGGCACAACGTGATATACTAAAATGGTATTTGTCATATTAGAAAACCACACTGAGAACGGCTCAAAAGGGGCAATGCTGCATGGCTAACTTGTTCGAGAAAATCAATACGCTGATTAGCGCCAGCCTGCATGGGTTGGTTGACCGCGCTTTGGAATCCAACTCGCCGAAGGTCTTGGACGAGTATATCCGGCAGGTTGAGCGTAACCTAGAAGAACTGGAAGAATCCACGGCCAACGTCGGCGGCACGGTCAAGACCCTACGCCGCAAGTACGAGGAATTCACTGCCGCCGCTGATAAGCTGGACAACGACATCGACCAATTGGTCGTCGCGGGCAAAGATGACCTCGCTATGGCCGCCCAATCCCAACTCAACACCAAGCGCCAATTGGCCGGTGAATATCAGAAGCAGTGGGAAGAGCAAAACGCGCAATATGAGCTGATGTTGGGGATGCGTGCCAAGCTGCAAACCCGCCTCGTCTCGATTAAGCAAGAGCGCGAACACCTGCTCGGCCTGATTCAACTGATGGAATCGAAGAAGATCGCGGCCAAGACCATGAAAAGCCTCGATCAAATCGCCAACATCGGCGACGAGCAAATCAGCAGCATCTCGGAGTCCATCCGTGGGCGCTTGGACAAAGAGGACGCCCGCTTGGAGCAAGCCACGCGCAACATCGCCGACCAAATCGACGATGCCGTCCGCAGCACCGAGTTGGAGCGCCAGCTAGACGAACGCCGCAAGCGCCTGAACAGTAGCCAGTCCTAATCCCTATATGTAGGGTAATGCTATTTGAGGAATAAATACGGATTTTCTGTAGGGGCGACCCATGGGTCGCCCACCATCACATTTCCGTATTCGTTAACGAAACCGCACACCCACGCCCTGTTTACCGTGGGTGCGCCGAAATAAAACAACGCATATTGGATTATCCTGTACGGACGCCCCATGGGGCGTCCTACGATATAGACATCCCCGCCCATCCGTTGTTATCATCCCTCAACCGACCATCATCGAAGCGATTTAGCCATGTCCTCACAAGAACCCGACCTCCGCCAGCGTGCCTTTGGCGCAATCCTCACTAATGCGCTCAAAAGCCCTCAGTTCCTATTCACCATCCTATTCACATTCGCCCTCTACTTTTTGGTCGGCGACAGCACGTTTATCCCCGGATGGCAAAGCTGGTATTGGCTATTAGGCGGCGGCTTGGCGGCAGGCGGGTTTTTGGTCTCTAGCCTCACCGACCCAGAAGCGACGCAACAGGCCGTTAACCGGATGTTCGAGCAAAACTTGAACCTAGATACCATCAAGAATCGGGTCGCCCGTCAATATATTGAGAAGGCGCTAGAATACCGCACCCAAATGCTAGAACTGGCGAATCGAACCAAAGGGGCGCTCAAGGTCAACCTGATTCAGACCGTGGACGATGTGAACCAGTGGATTCAGGGGATGGTAGACCTGTCTCACCACCTCGACGAATACGCCGAGAATCAATTGGTCGCCCGCGACCTCAAAGAAGTCCCACAGCGCATCGCCAAAGTTAACCAGCGCATCGAGTTAGAGAGTCGTAAGGGCGGCAGCGAGGCCGTGGTTGGGGAACTCCGCCGCCAACTGAGCGCGATGGAGCAGCAACTAGAGAATCTGCAAGCAGCCACCACCAACGCCAAGCGAGCCGAAATCCAACTGGAGACCGCGCTGGCGTCATTAGGGACGATGTACTCTCAGATGTCGCGCCTCGGCACATCCGAGGTGGACAGCAGCAAGATGCAGCGGATGCGCGGCGACATCCAAGAGGAAGTGTCAAGCCTACAAGACATAATTCAAGCGATGGACGAAGTTCAGGCCGTCAACTATGCCGACGAAGCGCAAGCCGAAGTCCGCAAGATGCGCCTTTCCTAAACCTCGTGGCTCATGTTCAGATTGCGTGAAAAAAACATATCGTTGCGGGGCGCAGCACGCTGCCGCCCCTACAAAAACACTCGTTCTGAACATGCGCCAACCTCGTAGGGGCGACCCATGGGTCGCCCACGGTTTTGCCGACGCTTATGGGGAAACCGAAACAAATCCAAACGATTGTTTGGGTGTGTTTTATGCAAAAACCCCGATCACAGATCGTTTGGATCTTAAATCATCCCTCCATTACCCAATCGTCTTGATGAACTCGCTCACCCGCGCAAACACATCCGCCGATTCGGTGTCTTGGGTCATGATGTGGTCGCTACGCTCATAGAGATGAGTTTCGAGCCGCGCAGTACCTGTCAAACCGGCCTTCAATGTCTCGAAGTGCGTTTGCCGCACAACTGAGTCTTTTAGCGAATACAACGCCAATACCGGCGCGGTGATATTCGGCAACCGCAGATGGGTGTCCTCAATCAAGCGCATGAGTTGTTCTACGCCGTTGGTTGACCATTTGTTATAGCGCACCCGCCCCAGCACCACCTCACCCCGCCCCGCCTGTTGGTCTTTGAGATATTGCGTGAACGGGCTGCGGTCTGTTTGGTCGGTATAAGGACGCAGATATTTCCCCCAACGCAAAGAGTTTGCAGACACGCCAATCACTTGCAGCGGGGCGGCCATCGCTACCACCCCATCGACTGCCGCTTGCGCCGCGATATTCAACGCGAGGCAGCCGCCCATCGACAATCCAGCCATCACCACCCGGTCAGACTGGGCGCGGACGATGTGCAGTGCGTCAAAGGCGCTGGCGACCCAATCCTCAAATCGGGCGCGACTCAGGTCTTCTGGGCGTGTCCCGTGTCCGCTCAGGCGCGGCACATAGACAGTATGCCCCTCCCCCGCGAGGTGCTTCCCCAACCAAATGACCTCATGCGGCGAGGCGGTGAATCCGTGCATCAGGACGACGCCTGTCGCGCCGCCGCGTGCGAAATACGGCTCTGCGCCGGACATGAGTGGGCTTTTGGTCATGGGAAAATCCTTGTGAATGGTTGCGGGTTATGGGTTATGCCGTTTAATATAACATCAGACACGCCCGCCATCATAAGGGACATTCATGCGCCGTCTGATTTCCGTGTTGATTGCCTTATTCGCGCTCTCCTCACCCCTGTATGCACAGGAGGACGGCCTTAACCTACCTACCGAACTTTATACCCTGTTACGGGCGGGGACGATTCAACGGTTTGGGCTGGGCGCGGCGGGCGTCTCAGATGTCACCCCGCCGGACAGCACCAGCATCGACTTCGGGCTATCGCCGGACGGCGTATGGCTGGCGTATCGCACCGAGGCCGAATCGCTGAACGTTTATCACATGGTCACGGGGGAGAATCGCCTTATCGACGCCAGCGCCAGCATCCCCCCCTACCGTGGGCGCGGGGAGAGCATCGCATGGTCGCCGGACGGCAATGCCATCGCCTATACCACTGCGGCGGGCATCCGCACACGATTCTTCGATGGTGGGGCGTTTGAGATAAGCATGTCGCCCATCCTCAGCCTCGCATGGTCGCCAGATGGTCGGTTTTTGGCGGCAGAGGCCGAAAACGACATTTGGTGGGTCTATCGGCGTGACGGGGAGCAGATGATTCTGCACGCCGCGCTGCCGACCTCGCATGGGGCGGCATGGGTCAGCAATACCCTGCTGATGATTGCCCCAGCCGAGGGCGGCCTATACGCGATGGATACCGCCAACGCCAACGCGCAAATCCCGCTGGCCGACGCCGATAAAATCTACCAGAAGCCCGCCCGCCGCCCAGATGGGTCGGTGGTCGTATTCGCCCGTGAACCCGACGATGACGACATCAGCCCGACGGCGGCTTATCTGCACGAAGTCCGCAGCACGGTCAGCGGCTTGGAAATCGTCCAAATCAGCGAGACCAGCGTCGAGTTATCCGGCCTGCGTTGGTCCCCCGGCGGGCGCTTGATGGTGACGTTACAGGGCGGGGTGTTGGTGTTGGTTGACCCCATCAGCGCACAAGGATTCCCGCTGCCACTGACCGAGGTTGCGGCCTATGCGTGGGGGGCGGTGCGACTGCCGAGCGTCCCCAATCTACCGTTGACGGCTGATGTCTATTTCTTGGGCGATGACGGCACGGGCGCAGACCAAGTCTGGATGCTGCCTGCTGACGGGGCGGACGCGGAACCTATCACCGCGCACGCGCAAAGCATCACCGCTTATGATGTTGCCTCTGATGGTAAAAGCGTGGTCTTTGTCAGTGACGGTGGTTTATGGTTGAAAACAGCCGTTACTGCCGTTACTGATGAAGCAATCTTGCTATTTGAGGCAGAAGGTTTAGCATCGCCTAGTTTCAACGCTACAGATACGATGTTGGTTTTTGAGGCGGCTGGTGAGGTGATGATATTCCCATTATCATCAGACGCTGAGCGTCCCGTTGTATTGTTAACAGGGTATACAGAGCCACGTTTCGCCAGCGGCGCGGGCGGCCTGCTGGTAGACATCGCAGACGGCGACCTCGCGTTTTATGCGTTGGAAAGCGGGGAAGTCCGCCGCTTGGGGACGTTCGTGCGCGCCAAGCCGCTGGCGGATGGGCGAATTTTGGCCTTCGGGGCAATCACGCCCGACCAGCCGGGCGGGTTATATCTGGTTGACCTCGCCGTGCCAGAGCCGACTCTGTTCTATGCCCCGCCTGTCGGGTACGTCTTGACCGACTTTACGCCATTGGCGACTGGCCCAGTACGGGTTATCCTCACCCGTGCGGACGGCCTGCCCGCGCCACTTCGGGTATTTGATGTCACCCAAACAGGCGGCCCCGTTGGAATACCTGTGTTACCCTATTTAGAGGGCGCACGCATCAGTCGCGACGGTGGCACGTTGGCGGGTTATGCCAGCGGCGCGGGCAATCTGGCAGTTTACAGCATCCCATTGGCGGCGGAATCGATCCCGTTCATCCCGACACAGGTTAAGGAGGTGCGATTCTCACTTTTTAGATGATTCTCATAATCGAATTGTGTGTTTCTCATCAGCTATTGCTAGTCTGATGATATCTTGGAAGTATTCTGTATCATGCACAAAAAGGAAAAACGGGGATGTCCGGCGAACGCATTCTTGTGATCGAGGACGAGGCCCGTATCGCTCAATTCATCGAGCGCGGCCTCATCTATGAAGGCTACCGCGTCAACGTTGCGCGTGATGGTCAGACCGGCCTGAATATTGCACGGGACAATCCACCCGATTTGGTGATTTTGGATTGGATGATGCCGGGGTTGGATGGTCTGGAGGTTTGCCGTCGGCTACGCGCCGCCAGCGATGTCCCCATCCTCATGCTCACAGCCAAAGATGACGTGACAGACCGTGTGGCGGCACTGGATACTGGCGCAGACGATTATCTGGTCAAGCCGTTTTCGATTGACGAACTGATGGCGCGGGTGCGTGCGCTATTCCGACGCGCCACGCCCACCTCCCGCCCAGAAATTTTGCGCTTTGCCGACCTGACGTTGGATACCGGCACACACCGCGCTTATCGCGGTGAACAGGCCATCGACCTGACGGCCAAAGAGTATGAATTGTTGGAATTATTCATGCGGAATCCGCGCCAAGTTCTGACCCGTGATGTGATTTTTGACCGCGTATGGGGCTATGACTTCGGGGGGGAAAGCAACATCATCGAGGTTTATGTGCGCTACCTGCGCCAAAAGACCGAGAACGAGTCACACGCGCTGGGCGCAAGGCTCATCCACACCGTCCGTGGCGTAGGCTATGTCCTACGCGAGGAATAAGCAAGACGACAAGGTATGACTCTTCGTAAAAGGCTGACGATATGGTACGCCAGCCTTATCATCCTCGTGATTATTTCGCTGGGCGCATCAATCTTCGTGCTGATGACGTGGAGTTTGGTGCGCTATATCGACGGAAGATTGGTTGAGACGTCGGATTGGATTGGCAAAGAGTCCCCTTTCGTTGAATTGGCCGTCAAATGGCGCGAGCATTACGGCATCAGCCTGTCAGAGCCGAACAGTTTCAGCGAATCAGTCACCGGGGTGCAAATCTGGTTTAGCGACGGCGATGTGTTCCGGCTGGCGCGTACCTCGGAAAATGTCGCGTGGCATCCCGACCCCCTAGACCCACAGACCATCGGCCAGACCCAACAAGATGTGTTCAGCACGGTCAACCTCAACGGTACGCTTTGGCGCGTTCACACCAACCCGATTATCGACAATGCCGGTGACTTGGTTGGTAGCCTTCAAGTCGCCCAGCCGTTGGAGATGATAAATATCGCCTCCAAACACTTGCTACTGGCGTTGATAGGGTGTTCCGTCCTCGCCATCACCGGCTCGGTTTTCATCAGCCATTGGTCAGCCAAGCGGATGCTCAAGCCCATCGAAGACCTAACCGGCGCGGCGGCGCGAATCGCGGGGACGAACGACCTCTCAACCCGCTTGACGTGGAACGGCCCGCACGATGAACTCGGACGCTTGATTTCGGTCTTCAACCGCATGATGGAGCGCCTACAACACCTGTTCAGCGTGCAACAGGGGTTCATCCATGATGTCTCCCACGAACTCCGCACCCCCCTCACGGGCGCAATCGGCCACCTTGATTTGATGCGGCGTTACGGCGCAGATGAAGAATCGCTGGAGGCCATGTATGAGGATATGTCACGCATGTCGCGGCTGGTCAACGACCTCATTATACTGGCGCGGGCGGATTACGGCGGCGTGACGGTCAGTCCATCACTATTAGACGCCGATATGCTGGTGATGAACGCGGTACAAGCCATGAAGCCGACTGCCGCCGCCAAAAATATCCACCTGACGGTGACTCACTTAGAGCCGCTGCGCGTGATGGCCGACCCCCAACAGGTGCGCCACTTACTGGCGCATATCATCGACAACGCCATCAAATTCACCCCGCCGGAAGGCAATGTCTCCCTAACCGTGCAGCGCGTAGACCAGATGGCGCGTATCGAAGTGACGGATACCGGCATTGGCATCCCGCAAGAACACCTCTCGCGGATTTTTGACCGCTTCTATCAGGTGGATTCTTCCCGCACACAAGACGGTACGGCAGGTTTCGGCCTCGGCCTCAGCCTCGCCAAATGGATTGCGGAAGCCCACGGCGGCTCTATCGAAGTCCGTAGCCAAGTCGGGGTCGGGACAACCTTCAGCATCCATCTGCCGATTGCCCGCCCGGAACAAGATTATCCCGCCAAGCACGCTCAAGCGACCCAAAAGCGTGCGCCCGTCCGTGTACACGACAAACACGCCTAAGCAGGCACGATCCGCCGAATCGCGTCGATTGCGGTTTGAATCCCATCCTCTGCGCGTAACTTTTCGCCCACCGCCTCGGCGCGACGGCGCATCTCACCATCATTGACGGCGGCGCTGATGGCGTTTGCAAGGTTATCGACGGTCAATTTATTTTGCGGGATAGGCGTAGACCCGATGCCCGCCTGTGCGACAACCCGCCCCCAAAACGGTTGGTCGGCCAAAAACGGGACAATCACGGTGGGTTTACCCGCCCGCAAGCCCGCAGCCGTCGTCCCCGCCCCGCCATGATGCACCACCGCCGCCATACGCGGGAACAGCCAATCATGCGGCGCTTGGTCAAGCATAAACACGTTTTCCGGCAAATTTGACGCCTTCATCCCGCCCCATCCACTCGCCAATACACCGCGCTGGCCTGTTTTCGCTAATGCCGCCAATACGATTTCGGCGCGTTTTTCCGCCTTGCTCCCCGACATGCTGCCAAACCCGATATAGACCGGAGGCTTACCCGCGTCCAGAAAACGGGCGAGTTCAGCCGATGGTTGCCAATCGGGGGTCTGGTTCAAGAACCAATAGCCGGTGACGTTCACCTCTGGCGGGTAATCCGACGGCACAGGCAAAACGTGACGACTGTAGGCGTATAACACCGGCACGGGTTGACCATCCGGCTTGATGAGTTCACTGGCGAATCGCCCGCGCTTGGGCAATCCGAGGACTGTGGTGCGGAACTCGTTAATCACGCCCATATACGGCGCAGTCGCCAATCCCATCAGCCGATAAGTAAACCGGTTAAAGCCACCGCCCAACGGCAACGGCGGGATCACCGGCACAGGGTAAGCGCTGGTCGGTGTATACAGAGGCAACGCCAGTGATATGAATACCGGAATCCCTAACTTCTCAGCGATGTGATACCCGCCCAATGATTTGGGGTGATGAATCAGCACATCCGGCTTGAAATCTTGCGCGAAAGCCCATTCATCATCCAACATCCGGCGCATCATCGGCATGACCAACTTCATCAATGCCAGCTTGCCGCTAGTACCGTCCGTCGCAGCCTTGCCCTCTTTCGAGTCGATTAACGCCATAAACTCATTGCCCATGTGAGCATAGGTCAGGCCGTACCCCTCAACAAACGAGCGATACGACTCCGGTGTTTGGAGCGCGACCTCATATCCAGCGGCTTGTAGCCCTTTTCCTAACGCGATGAACGGTTGAATATCCCCGCGTGTGCCGATGGTGATGATGAGAACTTTGGTCATGTTATACCGTCCTGTCTTGGTTAGAGGCGGCATCCTATGACGCCGCTACAGCTCGTCGTAGCCTTTGGCTTTCTTAATGGCATCCCATTTGTCGAGCAACTTAGGGAATTCTTCAGCCATGAACGCATTCATATCGCGCATCATCTCTAGGCGTTTACGCTGCGCGGGCGGTGCATCGGCCAATGCCTCTAGCCCTTTTTCACCCAATTCCTTTAATTCGGTGACTTGGTGCATCCGCCCGCGAAATGACCGACTCCACATATCGTTGGGTGTTCGGTAATACGTGCGCCGATCCCCGGATAAAGTGAGCCGTTCGACCAGATACAGCGTCGTCAGGTCTTTCAGCGCCACGCTGATAGAACTTTTACTCGCGCCCAACGCCTCGACCAATTCCGGCTGCTGTTGATGTGGCGGGTCACATACCAGCAACCAACCAATCACCCGCCCCGCAACACGAGTCAATCCGAGGCCTTCAAAATACAATCCGATTTGTTCGACAAATGCCTGTTTCTTATCTGTGCTGTTATCCATAAAATCAGCATACTCCTGTTTTGTTTGTTCGGTCAATACCGAACAAACCGATTTTACAAAACTTATATCATTTTAACATGATTATAGAAAAACGTTGACACGGCGGACATGGCAGTGCCATATCCCTACACCATCACCCGATGATGCGGGGATTATGCAGATGCAAATTGTAGGGATTTGGCGTGCCAAACCCTCACCAACGCAAGGCCGCCGGAAAAACTATTCCGGCGGCCTTAATTTCACACGCTCACAGGCTATTGTAGGGACAAGACCTGCCTTGTCCGTTTTATCCGCCTCATCCTCACAATCAATAATTTAATGCGCGGCTTCGGGTTGGAATTGCGCCGATTCCGTTGAACCGGTCAGCGCTGTGGTGCTGGATTCCCCGCCGCTGACGATGGTTTGCACAGCGTCGAAATACCCCGTCCCGACAAACGACTGATGCTTGACCCCGCGATACCCGTGGGCGCGTTCGGATTCAAACTCGGCATCTTGCAGTTCGGTATAGGCGGTCATCCCGTCGTCTTTATATTTACGCGCCAGTTCAAACATCCCATGATTGACCGAGTGGAAACCCGCCAATGTGATGAATTGGAAGGCATACCCCATCGCGCCCAATTCGCGCTGGAACTTGGCGATGGTGCTGGCGTCTAGCTTGCGCCCCCAATTGAACGACGGCGAGCAGTTGTAGGCCAATTTCTTATTGGGATATTGGTCGTGAATCCCCTCAGCGAATTTCTTGGCCTCGTGCAAGTCGGGGCTGCTGGTCTCGCACCAGACCATATCCGCATACGGCGCATAGGCCAGACCACGGGCGATGGCCGCCTCGAATCCGCCACGGATGGCGTAGAATCCTTCGCTGGTGCGCGAGCCAATCATAAATGGGGTATCACGCGGGTCGATGTCACTGGCGAGCAAGGTCGCGGATTCGGCGTCGGTGCGGGCGACAATCAGGGTCGGGACATCCAACACATCCGCCGCCAAACGCGCCGCAACCAGTTTACGCACAAATTCCGAGGTCGGCGCAAGCACTTTCCCGCCCAAGTGACCGCATTTTTTGGCCGAGGCCAACTGGTCTTCAAAGTGAACCGCCGCCGCGCCCGCCTCGATAAAGGCTTTCATCAATTCATAGGCATTTAGCACTCCGCCGAAGCCGGCCTCGGCATCCGCCACCAACGGCACAAGCCAATCCGTATCCGTTTTGCCGGCGAGCGTGTCGATTTGGTCGGCGCGGAGTAGAGCGTTGTTGATGCGCTTGACCAAACTGGGGGCGCTATCCGCCGGGTAGAGACTCTGGTCGGGATAGGTCGCGCCCGCGCTGTTGGCGTCTGCCGCCACTTGCCAGCCGCTGACGTAAATCGCCTTGAGTCCCGCCGCCACCATCTGAACGGCTTGCGTGCCGGTCATCGCGCCGAGCGCGTTCAGGTAGGGCTGACTTTGCAATTGCTCCCACAGTCGTTCCGCGCCCAATTTCGCCAGCGTGTACTCAATTTTCACCGAACCGCGCAGCCGCACCACATCCTCTGCCAAGTACGGGCGTTGGACATCTTGCCAGCGCAGGTTGGTATTCCACTCACGGATGATGCTTTCGGTATGGCGCATGGTGTTCGTTTCCCCTCAACCTAGTCCTGAAAAAAGCAAAACGGATTTAAGCGATGCGGCAATAGGCCGTCGCGATATCCCAATATGGGGTTTTGTGCGGGCGACCCGTGGATCACCCCGTATCGCGCCTTTTGTAGGGACGCCCCATGGGGCGTCCGCATCCGCCAAACCATCACTCCAAAAATGCGTAGGCGGGCGTGGTCAGGAAATCTGGGCAAATCTCCGCCTTTGACCATTCTGCGAACAATTCCGCCGCGTGTTGATAGCGCCCGCCCTCAAAGCGCTCATCCCCAACTTCGGCGCGGATTTTCAGCAATTCTTCGGCCATCAGCCTGTCAACCAACTCAACCGTCACCGGCTGCCCATCATCCAAAACCGCGCCGTGCTTCAACCACTGCCAGACCTGAGCGCGAGAAATCTCGGCGGTGGCCGCGTCCTCCATCAGGTTATAAAGCGGCACGCAACCGTTGCCGCGTAGCCACGCCTCAACATATTGCACGCCCACCGACAGGTTCATCCGCAGGCCGGTCTCGGTTTTTGACCCCGACGGCACAGCCAGCAAGTCCGCCGCCGTGACGTGAACATCGTCGCGCTGACGGCTGACCTGATTGGGAGTCGGCATGTGTGCGTCAAAAATCTCACGCGCCACAGGCACGAGGCCGGGGTGTGCGACCCATGTCCCGTCGTGTCCGTCGGTCACTTCGCGCAATTTGTCGGCGCGAACCTTATCAAAGGCCGCCTGATTCGCCTCTGGGTTATTCTTGATGGGGATTTGCGCGGCCATCCCGCCCATCGCGTGTGCGCCACGCTTGTGGCAGACCTTAATCACGTATTGGGTATAAGCGCGCATCATCGGCGCGGTCATGCTGATTTGGGCGCGGTCTGGCAAAACACGATCAGCGTGGGCGCGGAACTTCTTAATCACGCTGAAGATGTAATCCCAGCGCCCGCAGTTCAACGCCACAATATGGTCGCGTAGCACATACAGGATTTCATCAGCCTCAAACGCGCCGAGGATGGTTTCAATCAACACCGTCGCTTTAATCGATCCGTGCGGCAAGCCAAGCCACTGCTCAG
>Ga0163144_10009997_pt1 | contig 20285 bp, 13 predicted proteins | sample OliLak19BULKMAT1_FD_123175 | JGI IMG/M metagenome (GOLD analysis project Ga0163144, IMG submission 123175) | Freshwater microbial mat bacterial communities from Lake Vanda, McMurdo Dry Valleys, Antarctica - Oligotrophic Lake LV.19.BULKMAT1 | ecosystem: Environmental > Aquatic > Freshwater >... | reverse complement strand
TCGCTCGCAAGTAGCGGCTCGCTCGCAGGCGGGGGGGGCGTGCAGACGGCGAACTTGCTTCCCGCGAACCTCGTTCCGGCGGACCTTCTGCGACCGGTTGAGCGCTTTGCCGAGGACCTGGGCCTGCGCGCGACGCAGCGCTTGCAGCGCTATATGAACGATCCGTATAGCGACCTGGTGATTGTCCCGATCGGCGACGCCAAGCCCATCGTGGGTGACGGCGTCTCGGTGGGCGAGGTGGTCTGGAACCGGGCCGACGGCAGCGGCGTGCTGCGCCTGCGCGTGGCGGACGGCACAGCGGCCCGCGGCGGGCACTATCAGCTCTGGATCTTCGACACCGCACGCAACGAGCATCAGCCGGTCGACGGCGGGGTGATTGAGGTACGGGCCGGGCAGCTTGAGGTGCTTGCGCCGATCGACCCCTCGTTGCCCATTGGTCGTGCGGCGGCGTTTGCCGTGACGCGCGAGCTTGCGGGTGGCGCGGTGGTTTCGAGCCGCCAGCGGATGGTCGCGGTGGGCGTGGCGGAGGGGATGGCCCCGCCGCCGGTGTTCGAGGATGAGCCAGTGGTTCAGGTGGTGCCAGTGGTGCCAGTAGTGCCGGCCCGCGTGCGATAAGTACGCGCAGGCTCGGCACTAAGTTGTAAGCTTTTATTCTTTGAAGGGCCGTGATGCTCACGGCGAATTGGGCCCCTTCCCGCATGGTTCGCTACGCTCACGGTGGCGCCTTCAGCCCCCACCACCTTGCTGCGCCGGGGAAGGACCATCGAGCTCAGTAGCCGTCCCACTGACGAAGTCGGCGTGTGAGGTGGCGAGCAACGCGAGACCAAGGGGGCGGCGGGGTGCGATGGGTGATGCTTAAAGAGCGGCGAGCATGCGGCCCGGTGGCTGGTTGGAAACCACCCTCCCGCCCGGAAGACAAACAGGCAAGATGAAAAACTACCCCACGCGACCATGATCGTTAGACCGTTGCAAACCAGCCCTTCAAAGAGATGTAACAAACGTGTGCCGTTTACCGCGGGCTTTGCAGCCAGTTGTAGCCGCGGACAGTCAGCGGCCAGCTTGGGCACAGCGGCAGCCAGCGGTTGAGCGTGCGTGAGAACGCGTACAGGTCGTTGCCAGTAAAGTCGCCCTGGTCGCTGTCAAGCTCGGGGCGCAGGCCCTTGGGCACCTCCCAGTGGTCAACCGACGCGTCAAGATAGACCACATGGCCCTTGCGGTCGTGGCGGTCGGTGACTTGGTCCATGTTGCTAAAGAGGCCGTCGGGTGACTTGCTGTTCCACCACAGGGTGTCTTCTTCGATGAACGCCGGGGCGCTGCGGAGCTGTCGCATGACGCTCTCGGGCGGGTTGGTCGGCCTGCCACTACTGGCGGCCCACTGCGCGCAGCGGGTGTCCCAGGCGATGCGCGTGGGCGCGTCGATCGATGCGCCGCTGACGCCGGTGACCATCGTGTAGTCAAAGTTGATGGCGCGCTGCGAGAGGAACGTGTTAAAGAGCAGCAGTTGCAGCGCGTTGGCGCCGGTCCAGATCGGATCGGTGGTGTCGGCGAAGACCTTGGTGGGCGTGCGGCGTTTGTTGGTCGGGCACTCAAAGACGCGGTCTACGTTGCTGAGGTATTGGTAGGCCGGGCCGGGGATCGCCGGGTTGCTCGCGCTGGCAGCTAGGGCCGGGTTGGTCGGCTGAACGTGCCAGAAGCGGAACGGCGTGTTGGTGCCGGACTCCCAGATACGGCTCTTGTAGTCCAGGGCGTAGCCGTGCATCGCTTGCCCGAGGCCTTTGAGGTTGATTGAGCAGGCGAGTGACCGAGCCGTGGCGCGAGCCTTGCTTAGCGCGGGCAGCAGGATGCTGATGAGCACGGCGATGATGACGATCACCACCAGCAGCTCAATGAGTGTGAACGCCGGGCGGCTCGGGCGTGTGCGCATCGGTCAGGCTCCCGGGCCAGGGGCAGAACGCCGTGGCCGTGCGCGGGCCTGAGCATCAGGACCGGCGTCCCAGGGATTGTACTGCAAAGCCGGGAAGCTGCAAGTTGATCTTTAGAGATGTTCGGGATCGGCTTGCAGGTTGAGTACGCAGGCCCGAGCTCTTCGGGCGGCAATCTGGTTGTAGAGCCACCCGCTTAGGTGGTCAACGCCGAAGAGATAGAGTGGCCAGGCGAAGAGGGCCAGCGGGGTTTGCATGAGGGCTCGGCGGACGGCCGGGAAGCCGACCAGGGCCCGGCCGTCGGAGGTTAGCATCGGCATGCCACGTATGGCGGCGTCAGGGTCAACGGGGAGGCGTCGGGGGTCGAGCTGGGATTGGTCTACCAGCCGAAGTCTGCCGAAAAGGTCCAATCGTGCGAGGATACGCGCCGATCTACGGCACATTCCGCAGTGGCCGTCGAAGTAACAGGTGTTGATCGCGGTGCTGGGTGCCATGGTGGGATTGGGCCGGGCTGGCTGGTGGACGGATCGAAGGGTTCAGATGACCTGAAGTGGTACACGCGAGGTACGGGGCGGGTGCGAGGGCCGGGGCGGGGGGCCAGATTGGTCGTTTCGACGGGTGATCGTATAGGATGGGGAAGTCGGCCGAGAGGCCGGGCTGGGCCGGGGTGGGCCGGGGTGGGCGTTTGGTGAAGTCTGCGGGAGGTTGGATCAATTGGGGCCCGGGTTGCGAATGGATGTGGCGGGTGCCGACAGTTCTTGTCGGTTCTGATCGGAAGCAGCGCGGGGCATGGACGTGGTTGGGCTGGCACAGGACGCGACTGCCCCGGCGGTGACGGCGACCGCATGTGTGTTTCTAGGGCTGGTGGTGTTGGGGGGTTGGCAGAACTGCGTTGTAGTTGGCGGTGTGGTTGGCGGTGTGGTGTGGTGTTGTAGTTGGTGTAGGCTTCGTGGGAGCAGTCTATGTTTAGGATGAATGTAATGTCATCGCGAGCTGCGGGCAATCGCGGTTTTTCGCTGATCGAGCTGCTGGTGGTGATCATCATCATCGCGCTGGTGATTGGGATCTTGCTGCCGGCGTTGCGTGGTGCGCGGCAGACCAGCCGCGCCGCCTCGACGCAGGCGCTGATGAAGGACCTGGCGACGGCGAGCCAGTCGTTCCGGCTGTCAAACCGGCGTGACCCGGGGTACTTCACGCCCATCGAGATGGGCGACACGGGAAATATCACCCGCGGGATGAGCGGGATGCAGAACGTGCTGCTGGACCTGTCCGGTGGCTTCACCAGCGCGACGGGCGCGGGCGTGCTGACGGGCCTTGGGCCAACCACCGGAACGGTGATCAACGTGGACGTCTCGCTGATCGGGTCGATCAAGAGCGGCTCGACTGGTCCGGGCGGGTACTTCACGCCCGACAAGCGGAACTTCTCGGCGCAGTCAAGCCCCGGGCAGCGTGAGAGCTCGATTCAAGGTCACATCGATCTACCCGAGCTTGTTGATGCATTTGGCCAGCCGGTGCTGGTGTGGACGGCCGACGAGCGCCGGTCAGACCGGTTTGTTGGGGTCAACTCGACGCAGGCGGCGAAGTTTTACTGGGCGCAGAACGCGACGTTGTTGCGGGCGATCAGCCTTGGCAAGGAGGCGACGGGCCAGCCGTACCGCGCGATGGGCACGGGCGAGCGTGGCAGCCTGATTGGCTCGGACGGCAACAGCGGGCCGAACGCTTCGGCGGTGACGGCGAACGGGAGGTCCGGGACGCTGGCGGCGCTGCTGGGCAACCCGGCATTCCCGACGGTTGATGGCGCGGTGAGCGTGCCGGCGCAGCCACGCGGTTCGATGGTCTTCCAGTCGGCGGGGCGTGACGGGGCTTACCTCTCGAACAACGACAACGGCGCGAAGCGTTGGGCCGTGGCCGCGGGCGGCGGGACGAGCCCGACGGGCGTGCAGTTCGCGCCGGTGCAGAACACGACGTCTGGTGCGATTCGGATCGACGCGATCAGCGACTTTGACGACATCGTGGTGCCCGCTTCCAACTAAGTGGAGCGCGTGGGCGGGTGTGGACAGCAATGCGGTGCCGCGCGGCGATGTCTTAGCTCTTTCGGCGGTAGGGGTCTGGAGCGGCCGGCTCTGGAGCGATTGTCCCTGGGGTCGTCGGGTTTGAAGGCACTGATTCGGCCGGATTTTCTGGTTGGTCTTGTGTGAACGAGCGCACGCCGTACTGGCGCCGCCACCAAAAAAAGACCGCAGCACCGCCGACGACGGTCACGAAGCCGAAGATCCAGGGGAAGGCTTCGAGCATGGGTGTGGCTCAGAGCTCGACGACGGTCATGTCAGGCTGAAGGCTGGCGGGCGCGCTGGCCGCGTGGACCGACCCAGCCAGAGCCGCGAGCTCTGGGCTCACGGCGCTGAACTGCTGGCGGAGGCTGGCGGGGTTGTAGAGCGGGGCTTTGGCGCCGGTGGCGAAGGCGAGCAGGTCAAGCCCGATCTGGGCCTCGGCCTTGGCACCCTCGCGCGGGGCGATGGCCTGCTCAAAGGCCTGGACCATGCCCCTGGCGTTCTGGAACGTCCCGGCCTTTTCGACCCACGTCACGCTTGGCAGCAGAACATCAGCAAGGTCCGTCAGCGCCGTCGGCAGGGTGTCGATGAGCACCACGGCCTTGCCACGCAGCGCGTCGGCGAGCTCAGTGGTGACCCAGTCGCTGGGGTAGTTGCCGGTGATGATCGCGCCACCGACGTTGGAGAGCTTGAGCTCAGCGAGGAACTGCTCGTAGTTGGCGACGGGCCCGAGTGAGCGGGCATTAGAGACCGCCTCAAGCACGCGCCGCACGCCGCGGGCGTTGGGGGCCTTCTCGGCGTACATCTTAAAGGCCTTGGGGCTTGCGGGGTCGATGCCCTTGGGAAAGAGCTTGTCTTGCCCGCTGTGCGGCACGGGGCCCACGGCCAGCAGGCAGTGCTCGTCTACGGCCAGTGCGGCGGCGACGAGGGCGTAGGCGTCCTCACAGCTGAGCATGGGGCTAACCATCAGGGCCATGCGCTTGCCGCTGGCCTCGCCGGCGGCCAGCAGGCTGCACGCGTCGGTATACGCGCGGGGCCAGTCACACGCGACGCGGGTGCCGAACTGCTTGCGCGCAGGGCCTGATAGGCGGTCTTCACGGTGAACAAACTTCCCCCCGTGGCGGACCTCGTCGGTGATCCACCACCGGTTGACGGCCATATTGGTGCGCGGCTTGACGCGGTAGACCTTGCCGTCGTTGTGGTGCACGGAGATGTTGTCGCCGCTGGCGGTCAGCCCGTCGATGCTGGGGGTCTCTTTGAGGAACCAGACGCGCTGAGCGAAAAGGAAGTCTTTGTCGAGCAGCGCGCCGACGGGGCAAAGGTCAACGACGTTGCCGGCGATCTCGTTGTCCAGCGGCGTGCCGGGGAAGACGTCGATCTCCTCGCGGTTGCCGCGGCCAGAGACGAGCAGCTCACTGGTGCCGGAGACCTCGCGCGTGAAGCGCACGCAGCGGGTGCACATGATGCAGCGGTCTGAATAAAGCAGGATGTTGCCGCCGAGGTCCTTCTTGGGGTTCTTGACCTTGGCTTCCTCGAAGCGTGACTGCCCGCGGCCGTATTCGTAGCTGTAGTCCTGCAGGTGGCACTCGCCGGCCTGGTCGCACACCGGGCAGTCCAGCGGGTGGTTGATCAGCAGGTACTCCATGACGGCCTTCTGGTTGGCGACGCTCTTGGGGCTGTCGGTGTAGACGACCATGCCGTCGATGCAGGCGGTTTGGCAGGTCGGGAAGAGCTTGCCGCCCATGTAGGGCAGCAGCTTTCCGGTCGGGCCCGAGGCGGTCTTCTCGGGCATCCAGATCTCGGCGAGGCAGATGCGGCAACTGGCGACGATCGAGAGCCCGTCGTGGTAGCAGTACTGCGGGATGTCAATGGCGGCCTGGCTGGCGACTTGCAGGATGACCTGGCCGGGCTGGAACTCACAGACCTGCCCGTTAAGCGTGATCTTCGGCATAGGTAATCAGGGTAGCCGGTGGGCGGCAAGGTGAGCGGGGCGGGATGCGCAGGGAGCGCGGGGTGCGCGGGGCGGGCGCGGGGTGCGCGGGGTGCGCGGGGCGGGCGCGGGGCGGCCGCGGGGCGGCCGCGTGTGGCAATTGTGGAGGGAGTCTGATTGAATGTGAAGGCGGGCAAGCTTCAACTAGCTGTTCGGCGTCTGCTTGTGCCAAAGTAGTACATTGTTTGCCGTAGGATTCCGGCGTTGGCCTCATGGAAAGTGCTAGGTCAGGACCACCCGCGTGATCTTCACTTTCATTTTGCGACCCGCGCCTTGCCTTTCTCAGATCGCGGTGTCATACTTCGCGTGTTGCGGCATGCCGTGACGTGGTGGAGAGAGAGACCCCCCACACAACTTGTTGAGCTGGCTTGCCGTCGGCTGGTTTTCGTTGGCTGGCTTTCAGCCCTGTCCATGTTGCGACGATTGAAGCCGAAGCCTGGCCCTGTGCTGGCAGTTCTGGATTGCTCGGCTAGCCGGGCGACGACGCCGCGCCCTTACCAAGTCGCCGCGGGTGCGCAGCGCATCGGCGGCAGGCGAGCGGTGCTGTGACGGCTGGGTCGAGAGGCCCGGTGTTGCGTTTGTGCGGGGCACTTTGCCCCGTACGTTGATTCTGGTCGAATGGCCAGCTCGGTTGTCGAACTACTCTCCGCGGGCCCGCCCGTCGGCGTGCCCTCGGCTTACCGCCAGCGATGTGCCGGCGGCGTGTGGGAGTTCTGTGCGGGCTCGGTTTTGCAAGTCGGCGAATGCCCAACGGAAGAGAGAGACTCATGAACAACACGATCAAGATCTCGGTGGCTTTGGTCTCGGCGGCGTTCGCGGGCGCTGCCACGGCGCAGGTGACGGTGCACTCGAACAACCCCGGCGCGGGCGACCTGTTTAACAATCTCGGCGGCAGCAATCAGGGCCAGGCCATCGCGGGCTCGTCGTGGTTCTACAACAACACCCGGCAGAACGGGTCGGTCGGAATCTCGACCGCGCACGCCCGCTCGGGCAACGGCTCGGCGTTCTTCGCCGGTGCCGCCGATCCCAGCAAGGCCGACATCGAGCTTCTGAGCGGGGGCACCAACTTCGGCGGGAACAACTTCGCCACCAGCGCGCTGGGCACTCTCGGCGGCCTGACCTCCCTGCGTTATGAGTGGTACCGCGACAGCTCCAGCACCGCGCGGGCCGACCTGCACCCGGTCGTTCGCATCCTGGTCGACGCCGACGGGAACCTTGCGACCACCGGCGACCGTGGCTCGATCATCTTCGAGCGCGCATACAACGGCGGCGGCGTGACCACCAACGCGTGGGTCTTTGAGGACATCTTCGCTGGCCCGACGGGCAACATGTGGTCCGTCGGCGCGGGCATGAGCTTCGCTCAGCTCGGCTACGGGATCACACTCGCAGGCTGGCAGGCCGGTGCAGGGACGATCGGTGCCAGCAGCGCGGTGCTGGGTCTCTCGCTGGGCATCGGCTCGGGCTGGGGCGGGACGTTCAACGGCGCCGTTGACAATGTCACCGTCGGCTTCGTCGGTGCCGCGCCCGTGACGTACAACTTTGAGGTCATCCCCGCCCCCGGCGCTGCCGCGGTGCTGGGCCTGGGCGCGATCTTCGCCGGTCGCCGCCGCCGGAACTGAAACGCATTTGTTACCACGGGGCCGGCGCTAAGAGGCACCTGGCCAGACGCCCGACAAACCCCGTGGAAGGATTTTCTCTCTTCGCCCCGCGCCCGCGAAAGCAGGTGCGGCGGCCTTTCTGGGGGTCGTTCCCCAACCGCACGTCCATTCAACGGAGGCCCGTGCGGCCCCGCGAGTGAATTTTCTCTCTCTCGCCCCGTGCCCGCGAAAGCAGGCGCGGCGGCACTTGCCCCTTTGCCGACCGGACGCTCACGTTCGGGTCCCCTTGCCCAGTACTGAGACCCAATCTCAACTAGCCCTCGACCCGTGCTAGAATGTTCTCGATGGCGACGGCTCCACACACCAGGACACCGGTAAACGCGGGTGACCCGCGCACCGGGATCGGCGCAGCTATTTCAGTGCCCGTCACAGCGATCACTGGTAAAGCCGCCGCGGTGCTTCTCCAAGGATCCGTCCCGGTCACCTCGCTCGCCGTCGGCGCACTCGGCATCATCGACGCCGGACCTGGCACTTCTGCCGTCGGTGCCGATGACGCGGCCATGCTCCGGGCCATGGGGCTTGTGCCCGGCGCGACTCTGCGCGTCTGCCGCCAGGGCTCGCCGTGCATCGTCGCGGTCGTCAGCACCACCATGCGGATGACCACGCCCGCCGACGCCGCGGGTGGTGCCAGCACACCTGCGGGCACTTCGGGCGAGCCGTCGTGCTCGGCGTGCGCGTGCGGCGGCAGCCGGATCGGGCTGGCGTATGACCTGGCCAAGCGTCTGTTTGTCCGGTCGCTGCCGATGGGCTGAGGCTGAAGTTCAATGAACAAAGGAACAGGCCAGCGATGAGCGAGCAGGTTCAAAGTGCCCCGCCAATTAGCCCACCGGCGGTAAGCGTGCCGCGCCTGGCGCTGGTGGGCAACCCCAACACGGGCAAGACGACGCTCTTTAACCGCCTGACAGGTCTGCGGCACAAGACCAGCAACTTCGCTGGCACGACACTCGATGCGCGGACCGGACGCGCCACGCTGGCGGGTTTGATCCCGGCCGCGCTTACGCCCACGCCCCAACCCGCGCCCACGCCGCTCTCTGCCGCCGCGCCCACAAGCCCCGCGCGCGGCGCAACCCATAACGGGCCCGCTCGCCACGTAGAGCTCATCGACCTGCCCGGCGTCTACTCGCTGGAGCTGGAGCAGCTTGAATCTCGCGTCGCGCGTGAGGTGCTGGCCGGAACGCGCGGGCCCTCGGGCGTGCCGGTCGCCGAGCCCGACGGCATTCTGGTGGTGCTTGACGCAACCAACATGGCCCGCAACCTGATGCTCGCGGGTGAAGCGCTGCGCCGGCGCTTGCCGACAGTCGTCGCGGTCAACATGATCGACCTGGCCCGCGCGCAGGGGCTGCGGATCGACGCGGGCGTGCTCAGCGCGCGCCTGGGCTGCCCGGTGGTGCTCGTCAGCGCCCGCACGGGCGAGGGTGTTGATGCCGCGCTGCGGGCCGCGGTGTGGGTGGTTGACAGCGGCGCGGTGCCCACGCACACGCCACCGGGTGATGAGCAGGGCCTGCGCGCGTGGGCCGAGGAGCTGTTCACTGCCGCGTGCGCCGCCGCCCTGGGCCCGGGCCCGCTGCTGGCGCACCAGCGCCGCACCGACCGCGCCGACCGCGTGCTGACCCACCCGGTGCTGGGCCTGCTGGTCTTTGCGTGCGTGATGAGCGGCCTGTTCGGCGCGATCTTCTGGCTGGCGCAGTTCCCGATGGACTGGATCGAGTGGATCTTCGCCACCGCCGGCGACGCCCTGCGCCAGGTGCTGGGCCCCGGGTTGCTGCGCGAGCTGCTGATCAACGGCGTCGCGGCGGGCGTAGGCGCAACGGTGGTCTTTGTGCCGCAGATCGCGCTGCTGTTCTTCCTCATCAGCCTGCTCGAAGACACCGGCTACCTGGCCCGCGCCGCGCTGCTGATGGACCGCCTGCTGCGGCCGTTTGGCCTGCCCGGGCACAGCTTCGTCCCGCTGCTGAGCAGCCACGCCTGCGCGCTGCCTGGGATCATCGCAACGCGGACGATCCCCGACCGGCGCGAGCGGCTCGCGACGATCCTGGCCGCGCCGTTTATGACCTGCTCGGCGCGCCTGCCGGTCTATGTGCTTCTGACGGGCCTGCTCTTTGCCGGGCGGCCACTGCTGGCCGGGCTCGCCTTCGTGGGCTGCTATGCGCTGGGCATCGTCGCTGGCGTGCTCAGTGCGCTGCTGGCCCGCCGCACGATCCTGCGCGGTGCGGCACGCCCCATGGCCATCGAGCTGCCAAGCTACAAACGCCCGAGCGTGCGTACGGCGTTGATCACCGCCGTGGACCGCGCGGTGATCTTTATCAAAAAAGCCGGGACCGCGATCCTTGCCGTCTCAATCCTGCTGTGGTGGCTCGGAAGCTTCCCGCACGCGGGCCCGTCGCCCCAAGGTGAGGCGCTCCGCGCGCAGGCGGCGCAAGTGGCGACGGCTGAGCCAGAGCGTGCTGGGCCCGCCAGCACTGCCAGCGCCGAACAACTGCGCAACGAGGCCGCGCACGCCGACGCGCGGGCCGCCAAGGCTTCAAGCTATCTGGGCCGATTGGGCCACGCCGCCGAGCCAATCTTTGCGCCAATTGGGGCCGACTGGCAGCTCAGCGTGGGCATCCTGGCCAGCTTCGCGGCCCGAGAGGTCTTCGTCGGCACCATGAGCGTGGTTATCGCCGGGGCCGAAGTGGGCGACGATGAAGGCGAGAACACCCGCATCCGCGCCGCGCTGGGCGAGGCCAAGCGCGCCGATGGCTCGCTGCTGTTCACGCCCGCGGCAAGCTGGGCGATGCTGGTCTTCTACGTGCTCGCCATGCAGTGCCTGCCCACGCTGGTGGTCACCGCACGCGAGGCCGGTGACGTCCGCTGGGCCCTGCTGCAGTTCGCGTGGATGACCACGCTGGCCTACGTCGGGGCGTGGCTCGCCTTCAAGCTTGCGTCGTGATCAACACCACGCGCTCTGCCAAGCGCGGACCTGCTCAGCGCTCACTTGCTCGGGTTGGCACGGTACCACTCGATCGTCCGCTTCAGGCCTTCCTCGAAGCCAACCTTGGCCTTCCAGCCCAGCAGCTTCTGGGCGCGCTCGGTCGCCAGGCACCGCCGCGGCTGCCCGTCGGGCTTGGTTGGGTCCCACTCAATGCGCCCGTCAAACTCCGTGAGCCTGACGATCAGCTCGACCAGGTCCTTGATCGTGATCTCAAAGCTCGCGCCCAGGTTGATCGGCGTCGGGTCGTCCATCACTTCCGCGGCCCGCACGATCCCCTCCGCCGCGTCGTCAGAGAACAAGAACTCGCGCGACGCGCTGCCCGTGCCCCAGCAGACGATCTTGCCGTCGCCGCGCTGCTGCGCCTCCACACACTTGCGGATCAGCGCCGGGATCACGTGGCTGGTGGTCAGGTCGAAGTTGTCGTGCGGGCCGTAGAGGTTCACCGGCAGCAGGTAGCTGCTCTTGAGCTTGTACTGCAGCGCGTACGCGTCAAGCATCTGCCACGCGGCCTTCTTCGCCACCCCGTACGGCGCGTTGGTCTCTTCGGGGTACCCGTTCCAGATCTCTTCCTCACGGAACGGCACGGGCGTGAACTTCGGGTACGCGCAGATCGTCCCGACCTGCACGAACTTCCCGCCGCGCTCGACCATCCCTGTCGCGCGGGCCTGCTCGATCAGGTGCAGGGCCATGGCCATGTTCGCGTAGAAGTACCGTCCCGGGTTCAGCAAGTTGGCCCCGATGCCACCGACCTCCGCCGCCAAATGGATCACCACGTCCACCGGCGCGCCCTTGAAGGCTTCCTTGTACAGCTTGACCACCGAGTCCTTCTCGGTCAGCTCGAAGTCGCGCCGGCGCGGGACAAACACGTGCGCGTCGCTCACGCCGCGCTGCTTCAGCGCCGCCAGCACGCTCTTGCCCAGAAACCCGGCTCCGCCGGTGACGATGATCCGCTTGTTGGTCAGGTCGGTCATGGGTACTCTCAAACTTCGTTCACCAAAGGTCTGTCCACAGGCCGGACCAAGCACGCCGAACCCGTTCGTGGACAACTAGCCCGATTTGGCCTCTATTTGCGGGGTTTCAGGCCCACCAAATCACACGGATCGTAGTGAGATCGGACGTTCGACGCCGCCGGTTCAGGCCGGCACGCACGAAGATCATCCCCACCTGTTGAACCCCGAACCCTCGCCGGTACGATGAACTCCTCGGTTCGCGCTCCGCGACCTTGACCACGCCTTGCCCATGCAAGGCTCGGGCGCCCAGAACGTTCATTACTCAACCATGACGACCGCCGTCCCACCGACCCATCCCGTTGCTCCGGCCGCCGCGGTCCTCACCGGCTCCGCGCCTTCAGGCCCGCGCGTGCTGCTGCTGGCCCCGCTTACGGAGTGGATCTTCCAGAACCTCACCCCCTCGCTGCGCCGCCTCTGCAGCGAGGTCTACACGCTGCCCTTCGGCAACACCATGTCCAACCTCGAGCTCCCACGCTGGCACGACCTGCAGCCCAGGGCCTGGGACCGCGCGATCTCGGACCTGCGCGCCTTCAGTGCAACGCGCCCGTTCGACCTGGTCATCTCGATGCTCTACGACGACGCCCTGCGCCCTGCGCAGCTCGACCAGCTCCGCGCGCTGGGCGCCCCCGTCGTCCAGTACCACGTAGACATGAACAGCCAGTGGTACCGCATCCTGCGCCAAGCACCCAAGCTTGACATGCTCGCCGTCTCGCACATGCAGCACCTCGAGCCGCTCATGCGCCGCGGCGTGCCCATCCACTACATGCCCATGGCCGCCTCGCCAGACCGATACATCGTGAGCGAAACCAGCAGCGTCCCCGCCTGTGAAACACTCTTCCTCGGCTCGCTCAACAGCGCACGGCTCGAGACCATCGCCGGGCTCACCAGCGCCGGCCTCCACGTTGATATCTTCGGCTGGGGCTGGGAGAAGTTCGTCAAGCTCGGCCCCAGCAGCAGGCCGCAGGGCATCAGCGTCCACCCCTCCAACCGCCTCAGGCGCCGACGCTTTGACGTCCCCTACATCCTCCCGCGCCTGCTCGCCGAAGGCACCTGGTTCTTCAACCGCTTCAGAGACCACGCCGCCGCCCAAGGCCCCGAGGTTCTTGAGGGCATCAAGAAGGCCACGCTCCGCGGCGTCGCCCGCGACGAAGACGTCCCACGCCTGATGAACCGCGCGAAGATCTGCCTGGGCATCAACCAGCGTACCGGCAAGGTCGGCGAACGCTTTGGAATCGCCGACAGCCGCTTGCGTGACTTTGAAGCGCCGCTCTCAGGCGCCTTCTACCTCGTTCAGTACTTCCCCGACGTCACCAGCTTCTACCGCCCGGGCGAAGAGATCGAGACCTGGACCAGCATCCCCGACCTGTGCGAAAAGGTCCGCTGGTACCTCAGTCACCCGCAGCATCGCGAGGCCATCGCCAGCGCAGGCCGCCTCCGCGCTCAGCGCGACCATACCTGGGACGCGCGCCTCCACGGCCTGCTCCACGTCATGGGCCTCAAACCCCGCCACGCAGACGTCAACGCCCAGCTCTGCCCGCTGAGAGTCATCGCCAACTACTCACGCGTCAACTGGGACCCCGCCTGGCCAAGCTGCACGCCAAGCTCCACTGAGTTCAACGGCTCGCAGCCCATGATGCCCAAGCTCATCGAGCAGATGAAGTAATCGCGTGGGCGGACTTCGCTCCTGGCACCCAAACGCCCCGCGCGCGTCGAACTGCGCTGCGGATTTTTCCACGCTCCGCTCGGGTCTAGCTTCTTTCGACTTTGGTTCAGTCCGCGAAGACGTGTGTCAGCGAAACTCGGTATTACTACTTCTTATCTTTGCCCGAGCCCCCACCCGCCGCCGGGGCCGCCGCTGGGGCCGCCGCAGGTCTTGGCGCTGGCGCTCGAACTGGCGTGGGCGCTGCCGCAACGCGCGGCGCGGGCTGCGGCTGCGGGGCCGAACGCACCGCGGGCTTCGCCGTTGGCTCGGGCGCACTGAAGCCACCACCAAAGTTTCGCTGCCGCGTCGGCTGCGCACTCTGCGTGGGCCTGGCCGCGGGCTTGGACGACGGCCCGCGCAGCCCCTGCTGCCTGCCTTGCACCGGCACCTGAACCGCTGGCGACTGAACCATCGGCGCCTTCGCCGCAGGCTGAACTGCAGGCTGAATTTCGGGCCGCATAAAAGACTGTGCCGGCCGCGCGCCACGTGATGGCGTGCGCTCGCCCATCGGCGAGGTGTTGAACCCATTGGGCCGCGCACTCGCAGGCCGATTGACGCCGCCAGCACGGTCACGCCGCGTGAACTCATCAGCGCCCGCAGGCTTCACAGCGTCAGCAGGACTCGCGGCCCCAGCGGGCTTGACGAACCCAGCGGGCTTGACGAACCCAGCGGGCTTGACGAACCCAGCGGGCTTGATGAACTCAGCGGGCTTGACGAACTCAGCAGGCTTGCCGAACCCAGCGGGCTTGATGAACTCAGCGGGCTTGACGAACCCACCAGGTTTCACAGCTTCTGCGGGCGTCACGGGCTCAGCGGGCTTGACCTCCCCCGGGCCGCGACCCCACGGCTTGCCATCAAACTCAAACCGCGGCGACCGCGCCTCGGGCGTGCGAGCCTGCGGAACACGCGGCTGGGGCTCACGCATCATCCCGGGCTTGAACGCGTTGCGCGAAGGCTTGCTCGGGCTCAAGCCCTCAACAGGCCGCACCACCACCGGCGCTTGCAACTGCGCGATCGGCTTCTCAAACTGGGGCTTTCCAAACTGAGGCTTTCCAAACTGGGGCTTCTCAAGCTGGGGCTTGTCGGCCACCGCCAGCGGCTTAATGTCCGAGGGAACCTTCGGGCCACCGATCATGTCCAAGCTGCCCGCAGTCGGCACACCGCGGGTCAAAGTCCGCGGCTTGCTCCGCGGCTCGCCTGCCTGCGCCGGCCAACCTTCCTGACCCGGCGCGAACGCGCCCGTTTCGCTCGCGTACGGATCGCGCGAAGGACCAACGCCGTCACCAACGCCCACACCACCACCCACGCCGCCGGTCAGGCCTCCGCTGCTACCACCAAAGCGGTGCGGCGGCACAACCACGATCGGTTGCTGCACGATCACCACAGGCTGTTGCACGATCACAATCGGCTGCTGAACAATCACCACCGAGGGGTACACGTACCGCGGGCGGCACCAATCGTCACGCCAGCGCGACCCCCAGCCGCTCCAGCCAGACCGGTACCCGTTGCCGTAGCCATAGCCATGGCCAAAGCCGCGACCGATCGAGACGCTCACACCATCACCGGTGAAGCCGAAGAAGAACCCGCTGCGCCGCGGCCAGCAGTCGTACGACGAGCCGTACGAGCGATACGAGCCGTAAGACCCGTACGACCGGTACGTGGTCACCGCAGTGAAGCTCGGGCCGCACCAGCGATCAAACGTCGAATAGCCGCGCGACACCGTGCGGTACGAGCCGTAGCCGTCGTCGTACCACGGATCTACCGGCACCAGCACCACTGGCGCGCAAGGCTCAACGTACAACGGCGCGTAAGGCTCGTGCACGTCCAAGCAGTTCCACGCCGGCTCGCACCACGAAAAGTTCAGTGAGATCGAAAGATCCAACCCCGCGCTCGCCACGCTGCTGCCCGCCAGCACCGCCAGCGCGCCCGCGGCAATTGCGCCGCGCCCGCTAAATCGGCTGCTGCTCTGGCTGTTTTGCTCGCTGTTCACAAAGCACCTCCTGGCACACGCCCGCCCGGGTTTCGAGTCGTCCCACAAACCGCGAGACACTGCACTATGTGTACTGATGCGCGGGGCGCGCGGATTCATCGATACTCTCAGTTTCGCCGGTGAAAGAGCAGCAAAGTTCGCTGTCGAACCCTTAGGGGTGGCGCTCCGCACCGGCCGCGGCTAACCTCGCAGGACATGCCCCACCACCCAAAGCCCCGCCGCGCTGCATCGAAGCTCAAGCCCGTCGCCGGTGGGCGTGGCAAAGCCCCCCAAGCTCGCGCGCTGGTCGAAAGCCCCGCGGGCTTTCGCTCATCGACCGGCGACTGCGAGGTGCTGGTGGGCGACTGCCGCAAGGTGCTGGCGAAACACCCCTCGTTCCTCGCGGGCGAGGTTGACCTGGTCTTTGCGGACCCGCCGTTTAACTGGAACCGCGCGTACGACCAGTGGGACGACAAGATGCCGCGCGAGGACTACCTGACCTTCACCTTCGATTGGCTGGACCTGTGCATCCAAGCCCTCAAGCCGACCGGTACGCTGTTTGTCAACATCCCCGACGACAGCTGCGCCGAGATCGTCTGCTATCTCAAGGGTCATCTCGCCCGCAAGCCAGCGCAGGTGCTGCACATGGTCAACTGGTGCATCTGGCACTACCGCTTCGGGCAGAATCAGGAAGGCGCGTTCATCAACTCCAAGGTTCACACGCTCTACTTCGCCAAAGACCGCGCCAAGCGGACCTGGAACCCGCGCGAAGTGCTCGAGCTGACCGACCGCGCAAGCACCTACGCCGACAAACGCACCCTTACCAAAAAAGACGGCATGCCCGCGGGCATGCGCGTCCCGCTGGACGTCTGGTACGGGCCGTACTGGGGCCGCATCCAGGGCAACAACGCCGAGCGGCGCCACGGGCACGACAACCAGCTCCCCGAGGTCTACCTCGAGCGCGTCATCCGATGCGCCAGCAATCCGGGTGATCTGGTCATGGACCCGTTCACCGGCAGCGGCACGACCGGGACCGTCGCCCTCAACCTCGGGCGTCGATACCTGGGCACTGAGTTCTCGCGCGACAACGCACGCCGTGCCAGCGAGCGGATGATCCTGCTCGGCCCCGCCCGCCCGCTCGGCCAGCAGCACGGCATCAGCACGGCGATCGCACCCAAACGCCGCGCTTTAACTCTGCCATGCACGACCAACGGTTAGCCCACAGTTCTGGGGCGTGCAACCCCGCAATCTGGTTTCCACACAAACCCCGTCTCATGGGTTTGGGGGCGGTACATGCCCTCGGTATCGCGGCACGTTGATGAAGGATCGAGGAAGATCGCACAAACTTGTATTTACGGGCTTGCCTCCGCCCCGGGAGTATGCCATCTTTGGCCCGTCGCCGGTCGTGAAGCCGGCGCAGCCCCGCTGGACGTTTCGAGAGCAGAGATCATGACCACGGCTTTCATCTTACTGCTGCTGGTTGCTGTGCCCGCCCTGAACAACCAGGGCGACCTGGCCACGCAGCCCGCCCTCGTCACCGCCACGGCCCCTAGCACTTCCACGGCCCCCATGGCTGACCCGACCGCGCCGCGCTCGATCATCACCCCCGAGGCGATTGTGCCCCCCAAGCTCGGCGAGCCCGTCCCAACAACAACCCTGACCAGCCAGCTGATCCCGACCCCCGGTGCCGTCGGCCTCTTCGGGCTCGGGCTGCTGGCGATGTCCCGCCGCAAGCGCGGCTAAGACGTGCCACAGCGCGGCCCTGCTGCTCGCCGGGCCCTCGCCGCCACTCGCACTTTTATTCAGGCCTTGGCCTTTGGACCCATCGCGCGACCGCCGACAGTCAGCGTGGCGCGGGTCTGCCGACCGGCCTTTCCACGCTTGCCCGCCAGGAAGCTCGGCAGCTTCGCCAGCACGCGCTGGGGCAACACCGCGCGCAGCAGGTAGAGCCCGGCAAGCGCCGCCAAGCCCGTCACAACCCAGAACTGCCAGTCATGCGTCGGCACTCCAAGAGCGTACGCGACTGCGTTCAGCTCAGCGTCTGAAGCGCAGGGCAACCTTCCCGTAGACGCCGCTCGGCACGCCGATCAGCAACCGGCAATGAACCGCGAGATGAACACGATGATGTCGTCGGCCGTGAACTCGCCATCACTACCGGCCTGCTGGCCCGCCCGGCTTACGTCGGCCCGCGCGTCAGCGGTGACAAACCACCCGATGAACACGATGATGTCGTCCGCGGTCACTTCGCCGTCGGCCCCGATGCTCTGGCCCGCGCCCGCGACGTCACTGGCGCCGCACCCGGCGCTCAGGCCACCGAACCGCGCGTTCAGGCGGGCCGTGCCTGAAGCTCCGCCGCCCGCGGCCATGCCGAATCGCCCCTGGCCCACAACGCCCGGATAGCCCGTAACGCCCGCGTAGTACGTCCCCGCGACAAGAGTCCCGTCACGCCCATCACCGGGCGCGACGCCCGCGCCGGGCGATGACCGCGCCGGCGTGGTATCACCAAAGCTCAGCGCCGAGACGCCCAGCGCCGCGAGAGCATCACCTTCATCGTTCACCGCCACAAGTCGCCCGCTCGAGCGGTAGAGCGCCAGCACCGTGTCATTGGGCGTGCCCAGCGGCGGCGCGGGCAGCGTGCTGCCCAGCGTGTCAAGATCAACCCACGCGCTCGCCGCGTCACTGACTGCCGAGCCCAGAGCAAAGCTGAACCACGCGACGCCCGCGGCACCGGTTGCGGTCACGGCGCCAGTGGCCGTCCGCACGCCCGGCGCGCCGCCCGCTGCGCCAAGCACGCCCAGCGCCGCCGCGGGCCCCGCGAGCGTTGGCGCTGGCACCGGCGCTGCGCCCGTCCGCACGCTGAGGCTGAACGCCCCGCCCGAAAACCGCCCGCCCTGCGTGACAAAGTTCTCATCCAAACTCGGGACCGCCGGCGTGATGAGCACGTAGTGTGCGCCGCTCGCCAAATCGCCAGCTTGCCCCTGGCCGCGCGGCTGTTCGTCCGTCGCGTCACCAAGCTGCGTGCCCGAGCCGGCGCCAAAGCTCAGCGCCGCGCCGTCAGCCGGCCCGTTCTGATCGTCTGACCCGCGCAGCATCCCACTCGCGTTGTACAGCGCAACGGCGCTGTCAAGCGCGCCTGAACTGACAACCTCTAAGAACCGCGCCGCATCAACCGTGGGTGCGCTGGCGAGGTCGAGCTGGTACCACGCCTGCTGCCCGGCGCTCAGCGTCCCGCTGCGCGTCAGCGTCTGCGTCTCGGAAAGGCTCAGCGTCTCGCCCGGGCTCGGCGGCGTGGGTGCCTGATCCTCAAGCCAGAAGCTCGCCGAAACGATCCGCGCCTCGGGCACCGTGCTGGCCGAGCCGTCGGCAAAGGTGTCACTAAATCGGAAGCTCCACGTGCCCGCCGTGGTGCCCGCCACAATGGCCGCGGGCAGGGCGACAAGGCGCTGCGCGCCGGTGACGGTCGCGTAGCCCTCAACCAGTGGCAGCAGTTGCACGTCAAACGCCGAGCCGCTCGGGGGCGTTACGCGCACCAGCAGGTCTTGCCCGTACGTGCCCAACGCGATCGACTGCGCGGTAGCCGAAATCCGCAGCCCTCGCACGGCAAAGCCCGCCGCCGGCCACGTCACGCTCGTCGTCGTGTTCAGCGGGTTGCTCGTGCCCGTTTCGCTGTACACGCTGATGGGCCCGGTCACGTCACGCTGAAGCTGCGGGGCCGCGAGCGCTGGCGCGACAATCGCGAGGCCAGCCAGCGCTGCCACGGCCTTGATTCTGTGCTGGACCGCTTGCCGTGCCGCTTGCCGTGCCAGATGCTGCGCGTGCAGGCCATACTCGGCGCCGGGCGCACAGTGTTGCTGACAACGACCAAGAGCACCGATTGCACGCATAGCACACGCTCCTGTGGCCGCACGGGCGAAGAACACACGCCGCGCACAGGCCAGACGGTGATAGTTTACACCACGCTTGGCACGGTGGCCAAGGACCCATGCTCGCTCATGCCGCCGCTGTCAAGTTGGCCCGGGCCGGGGCCGGGTTTCGCGATCGCACCGCACGTGCAGACCTCAATGCCCCGATAACCCAGCAGCAGCAGCGAGTGGCCCACCACCAGCAGCGTGCCGCCCTCATGCCCAACTACGCCCATCCACAGCGGCATCCGCCAACCGAACAGGCTGCCCACGATCACGCCCACGGCCATCACCGCCATCGCGCCAATCGCAAAGCACAGGTTGATCGTGATCGTCCGGCGCGTCCGCCTTGCCAGCCCCACCGCCCAGGGCACGGTGCTTAGATCATCGCTCAAAAGCACGATGTCAGCATTCTCCAGGGCCGCGTCACTCCCGATGCTGCCGATCCCGAGCGAGACGTCCGCCATTGCCAGCGCCGGCGCGTCATTGACGCCATCACCAATGACACCGACGAGCCTTCGCCCGCGCGGCGCGCTGGTGCTGAGCTTGGCCTTGAGCGCGCGGACGTGCTCGACCTTGCCCGCGGGCAGAAGCTCGGCGTGAAACTCGTCAAGCTTGAGGGCCGTGGCGATCGTCGTGGCCGTCAGCGCGTTGTCACCCGTCAGCATGACCACCGGGCGCACGCCCAGCGCGTGCAAACGCTCGACCAAACAGTCTGCACCCGGGCGGGCGCTGTCAGCCAGAATAAAGACCCCGGCCTGCTGCCCGTGCGTGCAGACCACCGCGATCTGCCCCTGATGCTGCACCTTGGCCAGCTCTGCGCGCACGTGATTGACAAAGCACGCCGGGAGCGACTCGCGCGTGTGCGCCAGGTTGCCAAGGTGCGCCTGCTGCCCGTCCAGCTCGCCGCTGACCCCGCGCCCAACCACCGTCCGCACGTGCTGCACGTCCGCCGGCGTAACGCTCTGGGCGGCGGCGGCCCGCACAATCGCCTGCGCAATGGGGTGTGTGCTGTGCATCTCAAGCCCCGCCGCCACCGCCAGCATCTCGCGCCCGTCGCTCCAGCCCACGGCCAGCAGATCGCGCAGCTCGGGCTTGCCGACGGTGAGC